>Ga0213833_1002988_pt1 | contig 10578 bp, 9 predicted proteins | sample SWATP21_FD_160575 | JGI IMG/M metagenome (GOLD analysis project Ga0213833, IMG submission 160575) | Coastal seawater microbial communities from Marineland, Florida, United States - SWA TP2 #1 | ecosystem: Environmental > Aquatic > Marine > Coastal | place: USA: Florida | collected 2016-08-14
CGCAACCGGTTCTCCTTCTTCTGTGGTGACGATGGTACTATAGTGAGGTGCGTGCTCGGCTTCCTACTCCCAAGCGTGTGCGGATGCGTGTGCAAAAGTGCATGAACACATGACACGCCCTGTCCGATGTTCAGGTTGACACGTGCAAACGGCCAGCACTTGATCACACGAAATCTTAAATCAACAGCTGTGCGAGCAATGAAGGATGGAACCATCTCCTCGTGGCCCCCGAACAAATGCAGGTTCAAGGCAGCCAACTGCGCTTTGTACGCAGATACTGACAATCGACAGCGGTGAGCAGGTGCGCGTCAGCTATCGCCGTGCACACGGCGCCGCGATCACTAAATGTGCGGCATGCGACGTTTACCTTTGCACACGCTTTCTAACTGGAGAGCGTACTTCTTGTTGGGAGAAATGGCACACACAAAAGCGGTTGCAGAGACCAAACAACGGGATTGCCGTGAAGGACAGGGTCATTGGCGTGAGGAAAAGGGTCAAGTAGCGGTCGCGCACAGGCATGCCTGTTTCATGTAAATAAGACGCGCTATAACGCGACAAGTTCGCACATCACAGGAAAGTTGCGGGCACACGTCGCCTACGAGGGGGGTGGCGTGCCTCGAGGCCAAAGACCTGTTCGCATTCGCTGCGATCGCGCCTATTGAGAAGAGGGTGAACTTTTACAACTTTGAGTTTCAAATTCCTAATCCAGAATGAGAAGCCCCTACAGCCGATGACGGAGCGGACAAAGCAGCACACACGATGATGACGTCCGGACTCACTCCGTAGCACTCGGTTGAACTTCTCCGAGCACCAACCGACGCGCCGCAGCGTCAGGAGCTCGCCGGGCCATCGACCCCTGTGCCAGTCCCTTCTTCGCCCTGGACCCACAGCCGCCAGCAGCCACCGCGGGCGTTTGCTCTGGGGTGCACGCCTGTTGAGTGGCGCCAGCGCACGCGTGCTGTGCCGGCGCGCGAAGCGGGGTGGGTGGGCGAGCGAGTTTGGACTTCACACGACGCTTGATGCGCCGCGCCGTGCTGCGCGGTGTACGCGGGGAAGAGAGCCCACGGCGCGGCGACCTACCATCACCGGCCGCTGGTGAGACCCCCACACCCGACGCCAGCCCTGGCCGACGCGTCTTGCGGCGCCCCGACCTGTCGGGGGTGCCGCCCCGCCGGGACAGTGTGCGAGTGGATGGACTGGCGCGAGGTGTGGTGCAGGTTGCGGCACTGGCACCGATAGCGGTGGCGGCACTGGTGCCAGCAGCTGCAGCACCGGTCCGGCGATGGGGCGTGGTCCTGCGCACACGGAGGGGTGTGCGCTGAAGTGGAGACCGAAGGCGGGGGGATGTGGCGTCGCGCACCACCCCGACCCCGCCGCTCGTACACGTGCGAGCACGTGATCGAGACCGCGGCGTGGCCCTTCGTCTTGTTGGAGTGCTGGGTGTGTCGGACAGGTGCACGCGCACGGACACGGCCTGTGATGGCGTGATGGGACGCGGTCGCCGCCGGCGTGGGTGCTTGTGCCCCACGGTCACCACGGTCCCGCCGGACGGTGTCGGGGTGGGCACCGTCGCAAACCCACGTCGTCCACGCCGGCTCGTCACAGTCGGGGTGGTGGTGGTGGTGGTGCTGCTGCTGCTGGCGCACGCGCGAGAACCGTGGCGGGGTCCACACACTGCACCAGTTGGGGCCGGGCTGCAGGGAGTTCCGCCGCCCGCGGCTGCTCCTTCTGCGCCCCCCTCGCCCGCCGCCTTCGTGGGTGTCCCCCCGCCGCATGACGCAGCCGCACGCAGGACGGTCATTTGAATCAGCAACGCCGCCTTTCGAGCGGACGGTGTCATTCGCCGTGGAGCCAACTGTGCCATGTCCACGTCGTCACCTTCGTGGTGGTCTTGGGCGTCCTCGCCTTCCCCGTGGCCGACCTGCGGAGTGGTTGACGCGTCCGTCTGCACAGGGGGGGCGTCCGCATCGTGCGCTTCACCGTCTCGCGGACCAACCAGCACACTGGGCGCGCTGGCAGATGTTGCTTGGGTTACAGCAGTGGCAGCGCTGATGGCTGAACTGCTGGTGCGTGCGCGGGTGCGCATCTCCGCGCGTGGCACGTCTGAGATATCTTGGGTCTTCGACCCCAGCCCCTCTTCGTTAGGAGAAACATCGTCGGATGGGGCAAGCGGGTGGTGCTGAATCTCCGCACAGGTACCCGCCCGAGGACGCGAATTCTGTGCCACCACACCCCTCAGCATCTCCACTTCTTGCTGCAGAGACGAGACGCGTGCAGCCTCGTGCTCATACGCAGACATGACATGGCGAAGTTTCTGGCGTTGGGCGCGCCTCTTTTGTCTGTTGCGCCGGGTTGAATCTGCTGTGGCTCGGTGGACAGCTGCAGCTTCGGCAGTCAGGTGCGACAGGTGCTCAATCAACATGCGTTTCTCTTGCTTCTCGTGCTTTAGCTGTGCTTGCAGCGCCGCTACTTGCTCCTGTATACATGATGTCACGCGTAAGCCCCCCCAGACAGCGTGCGCGCACACATTGTAGACTGTAGAGTCCAAACACGCTCTCAGTCCCTCACTCATCCCATCAGCACACGTCGGGCGTACCAGTGCTGCCTGCAGATCTGTTTGCAGTTGAGTGTTGGTGGCTTCCAGTTTCTTGACCCGCTTCCCGCCAGCCGTGGACACTTGCGCTACGGCGCCAAGTCGCACACGATTCACACGAGTGGCAAAAGCAAGCGAGCACTTTGTTTCGGCAGCGTCACACGCGTCGGGCGACACCGCGACAATCATCGCGGTCTTGCACCGGCGACCACCCAGGCAGTCCTGCACATAGAGCACCCAGTCATTACCACGCACCCACACGAAACGAAGACGTCCCAGTCCGCGAGGCTCTTCTCCCTCCACCCATCCCATCCCCGACTCGACCCACATGCCACGGCATGCCACGGCACGCCACGGCGCAACTACATCCAACGCACCTGCAAGACGAAGGTGAGCTTGGAGTTGCGATAGGGAATGTGAGATGACTCGGGGCAGGTCGATGAAGACCCCGCCCCAGCGCCAGCACCAGCACCCGAGTTGACCTTTGAACGATGCTTGTCATGCAGGGTTTGGCGTGCCAACAACGCCAGGAACACGTCGCCAAGGGCAGACAGACTGCGATTGATGCTTTTGGCTTCACGTAACCGTCCTTGGTCCTTGAGTTGATGAAGCTGTGTGGCCGTGAGCCGCTCGGAACCCGCAAGATCCACCAATACGAGCTTCGTCGCGCTGTCACATAGCGATGGGCAGGGAATGAACTCGTTTCGCTTAATCCTACTCAGCTGACATCACCAACACAACGTACGTAGGTTGGACATCAGGTGTGTCAACCTGATGACTCGACACCTTCACGATAGTAATGGCATGCGAGCGACTGCTGCGGGCGTTCACGTTGTTGTCTGCAATGGTGCGCTGGGAAGATGCCCTTGCCATGACGCGTACGGCCTCACTCGGGCTAGTCACCGTGACAGTTGTCACGCCCGATAACACCACACGCTTGGCGCGATCCAATCGGGCCTCGATCTTCGCGATAGCATCATCATGTGGAAGTCACAGATTGTTGCAACATTGTCCACTCGAGGTCAGACATTTTGTGGTGTGCGCACACGCTACACGAACCTTGGGTGGACAGGAACCGGAACGTGTCGCAGTAGATTGAAGCAAGTCCATCAAGTTCTCATTGTACACTTCCAAGCACGTTAAGTTCACCTGGACACCATCACGTGCGTGAGTTGCCGCTGAACCACATTGGAACATCAAATCTGCGCTGACCCTTTGCGAACAGAACCACACAGGAAGGAGCAAAGGCTCACACGAAAACATGCACCGATGCCGCACCTCAAACCGGAACCCTGTTTCTCGAGCTCGGCGATTCTGCAGGGCAGTGAACAAGTGCTCCAAAGCCTGGCGAGCAACTCCATGCTGATGTGGCGTGCCTTCCATAGTGAAGGTTTTGCCTGCACCGGTTTGCCCATAGGCAAACACACACGCGTTGAAGCCATCAAGCACGCCAGTAACCAGTGGTCGAACCTCTGCGTAGACGGTTTCCTGTCGGGGGTCGCATGCCACATCAGGGGTTGCACACTTCACACCACCCACCTTGCGCCCAAATCATGCACACACCTGAGAGGCAGAGCCATCAAAAACGCGATCAAACGTGTACGAGCGGTTGCTGCATACACGCTTTTTGCCGCTTGCTTTGGCTGCCACGGGGACATCCACACACACGCTTGTCGGTGCCACCATAGCAGCAGCTGGATCTTCATTTCGCTGTGCGCAGGTGGTGGACTGAGGCCGAATCCGACACAGCACACGCACACTTCCCTTCAACGTGTGCAGTTCTTCTGCAAGCCGTTGTCGCAGTCTAGACTCCGACTCCGCCCATTTCTGCAAGGCTGATTGCCGTTCCATGGCGAGTTGAACCTGGGGGACCAGGCGACGTGGTGACGGAATTGTCTCAGACGACGCCCCAGCACCTTCATCGGTCTGCTCGCGTGACGACACCAACAGCGGTGCGACAGCTTGCCACAGGCGAGTGACTTGCTCTGAGGCTCCACTGTGGTTGGCGGCAACGCGCACCCGAGGCTGGCGCGTCGCAGGGCTGCAAGCAACTGCATCGAGACCATCCGTACCACACGACGACCGGCGTCGCTTTAGAGGTGGCATGGAGTGGAGTTGTGAATGGCTGCCCAAGGTAGGTTCGGGAAGGGGCGGCGAAACGCCCAATGTAGGTTCGGGAAGGGGTGGCGGCGAAACGCATGTCAACGACCGCTTGGGTGCCTGGCGGTGCAGCTTGGGCAGTGCAGGGGTTCTCGGAGTGTCACCCGCTTTCGTTCCAGGTGTGTCGGTCACTTTGCCGTCCTTGGCTGGCGTTGTGTGTGCCTCACTAGGTGTTGAGACCGCCTCAGCCAATCGCGTGCTGTCGCTTGGCTTTGAGACGGGTGCAAAGAGGAGATCACAGGGAGCACTCAAGTGGCGCAGAGCGAGTACTAGGTTCCAGTACCTGGCGACATGCATGACAACCACATGACAACCACACGAGTATCACGGTGAAATGTCGCAAAGTGACCCAGAGTACAGAATGTCACAGCTGTGCTCAAACATGCGTACAACGTGGGCGAGTGTTGATGGAGCTGGTCGAACTCGCTTGCTTCGCGACCTTTGTGCACAATCACTTGCTCGACTTCCTTTCGTAGAGTAGCAAGCGAGAGGAACTCGCACCATACAGATTGAACGGATCCCCGCACGTTGGCCTTGGCGGGAGTTCCATTCTTTCCACAGTGACTGCGAACCTCAAAACGGGCAACAAAGCGGGATGAACAAGCTGGGCATGTTGTTCGATAGTCGTTGGGATCACTGGTGTGGCACACATCAGTCTCATGGTTAGCCAGTGCATGTTCAGCAAACAATGTTGCGCGATGCACCATACCAACCTGGACAAGCCTTCGAGAATCTGATTCTGTGTTAGTATCAGCATGCAATTTTCGTTGGGACACTTGCCACCTGTGGCCATGTCGATGTGTGCACCATGCGGCAGCAATTTTCTGCAGGTACCACAGCAGAACGTTGTTCCACGTGCGTTGTCAGAACACGTGGCAACCGGAGCCTGTTCACTCATCAACGTACTCGCTATGCGAAGTGGCACACAGGGATACCCTCTTTGAAGGTGGCGGCGGCAAGCAGATTGAGAGGCGCTTGAAGCAGATGGATGCATCACGTGTTGCACGCCTGTTGCCACAACAATCAAACACAGCAGAGTACGGACACAGATGTGTTGTCAGCATCAGACACACGTGAGCCAAACACAGACACAGACACAGACACAGACACAGACACAGACACAGGCACAGACACACACACACACACATACACACATACACTCACACACGCACGCACACGCACACACAAGATCGTACCGCAAGATGGTTTGCACATCTTCAAAAGGAAGGCCCAACACACGACGATCGTTGATGGACATTAACACGTCCCCTGGGCGAGGCACGAATTCATGCTCGGCACTGGTGGCACTGCTTGCCTCCTCCTCACCGTTGTTTGCCAGCACGCAGTCCACCACGGCGCCGATGCCAAAGCGACCCTGGCGCACGGAGATGTGCCGAAGCTGCAATGGAACCCGAAAGGTGATCCAGGACTCCACTCCAGAGCGGCCCTGCTGAGTGCATTCGCCTGTGGGCAGCGTCCCATCCCCATCGGCTGCGGCCAAGGATGCCGACAACTGCTCACGAGCGCGTTTCACGCGGGACTGCTGTTTGCTGCGCATCACCAGCTCATCTTCCAACAATTGCAAGCCACGAGGCACTTCGCTGCGGGCGCACGAGAAAGAAAGAAAAGGGGGCACAGACGTGTGTGAGGACACCACCGAAGGTAGCAGGAAAGACTTTACCACACACAGCACATTCTGCACGGTGCGTGTGACGTGAACGTACCCGTTTTGCACAAGACACCGAATCACATGACTTGCCAGTCTCCACCGCAACTCGCCAGGAGAAGGGGTTGTCGAAGTGGGTGCTTCACCACCGCCTTCATGCCCCTTGTACTCGCCACCCTCAACGTTTTCGCCACCGTCGCTTGTGTTGTGAGGATGGGCTCCCCATGAAGCATACGCAGGTACCCAGCCATTGACAACGGCTTCGTGATACACATCGCACGCGCCCACGTCATCCCCTGTGGCACTGTACGCGTCCACGAGTTCACACAGCGTTCGCACCCGCTCTTCCACCCCCATGTTCATCGCTTCATGCACCAGGTGCAGCCGTACGGATGCCAGGGCTGCTGCGCGATCCAAGCCGTCCATACTCAATGGACTGTCAGCCCGGGCGTCCGCTGCCACTGCACTGGCTTGGCCTGGAGACGGCAACCACGCGTCTGTTTTTTTCTCTGTCTCTGGTTCTGTCTCTGTCTCTGTCTCCACGTCGTCGCAGGGTGTGAGCTCGGCACCTGCCGGCGACCAAGTGAGGTGAATGGCCCGTCGGTGCACCTTGGAAGGCGTGGGTCTAGGGTTGAACACGGTCCTGTTCGCTGCCACCGTGATCGGAGACTTGAGTCCGTCAACGACAGGCGCCAATCCACTTGCCTCGTCATCCAGCGGCACCGCATCCTCGCCTTCTGCATCACTCTCTGTGCGCAGGCCGCATGCACCACCGCTGCCCCTGAGGGTCCCATCGCTCGAAGCGTCGTTTCCCACCGTCGAACCGCCGTCGCTCGCGCCGTCGGATTCGTCGTCCGAAAACACGCCCGCGGCAGCCGCCTCTTGCACAGCCGGCAGCGTCAACCGTCGGTCAGACTGGCACTGGGATGCACGGCGGCGTCGCGGAGGAGCGCTCAGCGCTTGTTGTGACCGCGGTTGCTCAGGTGGCGCTTGCGTTGACGCACATGAGGTTGCCCCGTGGGTGCGAGAGCTGGGAGACACCACATGTGCCTGGTGAGTGGCCCTTGCGGGTGGCGCCAGTAGATCTGCCAAGTGCTTGTTGGACTGCATCCGAGCCACGCTTGTGGGGCTGTCAGGGCTGAACAAGGGGCGAGAGGCAGCAGTGGTGGACTGCTGCTGCCCCTGCTGGCTGCGTGCGTTGCCTCCGTCGCCGAGCTCAACGGACCGGGGCTGCCCGCCGTTGTGCTGGCGCAGCTGTGTGGGTGGCGTCTGAGCATCCCTGCCTTCCACCAGCGTTGCTGCGTTGTGGGGGTGCACGTTGGACACCGGGGGAGTGGCAAACACATCCGGCCGGGGCACCAGGGGGGGCATGCGCAGGTCGCAGTACGATGTCGGACACGCAGTGGTTGTGCTTGCCACGCTGTCTCGCGCACCTGGGCGCCGTGGGAGGCCAGCATCGTCGCTGTTGCGAGTGCATGCGTTCGATCCCGTGGGTGACAGTGGTGGTGCTGCGGGGCTGTGACGGCCCAGGGCAGCAGCGGGAGAAACGGAGGAGGGGGAACACAGCGCGGGGCATGTTGCAGCCGCAGCGGCTGCTCGACGCAAAGCACGGCGCTGGGACTGAGGAACACGGTGTACCGGACTAACGTTTACCTGCTGTGCCATATCTGCCGCCACCGGGCGCCGGGCGGGCCATGTGCCGTGGCGCTTGGGTGACATGAGGTGTGACGGTGTCATGTGAGGCGACGGCGGCACCCCACGCACACCAGCAGTCCCGCCCTGGCTTGTCGGAACGTCCTCGGGGCGAGCGCGCTGCACCCGTGGGCGCCGACGGTGCTGAGCCTGGTGCTGCGGGGACATGACGCTCAGCAACAGTCGGTGCACCCACGCGCTGCTTCGATGTGTGGCACCCATCGTCGCGTACTTGCGGGGCACGTTGCTGCGCCCGTGGCCGTGGCCGCGCCCACGCCCTGCCCCGTCGGAGGGGGTGTTGGGCGGTGAGACTGCACTGCCACTGCCGTGATCCGTCGCGTGGGTTGTGAGACCTGGGACTGAGGTGCGTGAAGGGCTGAACCCCAGCACGGCAAGACTACCACGACGTGCTTTGAAGCTCTCCGGTGATTGCATGAGCTGTAGCCCCGGCACACGCACACAAAGGTGGAAGCAACGATCACGCAGGGACAGGAAACACCATGCAAAGCAAGAACGTGGTGGGAAACAAACAACACCGGCGCCGCACCGTTTTGAACGCTCCTGACTGCCTGCGCAGAGCCGCGAACGCTTCTGCTTCTCTGAGTAGCGAATCCTGTGGGTAGAGACCGCAAAATGGGCGTCAATCAGGCGACAGGCATCAGCCACTGAATTCAATTCCACATTGAAGCAACGAACAGGGTTGAAGCGTGGCTGGTAAGAGTTGAGCTTGTGTGCTCGAATCACAGGAAAACCGTCGCAGTGCTTCGCTTCATCATCATCCTGAACTGGTCTGGCGCTGTTGTCCACGTAAACAGGGGCCGGTGCAACAAACGTCTTGCCTGCCACACTGCACACCAAGGCTGTGACAACAGACAAAACAGTGGATAAACGCTTTCTGGAACGTACATCGCTTCTTCTTCAAAGTCACGTGGGGCACCCACAAGGCGATGAAAGTAGTCCAACTGGACACAGTGTTCACACGCGTCGAACGCATCAAAACGTGCGTAGCATGTAGCCAAGCCACTGTCACGACGTAACCAGTCGACAACGTACCGAAGGTCCAGACTCATCTTCGTCGTGACCGACACGGGCTACGAAATGGTTGAAGCTCTGCGTTTGCGTCAAACTCTTGGCGAACATCTGCAGCCAAGGAGGTCAGTGTTTCCCCATCATTGCTCCGCAGTACCAGCAGGCGAGCGACTCACACGAAGCTCTTTGGGCCTGGAACTGCAGAAAGCATCTGCGTTGAATGTGCATGTCCCAGCCGTGTCAACAAACCGGCTACAGTCGCCAATCACTGCCTGGAACATGCCAACGAAGACATGTTGAACAGCCGCAACATCCAGCCCCGAGGTCCCAATGCTGTCATCATCGCACGAATCAACCAGTCCGAAACTTTGGAGTACAGGCCGGGGTTTGAAATGCTTCTGTGCAGCATGTAAATGGGGATGGCATGGGATGGGTGAGGGTGACGACAGCATGGGACGGGTGAGGGTGACGACAGCACAACAGTGACGTGACAGATGCAGTGAACCTGGGCTTTCCCACGCACCTGTGCCAACGATGACAGCTTGGATGTTGCCTTGCGAAACAGGCTCTTGGGGAGGCGCACAGAGGGCTTCAGGTGCTTGGGGATGATGACTGTGTTTGCGTTTAGGTTCACTTCCACAATCTCCTGGAAGTGCGTCAGAGAAGCAAAGTTTCCGGATGTGACCCCCACGACAAATGGCACGGGTGCCTGCGCAAAGTCGTTGATGTGGAAGGCAGACGGGAGGTAGGGAATGAAGACAGACGACCACTGAAGAGGATACATCAACGACACTAGCGCCAATGCCACTGGCGTCAAGAACGCGGGACGGCTGGCGTGGATAATGATCTTTGTTTCGCCCAGAAGACAGCCGAACACCTGGTCCACCCCAGCCAATGTTGGCAGGCGTCAGCAAGTTGACCCAGCTCACAAGCACTGTGTGGTGCGTGTTACACACCTTTAGGATGTTAGCGACAGACAACAGTCGAAACAGCAATGCCAAGGACGAGGCGTCGATCAGAGTGGGGAGAGCTTGTGGTGGTGGCCGCTTCAAAGTGAGCGTGCGCTGTCATGTGCACACACAGCCGTGAGTGCTGGCTGATGATCGCGCCCCAGCCCACAGGCCACCGTTGCGTTGCATGTCTCAACATATGTCTCACTCACCATGCCAACAGAGATTAACACGTCTGTATGCCCGGGAGGGGGCAGGGGGACCTCCGTGAGCAAGTTCCACACGCATGCCTCAAGCTGTGCCTGCACGCCGTGGCTGGTGATGCCGGCGCCCCGTTGGCGGCGTTCGATGGCATAAAACTCGACCAGGTACTTGGAGAAAGTCTCCACAAATGGCCTTCAACACACGTACAGATGAGCGCAAGCACACAGACGAGAATATGCAGGTGACGCGATGCATGGGCGTGTACATGTGGGTCGGGGGGGGGG
>Ga0213833_1002989_pt1 | contig 10578 bp, 7 predicted proteins | sample SWATP21_FD_160575 | JGI IMG/M metagenome (GOLD analysis project Ga0213833, IMG submission 160575) | Coastal seawater microbial communities from Marineland, Florida, United States - SWA TP2 #1 | ecosystem: Environmental > Aquatic > Marine > Coastal | place: USA: Florida | collected 2016-08-14
ATGCTGCTCATGATGCGATGCTCAAGATTATCAATAAAGTCGCTGGCTGATTAGTATCAACGGCGCCAGTATCCTGTGCTCTCTCTTCCCTCGCTGAGTTTTATTAACATTCAACTATTTATTATTATAAACAATGGATTTCGAGCATAACCCACAGAATACACAAAACAAAGATAACTCTTCCGCTGCTGTTACCACAATACCATCTGAAAGCGTGAGTAGCACAAATGATGCCGACAATAACAGCAAGAGTGATAACCTCGAGACCCAAGCTGGTAATGAGAACGGCAATGATGCTCAAACAAAGAACAAAGCTAATAAAAATCAGAGAAAAAGCAACCCCATAAAAATTACAGAGGATTTCGCACAGCTCTTCAGCGATTCAGTAGATGGAAGTGGCTATGAAAATAGAGCAATCGAGGGTACAGTCATAGCTATGGATAAAGACCACGTGATGGTGGATATCGGCCTCAAAAGCGAAGGACGTATACCAATATGGGAGTGCAAAGTCGTGGATCCAGATACCTATGTACAAATAGGAGATAAAATGGAGGTGTACATAGAGCGATTCGAAGGAAAAGGAGGAAACGTAGTGCTAAGCAGAGAAAAAGCACTCAGAAATCAAGCTTGGCAATACTTCCGCGACCTATACAATGATAATGCGTCAGTCGATGGTGTGGTACTAGGCAGAGTAAAAGGAGGATTCGCTGTGGAGTTAGGTGGAATTATTGCATTCCTTCCTGGCAGCCAGGTCGATATACGACCAATCAAGAATATCTCAGCCCTCATCGGTATGACCCAACCATTCAAAATCCTCAAAATGGATGAGGTGCAGGGCAACGTAGTGGTCTCGCGCAGAATGATCCTTGAAGAAATGCGCAAAGACGCACGTACAAGCCTCCTCTCCAATATCGAAGAAGGCACAATACTCGAAGGTACTGTAAAAAACATCACAGATTATGGCGCGTTTATAGACCTACAATCAACAGATGGTCTACTACACATCACAGATATATCATGGTCCAAAATCTCGCACCCCTCAGAAGTTTTGAAACTCGGCGAAACGCTCAAGGTAATGGTCATCAAATACAACCCAGACTCAGAGCGCATCTCCTTGGGCTTGAAACAACTCACTAAAAACCCTTGGGAAGCACTGCAAGAAAAATACAAAGCAGATACCCTTGTTAAAGGTAAAATAGTGAACGTTGTGGATTACGGTGTATTTGTCGAGCTAGAACCAAACATAGAGGGACTAGTGTACTATACAGAAATAGGGTGGCTAACAAAGAACATACATCCTTCAAAACTAGTGAATATTGGTGATGAGGTAGATGTGAAGGTACTCTGCATCGACACCGAAAAGCATCGTATTAGCCTTAGTATGAAGCGCTGTCTAGAAAATCCGTGGATCTCCTTCGCTGAGAAACATCCAATAGGAACCATGATCAAATGTGCTGTACGCAATGTATCAGACTTCGGCTTATTCGTAACATTGGAAGAAGATCAAGACAAAACTGCTGCTATCATTATGCTCATACCTTCTATAGAATTAACATGGGGTAGAAACCACACAGCTGAATTAAAAAATTACAGCAAGGGGGACATAGTGGAAGCTGTCATCCTTACATCTGATCCAGAGAGAGAGCGAATTAGCGCCAGCGTACGTAGATTATCAGAAGATACAGTCTCAACACAAATTCAGGAGCTAGTTGCGCAAGAATCTTCTAAAGCTAAGGTATTAGCAATCAAAGAAGATGGAATTGTGGTGGAACTAATTGATAATTTCTCCAGCTTTGTACCTAGAGCAGAAATCTCCAAACATCGCGAAGAGCAGGATCCTCACCTCTTCACAGTCGGTCAATCAATTGATCTAAAAGTTCTAGCTTTCGACCCCAATAAGCGCTTTGCAACCGTCTCAATCAGAGCATTGTATGAAATGCGTGAGCATCGCATTATGGAAGAATATGGATCTACTAGCAGTGGTGGTGGTAATAATGCGGATGGCAGCAAAGGCGATATGCACAATGAGAAGGATGACAATAATGGTAGAGGAGGATTCGGTGATGCATTAAACGATGCAATTACCTCTTCTTCTTCGGCATCATCTTCACTAAAATCATAATATGTAAAGCAAAAGGTAGCTCTGTGAGGAATATAGCGCAGAGCTTGCGCGCGGGGCTCTTCCCTGCTTTTCTGCAGTGGTGATGGTGGTGATGCTGTCGTATGTATGTATTACATAAATCGCGAATAGCATGAATGTGATGCATACAGGAAAGGGGGGATGATGGAGTATGCATCAAATACATGGAAGCATCTGCGAGCGGGGGTAAAATAAACACACTCAGGACTCTGCATAGAAGAAATAAATAAATGACAAATAAAGAGATACTCTCACAAAAAAACAGAAAACTGCAAGAATCTGATCAACAACAAAATCCAAGATAGCGCACCATCAATAATTCGATCAAGGCGTGGGAACCATGGGAGTACCTGCAAAAAAACATTCTGCTAACCATTAAGATGGATAAAGTAAACTGATACATAAAGTCGTGATATGCGTCTTATATGAGTCTTATAGAAGCACGCAAAAAAAACTCCTGATACCTACAGGGAATAGAAAGCAACCAGCACGATGAATCCTTCTTTTATCTGCAAAATATGATGAAAATCTGACAGCAAATAAAAAATTGCTAAAAGAAGCATCACCGTAGCCCATTGATAAATATAAACATAGCTCCGCGCCAAACACAGGGCTCACTCATCACTGGAAAATGCATGGAAGATTCACAGGTCTGCAAAAGAAGCGCACGCAAACAAGGGACACTGCGCATAATAAATCTCACACAATATTCGTCCTTAAGCGATAATAATACGCACAAGACTCCAAACAATAGAGAAATGACAAGGAATATCTGACCACCAACTAGCAGCTAGCCAATCAGCCAACAGCCAGCCAATCAATCACCCCTCCATCGCCTATTCACTTAATATTATGAAAAATCTTCACATAGCAAAATGGAGGGTCGATCCAGAAGATACACCAGGAATAATAAAAAATGGAAAATACTGGAACTCATCGCTCCGTTTCCACTATGCTATTCCCCCTCTCAATCACTAACCTCTACTAAGCCCACCAGAAGACTCAATCTGCGCAGCCTTTGCAATAATCTGCTCCTTAATCTTTTGAGACACAGCATCAGGCACACTCATGCTATACCACAAGTCATTTCCATCTTCACCCGTCTTCCTCTCCTCTTTAAATGCCCTCACCACAATACTACTAGTCGAAGCATTACCACCGCCGCCACTACTTATTGCAACATGTATCTTATATCTGTGACCATCATCACTCTTGCTATTCACCTGATACCACTCAGTTAATAGTAAGCCACCCCTATGGTCAGCAATGGCAATAGGTACAAACGACAGCACATTAAGAGACGCAAGCCATAGACTCTCGCTAGACCGCTTAATACCTCTACTCACAGATACACTACCCATAGCAATCTTCCTGTCCTCCTTGCTCTTCTTGCTACCACTACCACCACTAATATAGTGCAACACAGATTCATCCGCGCTACCTCCTCCTATCATATCACTCCTACTGTCGCTATCACCATCATCATCCCCTGATGTCTTTAACACTCCAACGGTCATGCCTCCTCCCACATCATCCAACGCCATGTATATGTCGCCACCAAAGATTTTGTTTCCTCTCTCCGCTCTAATATCTGAAGTAGGAATGGGGTAGTCAAATTGCACGTCCACACCACCATCAGTAGTGCATGACAACAAAAAAGCACAACATACACAAAAAATAGCTATGATATTTCTCATTCCCATAAATACATCTACACCATTAATACCCAAAACACCTAAATACCTAAACACCCAAAAATAAAGATAGGGATAAGAATAAGGATAATCTAACTAAATGTAACTTATATTCTCTACGCTACGCTACTCTCCTCGAGATGACATGGCAAAACCACACCACCACAAGGAGCATATGCACCAACACATGAAGCTACATAATATGTAACGTACTTTATAACATATATAGTCAATAATACAGACAAAAGTTGTTATACTAATGCATGCATTACAACTCAGTCTATCGCCATTACTCTACGTTGACAAGAGATTTTTTCAATGTTTTTTCAATAAATACGACTGCTAGCAAAACAACAAGCGCTAAGGCTATCCCAACAGGTATTGCCAGCATAGAGTAGCGCAGAGCCTCTGCAGAATAGCCTTGTGTCCCTCTAGGATCGATCCCGGCAGCATTCAACGCCTGCAGAAGCATCTTCCCAATTAATATGTGATACACCGACCCACACGCCATCATTATCATATTGGTTGTAGCACTTGCTATAGCAGTCAGCCTCACTGACACAAACGTCAGCACCTTATCCAATATAGCAAGCTGATAACTTGAGGCAAACCCCACAAAAAAGAGTGCAACACACAACAGATTTACACCATGCTCTCCAAAATATATCACCACATTACCCTGTGCAGTATAAAATAAGTAAAACACATACAGCATAAAGAACGCACAACACACTATAATTGTGTAGTATTTCTTTGTCTTAGCAGTTAGATACCCAATCACAAGTGAACCAACACCAAACCCAACAAAAGCAAGTATAGGAATCCAATCTGCGCTATCATTAGTAAAACCATAAACAGCAGTAAAGAATTTAATTGACCATGCATCAGAGAACCCTTCTAACGGTCCAATCATCATCCCCCCTATCAAAGAGATCATAACAATCATAGGATTAGTGATAATAGAAATCACATCCTTACACATGCCCTTTATTGATTGATCTACAACTTCAGCATCCTCACTATACTGCTTTCCCTTATAGTGCAATCCAGGCAACACAAAAACACCAGCAACAAAAACCACAGCTCCAAGCAACATCAGAAATACCAGAGTTCTCTCCATACCAAATACATTCACAGCCGTGTTCATAGGGGCACCTCCAGCTACTGCGCCCATAACACCTATCATCAATGTTATACCAAGCATAAAGGCGAACCTCTCACTGGAGAACGATATACGTATCACTTTCAACATACCTAACGCTGCACCAGCAGACCCAACACCAACTATCGCTCTACCTACCACAACAAATCCCCATGACATAGAACAAACCAAAGGTAATGATCCAAACACGGCAAACAACACAGATATCAGTATCATACGCCTAGCGCCGAACTTATCTAATAGGATACCAATAGGAATATGTATAACAGTATAACCGAAGTAGTATGCAGCATTATACATACCAAAATCTTCAGGTGTAATACCAAAGCCTTCAACAATGTATGGCATTAAGACAGCGGGAGAAACACGCAAGATATACTGATAGGCATAAAACAGTGAAACCACCAGCCACATTAACCATGGCAAAAGAGCACCATACATATAGTATTAGTTATTTATAAATAGTTAAACAATCTGCATATATCTATAGCAATTTACTGCGTCACACAAGCTTTTTGTTATTTTTTTCTAAGAAATCGTCAAAATAACAGCTACGAACACTCGCACCACTAGCAAGTAAAACTACATTACCCATCACTCCTTCGTACCCTTTTGGCCTAGTCACATCATACAAATTCCACTTCTTAGCGTAATCATTCCACTCCATTGTTCTAAACACTATCAACATTGCATCATACGCTAATGCAGGCAATACAGATGCATCATAACCATATGTTGTGCGGAAATTATCCAGGAAATAACGACTATACCTCCTCTCTATAAACACGGAGCTTCCAACACCTACCTGCACATCATCTGCCCAATTATCTAGCCCAAGAAAAACCGTACAACCATTTAGATCTACATCATTCTCAAGATAATTGTACATCTTCACTACCTTCCAGTCACCCTCCGGCACAAATACACCAACCATACCATCACCCTTACACTGCCCATTCAATTTAATCGACACAGCAATATCCTTCATTATTTTATCCAACTCATGCAAAGCATTCTCACTACCGTAATTATACCTATATACAAATGAGTCATATCCGTACAGCTCACTACTCTTCTTAATGCCTCTCTCCAAATCCTGTCCATACCTATCATCCTGCAATATGCTATGCAAAGTCAGCTTCCTCCTACGCATACCATATCTGGAATAATTACTCACCTCCCACCACTGCTTAAGCAGCTGATTCATCTGATCACTAGGTATTACACCAAGAATATAAAGATTCTCTTTATCAGATAGCGAAATATCGTTAGATAATGTAAAAATCGGGATATTCCTACCTAGTAAGTAAGAATGAAGCATCCTGGCCTGATTCGCAAATACAGGACCGATTATCACATCAATCTTATACGAATCTAGCTGATCAAATATCTCATCCAACTTCCCTAAATCATCACCCGTATCTAGAGGAATAACCCTAATATACTTAGCTAAGGTATTATTCTCAGCAACGAGAGCCAGTTTCACAGCATCAATTACTGATCTCCCTAACGATGCATTCGCACCACTAAAGGGTGCAAGGACCGCAACATTCAGTATGGCATTACCATCGCTATAACGGGCGCTAGGCCACCTAATGGATAGCTTCTTCGCTAAATTACTATATGGAATAACGGGTAACTCCTCCATGCCGTTATCTAGCACCTTCACATTCTTGTCACCAATACCGTGATTATCTGAATCATCCGTAACAATACTGCACGAACTACACAATATAATAAAAAGAAAAGCAAAACAAACCCTTACTATACCACTTAAGTTACGCATAAATACTCACCTTAATAAATATTCATTAATGCAAAAAATGGAAGAAGTGACCAACCCTAACCCTATTGGCATGCAAGACATTCATCGCCACTATCTTGCGTAGTAATATTTAACTCCAACTGCTCCGGATCAACTGTATTATCAACAACAGATACAGCATCTGCTCTCTGTAGTGATTTCGACCTGAGGTAATACATACCCTTCACTCCTTTCCTCCATGCATTGTAATGTAGTGTATGCAACTCCTTCTTACTTACATCAGCTAGCAAGAAAATATTGAGCGACTGCCCTTGATCAATATACTCTGCTCGATCTGCAGCAAAATCTATCAGATATGCCTGATTAATCTCAAACGCTGTCTTAAACACATCTTTCTCATGCTGTGAAAGAAAATCTAAACCAAGGACAGAACCTTCATTATTCATTATCCCAGACCACACCTCATCAGTATCTTGAGACTTCGACTGCAGTAATTTCTTCAGGTACTTATTCTTCACCAAGAAAGACCCTGTTAATGTCTTCTGCGTATACGCATTCGCACTATATGGTTCAATCCCTGGTGAAGAATTCCCTGCAATAATCGAAATAGATGCAGTAGGAGCAATAGCCATTTTATGTACAAAGCGCTCATTCATACCAGCAGCAGCAGCATCAGGACATGCACCCTTCTCCTCAGCAATAACCTTGGATGCTGCATCCGCTTCACTACGAAGATGAGCAAATACCCTCTTATTTAAAGACTTCGCTACCACAGATTCCATAGGAATATCCTTCTGTTGTAACAATGAGTGAAAACCCATCACTCCCAATCCAACACTGCGCTCACGTGTCGCGGAATACACAGCTTTTGCCTGCTCTTTCGGTGCCCTCTTAATGAAATCCGACATCACATTATCAAGGAACCTCATAATATCTGCTATGAATAAGTCGTTCCCCTTCCATTGATCAAAGTACTCCAAATTCACAGATGATAAACAACATACAGCAGTTCTAGTTTTCCCCATGTAATCTGCACCTGTCGTCAAAGTAATCTCATTACAAAGATTCGATGTCTTCACCGCCATATTGAGCTTCTTATATATCTCAGGCATATTCCTATTCACAGTATCAATAAAATACAAATACGGCTCCCCTGTTTCTATTCTCGTAGTTAAAATGCGTATCCATATATCTCTCGCATTTACAGTTAAGATCACGCTTTGATCCTTAGGACTCAACAAATCCCATTTATCATTATTCTCAACTGCTCTCATAAATTCATCAGATATCACAACACCATGATGCAGATTCAGCGCTTTACGATTATAATCTCCACCAGTTGGCTTACGAATATCTATGAATTCCTCTATTTCTGGGTGCCATACAGGCAAATATATTGCTGCACTCCCCCTGCGCAAATTCCCCTGCGATACGGCTAAAGTCAACTTATCCTGCACTCCTATAAATGGTACAATACCAGTCGTACTACCTCCTCCTCTCACTTTCTCACTGATGGAACGTACGTCGCCCCAGTATGTACCTATACCGCCACCACCAGATGCCAACCATACATTCTCATTCCATGTCTCAACTATACCGTTAAGGCTATCAGACACCTCATTCAAAAAACACGAAATGGGCAATCCTCTAGAAGTCCCGCCGTTACTTAGAACCGGCGTAGAAGGCATCATCCACATCATACTCATGTAGTCATACATGCGCTGCGCATGCTCCTGATCATCCGCATAGTAGCAAGATACTCTCTCAAATATATCCTGGAAATCCTCACCCTCTATAAGATATCTATCCTTCAATACCTCTTTCCCGAATTCCGTAAAGAGCTCATTCCTAGATGTATCTTTATTAATTCCATAACGAAGAGGAAGCTTGATTTCTGTCATTTATTTGTCTTTTATAAATATAAACGTAATAAAATTGATAATGCTCTATAATCTAACCCTTTGTAAAGTAGTAATTGCTACAATACTAACCATATAAATCTGCACATATCACCCAATATAAATAAGAGTGCACACCACCCAGAAGGCCGATCCACCTTCTGTCAAGCCCCCACACTTGGACTTAATTATGTAAGATAACTGTGCCATTGTACTATCAATATTCCTTTTTTGCAAAAACTTTTGTGACCTTTTTATAGTAATGTCACTGTAACACCCAAGCACATGTGTACTCACAACAAATGCTCTGCTTTTAGTCCTCCTAAATGCATCTAGATCCACCGTATTACCGCATACATCTCAGAATCGGGGGTTCTACACTTGTAATAAATCAAATTTTATGCATAATGATACACTATTCACAATAACACAATGAGAATGCTGCTCGACTTTTTTAAATTGAAATTGATATTGCAAAATTAAGATGATATGGAACTCAAAACTACAATTATGGCACAAAGTTCTAATAGGAATGCTACTAGGCAGCATCATCGGCCATTTTGTTGAGCACGATAGCTTCCTCATCGCTCAAATCCTCAGTCCGATACAAACAATCTTCACTAATTCACTAAAGATGGTGGTGGTACCGCTGATTTTCTTCTCAGTCCTATACGGTGTCACTAGTATCGATGATACAGACACGTTCGGTAGATTAGGGTCACGCGCCCTTATGATATACTGCATCACAACAATCATCGCTGTTTCAACAGGACTACTATTTGCCAATATATTCAAGCCTGGCGTAAACATTAGTGCACCGCACACAGGAGAAATCATACAGCACTACACCTCTGACAAAAGTATTAGCGAGATCTTGGTGAGCATTGTACCCAATAACCCAGTTGCAGCTATGGTCAATGGCAATACTATGCAAGTCGTGGTTTTCGCATTCTTTACAGGGTTCGCACTCATACTGATAGGTGAAAAGGGCCGCCTTCTGCGCAATTATATCGTAGCTTCTGCAAACCTTGTATTCAAAATGGTCGAGCTGGTCATTAAGATGACCCCATACGGTGTATTCTCCATTATGGCAGAAACAGTATCGTCATATGGAACAGGAGTACTGATAGACTTAATGAAATTTGCTCTGGTCGTACTTGCAGCACTCACAACACACTACTGCTTCCTCGGACTACTATTGCTTGTTATAGGACGACTAAATCCAATCTCATTCTACACCAAAATGGCTGTAACGCAGGCTCTAGCATTCGCAACATCAAGCACCAAGGCAACATTACCAACAGCTATGGTCGAGTTACGCAAAAAATTGGGCGTCTCTAAACAATCATCTTCATTCATACTGCCACTAGGTGCATCTATGAATATGGACGCTACAGCAATATACCTGGGAATATGCACTGTGTTCTTCGCCCAAAGAATAGGTGTGCAACTAAACTTCAGCCAGTACATCGTCGTCATACTCACAGCTACTATAGGATCAATAGGTGCAGCAGGATTCCCAGGTGGAGGTGTCTTAATGCTAAGTATGGTATTATCTTCTGTCGGGCTACCTCTGGAAGGTATATCACTAATACTTGGTGTAGATCGTGTGCTGGAGATGGTTAGAACCTCGCTGAATATCACAGGTGATTGTGCCGTCACTGTTATAGTAGATCGAATGGAGAACACTCTGAATAAAAAGGTCTACGACGCACCAATCCGTCAATTGGAAAACAATACAACAAAATAGACAATAGCATTTTGTCCGTTGTCTGTCACATTAAACATCTGGCACCCAGAGCATCAATCACTCTTCAATATATTCGACCTTAGTAAAGAGGAACCCCTCCTCAGTTTCGATATATTCCAGTATCTTAAGCAGTGGGTAGTTCTTCCCATTACACCTTAAGCATTCACCA
>Ga0213833_1002991_pt1 | contig 10576 bp, 12 predicted proteins | sample SWATP21_FD_160575 | JGI IMG/M metagenome (GOLD analysis project Ga0213833, IMG submission 160575) | Coastal seawater microbial communities from Marineland, Florida, United States - SWA TP2 #1 | ecosystem: Environmental > Aquatic > Marine > Coastal | place: USA: Florida | collected 2016-08-14
AATTGTCTAGTTACGTTGGATCGCAACGGATCTGTGTGCGCATTAGAGGGGTTCACTTCCCTTTCTCACCTGTAAGCCTCAAGACTACTGGTTACAGTTTCCTCTCAATTAAGTCGTTCACTTCACAACGGCCTCATCCGGCAGGCACGAAAACATGAACATGCTGCTGGTCCTGGTCTGCTCCGCTGGAATCTTGACCTCCTCCACCACAGGTCGTGGGAAGTGGAGGAGGGCCCCTCCCGGTGGACGCAAGCATGGGGAGGGTGGGGTGGAATGCCACGGCGTTGTGGTGGTGGCATGTGCAAGTGATACATCGGGCCTCGCACTGCGCATTGGCACAGTTTCCGCTTTGCTGGACTTGGTCCAAAAGAAGGCCCGTTTGAGCCCCTGTGGCATTCCATAGTGCGACTACGCCACAACAGGAGATGGCCGCCGCGGCTTCTGCAGTACAACAAACACTGCGCCACGTCTGGCAGCAAGGCACACCCACCTCACCAACAGTCGCCACACACTGAAGCCACGACGCTTCCACCTTCATTCCTCCACATTCCTTTGAAATAGTAGCAAAGGGCAACACCAGGGGGTCCACGCTTGGGGATGGGTCCGCCGCCGCAGCAGCCAAAGCAACGCGAAGCAACGGGGCGCGTTCCAGTTCCAGCGATGTCCCCGGCACAAGGGCCATTCCAGCCACAGCAACCACCTTGAGCTTGTCTGAAGAGAGACACAGAATGGAGACCGAAACATCTACAACAGACAGCCCGTGGGACACTTGGACGGAAGCGGACAGTGTGGTATCGACCTTTGCTTCCTCCAACTCTAGTGCCCCATCCGCGCTCCAACAACCAGCAGGTAGCGACGCGGGGAGAGGCAAAGTTCGGATCGAAGCACAGGAACCAAGAGCAGTTTCGTCTTTCGCGATACGACGAGGGGGTAACAAACCACAATCTTGGCACTTCTGGCACAGGCGAAACAAGGTTCCTCCAACCTGGCCTTCACGCCAACTGGGTGAGGACAGCGCACCACAGTTGTCACATCCATGCGAACGCCGTGACTGGGAACGGTGCGATCGTTTGTGATGAAGAGCAGGGGAGCTATCAGCATGAGAGGTTGACAATGGGGCTGGGGAGGTTGCTGCAGATCCACCAGTGCCCGGGGTTGGCGCAGACTTGACACACACAACACCACGTGATGCGTCGGCTGCAACATGTGTGGGAGACACTGTGTGATCCCGCTCCCCCACAGCGGTGACAGCTTGAATATTAGCTGCCGGCGAAGAGACAATTGGCGAAGAGACACGGCATGTTGCGGGTGCTTGCCGTGGTGCCTCACGATGTGGCCTGTCTCGCTTGTCGTCCAGTTGTGTGCTGGGTACAAGTCCCGTCACCATGGGATCGGAGTGACGAAACCTCAAAACCGCGCGGGGGGCGAGTCGTTGTTGGCGCTTTCGCGGCAGAAACCACACAAGGGCGGCGACAACGGTGTGGGGACGAGATGTTGAGGCAACAAGACCAACAACACAACCAGGGGAGCCAGGGACTCGCTTGAGACTGGAGACACACTCCGTGCCACTGACGACGCCTGCAGTAGCCACAATGTGGATGGATGGTTATGTACATGCACACACCGAAGCAGACACGCACGCACAGGTCGCGCCACTTGCAACATGCACATGCACACACCTGGTGGGAACAGCAATTGCGTCACACTGGTCACCGACGTCCAGCTCGCGTCGAGCGCGTAGCACAGCACCGTTGCTTCTGGGCGCCGAAATGCAAACACAACCACGTCCGCGTCGGTAGCCGCGTCAGACACTATTGTCAGGGCACACACACCAGCCGCCCGAGGGGGTATTGGTAAACGCGACAGCCACGATGCTTCAATGCACGGTGTGCCTTCTGTGGCTTGCGCATCAGAATGCGAGGCAGAGCCACTGTGGCGGCGAGTGGAGCGCCGTTTGCGCCGTGCTGGAGACAGCGAGACACGCGGTACGTCCACGAGTAGTGGCGACTGTCGGTCGTCAAACGACAGAGCCGCAAACCGTATGAAACCACGGGGTGCAGACGAACCACTGTGTGCACCGGTTGACATGGCAACCGTCTGCAGTGCCGCAAGGCGGGGGACGGTCGATGCTGTCGTCAGCAGTTTGGCCATGCGTGCAGTTGGCGCACAGCCCACGCACTTCCACGTTCCGCCTCCCCACACCCATATCAATGTTGATTGTGGTAGTGATAACACAGCCGCAGGGGTGCCACTACTTCCATCGCATCCAAGGGAGATGTGCGAGCGAAAGCACCGCTCATTGTCAGTGTGTCCTGGCACGTCGATATCACATGCTTTTTCATTCCCTTCCCCCGCAGTCTCGCCGGTTTCACCCTCTGCAGGCATTGGTGAACTACAGGGGCTCATGTGTGGCGTAAAATCGTCAGAGGAGGCGGACTTTGACGGCCGGAAGCACTGTAGCCCTGAAGAGTGTCTCAGCGTCAAACAACACCACAATGACAGTGGGTCGGAACAGTCCAAGGAACCCGGGATAAGGAATGGCAAGAAGTCTTCGTCCCTGTGGGAACACACCACTCCTTTACCGCTTGAGGCGGCATGGCGACCAGCTGCACGTCGGCGTTTGCGCGACGCCATGTGATGTGGTTGCTGGTGTTTACACAACACGGCTGGCGCCAGAATTCGGCCTCCGAATTTACTTTCGGGTATTTTCAAAGTGGGGTGTTGTGTCGGTCATGTGCACGCTGTGCGCAACCATGTCTCGGCGGCAAGGCGAGTTCAAAAACTCGTTCATCTTCAACAAAGATGGTACGCGCACAATCAAAGAAGTGTGCATGTCGTGCCTCCCTTTGGTGCGCTGTTGTGGATGATCCCTGTGTTGTTGCTATGTGGCAGGCGGAGGTGCGGGTGTTTGGACCGGGCAAGGCGTGACTCGAACCAAACGCAGCCGCACTCTGTTTGTCACCATGGTGCGTTTGTTGCCTTGACGTTGCAACAACCTGTGTAGTGATGCACGACATGCAGGTGGATGTGCTGTACGGAGGCGTTGTGAATGACACGTGGGTGTGGCGGATCCCTTGTGCAGCTCCCTCCGCAGGTGCAGCCAGGACAGGTTGGAAACCTGTTCAAGGGCGAACCCGGCTTTGAGGATTTTCGAACACGTCGCCGCATGTGCTTTGTCGATTTTGGAACGCCCATTCAAGGTGCGGTGTCGGAGTGCCCGTACCTGGCTGGCTCCACACAGCTGATTGGGGTTTGTGCGCAGCGACCAACGCGATGCGGAAGTTCCAAGGGCACAAGTTTACTGCGTCAGACAAAGGGCTTGCCATTGACTTTGACAAAGACCACGTGTCAAAGCGTAACAAGCAGTATGAGCGGCAAAAGCGAAAGCGAGATGTGCGTCTGCGCAAACCGACTGCGTGCTGCGCGTCGGCTGAGGCTGGGTGTTTGTTTCGGGCAGGAGTCCATGGAGTACACGTACTATTTCTGCACTTGCTGCGGGACTAAGTTTTGCAGCTTGAAGTCAGCGCCGCCGCTGGACACGATCGCCAAGCGCAAGACAGATGGCGCCACAGCCCTGAAGGAAGTGTTCCTCGCTGATCTGTACGCACATCGTGGGGAGCGAAAGAAGATCAAGCGCGCAAACGGAACGGAGAAGCAGTACCCTCTCACGTGCACGAAGTGCGGCATTCAGATTGCGTATCGGTACGTACCGCGTGGAGTTCGTTGTGTTTTGATTGCAAGGCGGGGCGGCCGCACCCCTGCAACGCTCGCTCACTGCCAGTCTGTGACTCCCTCCTTCACAGCCCCGTTCCGCTGAACCAGGAAACCAAGTACTGCTATGTGCTGGCAGACGCACTCACAGACGACCCACAGAAGCGGTTGGACGTGGGACCACCTCCAACGGTCTCCACGGCCACCGCCATGCCCGCGTCCAATGATGTCCCGATGCCGGCCGAGGATGAACGAAAGCAGGACGGAAAGGATGAACGAAAGCAGGACGGAAATGTGTCTGCGCCTGCGTCTGCGATCGCTGCTGCTGAGGCTACTCCAAACGTGCACACGCTCTTGGCAGGTCTGACGGTCAACGATATGCCGTTCTCACGGCGTGTTATCACAGTTCGCGCCGACCAATCTTTGGAGGAGGCGTTTCGCATCATGGCAGATGCCGCGGTGACGTCTGTACCTGTGAAGCAGGATGACCGCTGGATCGGTTTCATCGACATAGCTGACCTTGTGCATCACGTCGCACAACTCTACGAAGAAATGGCGGAGTCGTTCACAAACTTCGCCAGCTTGCGGGCCTTGCTCTCCGAACGTAAGCGAAGGCACCCGGCCAGTCCCAACATTGGCACCACGTGCGTCAACGTCAGCAAGGCGAGTCCTTTCCTGCCAGTCGCACCCGGTGCATCGCTGCTTTCTGTGCTGCAGCGACTTGCACAAAGCAGCACTGGCGCGCAGGTGCATCGGGTCCCTGTTGTGGATGCTTCATCAGGCAGAATCACCAAGATTGTGTCCCAATCCGCTGCGATTCGCTTCTTGTGCGCGGTACGAGAGTTGGTGTGGGGCGTGGGTGCAAACCATTTCCTCCACCTAAGTTTGTTGTCTTGCTTGTGGAATTTGGGTTGCTTGTACCAGCATATGGATGGGCTAGGCGCGGTTGCTGATGCCACATTGGAGTCGTTGGGTCTTGCGCACAAGCACGTCGTCACAGTGCAGGCTTCCGAGCCCTGTTTGAAGGCGTTCACACTGATGGCTAAGCACAGCTTGAGCGGACTGGGCATTGTTTCTGAAGAAGGGGCGTTGATTTGTTCTGTCAGTGCGTCTGATGCTCGGTTCCTTGTGCGCTTGGACAAGTTTGAGCTGTTGGACATGGACGTGGTGACCTTCGTGGCCAAGTGCCGTCAAATTGATCGGTCTCGCATGGCCAAAACCATGCCCCCTGTCCTGAGTGTGTCGCCGACAGCAACACTCCGCCATGTCATGGGAAAGCTTTCCGCCGCACGTGTCCATCGTTTGTACGTGGTGCATCGAGGCAAGTTGTGTGGTGTGGTGTCCTTGAAGGACATCCTGCGGGTGCTGGTGCTGTCGTAGTAAACGAATACACACAATGCCACAATCTCAATAAAAGACCTGTTTTGAGTGACAGACCCCGTGTCGACGACCCCACGTCGCCGTCCCGTATCCGACGATCCAACCCGAACGCCCTCGCTCTTGACAATGCCCGTACGTAGTGTGCTGCTTGGGCGACAGGTGTCGCGTAGTTGTACAGTTGTGGCGAGGACAGCCTGTTGTGGAGTGCCTGACCTTCATGCCTGTCGGTGTACAGCGTGTGTATGTTGGCAACCTGCCGTACCGCGTGCGCGAGCGCGACATCGAGGACATCTTCGCGAAGTTCGGCCGCATCCGCGAGGTTGACCTGAAGACCCCCCACCGTGGAGCTCCCTACGCCTTCCTTGACTTTGACGGTGAGTTGCGGTTGTTCTTCTGGGGACTCGTTGTTCCAGTCGTCTCACGCAGTGTGTTCTTTCAGATGCCCGCGATGCCGAAGACGCCATCGACCGTCGCAACGGTTACGACCTGGACGGCTCTCGCATCCGCGTGGAGATGTCACGTGGCGGCCGTGGCGGTCGCGATCGTGACGGTGGCCGTGGCCGCGGCCCCCCACGTCGCTCCGAGTTCCGGGTTGTTGTCACCGGCCTGCCCCGTTCTGCCTCGTGGCAGGACCTGAAGGATCACATGCGCCGTGGCGGCGAGGTTGGCTACGCCAACACCTTCGGTGACGGGTCTGGTGTCGTGGAGTACGGCTCGTACGACGACATGCGCCGCGCCATCCGTAAGCTCGATGACTCCGAGTTCGAGAACCCCTTCGACCGGGCCGTGATTCGCGTGCGTGAGGAGCGTGGTGGTGGTGGTGGTGGCCGTCGCCGCTCCCGCTCTCGCAGCCCCCGCCGCCGCCGCTCTCGCAGCCCAGTGCGCCGTCGCGCGCGCAGCCCCGTTCGCCGCCGCAGCCGCAGTGGCTCTGCCGCCAAGGAGGAGCCAAGCCGCCGGTCTCGGTCTCGTTCTCGTTCTCAGGCCTCCAACAAGTCGGCGCCTCGTGATGACGCCAAGAGCGCTGATGGCGATAACAAGACGGGCGATGATGCTCCACGTGACAAGTCTCGTTCTCGTTCTCGTTCTCGCTCGGCGGCACGCAAGTCTCGGTCCCGGTCTCGGTCTCCGTCGGCAGCCGCTGCTGCCAAGTCTCGTTCCCGCTCGCCTGCACGCAAGTCGCGCTCTCGTTCTCGGTCGTGAGCGCTGTGTGTTAACTCAGTGTAACGGCTGTGGTGCGTGATGTTTATTTTGTTTGTTGCATCCACGATACAAGTCCCAGTGCCGCGCAACGTCGTAGGACCATAGCGCGGCGTGGACTGACTGCCGACCCGCCGCCGTAGGAGCCGAGTCGTGGGAGTGGATTGCCGACGGTTGGAAACTGTCCAGAATAGAATAGTTTGTGGATTCTCAACGCCCCATGTCCTTGGATGTCTGTCTTTGCTTCACACAAGGAGGGCGCGCGCGCAAGAGTGCTGGCCGCGCGCTTCACCTTGTACTTCACACGCTGTACTTCACGCCGAGAAGGATCATGCCCAAGGTCACCCCTCAGCGGACCGAACGCAGAAACCCCGTTGAGTCTCAGGGCGCATATCTCACTGCAATGGGACGATCGTTCAAGCCTTTGGCCGCAACTCAAGCCCTTCCATGCGCCTCTCAGTGGCTGGACGTTACAAGCGCTGCGATGCTGCGACCAAGTTGTGAAATGGAACACGCCCACATGCCTTGGGATTGAAAGTGCAAATTTGTGTTTTTTTGGTCGTGCTCCCGTGAGTTGGCGATGACAAACTCCAGCCATGATTGATTTTTTCGATTTGCAGCTCATTTTTGGTTGCGAACGGACAAGGTTTGCTCCACAGCGGTCGAGACGGCTGGCTGCATCGGCACTCGCTGGCAGTGCAAGGAGACGAAGGATTCTGTGATTCTGTTTGCACTTGCACCAGTGGAGTGATACACTTGGCTATCGAGGGCACTCCTACCCGCCTGCATTGTCTTGGTGTGTCCACAAGGCAAAGCTAAGATGGTGTATCGGACGCGAGACTTGCTGCGTGATTGCAGCAAGGGTCGTGGACGATTGAAGGTCCCACGGGACCAGAAGCTACAGGCATACGAAGGTGTCTGGAACTGTCTATGCAAGTGGATTGCGGACCAGTATCAAAGGGGGAAGGTACGACCTGTTGCGGGCGGCGTGATGGTGTGTGGCTGGTTGGTGTAACACGCAACACCTGCCGCTGCCAGGGTGTGTTCATTCCCAACTTTGCGAGGCTTGGGTGGGAGATCAAACCCACACTTGCTGGAGACAACCGCCAAGTTCCCTTCTTCGAGGTGACAGACCACTTCTGCCGTTCCCATGGTCTTCCAGTCGTCCGTAAACCCAAGCCCATGCATCGGGCGCACATGGATGAAATCAACTTTATCAAGCTGTCCATCAAGTACGACTGGGTCTCGTAGCAATTGGATGTATCACTGGGGGGATGGTGTTGGTTTAACCCTTTGCTTACACGTGTATTTGTGTGGAACAGGTTCTCGGAGTCCTTGACAAAGGACATGGTATTCTCTGGATCGCGCGATTTGTTTCAGCGTATCGGTCGGGTTGTTGCTTCTGGAGCGTTGATCGAAATCGATATGAAGATTGGACGACTGATGTCGAAGGAGCGCAAAGTTCATTTTCTGTTTGATCAAGCGCTGCGTGAGACTGTGATTATGGTGCGTACCTTTGCTGTCGGCCGTCTGGGGATGTCGCTCATCTTCGGCTGCTTGTTTGTTCTTGTCACCAGCGCCACCCACTTTCGTTTCCAGGCCGGCGTACGTTGTTGAAGCGACAAACGCACTTGCACACATACGCACCTGCAACCATATTCACTCATTCACTCATTCATTCATTCATTCATTCATTCGTTGTGCTTCTCCGTGTGCTGCAGCTGTGACAGGCTCACGTCGCTCGTCTCGAGGCGGCATGCGACACTCCGCTTCGCTTCCATCGCGCATTGCTGCCCCACAATCTCCGCCACGGGCGCGCGCACAGGGGGAACAACACTTCAGCGCCGCACTTTCGCCGCCTCCTCCGATGTCCCCAGTCACGAGTCCGGAGAAGCCCGACGGGTTTGGGCAGGCCGGAGACAGATATGACGACGCACGTGCTGAGGGCTTCGCCTCGGTGCGCTCCAGCATGTTTGGCACGCGGGCGGGTGATGGTCAAAAGCGTGGAGTGCCTGCGTTGGCACTCGGGCATGACAGCGATCCGATGGCTGAAGGAACACCTGGAGAAGGTCTGTTTGTGTGTGTGGTTGCGTGTGAAATTGTGTGGCATCGTATGTGGCGATCTCACTTCGGGTTGTGCTGGTGCGGATGTTTGTTGCGAGGAAGCAGAGGAGCCCATGATGTCCGGGTCTCTGACAGGAAAGATGGCACGTGGGCTTGCCACGGGCGGAACACACGACAAGGAGCTGCAATGGGGGTACCTATCGGCTCATCATTCACACAACAAGGTGTTGGAAGACGCCTTCAACCGCCACCAAAGGGCGTTGATTGAAATTGCCGAGAATAAGGCGCGAGAGTCACAAGAGGTCGGCGGGTGGCTGTGGTTGTGCTCTGTACCTGTTTTGTTCCCCTGTGCACGTTTTGTGCAGGGTTTTCACATTTTTCTCCTCGTGTTTTGTTGGTACGCGTGTCGTTGGGTTGTCTGCCTGCTTGCCCACCTGTCCCTTCAGACGGAGGAAGCCATGTGGCAGCAGGAGTTAGAGAACCGGCGGCGCCGAAGACTGGCCCAGCAACAAAAGCGCGAGTTGCAGGAGTACATCAAGAAGCAAATTGTGGAGCAAAAGGAGAGACAGAGAGTAGAACGAGAAAGTTGGAAAAGCCTGGCACCCCTCCCACGTACGGACGCTGTTCTTTCTATGTTCTGTTGCGTCAGCTTTCATGGTGTGTGGCGTCGACCCCTTGCGTTGACTGTTGCTGTGGTGTTGTGGCTGCGTCCTTTCACAGCTCGTCCCAAGTACGGAACGGCAGAGCAGTTGGAGCGAACAAAGGACTTCAACTCGCACCTTGACACCAACCTTGTGCCAACAGAGGGAGGTACGTCGAAGGAGGTCGGAGAATGCCGTCTGGCTTTGTGATTGGTGGCACGTCTCGATGTGTAAAGACGTTGACTTGACGTTACTGCTTTGGCTTGCGTGTATGTGGTCCAGTTCACCACAACGGCGCCATAATTGAAGGCCCCACCATGTATGACATGGACTACGCGATACGCCCGGATGTGGTGAAGGCTCGTGAGGTACGCAGAGGCTGCGGGGCTTCCTTGGCATGGGATCCAGGACAATGATGTTGTTTGTGTTGTGTGCTGTTGGGTGCTCATGCCCTTGCTGACATTGGGTTTGCGTGTGGTGGTGTGGCTGTGATCCACAGGATTTGAAAGCCGGGCTTCTGGAACAAATCACGGCGAAGAAGCAAGAGGAGCTCTTGGAGAAGCAGCATGCACTGGAGCAGGAGCGGCGGTACTTGGAACACGTGCGCATGGAGGCGGAGGAGCAGCGCTTGTTCTCCAAGATGAAACAGCAAGTCGTCAAGCGAGACTTGATGGACAGCTGGAACCGCGACATTCGCCTCAAGGAGACGCTGCGTGAAAAGGAAATGGCGGGGAAGTTGGCCAATCGTCGCGCCAGCCGTCAGTTGGGTCTCTCTGCGCGTGCCGGTGGTGGTGTGCTGCCGATGGCCGGCGATGCGTCGCCCCCTCCGCGTGAAGCTGGTGGGGCAACCAACGGCCTCGGCGCCGGACTGCCGCCCGCACCAGGGAGCCAAAACAGTGGACGTGGTGGCGGTGGCAGCGGCAGCGCGCGACGACCCTCGGCGCGGGGCTTTGCCGGCACCGCCCGCAGTTTGCCTGGCGGTGGCGGCGCGTACATGTCTGTCCGGTCGGGGAAGTCAGGGCGTTGACAAGCCAGCCGTGGGGTGTGGCTGGGCAACGCTGCTGGTGAAATGTTAAACGTGTTCGTGTGCCGCCGGTTACAACGACGGGGGTCAACACATGTACAGGGGAGCTTGCACGGACGACATGATGGTGGTTGAGGATGTCGGGGAATGGGTGGGCGTGTGTTGTTGCTGGGCTCGTGCATGCATGTATGTGTGCGTGCTGCTAGGTCAGGTTACACGTAGCAGTGAGGTTTCGTTGTGAACACAGGCTTGTGAGATAAATGAATGGCATGTGTTCCAGTTCTCAGGAAGACTCGACCCAACATCATGCGCTTGCTGTGAAGGAGGAGGAGGAGGAGGAGCTGTTCATGAAGCCCCCGACACATCCACGACACACAAGCCACTTCACTTGGCCTGCATGCGCCGCTTCGCCGCACGCGTCAGGGGACGACGGTTTTCCTTGCGCGGCGCACCCGCAGTGGTGTGTGCAGCAACGGCCTGCTCAGCTTTGGCGAGCTTCCGTCTCAGGGTGATGTTTTGTTGCAGCACTTTGTCGTGCTTGGCGGTGAGTTCGTTGTTG
>Ga0213833_1002993_pt1 | contig 10573 bp, 15 predicted proteins | sample SWATP21_FD_160575 | JGI IMG/M metagenome (GOLD analysis project Ga0213833, IMG submission 160575) | Coastal seawater microbial communities from Marineland, Florida, United States - SWA TP2 #1 | ecosystem: Environmental > Aquatic > Marine > Coastal | place: USA: Florida | collected 2016-08-14
CTGTAGGAGTCCTACTATAGGAGTCCTACTATAGAAGTCCCACTGTAGGAGTCCTACTGTAGGAGTCCCACTGTAGGAGTCCTACTGTAGGAGTCCCACTGTAGGAGTCCTACATGTAGTTACACTGACAGTGACGACGTGAGGAGGTACGTGACCAGTGGTCAGTGACCACGCACCACTGGTCAGCGACCACACTTCTTCACCATTCATCCAAGCCTCAAGCGAAAATCCACAGTGCAATGTGACGTGACAAAAGCCACACAGGTCGACAAAAAAAACCTAGTAGCCCTACTGGGGATCGAACCCAGGCATCCAGATTCAAAGTCTGACGTGCTTGACCACTACACTATAGGGCTGCCTGGCTGGCGAAGGATCAAATATGATATAAGAATAACGGATGAAGTAACCCGTGTCACACTCCTAGTGCTGCACAGCGAGTACTGGTTTTACGATGCAAGGGTGCAGGCGCCCAGCACCATGGCTGCACGTCAGCATCTTGATGACATGCTTCGCAGTAGTGATTGGAACGTGGTTATCACCCCAGCGACCACCACTTCCATCTCGCATTTCGTATCAGGAAGACACCTTTCGTCCTGCGTATCATTTCGCAGAGCCTGCCAAATGGATGAATGATCCGCAACCGGTTGTATGGATGGATGGAAGGTATCACTTGTTCTACCAGGTGGGTGCTTCCACTTGGATGTGATGTAGGTGCGCACTTTGCACCTCGCCTTGACTCCCCGCTTCATGTTGTGTGCCTGTTACCGACAGTACAATCCGTTTGCTTCAGTGTGGGGGAACATGAGTTGGGGTCACGCAGTTTCTACTGATCTTCTAACGTGGTCAGACCTACCCATTGCTCTATGGCCTACAGCATCGTAGGTTCTCGTGCTGTGCTACACTTGGTGCATCTCCATGCCCGCTCTAATGTGTGCTGTGCCCGACCAGCTACGACGACGACGGTGTGTTCACCGGCAGTGTCCTTGTGGATGGCGTAGACAAGCCAACCATAGTGTACACTGGAGCCACGCATCTCCCAATTTTTTGGTCGTTGCCGTGCGTTTTTGGGGAACTTGGGTTTGGTTGCCTTGGTTGGTCGTGGCATGGCCGGCTGAAACGAGTGGTTCTTGGCGGTGAAGCAGGTACGATTGGGGGCAAGAGGTGCAAAATGTTGCGACGAGTTCCGGGGAGGACCTTGTTGACTGGACCAAGGTAGGTCCAAGCCGGTTGTCTTGCTCGATGCACAGGTCGCTGAATGGCATGACGTGGTGGTCGCCGTGTCAGATTGATGCTGACCCTGTCATCCCTGGACCACCGCGCTTCTTGAATGTGACTGGCTTTCGTGACCCTTTGGTCACCTTTGACGCCGACAAAGGCCACTTCCGCATGCTGCTTGGTTCTGGTATCAAAGGCAAGTTTGGGACGGTCTTGGAGTACACTGCGCCTGCGGTGAGTGGTCCGTGGAACTACTCGTACGTTACCGCGTGTGCTGTCGTGTGTTGGCGTGGCGTGTCGCACTTCTTGCCGCGAGCATCAAAGTGCGCTGCAATCCGTACTGCAGGGGACCGCTGGTACTCGAGGACACAAACGTGGAACTTATGGAAGGGCTGGGTCACAACTGGGAATGCCCTCACTCCTTCACACTGGATGGCACCACGTTCGTGATGATGGGCATGGAGCCGTACCCGAACCCTTTTGGGCATGCAGGGGTGTGGCTGTCAGGCCAGCTTACCAATTCCACGCCGGCCCGCGTTGACATTTCGCACGGGAAGTCCGGGTTGGCTGACTTTGGTAACTTGTATGCAATCACCTCTTTCATGTACGCCGTGTGTAGCACCCAGTGGTGTGGTGTGCCTTGGCAGTCGTCACACGTCTGCGTTTGTGTGCAGAGATCGCGATGGGAAGCGACTTGTCATGGGCTGGACAGACGAAGATAGAGCTGAGGATGCATACGTAGCAGCGGGATGGGCGGGGGCATTATCCTTGCCCCGAGAGGTCTTTGGACATGCAGATGGTACTCTTGGCGTTCGGCCGTTCGGTGGCGTGGCAGCGTTGCGAACAGCGGTCGTCACCGCGCCGATGTCTGAGCTGCAAACGACAACGTACGCATGAGCGGTTGTGCGCGCGCGTACGTTTTCGTTAGACCCTTGCATCATTGTGGATATAACCTTGCTTGTGGGTGGTGCAGCTCCTATCGTTTGCACACGGGATCGGGTGTGAACCCGCTGCAGGTCGAAGTGCAAGCTGTGCTTCGTGTCTCCCACCCGACGGTGGCGGCAACCATCACGGTTAGTGCCCATGCCAGAGGGGGTTTGTCCTGCATGCTGTGGCTCGCGTGGTTAATTGCATTGATCACTCATGTTCGTTGAGTTTGGTCCGGTCCTGGGCCTTCAGGTGCTCCAATCGAGCGAGCCGCTTCGTCGTGTGAGTGTGTCCGTCACAGTGGCGTCGCTTGGTGGCGGAGTGTGCAACACAACAGTGCAGGTCGATCGCAGCGCCTCCAGTCGGTGGTGTGGCCACAATGTGACCTGTACAGATGTGGGTGGATTCGTGAAGATGCCTTGCTCGGATGAAGGAGTTGTCAACATGACCATGTACGTCACGTGGCAGTCATCGGACGGGGAATTGTTGTGGGTGGGGTTCCCGTGCCTGACACATGGGTATGTTGGACCCTCGTTCGCCCCGGGGTTCTACAGCTACGTCGACCGCAGCATTCTGGAGGTGTACTGCCAAGATCGGTTCGCGCTCACCACGCGAGTGTACCCTGATTTTTCCCCCGCCACGTACATCAGCTCCTCCTCGACAGTGCGTGGTGCGCTGAGCCAGCTGTCTGTCGCGGGCATGAAGTCAGTGAACAATGTGCCCTCTTCGCCTCGACACCACGCACCGGGAGGCGGAGAACCGTGGTGGGTGTGGGTCTTGGTTGGCTTGGGTTGTGTGGCGTTGCTCGGCATTGGTGTGGGTGTGTGGTGGCGCCGGCAACGTCCCAGTGGCCCAGGATTTCGGAGCTTGGACGATGTCGACACGTAGCTGGTACGTGATGTCAGGGAGAAGAGACCGTGCAGCGCTAGCAATGAATGCGTCTGTGGTGCATCCGTCCATTCACCCACGGAATCCCGATGACGTTGCTGCTTGAGGCTGATATTTTTCTTTCTTTCTGACACACGTCAAGTAAAGGCAAAGGAGGTGTTTCTTCGTTGCCAACTATTTCGTACGCCACGTATGTAATACATTCTTCCCAACGCAAACAGGGCACCACACAACAACTCGGGCACCGGTGTCCTGACAAACTTCACCTGCAAGCAGGCGACAGCACGTGACAGGACAACAGACACACACACACCCGTCCGTCCATGATCGCCTCCATCATCTTCCATGGCATCCGCCGCCAGCTGCGCTGCAGCAACTACCGCGTCCTTCGCAAACCACGGCGGCCTCTGCTGCCGTCAAGCGAGGGCGCACTAAGCGTGGCAGACATGCCTGACAAGGTGATGTTGCGCGCAACACGTTGCGTCCTGAACATGTGCATGTCGGTGCCACTTGGCGCCGCCCGTCTCTCTCTGCGAGGCGGAAGTGTGGAGCTGTCGTGTGTCGCCGTTCCCCACGACGAAGAAGACGCCTGCGCGATGTTGCCAGAGCTCCCGGTCTTTCTACGCCGTCTCCACAGCGGCTTCGTCAGGGGCTCCACGAACTCAATCGCCGGTGGGGGTGAGGTGGATGGAGAGGGCGAGGGTGAGGGTGAGGGTGAGGGTGAAGGCGACGGGGATGCCGACATGGAGACGACACCGCTTGGGCCGTCGTCCACCGCCGGGCCAGCCGAGCCGGACCCAGGCGGAGCCACCACGCCAGGACCCGTGGGTTCGCCCTCCTCGCCCTTCCATTCTTCGCCGGACTTCGACACCCTCCTATCGTCCCCACCCCAGCCTTGACGCCGCAGAGACACCGGATCCAACCGGCCAGCACGATGGTGGTGGACTGGCGCCGCCACCCGGACGGGTGAAGAGGGTCCCGCCGGCAACACCGGGGTGCTGGTGACGGCGCCGCCAACGACTGCCGGGCGCAGTGAGGGCACCGATCTTGAGGTGCCCAATCGCCCACGCGCCTGCTGTCGACTGACTCCACCTCCACCTCCACCTCCACCTCCGGCCCCGCCGCCTCCACGACCTTGACGTGGACGCAGGTGCGGGCGCAGACCCGAAGTGGAAACGGAAGTGGAAGTGGAAGGGGCAGCCGCGATGGCAAACGCCGCTGCGCTGGCACTCCCGGCAGGGCGACGGCTTCGTCGAGCGGCCACACGCGAGGAGGAGGCTCCAACAGCAGCACCGGCACCAACACCGGCACCGGCGCCTCGTCGGAAGCCGCTCCCGGCACGACCGGCCACCGGGGGCGGCACACCTTGCATGACTGGCGAAGGATGCGCGGAGTACGGCGTCATGGTGCTGTCAGACATGGAGCTCATGGTGAACGATGACGTAAAGCCGCTGCGGTTCCACGATGGGTCGTCGCCGAACCCTCCACTGGGACGCGGGTGTGCACCGCCCACACCACCACCGGTTGTACCACCCCTCGCAGCCCGGGTGGTGCGCCGTGGGGGTGCGCGTGGCAGCTCGAGCATCTTGCGAAAGCGGACCGACGGCTCCACAGCGTACTCTTCTGTGTCGGTGGGCATGCGGTCCGCTGCTTCGCCGGCGTGAATGAGGCTGCGACTGTACGTGTCGCGACCACCGGTTGCAGCAGTAGCAGCAGCAGCAGCACCACCACCACCACTGTCACCACCACCCGGTGCAAGGGGGGAGCGGGGTGAGAACAGGTCATCACCAGGTTCTTGCTCCAGGCTGCTACGTTCTGTTGGGCGCAGCACCAATGAGGCGGCGTTGGTGCTGGCGTTCCATGGTCGTCGCACGCCTCCAGACATGGCAGCGTGGATGCGGCTCAACACCGGCTCATCTGAGGCATACGTTACGTCATGACAAACCAACAAAACAGACCAACAGGCGCACTCCTCGAGACAGACCCGTGCAACATTCACACGCACCACCATCACCACGAACACTACCACCCCACAACACCCGGCATTCTGCACAACGAGAACCAACACCCCTCAGCTCACCTGTGTCTCCAAAGCAAGGCACAAATGGCTCGAACGCAAACTTGAGCATGTCCGCCTCCTTTTGTGCCGCCAACTCTTCCGTCTCTTCCCGCAGCGCCGAGTACAAGTCCTCTGCCGCCATAGCCCGACGTTCCTTGGCTTCCAAACTCTGTTGTTCCTCGCGGGCTTTGTGCTTCATGCGTACGACCGCAGCACATCGGCGGGCAAGGTCAAGCAGAATGGGTTTCTGCGCCTCGATGCGGTCAATCTCAGCTTGCCATGCCGCGTGCGACTCGGCCTCTGCGATGCGCATTTGACGGAGCTCGAACTCACGAAGGCGGCGCTCGCTCTCTTCCAGCTCAAACCGTTCTGCAGGAAGCCAACCACCCCCCACCACAAACACAAAAGTCGCGACAGAAGCACCAAGCACCAAGCAACAACCAAGGCAAACAACCACAGCAACAAAGCAACCACAGCAACAAAACAAAACAAAACAAAACAATACAACGAGGTTAGGACATGACTGAGAGGAAGCGGACACGTTACATTGCCGCACCTTCAAGAGTGAGTCCGTCGACATCTTGAAGCCGCTCGCGCTCTTTCTTGCGCATGAGGGACACAGCATGCGTCATCTCCTCCTGCTTGCGACGCAACCACTCCTTCTCTTGATCGGTCAGCTTGCCTTCCTCTTCCTTCTCCCGTCGCTGGCGCTCTTTTTCGGCGATGACCTCCATCATTTGTGGCAACACCACGTTGCGCATGTGGCTGCGCCAGTACTCACGATCCGCGTCGCCATCGTCACTAATGCCGTCATCATCGTTCTCCAAACCCGTGCGGCCATCGCCCTCCAAACCACCCTTGCCATCGTGGACGTCCTGCATGAACTTGGTACGCTTCTCAAACTCCTCGTTCCACTTGCGATTGGCCTGCCGTGACAGTTTGTCCTCCAGCTCCATCATCCAGCGGTCATCGTCGATGCGCCAATTGGCCTGGGCGTGCGCGAGCTGATTGTCGTCCTCTGTCAGCATGTCATCAGGAACGCTTTCCAACATGTAGTCCAGACGGAACTCCATCAACTTGGTTGCAGGCAGCGCCGAAGCCACCTCATCCACATCGCCCAACACGCCATCGGCCAAGTTTGCTGCGTCTTCGCGCAACGTGTCGGCTTCCTCATCGGAGTCAAACCTGTAGACCAGACGTAAACAAACAAGCATGCCCGACCATGACTTCATGTCACACCCGAGCTCATTCGCACCCATATCCCGCGAAGTAACACGTACGCAAATGCTGCCGCCGCAGCATCTCCCATGTCAGGATCTTCATAGTGTTCCCAGATGTTGACGCGACTGCGATGCATGCGCAGACGTGTGCTTTCGGCGGCCTTTGCCAACATGATGGCCGGATCAAACGCGGTGTCGTCTTCCTCGTCGGAAGAGGTGTCACCGGAGGTGTCGACCTCCGTCGCATCCACAACAGGTGTGGCAGATCCAGGCTCCGGTGACAAAGCCAAAGGAGTCTCCACAAGGTTTTCCTGAGAACAAGAGGCGCACACGTGATGTCAGGAGAGCACTTCAAGGGAAACACGGCGGCAACACAAGGCCTTACCGTGGATACGCCCACCTCAACAGAATTCATGTCAATCCAGGCACATGCACCATCCACACGGCGCTGCAGGTACGCTCGCCGCAGCGCAAACTGCTTGCGGTACCTGGGCACGCACAGATCGATAGAACAACTCCGTCACAACAAAGCGAAACACGCGACAAACCAAAGCCACACTGGGGCAAGCGCGGCCATTCTGGCGTTGCTACGGCAACGGACTCAACCACACCCAACAGCGGGTGGTACATACCACTGCTTGAAGTTTCGCCAGCGACTGCGTCGCTCGCGAGCGTTGTCTGAGAATCCATCCTCGGACGATACTTCTGTGGAGTTGCACGAGCAGAGCGACAAACGGTTACACACGGTGCGACAATAGTGGGTGCAAAGGGTGAGGTGGTCGGTGTCGGATGGGAAAGAAGGAAGGAAAGAGAAAGAAGGATAGAGAAGGAAGGAAGGAAGGAAGCAAGGAAGGAAGGAAGACAAGGATGTGTGGTGTGTGGTCGTGTGGCATGCCTGATGCGCCATCATCATCAACAGTAGAAAGGGATGGCACATCAGCAACCGCCAAGTCGATGCTATCAACAGTAGGTAAGGAGGGGACATAGTGGTGGTCGGGCAGTGCAAGTGACTTGGTGGACGGTGAGCCCAACCCCAAGTCACCAGTCGAGTCCACACGCACAACACGCTCCGTTGTGGCGCTGGCTCTGAGCCCAGATCCAGCAGACGCCCCTCTGTGCATCGAATGGTGGCTACGTGAAGCACGCCTGGAATTAGCACGGGAGGTGGAGCGGGAGTTGGAACGAGACAGTGACTTCATACCCTCCATGGGATCGTCCGACTTGGAAAGTGCCCGGCCGGTGGAGAGAAGGTTTGCCAGTGTGTTCTTCGGGCGTGGCTTCAGGGCATTGTCGATGTACTCCTCGCCTGGCTCCACGCTGGGATCGTCTGCCAACACAATGATGTCCTCCGCCTCGGCAGCCTTGCGAATTGAGTCGTCGTTTACGGCATTCAACATCTCTCGGCGCAAAAACTTGAGGCGAATCTGGGCCGGCAAGGTCGTTGACGTGCGACAACCGCCACAAACGCAGCAACACACACAGCACCGCGCAAACCAAACCAGCAAGCGAGAGAGGGAGAGAGGGAGAGAGCGAGAGAGCGTGCATGGGTGAGTGAAGCATGCATCGACAAACACGAGAGAAAGCAACACGCGCCGCACTGTCTGCGTACCGCAAGTTGAGCATTCGCAGAGTACCACGCGACAAACTTGGTCCAACGCGTGTACACTCGGTCCGACACTTGAGACAGCAGTGCACCCAGTGTCCCCGTGTCTTGCCCACTTTGACCCGCGGTGACGAACACACGGACATCCTTGGGCCCTGGCAACTCCACACCCTGCTCCCGCGCTTCCTGTCGCACGTCTGCGTCCAGTATGGCCGCGGCAGCCTCAACCCACCTGTGGTCTTCGTCCAGATGGTTCCACTCCACGACGTGTCGGCGCAGTTGGCGACTGCGGAAGCCAGCCATGTACCGACCCGTGATCCGTGACAGCGTGAACAGCGCCATGCCGAAGCGGCGCGAGCGAAGATACGTCACTCGTGCCTTGGACTTGCCGTGGTACCAATCGTGGAACATGTTGCGGTTCGCAGCGTTGCCGCGTGCCCTGCTGTGCGGGCTGTGCATGCTGCTGTGCGGGCTGTCACCACGCCGGTGACCACCGGGGCTGTGCCTGTGACTGCCGCGGTCCGGACTGTACCGCCCGCCACGGCTGCTACCACCGTCATCCAATACAGGCCGACCCGGTGGCAGACCACGAAGGCCTCCTCCTCCTCCTCCTCCTCCTCCTCCTCCCCCGGCCGAGGCGTTGTGGTAGGGGTGCTTGGCGTCACCACGATGTGCCGAGGCGTCCACCAGGTGCCCGGGAACGGGTTGTCTTGCGGCGCGTGCCGCGCGCTCACGGGCGCGGATGGAGCTGCTGGCTTCGGACACACCGGTGCGGGATGCGCCGCCAGGCAGACCGGCTGCTCGGCGCCTGTGGCTGGCGGAGGAAGCATTGGAGGCCAGAGAGGAGCGGCGCTGTGCGTATGGTGGGCATGGTGGGTGGGTGGGCGGAGGAGGGAAACAGCACACACAGCATGGAGGAGCGGTGAGGTTGGCACAGGGGCTAGGTGTGTGGCCCAGGAGAGCAGCATCACCACACAGACATAGAGGGACACACTACACACTCACACACTGGCACAGACACACTGGCACAAACACACACTAGCACAGACACACACTGACACAGACACGGCACACACGCCCGGCGACACCAAAACGACACTTGCTGTGTGGCGTACGCTGGTTTGAACGATGCCGCGGTGGCGACCGGACTTCTGTCCACCTGACGCGCCGGTCCGGTGTGACGCCACAGAGCGATACTCCGCGTCGTCGTATGGTTGGGGACCACCACCACCACCACCACCACGCGCCATGCGCTGGATGAAGACGTCCCGGATTTTGGCGGCGGCGGCACTGCAGAACCACAGAACGAAGTTGGGGATGACCGTGTCGGGGGCGTCTTCCTCTGGGCGGTCTGCCAGACCGAGGACGTTGTGTTCCGCTGCGCGACGCACATCCCAGTCCCATCGGGCGGCTTCCGCGATCTGTTGTAACGTCCAGCGAACAACACCCAGCCCCAAACCAAACCAAACCAAACAACACCCAACCCAACCAAACCAACCCCCCCCCCACCAAACACATGAAGCCACGAGCCGAGCCATGGTGCGTGGGTGTGCATGTGTGAGGAAACAACAGACGCCAAGCAAGAAGAACACGCGATCGCACAACGTCGCACCTGGTCTCTGCCGGCTTGGTCGAGGCTTTCCCAGAACTCTTGCGCCACCACACCGTCCTCGGCGGCTTTCGACAGCTCCTTGCTCAAAAACGCAGCCCGTATCCCAGGCGCCGTTGTGTACCTGTGCCACCGAGCACACACGAGAAGTAGGCACGGCACGGCACACAGGCACGACCACGGGCACAAACACACAATAAGTTCACCAGGCTCGATGCTCGACGTGGCTCGATGCTCGATGTGCCACACAGCCAACCGCAACAGACGCACCATTCGACAAATGTCGCCATGCGCCGCGCGCACGCCTCATCGGGTGAGTGCCAGTCACTGGGTCGAGGAAGGGGAACGTGTGCGGTCTCACACCCCACACGCACAGAGGGATCGCGGATGCACTCGGAAATTTCTAAGTGCTTTTCCTCGTCCGTCATGTCACACCATCTCGGGCGCACACCATCAGACTCGTCACTCTGCACACGCAACGACGACCACCAACCACTGGTGACTCCAGTGTACTTTTCCACAGCACAGTCGACACAGCGACAGCAACAGGAACATGAACCAGGCACAGACGCACCGCCACGGAAAGACCAGCGGAATCAAGCAACGACGCATCGCCGAACTCGGACAGTTGCGACGCGGTCGCCACCATGTGTGAGGATCCATCGTCCAAGTCATCCAGACCCGGTCGGAACCGGGCCTCCAGCTCTGCTCGTGGAACCACGTGCAGCCACAGCACATCGTTGTCTGTCGAGATCATGGGTAGCGGCGTGGGGGTTCGGTTAAGGGGCGGTCGGCGACCTGCTGGTGTGGAACGACCCGTTTTTGGCGTTTTGGCCTGGTGGTGCAAAGCGTCCCCGGTGGAGAGCGCAACGGAGCCCAAAGGACAGGACACGTGAGCCAACCAACGACACAACGCAGACACATATATGATACATAAGACACGGAACGATACGATACCTCATCAACCACACCCACACGCAGACACACACACACAAACACACACCCACCTACCCACACCCACACACCCACACACCAACCCAAACACCACCCCA
>Ga0213833_1002998_pt1 | contig 10569 bp, 8 predicted proteins | sample SWATP21_FD_160575 | JGI IMG/M metagenome (GOLD analysis project Ga0213833, IMG submission 160575) | Coastal seawater microbial communities from Marineland, Florida, United States - SWA TP2 #1 | ecosystem: Environmental > Aquatic > Marine > Coastal | place: USA: Florida | collected 2016-08-14
CACGCTGCGTCCGGCAGACGAGGCGCTGGAGCTGCACACCGTCCTGTTGGCCGGTCCGTTCGGCACCGAGGCGGACCCTCCGCTCGCCGTCGAGGTGGTCGGCGACGTCCGGGCGGTCGACGGCGTCTCCGTCCAAGGACTCCGAACCGACACGATCACGCCGCTGGCGGCGGGCCCGTCGGTGGTCCTGGCCGAGTCGTTCGATCCGGCTGCCCCGGGCCTGGACCCCGAGTGCCCGGCGGGCACAGCCCGGGTCGTACAGCTCGTCTTTGAGGGCGGCGTGACCGGCCCGAACGGCTCCGCGCTGGGCGAGCCGCAGCGGCTGGGTGTCTCGCTGCACCTGGCCGGCGGCGACGTCGTGCCTCCCACCGCGCTCGGCGACGACGATCCCGACAACTACGTGCACGCCTGCACCGACCGGACCGAGGCGGTCGAGTTCGTGTCGGTGGACGACGGCCTGTTCCACGACCCGGGGGACGACCCCAACCCGGCCGTCGGGCCGGTGCCCGTGGTCGCCCGCTGAGTTGGCGTCAGCCGGCTATCCAACCCGGAGCGCCGAAAGAGCGGAGGACCGATTCCCCTTGGGCCAGAACTGGAGAAGGCCGGCTCGTTGAGCCGGCCTTCTCGATTCCCGGGCCGCTCGACGGGAGCGAGGGTCCACCTGGCGAACGAACCGGTCCTCCGCGACTGCGGCGCTCCGGCTCGATTCCCGGGCTGCTCGAGGAGCCACCCGGCTCCGTCCTCCGCGCCTGCGGCGCGATTCCCCGCGGGAGCAACGCCCCCTGCCCCAGCACTCCGCCGCGCAGGCCCGCGTCGGCCCGCATCGGCCCGAGACGGCGGCCCATCCCCCGTCCCGCCCCCCCTCGCCGACAGGGATCCGACAGGTCCGCCGGACAAGGTGTCCGCAACCGCTCGGAGACCCCAATGGATCGACGCTTCGCCCCTTTACTCTTCGCCCTCACCGCTGCCTGCGCCGCCGAGGCGCCGACCTACTACGCCGACGCCCAACCCATCCTCGAGGCGAAGTGCGCCACCTGCCACCAGGCCGGCGACATCGGCCCGTTCCCGCTGACGACCTACGACGAGGTCCAGTCGTTCGCCGGCGCGGTCCGGGCGTCCATCGAACTGGGAACCATGCCGCCGTGGAAGCCCGACGACGCGTGCAACGACTACGACACCAACATCGACCTGACCGTCGACGAGAAGGAGACGTTGCTCGCCTGGCTCGACGCCGATCTGCCGATGGGCGACCCCGCGACCGCCCCCGAGACCGTCGACCCGCCCGCGACCTTTGCCGTCGACTTCTCGCTGCCGCTACCCGAGCCGTACACGCCGGTGCGCGAGCCCGACGACCACCGCTGTCAGCTCATCGAGTGGCCGGCGACGGAGACCCGCTACGTCACTGGCCTGCGCGTGACCCCCGACCAACGCGCGATCGTCCACCACGTCATCGCGTTCGTCGTCGGCCCCGACCAAGCCCAGCAATACCGGGACTGGGACGAGGCCGAGGAGGGCCCCGGATACACCTGCTACGGCGGGCCGACGGCGGGGGGCGGGCCCCTCGCCGACCTCGACCCTGCCGAGGTCCTCGCCGCGGCCCAAGCCGCGGGCATCCCCCCGGCCGACCTGCTGGGCGGGAACCTGACACCGGAGCAACTGGCGGCGCTCATGGCTGAGCTCGGCGGCGACGGCGCGTCCCCAGGCGGCATCCCGAACACGATCGGCTCCTGGGTGCCTGGCGTGCCCAATCCTCCGTACCCGGCGGGAACCGGCATCCGCATCGAGCCGGGCTCGCTGCTCGTTGCCCAGATGCACTACAACACCTCGACCAGTGACCCCGTCGCCGACCAGTCGGTCATCGAGGTTGCGACCGCCCTGACGGTGGAGCGCGAGGCCATGAACATGCAGGTCCTTGACCTCGGCTGGATCACCAACGGACTCGTCGGCGAGCCCATGACCATCCCCGCCGGTGTCCCCGAGGTGAGCCACAGCACGACCGTCTCCTACGACTCCATCTTCGTGGCTCGCGCGCGACAGACCCTGGGCATCCCCGACGGTGAGCCGGTCGTGCTGCACAACGCCGCCCACCACATGCACGAGCTCGGCACGTCGGAGCGCAGCGAAGTACGCCACGCCGACGGCAGCACGTCGTGCCTGCTCGACATCCCCGACTGGGATTTCAACTGGCAAGGCTCCTACACGCTGGCCGAGCCGGTGATCCTGGGCCCCGACGATGAGCTGTGGGTGGGCTGCACCTGGGACAACTCGGCGGCCAACCAGCCCATCGTCGACGGCGAAGTCCGCGAGCCCGTCGACGTCGCGTGGGGCGAGGGTACAGCCGACGAGATGTGCCTGGCGGGCTTCTACGCGACGTCGTTGTGAGACCGTCTGTGCGCGGGCTGGTCGCTCTGGTGGTGCTCGCCGGCTGCGCCGCGCCGGAGCCGGTGCCGCTGCTCGACCCCCACGCGCTGGCGATGGTCGACGCCGACCGCGACCCGCTCCGGGCCCACCGGCCCGCAGATGTCGATTGTCCGCCGCCGGCGTGGGGGCCCGAGGCCGGCGGCTTCGAGATCCAGACCGGGGTGTGCGACTACGCCTCGTTCGACCAGCCACTGCCGATGACCCTGGAGGCCGGTGACCAGCTGGCCATCCTCATCTGGCACGACGCGCTCGACGCCGCCGAGCCCGCGGAGGCCCACCTCGCGCTGACGCTCGGCGACGCGGTCGTGTGGGAGGCCGAGATCGCCATCCCCGCGGCGTCGCACTCGTTCGAGGAGGTCGTCCAGATCGCCGAGGAGCCACCCGCCGACGCCCGCCTGGGGCTCCACCTGCACAACCACGGCTACAACAGCTACCGCTTCGTCGCGGTCGAGGCTCACCTGCGCTGAGCCCGGCCCGTCCCGACAGGAATTCGACAGGACCCGGGAGCACGCTGGGGTCGCACCGGGCCGGTCTGGGGCCCGGACGGAGGTTTCGCCATGCGCCTGCTGCTCGCCCTCCTGCTCCTGCTCGCCTCGCCCGTCTTCGCGGCCGACGCCGCGCCCGCCCCGGGCCTCGCCGGCGTATGGGCGCTCGACGCCGACGCGTCGGACTCCGTCGACCCGCTGCTCGCCGCGCTGGGCCGCAGCAAGATGGAGCGGACCATGGCCAAGCGGATCAAGGGCGTGACCCACACGATCACGCTCGGCGAGGGCTGGGTCGAGGTCACCAACGCGAACACGTTCCGCACGCAGACCAGCCGCATCGAGCTGGGCAAGACGAACACGGTCGACTCCATGGGCCAGGCGATGGAGGTCTCCGCCGAGTCCAAGGACGGCCGCGTCCTCACCACCGGCGCCCTGGCGCTGTCCGCCGGCCCCGCGACGATGCAGACGGCCCGCGGCCTGGCGGACCCGTCGACCATGGAGCTCGTGATCACCCTGACCCCTGACGGTGGCGAGCCCCTCGTCGTCCGCCGGGTCTTCCGCAAGCAGCGCTGACTGCCAAGAGCCCTGGAGGAACCATGATCGACCGCCGAGAATTCTCCGCCGGCCTGCTCGCCGGCCTGGTTTTGTTGCTGGCCGGCGAGGCCGAAGCCCGCCCGGGCCGCCGCGCCCGCCGCCGGACCCGCCGCCGGGTCCGCCGCCGCATCCGCCGGCGGGCCGTCCGCCGCACCGTCCGCGGCCGCAGGCTGTGGGTGGTGCCCGTCGCCACCGCTGTGGGCTGGGAGCTGATGCTCGACGACCGCGTTGTCGTCGTGGTCGAGGACCGCGGCGCGAAGACAGACGAGCCCGACGTCCACGTCCTGGTCGTGCAGGACAGCGGCGGGAAGAAGGAGACCGTCGAAGTCGTCCGCGAGGACACCGAGGACAACGCCCGGGAACTCGAGGGATCCGCGCTGCCGGCCGGCGACACGACGACCCCGGCGATCGAGACCGAAGAGGAGGTCGAGGTCGAGCAGTAGCGTCGTCCCCAGTCCGGACGCCGGCGCGCGTTCAAACCCTCGGCAGCACCAGCGCCGCGCGGGTCCCGCCGTCCGGTACCGCCTCGAGCTCGAGCCTGCCGCCGTGGCGCCGGACGGCGGCGTCGGCGATGGACAACCCCAGCCCGAAGCCCTGCCCCCGGCCGCCGGCGTCGTCCCCTCGCGCCCGCCGAGCGCTCAGGCGGGGGACCTCGTCGGCGTCGATGCCCGGGCCGTCGTCGCGCACCTCGACGACCGCTTCGTCGCCACGCGCGAACGCCAGCACGGCGACGTTGTCCGTCGCCCACCGCACCGCGTTCTGCACGAGGTTGCCGGCGGCCTGCTCGAGGGCGACCGGGTCGCCCCGGACGACGAGGGCCGCGTCGGGCGGCGCGACCACCAAGCCCACGCTCCGCTCGTCCGCGAGCGCCTCGTACCGCCGGCGAAGTCGTTCGACCAACAGGCCCAGGTCCACGTCCTGCACCGCCTCGGGATCGTTGGGCGAACCCAGGCGCAGCAGGGACTCGAAGTTGCCGACGAGGCCGCTGAGGTACTCCAGCTCGGCCCGCATGTCGGCGGTGGACGAGGCGGTAGGGTCGAGCCGACCGGCCGTGAGCTTCAGGGTCGCCAGGGGCGTGCGCAGGTCGTGCCCGAGGTCGGCCAGCCCCCGCCGCAGCAGGCCGTCGCGTTGGTGGAGGGCGTCGAGGCGATCACGGGCGGCGGCGGCGGCGGCGTTGAACGCGTCGCTCAGGTCGTCCAGCTCGTCGCCAGGGCCGGTCTGGGGCACGACGCCGTCGAAGTCGGCGTCGACGACGCGCTCCGTACCGTCGCGGATGCGGCGGATCCGGAGGACCAGCGGCGCCGCGGTCAGCGCGACCAGCGCCAGCGCCGCCGCCGCCGCGACCAGCAACCGCAGCGACAGCAGCCAGGCGACGGTGTCGCTCTCGGCGGCGAGGATCGGGTAGGGCTCGTGCTGCACCACCAGCAGCCCGGCGCAGGTGGGCTCGGCGGCCCACCAGACCATCGCCTCCTGGCCGTGCACGTCCCCCAGGAGCACAAGCCTCCGGGGCGCGCGGACCTCCGAAGGAACCTGCGCCAGCGGGGCGTCCTCGCCGATGGGCCGGCCTGCGTCGTCCAGAGGCCACGCCGAGTACCAGCCGCGGCCGTCGTCCAGTGGGCCGGGGTGCCGCGCGCAGTCCTCGAGGGTGCCCAGATCGTCGAGGCTCTCGAACCAGGATTCGACCACGTTCGCCCGGACGCGCTGCATGAAGTACGCCTGCAGCCCCAGCACCGCCACCGCCTGCGCCACGGTGACGGCGATGGCGGCGAGCAGCACCCTCTGCCGCAGTCCGCGGGGCCAGCGCCCGCCGCGCTCAACCATCGTCGAGCACCACCAGCCGGTAGCCGATGCCCCAGACCGTCTCGAGCGCCTTGCCGGCGCCGCCCAGCTTGCGCCGCAGCCGCGAGACCTGGGTCTGGAGCGCCGTCTCGCTCGCCGCCTCGTCCCGGAGCACGGCCTCAGCCAGCTGCTCGCGCCGCACCGCGCGGCCGAGCCGCTCGGCCAGGTGTGCCAGCAGATCGAACTCCGTCGGCGTGGTGCTGACCGGCTCGTCGTCGACGAACACCCGCCGTGCGTCCAGGTCGACGCGGATGCGACCGACCTGCAGGGAAGCCCGCGGCGCCGGCGCCTCGGTGCCCGCCCTCCGCAGCAGCGCACGGAGCCGGGCCAGCAACTCCTCGGTCCAGAACGGCTTGGTGACGTAGTCGTCGGCGCCCAGGTCCAACGCCTTGACCTTGTCGGGGCCCTCGGTGCGGGCCGTGAGCACCAGGATGGGCGCGGCGATCGTCCCGTCGCGCAGGCCCCGCAGCACCTCGAACCCGGACCGCCCGGGCAGCATCAGGTCGAGCAGGACGGCGTCGAACGGCTCGGAGAGGCCGCGGCGCAGGCCAGTGGCGCCGTCGGTCACCAGGGTGACGGTGTACCCGGCGGCGGCCAGCTCCGAGCGCAGCGCTCGGCCAAGGCGGGGATCGTCCTCGACAAGCAGCAGCGTCGGCATCGCAGTCACCCTAACCAAGCGACCCTTGCGAAACCCTGTCGGGGCGCCGCCAAGCCTCCCGACCTCGACGAGTCCAGCTACCTGGGCCTCAACGAGCGCCTGGTGGCCTTCACCGAGCAGCTGCACCTCCGCGCGGGGAGAAAGCAGAGCTTGACGAGGGCTCGAGCACTCCGTACATATTCCGTACAGGAGTCGTCATGGCCACGAAGACTGCACGCATCGAACTACGCGCCGCGCCCGCTCGTGAACGCCGGATCCGCTACGCCGCCGAGCTGGCGCGGCAGTCCGTGAGCGCGTTCGTCCTCGACGCCGCCAGCGAGCGCGCGGAGCAGGTCATCGCGTCGTCGTCCTCGACGGTCGTGTCCAGCGACTTCTTCGACGAGCTGTGGGAGGCGCTCGAGGCCCCGCCCCAGGCGAACTCCGCGCTGCGACGCCGCGCCGCGGCGGACCGCCAAGTCGAGCAACATTAGACGTGACTCGGTTCGTCTCCGAACCGCTGCAGCCCGAGCACGACATCGACTCGTTCGACAGCGGGGTCGAGCCGCTCGATCGCTGGCTCCGAGCCGCGGCGGCGCAAGCCCAGCGCATGCGGACCGCGCGGACCTTCGTGTGGCACGAGCGCGACGGCCGGGTCGTCGCCTACTTCTCGCTCGCCGCCCACCTCGTGGTCCGCGCCGAGCTGCCGAAGAGGGTCGGCCGAGGCTCGCCGAATGCCATCCCATCGGTCTTGCTGGCCCGACTTGCGCTCGACCGCAGGCTCCACGGGCAGGGCCTGGGCGGTGAGCTGCTGTGGGACGCCCTGTCGAGGGCCTGCGCCGCCGCAGACATCGCGGCCGCGCGGGTGGTGGTCGTCGACGCGATCGACGCCGAGGCTGCCGCGTTCTACCGCCACCACGGGTTCAGGCCGGTACCGGACAACCCGAATCGCCTGGTCCAGAAGATCAGCGACATCCACGCCGCTCTGGCGCCTGCAGCCCCCTGAGCAAACCACGTACAGCGTCGCTGTGCCCCGCCAGCCAGTTAGAGTAACGTCCCGTTTGCAGTACCACCTCGAAGGCCCTCGGATGACGTAAGTCTCCGGGGGCCTTCGCTTTTTCCGGAAACGCGGGTCTGCGGCCCCCGAGCTGCCTCTGCGCTGCGTCAGGGCGCCTCCACCAGCACCAACGCCCACCCCGTGTCGATCCAGCGTGTGGACTCCTTCGGCGTCCCATCCAGGTACCGCACCCGGTTCACCGCCGCCTCGTCGAGCACCCCGCCGGACTTGCGGCCTTCGGCCTGGGCCTTGAGCACCCACGCGAGGTCCGTCACAGACACCGTCCGCTCCGCGAACCCGTCCGGGCCACCGTCGATGCGCACCCCGCCGCGCGGCGAGGCTCCAGCGATTCGGCACCGCTTTCCGCGCCCTTCGACCCACTCGCCAGCGCGTCGGGCGAGCGCGGCCGCAAGATCTTTCGCCAGCTTCTCCCATTCGGGTTCCAGCCGCCGCGAGGCCGAGCGCCCCTTCCCGAGCGCCCGCCAGGTGTCGAAGTCCACCGCCGGGAGCGACCAGAGTCCATCCGCGGGGAGCCATCGGGCGACGCCCGCGTAGCGCCAGGAGTCGTCGTCCCGTTCTGTGAGCACGAACGCTGTCTCCCCAGGCCGATGCCCTGCTCGCTCGAACCGCATCCGGTCCGACGCCACGAGCACGCCAGACTCCGAGATCAGCACGAAGAGCTGCCCATCCACCCGCGACCAGGGCGCAACAGGCCGCTCCGCGAGCCCGAACGCGCCCCCAAGGTCCGCCGAAGACAGCACCGTCCCTTCTGCCGGTGCCAGGTCTTCGGGCCGCACGACCTCCTGGAACAGCGCCAGCACCTGCGTCTCCGCCGTGGCCCGCTGCTCGGGGTAGTCCCGGTTCTCCGAGCGCAGCACCTGCCCCCCGTCCGTCTCCACGACCCGCTTCAGCAGGAACTGCCGGTCCTCGGAGTCCCCCACCCCGACCAGCGCGATGCGGCCGCGTACAGCACCGATTCCCTTCGCCCGAGCCCACTTGAGCAGGACCCAATCGCCGTCGCGGATGGGGGTCTTGCCGCCGTCCATCGAGTCGCCGGTCGCCCGAACCGCAAAGACGTCCGGGTCGGGCTTCCCGATGGGGAGCCGCACCTCGTCCGCGGGGACACCGTCCCCTTGCCGGTCGCCGCCATGAAGGACCACCCCGGCCGCCGCGCGGAGGCTCGGGTACGCCACCACACGGCCCCGCGCCGGCAGCGCGATGACGTTGCTGCCGACCGGCTCGGCCCACCAGCCATCCGGCGCGCGCCGGAACTCGACATGGAAGTCGGTGCCCGCCTTGCCGGCATCGATCCCGAACCAGCTCCGCAGCAGGTCGCCGAGCTGGTTGCGCTGCGCGCCCACGGGGCGGGCGACGTTGCAGGCGATCTTCACGAACTTGAACTGCCAGACCGAGCCGTCTTGCAGGCGCACGTCCGTCTCGCCGCGCGGGAGCAGATCCCGGTCCTTCCGGTTGCCGAAGTGGAGGATCGGGTCGCGACCGTTCGTCAGCACCTTGATGCGGAACGAGGACACCCCGCCCGACTCCTCGACCTGCGAGGCGTTCCGGCGCCGCTTCCGATAGCGGGCCAGCTGCCAATCCACCAGCTCGGTCGTCATCGCGACGAGCGCGTCTGCCGCCGGCCCGTCAGCCGAGAACGGGAGCCTAGGGACCAGGCGCTCCTCCTCGAGCGCGAACCAGGCTCGCCCGCCCTTGTCGGCGCGGGTCCAGGCCGCCACCGGGTTCGTCTTCCAGTACTTGAGCCAGACGTCCGGCGAGGGGTCGCCCGGATCGTCCAGGGCCTTCACCCCGTCCAAATCTGCCAGCAACTCGGGCGATCGGCGCAGGTAGGCGTGACTCCCACGTGCGAGCTCGTCGAGGGCCATGCCGTCGCGCAGTCGGCCAGCCGCGACCAGGACCTCGAGGACGACCATCTTGAAGCACTTCGTCATCGCAGTACGTTCGAGGTGCGCGAGCCACGGTTCGCCGCCCCTGAACGCTGCTGCCTCGTCAGGTGACAGGTCGCCCTCATCCGCCACGAAGCCGAACCAGCTGTTGTGGGCGCCCCTGACGGAGGCCGGGTTCAGGCCCATCCGCTGCAGTTCGCCAGCCCTCGGGCGCTGGTCGCGAGTCTCTCGAAGCTCCCGATAGACCCGGACCAGCTCGTTCTTGCTGCTCGCGGGAAGCAGCTTCTTCAGAAGGTCCTTCGCTTCCAGCTCCACCTCGACCGAGCAGCCTTCCGGGAGCGTTGGTGGCGTCTTGCCTTCGAGCCAGCCGCGGAGGTCGCCGCGCTCGCCGCCGAGCGACAGGAGCGTCCGCAGCCGGTTGAGGAAGACCTTGTGGTTGCCGACGAAGTCGATGACCTGGAGGACTTCCTTGCCTTCCGCGATGCGGAGCCCTCGACCGAGCTGCTGGAGGAACACGACCGGGGACTCCGTCGGCCGAAGCATCACCACCCGGTCGATCGGCTTGCAGTCGATGCCCTCGTTGAAGAGATCGACGGTGCACAGGGCGTCGAGTTCGCCGGCTTCGAGCAGACGGAGCCCGTCCGTGCGGTCGAAGGAGTCGCGCCCGGAGTGGACGGTCTCGATGCGGACTCCGTGCTCGGAGAGCCAATCGCGAACGAACTGCGCGTGCTGGATCGATGCACAGAAGACCAGCGTCCGGGATCCGGGCAGGCGCTCCCAGGCGGCCCACAACGTCTCCATGCGTTGCTGGGTCTGGACGGCCTCGGACAGCGCCGTGGGATCGAAGCGCCCGCTGCGCCACGGGATCGGTGCGTAGTCCACCGAGTCGCGCAGGCCCTCGTAGGCGAAGGGCACCAGGAGGCGGCGAGCGACGCCGTCCGCCAGGTCGGCGCGGTAGGGCAGGTGGTCGTCGAAGATGCCGAGGACATCGGCCTCGTCGGCACGGTCGGGCGTCGCGGTGAGACCAAGCAGGAAGGCCGGCTCCAGGACGTCGAGGATGCGTCGGTAGCTGTCGGCGGCCGCGTGGTGGACCTCATCCACGATGACGTAGTCGAACCAGTCCGGCGTGAGTCCGGCGAGCATCCGTGGACGGGAGAGCTTCTGCACCGACGCGAACACGACGTTGCCGGACAGGTCCGACGCGCCCCCTACACACCAGGAGAAGCGGGCGTCGGGGAGCACACGGCGGAAGGTGCCCGCCGCCTGCGTGAGCAGCTCACGTCGGTGCGCTAACAGGAGCACACGGGGCATGCGTCCCGCCGTCTTCGCGAACGCGGCCACGTCGAACGCGGCCAGAAAGGTCTTGCCGAGGCCGGTGGCGAGGACGACGAGTGCGCGCTGCTCGCCGGACTCACGCGACTCACGCAGCGCGGCAAGCGCCTCGACCTGCACGTCGCGCGGCTCCGGCGGGAGGCCGCCTTCATCTTCGACTTCGCCGAAGGGCAGCGGTCGTGCGGCGCGACGCGCCCGGACCCGGTAGGCGTCGAGCCAGGCCCCGTCCAGCGCTCGGCTGGACGAGTGGAGGCGGTCCGCGGCGTCGGCGACCTGGTCCCAGGCCTCGGGGTCGAGGCTGCG
>Ga0213833_1002999_pt1 | contig 10568 bp, 3 predicted proteins | sample SWATP21_FD_160575 | JGI IMG/M metagenome (GOLD analysis project Ga0213833, IMG submission 160575) | Coastal seawater microbial communities from Marineland, Florida, United States - SWA TP2 #1 | ecosystem: Environmental > Aquatic > Marine > Coastal | place: USA: Florida | collected 2016-08-14
CCCCCCACACACACACACACACAGGCACAGTTCAAAGCTCGCAACGGCACTGGTGCCATTATCATCCTGCCTGTGCGCGAACTGGCGCTGCAGGTGTACGGCGTTGTTCGTGAGCTGTGTGCACACCACCCGCTGACGCATGGCATCATCATGGGAGGCGCCAACCGCCGCGCAGAGGCTGAGCGTCTCGAGAAGGGTGTCAACATCTTGGTGAGTGTAGTGGGCCGCATTGTGTGCATGTGTTGCTTTCGGAAATTCCACCTGATGCACCCGGCGTCGGGTGATGTGGTGTGACATGTGATGTGGCTCACCAACGTGTGCCCTTGCTGCGTGTGCCATCACAATGCGACAGGTCGCGACGCCAGGACGCTTGTTGGATCACCTGAACAACACGCGGGGGTTCTTGGTGAAGAACCTGCAGATGTTGGTCATCGACGAGGCCGACCGCATTCTGGATCTGGGTTTCGAGGAGGACATGCGCGCCATCATCAAAGCGCTGCCGAAAGAGCGCCAAACCGCCCTCTTTTCCGCCACTCAAACCAAGAACGTGAAGGACCTTGCTCGTCTCTCCATCCGCGTACGTGTGGTTCGATGCGGGTGTGGCTGTGCACTTCAGTTGGTTGTGGTACACACCAACTCGTCCTCACCACATACCCGTGGCCTTCGCAGTCGACGCCAGTGTATGTGGCCGCTGACGATGAAGACGCCCACGCAACTGTAGATTCACTGACCCAGGGCTACGTGGTGTGTCCGAGTGACCAACGCTTCCTCCTACTGTTCACATTCCTGAAAAAGTACCACAAGAAGAAGAAGATCATGGTGTTCTTCTCCAGTTGCAACTCTGTCAAGTACCACTCCGAGCTACTGAACTACGTCGACCTCCCGGTACTCGACATCCACGGCAAGTACAAGCAAGCCAAGCGCACCGCCACCTTCTACGAGTTCACCAACATGAAGCAAGGTGTGCTCCTCTGCACGGACGTTGCTGCCCGTGGTTTGGACATTCCCTACGTGGATTGGATCGTGCAGTACGACCCTCCTGATGATCCGCGTGACTACATTCACCGGTGCGTGGCACTACATGCAACTGCTGTTGTTGACTGTGTTGTTGCCTCGCGCGTCTTCTTGCCTCTCACCTCCTACCTCTTGCTTCTTCCCTGTTTGGTTCTGTTTGCGGCTCGACTACGTCTGGTCTGTGTTGCGTGCTACAGTGTGGGACGCACAGCCCGTGGTGCCACAGGTAGTGGCAAGGCGCTGATGTTCTTGACACCCGAGGTATGTGCACGTCCACCATGCTCCCCCGCAACCAATGCACCCGATGCCCTGTCCTCACTCTTCCCCTGTGTTGTCCAGGAGCTTGGCTTCCTCAAGTACCTCAAGGCAGCCAAGGTGACGATGAACGAGTTCGAGTTCCCCCAGCGCAAAATTGCCAACGTGCAGGCGCAGCTGGAGGAGCTGGTGAGCAAGAACTTCTACCTCAACCGCTCCGCCAAGGAAGCTTACCGCTCGTACATCCTCGCCTACGCCTCCCACTCGCTGAAGAACATGTTCAACGTCCACAAACTGGACCTGCAGGCCGTTGCCAAGGGCTTTGGCTTCGTCAACCCGCCGCGCATCAACCTGAACCTCAAGATGACCGGCAAGCGCAACGTACGGCGTGGCGGCGGCGGTGGTGTGGGTCGTGGAGGAGGCAAGAAGCAGCAGTACACCAAGGGTGGTGGCCACGCCTTCAGTGCGTCCAACCCGTACGGCCGCAAGGCCAAGGGTGACAGGCGTCAATTTGTTATGTAGGAAGACCCCCGCAGCACGACTTTTGTGTTTTTTTTTTTGTGTTGTGTGCTGTGTGTCACCACCACCAACGGTTGTGGTGCCTGACGAACCGTGCCTTCAAAAGGTGTGGTGTAGTGCCAAGTCCCTCCCGTGCAACGTCAAAGAAAGGAAGTAGTGGCAGCATTATTGCAGTGCAAGCACCACCTACCTGCACACATCGCTCGGCATAAAGGGGTCTTACATAGTCTCAGGCGGGACAACATCACACCGTGTCCGTGCACATGGGTCTGGCTTACGATAGTTGTGTGTAAGTTCTTTGAAGCCACCACGGCATGGGGTGGCACACAGCGCACTACACTGTAGCAGCACCAAACAAAAAACCATGACCACAACATCAAAACGAAAATCCACTCTCCCCTACCATCACAAACTCCGCTTATCGACGAGACGCCTGATCAAGATCAGGCGACATCATGTGCACGCGGTCCACACGAACGCTTCACTTCCCAACAACCCACTCCTCTCTTCCTTGTTTTTCAGCCGCATGCATGTTGTGAATTATCAAGAAACAAAACCATGCAACGTCCACGTGCGCTGGGAGTTGTGTTCCGCAACACAAAGGGAAGCCAGGCCCAGGCAACCAGCACTCGCAGGCCGACGACTGATCCATAGGCCAACAGCCAACGGCCGCCACCACCACCCATCCATCCACCCATCCATCCAACGCACGCCCATCCATCATCACCGTAACCATCACCACCCTACCACCATCACCATGCCACCCGCACGTTGTTGTTGCTGTGTTGCTTAGTCGGTGCTGCAGAGCAACGCGACGCCTCGGAACACCCAGTGGGTGGGGCGCTTGTGTTTGGTCACGAGGTCGACCATGAAGATGAGGTAGCGGTCCGTGCGGGCGGGGTACTTGTAGCACGGGCACTCGTACGGACCCAGGGAGCCGTACATCTCGCGCTTGGCCTTCTTCCCGGCCTTGGTGACCGCGGTCACCCACAACACCGGCAGCGGCGCGAACAGCTTCTTGGGCTCCGACTCCACCACGGAGGTGTCGGCGCGCGACCACGCGGCACCGTCGAGGAACAGGCCGTGGACGAACACGCCCTCCTTGGGTGGCGACTTGAGGGTCTCCACGCGCTCGATGTCGGTGACCTCCGTGAAGTACACCACGTCATCCAACGCCCAGTTTTGGCTCTGCAAGTTTCGCGGGCACACGCCAACAACACCTCACGTCAGCCCCATTGCCACACCACCACCACCAACAACACACAACACACACTCCAACAACACACAATACACAACACACACTCCAACACACACACAACGGCAACCAAACCCACGGCGTACCCTGTGACTCCGCGTCACCTCTTGCTTCATGGCGGTCAGGAAGCCCTGGGGGTTGAAGAACCCGGTCATCCAGAACGACGGCTGCTTGCCCGTGGCCAACCACCGCCGGTTCTGCTGGTCACGCGACAGCAGGGACGCGAACCACAGGCCCAGCGTCGGCAGCAGCCACGAAAACTCGTCGCCGCCGGGCGTGAACAGCCACGGGTGGGGAACCTTGGCGTCGTAGATGTCGTCCAGCGCGTGCAGCAGCTCCGACGTCATCACCACCTCGCCGCGGATGGCCTGCTGCATGATGGTCAGCGTGTCGCGCACCTTCTGGATCACGCGCTGCAGGCGCTGGATCTCTTGGAACAGGAAGATGTTCAGCGGCACGTCCATGCCGCCCAGCTTCCGCAGCGCCACCTTGTACTCGTCCTCCTTGTAGTCCGGCGGCATCTTCTCCAGCAGCTCCGCCGCCTTCTCCATCACAATGTCCTCGCGCGACATGCCGCCGCCGCCGCCGCCCTGTTTGGGCTGCGTCTCGCCCAGCGTCGACAGCATGGCGGACACCTCCTTCACGCGGAACGTGAGGTCGGCGTTGGGGTGGAGGCCAAACAGCTCCGGCGAGTCGATGTCCGGGAAGGACTGCGCGAACTTGCGGTACGCCTCCACCTCCAAAAAGGAGCACACGGGGTACACAAAGTCCTTGGGGATGCGGTTGATGGGCGTGCCGGGGTTGTACGTGAACTCGCCGTCCTGCACCTGCGGGCACACCCAGTTCTCGGCAAAGGTGTTGAACAGCCGGCGGTCCATGTCGTCCGTGATCTTGCCGCCGTACTGCACCTCGCTCACCATGTACTGCACCGTGGCCCAGGAAATGGAGCCGGCGTACAGGTGCTTCTCCAGGAACATGATGCACGCGCCCAGATCGCCGTCGTTGAACTCGTAGGGGATGTTCCACCCCAGCGACCCGAACTTGCGGCGCTCCTGCACGATGGAGTGCAGGAAGCACAGCGCGTACACCAGCTGCCGCCACTGCAGCGTGTCCACCCGCTCCAGCCGGTCCTGGTCCACCATGGTGGTGTAGGACCGCAGCAGGCCGGCCTGCAGCCCCGCCGGCGGCTCGTTCGTCACCTTGGTGCACATCTGCAGCAGGCCCAGCGGGAACCGCGGGTGCGGCAGCGCCGTGATGAACAGCCGGAAGTCCGGGTTCACGCCCGCCTCGCGCAGCTTGCCCAGGATCTCCTCCATCTGGTCCATCAGCCCCAGCCCCAGCTCGCAGTTCTGGAGCAGCACCCACGACCCGTTCACCGCCGCGGCGTTGATGGCCTTGATGGCCACCGGCTCCTGGCCCTGCCCCAGGCTCACGCACTGCACGCTCTGCTTCTTGCGCTTGGCCAGCACCTCGATGGCATCCGTGGGGTCGGCGCCGGTGGACAGCAGGAAAATGACGGGCACCGTGGCCACCATGTCCGTGTACAGCTGGTCGATCGTCTCGGTGATGGGCTCCACATAGCGCGCGCCCATGCGCGGCGTGTGGCGGATAAAGTCCTTGACCACCAGCAGCGTGCGGTCCATGCGCATGGACCGCACCAGCAGCAGGCGCAGCCACGGCCCCACGTCCACGTTCTCGGACATGGCCATGTCAAAGTCCGGGATGGGCTGCTGCTCCGGCTCGTTGTCCTCGTACCACCGCCGCCACATGGCCTCGTTGCGCACCAGCGAGTCCGGGAGCGACCGGAAGAACGCGGAGTGGTCCGCCAGCTGCACGGCGTTCAGCCACGACTCGTTGCTCAGCCACACCGGCTTCTTCTTGCCCACCGAGTTGATGTCCAACGCGGCGCCGCCGCGCAGGAACACCGCCACGTCCGACGCGTCCAGCAGCCCCGCCGTCACCATGATCTTGACGGTCACGATGAACACGAACATGAGCTTGTCCTTCTCGTACAGCCCGCGGTTGATGTAGCGGTACACGACGTAGGTCATGGCCTCGATGATGTTGGCCGTGCGCTTGGACGCCAGCCCCGCCTTCTCCGCCACGTCCATGCTCTTCATGAACAGGTCCACGAACTGCGCCAGGGAGGTTTGGTACATCACGTTCACCAGGCTCATCTCCACGATGCTGAAGTACAGCACCGAGCCCCGCGTGGCGACCGGCCGGTACTGCTCCCGCTTCTCGTTGATGCTCACCTTCGTCTCGTCCGCCGCCACCAGCTTCTCCTTCACCTCCGCCGCCTTGGCCTTGGTGTTGGCCAGCACGCCGATGAGCTCCACGTCGTCCAGCAGGTTGCCGGTGTTGGACGTGAGGCGCTCCAGCAGCTCCGCGTCGAGCTGCAGCAGCGCCTTGGTGTTGACGTTCACCTCCTCCAGCACCTGGTTCAGCAGGTCCTCCAGCGCCTTTTGCTCCTTGGCGATCACCTTTCCCAGCAGCTGCTCCTCCAGGCCCTTCATGGTCACGGTGAAGTCCACGACGGTGGTCTTGGCCTGCAGCTCCGGCGAAAAGTGCGGGTTGGGCAGCCGCGTGATGAAGTACATCATGAAGTCGTCGTTGAGCTCCACGCTCTTGTCCGCCACCACGATGTACTTGGACTTGCCCTTCTGCACCACCTGCTTCTCCAACACCGGGTCCAGCATGGGGTCCACCTCCTCCTCCACGCCCGTGATGATGAGCGCCCGGCCGTCCTCCATGCAGAACTCCAGCTGGTCCTTCAGGTGCGGGTGGTTCAGCGTCGTCGTGCCGTACGTCGGCAGGTTCTCCGCCTCCTTGTTGCGGATCCAGTTCAGCGCCTGGCCCTGCGGGTCCACCAGCAGCGGGAACCGGCTGGAGCGCGTCACCAGGATGCCGTTCTGGATGGACAGCGGGTCCGTCGGCAGCCCCTGCAGGTTCCAGTCACCCACCGTCCCCACGTCCGTCAGGAACTCCGTCACGTTCAGCCCGTCCGTCACCGGCACGTCCCGCTGCTTGCAGTCCCGGATGAACCGGTCGTTCACCAGCAGGATGCGGAACGGCTGGTTGAAGGGGCCGCAGTACGAGATGAACGCGCACGCCACCGCGCAGTCGCCCACCAACCGCCGCTTGATGTCCGCAAACGCGTTGCTGTCCTCCGTCCACCGCACCCGCTCGCCGGACAGGCCGTTGATCAGCGCCGACGCCTGCTCCATCTTGCGCTGCAGCGCCGCGGCGTTGGCCTTGATCTTCTCCTTGGCCGCGATCTGCGCGTCGAACTTGGCCTTGAGCTCCGCGAGCGTGGCGTTGCAGGCCTCCAGCCGCGCCTCCGCCGCGTGCAGCGCCTCCAGCGCCGCGTCCATCTGCGCCTCGGCCACCGCGAGCGCCTCGAGCTTGGGCTTCACGATCTTGGAGGCCTCGTGGTAGAACTTCATGGCGCGCACCCAGGTGCAGAGCCCCTCTGCGGCGGCAGAGGCAGACTTGGCGACCTTGGGCGTGAACCACTCCATGCACACGTACGGCAGCATGAGCTCGATGGTCTCCTCGTTCATCTTGTCCTTCTCGAAGCTCTGCAGCTTGGTCAGGAACTTGGTGTCCGCCATCACCGTCTGCGCGTTGGTGTAGCTGGGCTGGATGAACTCGAAGGTCTTCTTGGACACCACCAGGTCCGTGCCCTGCACCGGGTCCATGGGGCTCTGGAACAGGATGAGCACGCCGTCGAACACCAGGCGGATGATGTCGCTGGGCTTCGGCAGCTTCTTCACCTCGTTGATGTGCGCCGGCTTGATGCTGGCGATGGCGCGCATGGCGTCGTCCAGGAACGGCTGCGCCTTGGCCAGGTCCGCCTCGCACGCGTCCTTCTCGCCGCTGATGCGCGCCGCCTCCGCCTCGCAGCCGGCCTTGATCTTGGCCACCTTGGTGCTCTCCTTCTCCGCCTCCAGGCTGGAGATCTCCAGGCTGCCCAGCATGGCGTTGGTGTCCGCGGTGGCCTTCTCCAGCTTCACCTGCTCCTCCGCCAGCACGATCTTCATGGCCTCCACGTCCTCGGCGCCCTGCGTCAGCTTCTGCAGCCCCAGGTGCACGCGCGCCTCCTTCTGCTTGATCTCCGCCAGCTTCCGCGCGTACGTCTCGCGGTAGTTCTGGATGAAGGACAGGTAGGACTTGGGCGTTTGGTACACCTGCCGGCGGTGCTTGGAGAAGTACTCCGCGCAGGTCTCCACCACCAGGTTGTGCACCATGCCCATGTGCGTGATGAGCTGGTCCTTCACGTGGTCCTCGCACTCGATGGCGTAGTCCGCCAGGAACCCCCGCGACACGCTCACCAGCGCCTCTTCCGGCCAGGGCAGGAACCAGTCGATGGTGGTGCCGGAGATGAGGCCCGGGAACTTGCGCGCGCGGTCCGCGAACTTGGCGCTGACGGGGCTCATGCACAGGATGAGGTGCAGGTTGTCGCGCACGGTGTCGATGAAGTACTGCTTCAGGTTGTCCTTGGTGTCGTTGAGGTGGGGGCGGTCCACCAGGAAAAACTCCCGCAGGTCGCCGCACATGGCCATCATCTCGTCCTTGGCAAACAGCCCCGCGATCTCGCCGGTCATGAGGATGGAGTTGATGTACTCCAGGAACGCCTCGTCCTTGATCTCGCTGTCCGTGAACAGGAACGTCACGCTCTGCCGCTGGTGCCCCGCCGTCTTGTACAGCTCCCGCAGGTCGTCCAGCAGCGACGACACGTTGTACGTCTTCGTCAGCGTGATCTGGAACAGGTGCGACCGCGCCATGTACGCCGCCAGCCGCGTCAGGCTCTGCTTGCCGCTGCCGCCGACGCCCACCAGCAGCGCCGACCCGCGGCGCATGCCCACGATGCGCGAGATGCGGATGAGGTGCCGCAGCGCGTCCTCGAACAGCACCAGCTCCAGCTTGGTGCTGGGGTGGTCCGTGTTGTGCAGCTGCATGAAGTGCGTCACGCGCGCGCGCACGTCCACCAGCGTGCCGCCCGCCTCGTACACCTTGGGCGCCGGCGCCACGACGATGTCGTCCTCGTCCACCTCGTCGTCGCGCAGGAAGTCGACGAAGTACGCCTCCTCGCGCGCCTTGGCGGTGAGGGAGTCGCCAAAGTTGGACAGCATCACCTCCTCCATGGTGCGCGCGTACCACTCCTTGTCCGCGGTGTTGGTCAGCTTGTCGCAGAACACGCGCGCGCACTCGTGCTTCCACAGCCGCAGCAGGTTCACGGGCACGTTGCTGGACGGCGTCTTGATGCCGCCGGTGAGGATGGTGGCCTTGGGCGTGAGGAGCACGCCTTGGAACACGCGCGACAGCTCGCGCATGTTGAAGATGTAGTGGAACTTGGCCGGCGTCGGCAGCATCTTGGTCTTGACCTGGCGCCACAGCTCGATGGTGGCGTTGGTGAGGCCGTGCACCACGTGCAGCGCCTTCTTGTCAAACTCCTCCTTCGTGAACCGCCCCCGCAGCATCTGGCCGTAGATGTCGTCGATGGAGGTGATGGCCGGCAGGATCATGTTGAACACGTAGAAGTGGCGCTTCAGGCGGTTGGGCACGTCGTTCTTGCCGCCGCCGGGGTGGTTCATGGCCGCGATGTACTGCAGGTCGTCGCACACCTTGATGTCGCCGCGCTTGTCCTTGTCCAGGAAGCAGAACCCGCGGGTCTCGACCAGCTGCCGCACGATCTCCAGCGTCGGCTGGTCGCCCCACGCGTTCACCAGCGGCATGGACAGGTCGTCCAGGAACACCGTCATGGCCTTGCCGTCGGGCGGCCCAAAGTTCTTGCCGCCGCGGCGGTCCAGGTTGGCCTCGATGGTGGTCTGGAACATGCCGGGCGTGGTGGCGGACGAAAAGTTGTTGCGCCGCAGCAGGCGCTTCTCCGGGTCAAACGTCGAGAAGAACATGAGCGCCGCGGAGGTCTTGGCCGTGCCGGGGCCACCCACCATGAGCACCGGGTACCCGATGCGGTGGAGGGCCTCCAGCACGAAAATGGCGCGCGTGGAGTCCATGGTGGGCACCAGCAGGTTGCTGAAGTCCAGCTGCTCCGTGTCCGGGTACTCCCACGCCGGCGGCCGCCACGGCTCCCACTGCATGGAGTTGGGGTCCACAAAGTGCTCGAACAGCGTCTCGCCCTCGCCGCAGGTGGGCAGCTGCTCCGCCGGCGCCAGGGTGCGCAGGTGCGCGTCGAACCGCGCGCGGTCGTCGGGCTCCAGCAGGCCGGCCACGGACCAGGTCATGGCGTAGAGGAACAGGCGCTCCAGCTCGCCGCGGAGCTCCGCGGCGTCCTGCGCCAGGTCCGCGACGTCCAGCAGGCCGGTCATGAGCTGGAAGCAGCCCGCGATCTTGCCCGCCATGCTGCAGTCCATGACCTGGTTGGTGTGGCGCGCCAGCCAGTCGAACATGTGGCCCGCCTCCAGCCCCTCGTTGGCGCCGACGTACTTCACGAAGAAGTCGCGGATGACGTGCTGCGACGCCGGGCGCTTGGCCAGCCACGCGTCCACCAGCGGCTGCCACCCCAGGTCCGTGTCGGACACGAAGATGATGCCGGCGCGCGACACCGTGGCGGGACTCGCGTTGTTCAGGTTCTCGTTCTCGAACATGATCTTCACGTTGTCCGTCATGGGGATGCGGTCGCCCGACGCCAGCGTCAGGATGCGGTTGTCGTCCAGCACCGTGTTCAGGTCCTCAATCCAGATCGCGTCCACCGGGCCGTCGCAGATGATCCACGTGTTGTACGACAGCTCCCGGTTGTTGTACTTCTCCCACATGGCCGCGAACACGCCCTTGGTCCACTCGCCGCTCAGCGGGTCCGTCTCGCCGTACATCTCCTCGGCGCGGATGGCCTTCGGGTTCAGCCGCGCCGTCTTGTACGGCGTGCCGTTCACCACCTGCAGCGCCGACTGCAGCACCTCGAAGATGCGCGTCTTGCCGCCGCCGGTGGGGCCGGAAATCATGATGCCGTGGCGCACCAGCAGCGTCTCGTACAGCTGGATGACCTTGGCCACCCACTGCTCGTGGAACACCAGCCCGGCCTTGTTCACGGCGTCGCGGATGGCGCGCTCAATGTCGGGGTGCGACGACTTGGGCGGCGGTGGGATGGACGGGAACAGGTCGCGCAGCAGGGACAGGAAGAGCGGCACGTCCTGCGCCACCAGCTTGGACAGGTTCATGTCGCGCAGGGTGCGGTACAGCAGCTCGTCCTCCGACCCGTCCAGGTTGTTGCGCTTGGTTTGGCCCGCGGTCCGCAGCACGGACAGGATGTTGCGCAGGCCAAAGTCGTAGTGCTTCTGCTTGGACAGCTGCTCCTCGCACAGCTGGTACAGGATGAAGAACTTCTTGGCCAGCGACGAGAACTCCGTGTAGCCCACGGAGCAGAGCTTGACCTTCATGATGATCTCGCGGTCCGGCACCATCATGGCCACGCCGCGGAACAGCGCCTTCAGGTTCTCCGGCAGCTCCTGGCGGCCGGCGTAGCCCGGGTTCATGGTGATGAAGAAGCCGCAGATGGGGTTCA
>Ga0213833_1003003_pt1 | contig 10562 bp, 4 predicted proteins | sample SWATP21_FD_160575 | JGI IMG/M metagenome (GOLD analysis project Ga0213833, IMG submission 160575) | Coastal seawater microbial communities from Marineland, Florida, United States - SWA TP2 #1 | ecosystem: Environmental > Aquatic > Marine > Coastal | place: USA: Florida | collected 2016-08-14
AAGAGGTAGCGATGGCAATTAGAATACTTGCTACAGTCAAATTGGATGACGCTCTTACCAAATCGAAGGCAGCTGTATCTTCTTCTAAATTTTTATTCGGTTTAAAACTAGATTTTGATTTTTTCTTCCAACTTTTAGGAGTGATTTTTTCGAATCCGCTGCTCAAAGCAATGGAATATCGGACAATAAATTTCGAAAGGAAATTAGGTGAAAAGCGCTCTGCACCTTCGTCCTGACGCCCTAAGTTTACTTCAGTCTCGGTTACAGTTCTTGCTTTTTTAGATAACCACAGTGTTATGATCATGATTACTGCGGCAATAAAAAGTAAATATGTTTTTGTTCTGACAGGTTGATTCAAACTTGACATTGCAAATTCTTCAGCGGGAGTGCTGCTTGTTGACCAACTTAAATATGACTCAAATCCAGCAATAGGAACACCAATAAAATTCACCAAATCGTTTCCAGAAAAAGCCATTGCTAGAGAAAAAGTACCAAATAATACGACAATTCTTAAGATGTCAAACTTTAAGGTTTTGTGGATGATTAACATTAAAATACTCCAAAAAACAACAGCAGAAATGAATAAGATTATTCGATATTCATTTATCCAAGTCATTACATCATCAGTAAGAAAGGAAGCTCCTTTTGCACCTTTAATTAATAGAAAGAAAGTTAATGCTGATAATGCCAGCCCAGAATAGATAATTCCTACTGTTGACAGTTTCCTCTTATAATGAAACGTGAAAAGAATTCTCGAAAAATATTGGATAAATGCACCAACAAAGAAGGCAATAAACACAGATAGGAATATTCCAGAAATAATTAGTATTGCGCTAGAACCATTTATATAATCAGGAAGTGTTGCTAATGATTCTGAGAGAGCGGTTATTTTTAAAACAGCTACAGCGACTGCGGCACCAAGTAATTCAAAAACAATGGAAACCGTGGTAGATGTGGGCATTCCATAGGTGTTGAATAAATCTAGGAGAATTATATCCGTTAGCATCACAGCAATAAATACTACCATGATTTCTGAAAAATAGAAGAGTTCGGGGTTAAAAATTCCCTTTCGAGCAACTTCCATCATTCCACTAGAAAATAGGGCGCCAACTAGAATTCCTAGACTAGCGACAATCATTATTGTCTTTCGAGGTGCAACTTTTGACCCAATAGATGAATTGAGAAAGTTTACGGCATCATTACTTACTCCAACCACTAAATCAGATATTGCCAAACCAAACAATAGTACGACAATAATCAAGTAGTATTCAGGCATTCAAAATTGTATTACTTCACATTATTTAATCGCCCAAGGTAATGCTTCAATATTAACCCTATTTTAAGTATTTAAATTTCGATACATTTTTAAGCTTTTCATTTAAAAGTTATGGTATCGAGCTTTTAAATTAGGGTCAGTTTCATTAGATTTTATTTCCGCTAATAAATCGTTGAGCCGTTTAATTTCGTTTTCGTAGGTTTTCTCTTCCGATGCTAATTCTTGAACTTTATATTTAAGGGAATTGATGGTATTCGCTGCCAAAAATTTCTTGTACATATTACCTCCATTCATGGCAACATTTTTAAGAAAATCAGTTTTAGACATCATTACATCAACATCTTGCTTTAATAACAAAGTACTGTAGTTACCAAACACATTGAATACTTGGTAGATAGTTACTTTATCAATATTGTTTTCTATATAATTCAAATACTTTTTTTCACCACTTTCGGCAAAAATATCAGAGAGGAAACTCACTAAAGACGCAGCATTCTCATTCATTAATCCTTCAGCATATCGTAGTCCTTTTTCAGGTTGTGCATCATAGATAATTTCTAAGGCAGATTTCATTACTGGATATGCTTCGTCTTTGCTCATAATTTTGTTCGCTTGAATTAAGGCAAGACTATCATTTAAGGTATTTAATTTTGCTAAAGCCGTTGCTCTAACCGATGAGTGTGCGTCATTCGATACCATAGCAATAATCTCATCCATTTGTTCATTTCCTGCTACTTCGATTCCTTTGTTACGGATTAGCCTATGTTTATCATTTAATAATTGACCAATTAAAGGTTTCATTTCAGAACTAGAAAGTTTAGAAATAGCTTTTCTTTTATCGAAGTGATTCTGACTGTATTTTAATATGGTTAACCATTCATCATTGGATTTTTCCTCAGAAATGGTTCCTAACATAATCGCTTTTCCATCAAGGACAACTGCAGCAGGTTTCATGCCTTTTCTTTCAATAACTATTGTATCGGTTCTTTGATCAATGGAGACTGGAACATATGTAATTTCACCATCTTTGGAATACAAAGCCGCCTTTAATGGAATGGTAAATACAGGACGGTTTGCCTCAACATCTTGTACTTGATTCACATAATAAACAATAGTAGAGTCTGTGATTTCATAAGAAGCTTCAAGTTCAGGATGGCCTTTATCTAAATACCATTGATCAAAAAACCAGTTTAGGTCTTCTCCAGTAATTTCCTCAAAAGCAATTCTCAATTCTGCTGTTTCAACAGCAGTATATGCATTGTCTTTCAAATACTTGCTTAATGAAGCAAAGAACGCTTTATCTCCCACATAGTTTCTCAACATGTGTAAAACAAGTCCACCTTTATTATAGCTATGTGCATCAAACATATCCTCTTTGTCATCATATCCATAATGAATAAGTGGATGTGTACCCGTTTGTTGAGCCATATAAAAATAACCCTCCATTTCTGACATTCTGATTGCGTCAGCAGCATCTTTACCGTATTTGTGCTCGTACCATAGATATTCAGAATAATTTGCAAATCCTTCATTTAAAGTAAGGTTTGCCCACGACTCACAAGTAACTAAATCTCCAAACCAATGGTGGAACATTTCGTGAGCTACAATTTGATCATTTTCGTTGTCAATAAGTTCTTTTTTTGTTTTTTGAACAAAATCACCAAAGATAACAGCAGTAGTATTTTCCATCGCTCCAGAGACATAGTCCTCGGCAATTACCTGACTATATTTTTGCCAAGGGTAAGGATAGTCTAAAATTTTACTAAAAAACGATAGCATTTCAGGAGTATGGTTAAAGATTTCTTTCGCAGATTCTTCATAAGGCGGATCTACTAAGTATTCTAAAGGTTTTCCGTTCCAACTATCAGAAACCTTTGCAAAATCACCTATAGCTAACATGAATAAATATGGTGCATGAGGTTTATTCATCACCCAGTAATCTGTTTTGGTTCCATCACTATTGCTAGTTGAAGAAACTAGAATACCATTGGAAAGTGTGGTTAATGACTCTTCAACCGTCAAGTAGATTTCTTGTGTGCATCTTTCATTCGGCTTGTCAAAGGTTGGAAACCACTTACTATTATTTTCAGTTTCCCCTTGCGTCCAAATTTGTCTTGGCTTGTTCTCGATTTCTCCTTTCGGATTAATAAAAAATAATCCTTTATCAGAAGTTATTGCTGCACTTCCGCCTTGAGGACCTTCTTCAGGTTTTGCAGTATAATCAACGAATAAAGAGATTTTATCAGATTTTGTGTATTCTTTATCTAATCGTACGGTAAGGGTGAAATCATCATAGGTATAATCTAGTGCCATTCCGTTTTCTCCTAAGCTAACTTTATGAATATCAAATTGTTTTGCATCTAAAGCAATTTGGCTAATAGGGTAAAATAAAGGTGATATTTCTAAGTGAGCTTTTCCTAAAACATGTTGGTTTTCCCAATCAAAAGCTAAATCAAGCTTTGTGTGAATGATGTCATATCGTCTAGTTGCTTCAGGGTTGTAAACGGGAAGAGAATAATCTACGATAATTTCTTCTTCAACAACATCTGGAGTGACAGTCAGGGTGTCTAAAATTTCTATTTCTACCTCTTCTACAGGAGGCGCTTCATATACTATTTCTTTTTTACTAGCACATGCAGCCACCGTAAGGGCTACAAATAAATAGATTAACTTTTGCATTCGAAACTATTTGATTTTGAGCAAAAGTAGAAAAATTCTTAATGGAATAGCTATTTTATCGACGCTAGGAAGGATTCTGCATGATCAATCAACTCTTCTTTCTCTTTTGAGTCTTTTTTATCCCATAGATTATACATCATTGAGAGCCGCTGATTTCCTTGCAATAAATCTCGATTAACTTCAAAAAATCGCCAATACAAACTATTGAAAGGGCACGCTTTTTCGCCTATTTTTTTAGTATGTGAATAGTGACAATTTTTACAATAATCACTCATCTTATTTATGTAATTAGCTGATGAAATATAGGGCTTTGTTCCCACAATACCACCATCTGCAAATTGACTCATTCCTCGAGTATTTGTTATTTCAACCCATTCGATTGCATCCATATAAATGCCTAAATACCATTCATCAACTTCATCAGGGTCAACACCTGCTAGCAATGCAAAATTTCCAGTAACCATCAATCGCTGAATATGATGTGCATAAGCATAATCTAAACTTTGGGATATGCAGTGTTTAAGACAGTTCATTTTTGTATCTGCATCCCAGAAAAAAGAAGGTAATTTACGTTTGAAGCCAAAAAAGTTTTTTGATTTATACTCCGGCATCTTAGCCCAATAAATTCCTCTCATATATTCTCTCCAACCTAATATTTGGCGAGTAAAACCTTCTATTTGAGCTAATGAAATAGTATCCTTATTATAGCTCCATTTCGTAATTGCACGTTGAATAATATACTTTGGTGAAAGCATTTTGGTGTTCATACTAAAGGAAAGTCTAGAATGAAAAAGTAGCCAAGACCGATCCGTCATAGCATCTTGATATTTTCCAAAATTTTCAAGTCCTTCCTTCAAGAAAAAATCAATAATTTCCTTCGATTCATCTGGACTGCAAGGCCAAATAAAGTTTTCGACATCGATGTTTCCTATATATTTTACGTTTGCTTCATCAATTCTCGCTTTTATTGATGTCACGTCGTGATTAAATGTAAACGGTTCGGGAAGATTCACTCCTTTTCTTATCGGACTTCTGTTTTGTTTGTCATAGTTCCATTTTTCCCCAACAGGTTCACCGTTTTCTTCCATAAGTATATCGTGCTTTTTGCGCATATACCGATAGAAGTTTTCCATGATATAAGTTTTCTTTCCTTCAAAGAACTCTTCTAACTCATTTCTTTTAGTAAAAAAGTGTTCTGTGTCAAAGACTTTGGATTCAATATCAAGACTTTTGCAAAAATCAACTAATTGTTGGTCAAGCCGATATTCATCGGGTAATTGGTATTCAAAGTTTTGAATGGAGTAGTTTTTAATAATCTTTGAAAGGTCTTCTTTGAGATTTCCTGAGTAATGTGTATTATTTAATTTAATGTGGAGAACATTTTTTCCTTGATTAGTTAACCAATCAGCCATTTTTTCCATTGCTAGAAAAAAACCACAAATCTTTTGAATATGATGAGTAGTATAATCAGTTTCTTGTTTCATTTCCATGATTACATAGAGCGTATCATTATCATCAGAATACCAAGAATGATCTCTATTTAATTGGTCGCCAAGAATTAATCGAAGCGTTCGATAGGTAGATTTTAAAGACATTGTAGTTACTCGTTATTATTTTTATTTCGTCGACATCTTTCACTACAATATTTTACATCTTCCCAGTTTTTTTCCCACTTTTTTCGCCAAGAAAAAGGTAATTTACAAACCGGGCATATCTTTGTAGGTAGATCAGATTTCTTTGTATACTTCACAATTGATGAAATTGTTTAGGAGTGTAACAAGCAAAGACTTAAAGAGTTAAAAAGTGGCCGGGCTTTAAGAGAGAAGTATTAATTAATAAAAATTAATAAATATAACCGGCCACCAATTTTTATGCGGATTTGTACTAAGAATACGACCTATTTTAAAGCTTGTGACTTGTAATTGTGCACTTTAGTAGATTTTTAAGAATTTGTGCATACTTAAACTGAAATATTAACAAAATGGCAAAGGGCATTAATCCCAATATTAAAAAAACGACCAGAAAAGAATACTCAGTAAATGAAATAGTTTCTGGGTTGATTTCTGAGGACAGGCTAATGCTGAGCCATGCCATCACCTTAATTGAAAGTAATCATATTGATCATCGCAAAAAAGGGGAAGAGGTTTTAAATTTAATTTCGGATAATGTTGGGAATAGCATTAGGTTAGGAATAACAGGAAGCCCAGGAGCTGGGAAAAGTACCTTTATTGACACCCTCGGCTCTTCCTTGATAGAAGATGGTCATAAAGTTGCCGTTTTAGCTATAGATCCAAGTAGTAATAAGACGCAAGGAAGCATTTTAGGAGATAAAACCCGAATGTATCAATTGAGTACCAACCCAAATGCTTTCATCCGACCAACTGCAACAGCGAATATTCTTGGAGGTGTAGCTCGAGGAACTAAAGAGGCCATTTCTTTATGCGAAGCAGCAGGTTTCGACACCATTTTAATAGAATCTGTAGGGGTAGGACAATCAGAAACTACATTGTCCGAAATGGTTGATTTGTTTTTACTATTATTATTGCCTGGAGGAGGAGATGATGTACAAGGAATCAAACGTGGAATTGTAGAACTTGCTGACATCATGGTTATCAATAAAAATGATGGTGGTCGTGAAAATTTAGCGGAACAAAGTCGCAAAGATTTTCTGAATTCGGTGAGACTTTTTCATCATCCAATGGAAAAGTGGCAGGTTCCTGTTGTTAAAGTATCTTCATTAGAAAATGAAGGTTTTGAAAAATTGAAAAATCATATCTCGAAGTATATTTCACTTTCGAAAGAACTAGGCTATTTTGATTCGAAGCGTATAGAGCAAGACTTGAGATGGGCTAAATCTGTTTTGAAAGCATCTATTAAGGTAAAGTCGGAAGAATTATTTAATGCCAAATTGTTAGAAAAAGAACTTGAAGACGGAACTAAGGATGAAAATTTTTCCTTATTTCGAGCGTTGCAAGATGTACTGCAACAAATTGAAAAAAGGTATAGAGAATTACAATAGATGATGATTAGAAATTCGATTTTAATAGGGCTACTAAATGTTCTAACCATAATACTTACGTGGGGTCAAACGTCAGTAGATACGGCTGGAGCTCATACCTATACCAATTATTTTATCTCTCCAGTAGCACACACGATTCGACTTGCTGGGTCTTTTGGAGAGATAAGAAGTAATCATTTCCATGCTGGAATCGATATTAAAAGCAGTAGAGGAACTGTGGGTGACACGCTAGTTGCGGCAGCGGATGGATTTATAAGTAGAATTAAGGTGCAAGCAGGAAGCTATGGACAAGTTTTGTATATCGACCACCCGAATGGATATACCACTGTGTATGCACACATGGAAAAGTTTGCAGACTCAATTGATGAGTATATTCACAATTTACAAATGGAATCCAAATCGTATGAAGTGGATATTTATCCTGATGCTGATAAATTTGTAGTAAAACAAGGAGAATACATTGGTTTGATGGGGAATACAGGCATGTCTTATGGTCCACACCTTCATTTTGAAATAAGGAAAACAGACACTGAAATTCCACAAAATCCCTATTTGTTTAATTTGGGTCCTAAAGATTCCTCGAATCCATTGATGTATTCGGTTTCAGTTGAAGGCATCGACAATAGACATACTCCAATCTCTAAAGAAATTAAATATATCAACGGTAAACCTTCAGGAGTGTATGGTCCCGAATACACTTTTGATGTGCCAGCATGGCGTGCCGGAATTGCAGTTCAGACTTTTGACCTCATGGACGGAGCACCGAATAAGAATGGGGTGTACCAAATCAAGATGTTTGTGGATGATACGCTTTATTTTCATCACAAAATGGATGCTGTTGGTTTCGACGAAACGAAGTTTATCAATTCTCATATCAATTTTGATGAAAAAACAACCAATAATAGGACGCTAATCAAATGTTATGTTTCTCCAGGAAATCCACTTGGGTTTTATCCAACAGTTATCAATAATGGTGAAGTAAAACTTTTTAAAAATAAGTCTAGAAAGATAGACCTTGTCGTTAGCGATTTTTATGATAATGAAAGCACATATACGTGTTATGTGCGAAGACGAGAGGCTAAAGAAGGAGAAATAAAGGAAAAGGTGTTTCAAAAATATTTCCCGTTTGGAGAAGATTTAAAAGTAAAATTAGGCTCTTGTGCTTTCTATTTTCCTAAAGGTAGTTTTGATAAAGATGCCTACTTAACATATGAAGAAAGTAAAGATGAAAACTTTCAATTCACACTTAATAAAGATTCAGAGCCATTATTTATGTATCCTGTCGTAAGTATTCCTGTTGAAAATTATGACACAACGTTATATTCGAAATTAGTACTTGTTCATGGTAATAAAACGTCTTTTGGAGGATCAGTGGACAATGATAGTTTAAGGGTCCGTATCGGAAAATTGGGTTCTTTTGAAGTGAAAGTAGATACGATACCGCCAAAAATTGACGTAAAAAGTTTCTTATCTAATGCGGTTGGCAAACCATTTTTCAGGTTTGAAATTTACGATGAATATGAAACTAGAGGGTATGCGAGAGATATTAAATACGATGTTTTCATTGATGGAGAATGGGTTGTTGCATCTTTAAAAGCTTTAGGAAATACATTGATTGTTCCTTTAGAAGATGTAGAGCCTGGAGATCATACCTTAAAAATTCGCGTAGAAGACCATTCTGGAAATATCAACGAATGGGAACGGACATTTAAAAATTAATTTCCTTCCTAAAAAATCCTTTAGTTTTTATTGCGTGTAACTCAATTTCGCGATCAGATGCAGCATTTACCCATTGCTCATTTTGCTCTCTAGGTAAATTAGGACTTAAAACTATGCACGATGTACTGTGATGGAGTAAAAATTGATAGGGATCAATCAGTGTGTTTTGACATACAATTACTATCTCTGAGCTATCAATAATCATAGTATTAAGAGAGTCTTCTGAAAGTATAACTATCGGAGCTTTTCCAAGTTTCAAGTTTGAACTACCATCAAAGTTTACTGATGAATGATTGAGCTTACTGCCAATTTTTAGTTGGTGCTCATTTTCAACAACATTTCGCTTTATTCGATAGGGTGTGCATTGAAAATCAATATTCTTGGGGTTAGGGTTAACTGTAAAGGTGTATCGTTTAGTTCCGCATAAAATATCGACCACATCACTTTTTGGTACTTTATAAATGACAACTTCACAACTACCATTATAATAAGAATGGTAAAGGTTCATGACCATCAAAATAGAACTTGCTACTAATAAAAATGAGTGAATGGACTTTTTATATTTCTTGTATTGATTTCGCTGGAATAGATTATCATATCGTTGAATGTATATGATAAACATGAGCATTATCACAATGATGTAAAGCGCTGCCAAACTAGTGGTTGACAGATACACATTTTCGATTATTTGAAAGGGTAAATTATGGACTAATTTAATCGAATACATGAAGGCCATCAATAAATAATTGATCCCTTTAGTGGTCAAAGTACTAATTATGGGAATTTTTGCTGTTGCTAAAGTGATAATTCCCCCACCTAATACAAAAGGAGCTAAGAAAACGGATACAACGCCACTGATTAAGAAGTAGATTGGAAATTGGTGAAAGGTGTATAATGAGATAGGAAAAACAAGCATTTGTGCTGCTAATGAAACCGTAACAAGCGACCAAATAGTATTGGTAATTCTATTTTGTGGTTCATACAACCTACTCAATCTCGGTTGGAAAAATAAGATGCTAATCAGTGCCAAATAGGATAGTTGAAATCCAACCTGAAAGAGAAGATATGGATTGTAGAGAAGTAGGACTATTGCAGATAATGCTAGTATGTTGAATACATTCGCATTGGCAAACCACAATTTTCCTACTAAAAGAAATGAAAACATAACCGCAGCTCTTAAAACGGCAGGTGAACCTCCAGTTAGCAAGGCATAAAAACAGACTGCAGAGATAAGCAATACTGTTTTTAGGCATTTGACCAGAAGGTTTTCAGTAGGTAGGTATTTAAATAACATCCAGAAAATCATTGCAACAATTCCTACATGAAGACCTGAAACAGCAAGTATATGAACTGTTCCTGTTTCGGTAAATACTTGTTGTAAATCATCGTCGATTAAGTCTCTATTTCCAAGAATCATTGCATTAGCAACCGCAAGTCTTTCTTTATTAGAAATGACATTGGCTAAAGTTTTTTCACACCAATCATGGACTTTTGAAATAATGGAAACAGGTGAAGGGTTTCGATTTAATTTTTCATGTTTTTTTGAGTAAATGAAGGTTTGGTAATGGATATGTTTCTTTTTCAGATAATCTGCGTAATTAAAAACTTCAGGGTTTTGAGGCAATGGCAAGGACTGAATTTTTGCCTCAAATCGAATGGTGTCTCCAAGAAAATACTGAACGGAAGAGTCTTTTTTTAAGACATAGGCCAATAGAATACCAGTACTAGCATTTTCATTTATTTTATTGACGTGTACATAATAAGAAGTGCTTCTTTCTGTTGGTTTGATATAGGAAATTTCACCTTCAATCACTGCCGCTTTTCCTTCTTCAATATATCTTGAATAATGATGCTCTGAAAGCAAAGGGT
>Ga0213833_1003004_pt1 | contig 10560 bp, 10 predicted proteins | sample SWATP21_FD_160575 | JGI IMG/M metagenome (GOLD analysis project Ga0213833, IMG submission 160575) | Coastal seawater microbial communities from Marineland, Florida, United States - SWA TP2 #1 | ecosystem: Environmental > Aquatic > Marine > Coastal | place: USA: Florida | collected 2016-08-14
CAACGCAACGCAACGCAACGCAACGCAACGCAACGCAACGCAACGCAACGCAACGCAACGCAACGCAACGCAACGTAATACAACGCAACGCAACGCAACGCAACGCAACGCAACGTAATACAACGCAACAACAACACGAACAACCAAACCAACCCACATACGCACCGGAGCCAAGTACGGTGGCGCAGCCGGATGTCGGGCATGCCCCACACCACCCATGCCACCAAAGCTGCCGCCGGCTCCGCCATACGCGAGTGAGAACGGCGAGTCTTCCACCAGGGGGTGTGGCGGCATGCCGGTGGGTTGTGTGGTGTCGTGGCGCAGCGTGATGTTGACCCTGGCACCGACACCAGTGAGGGCACTGTGTACCGTCGCAGGGTAGGCTGGCAGCGGCGACACAAAGAGCGGCGAAGTGGGAGACAGTGGCGCTTGGTTGTGAGCATCCGTCGCGAGTGTGACCGTCCACACATAGCCCCACGCAGGCAGGGGACCATTGGAGCACAGGCCCGCCTCACACAAGCCTGTCGGGTCGTTTCGCACGACATGTGCCGTTGCCACTGCCTCGAGGTCTTGCTCCAAAATGTCTTGCATTTCCTGGGCAGTGGCATTGGCGGCGATCGGGCCAGTGGTGGAGCCTTCAAAGGACACGGTGAAGTGGCCGCCGATGTCATTGCCCTGCACCCACCAACCCAGCGCAGCCCCAGAGGTGTGGATGCATACACGTGAGTGCGGCGCAGTCATCGACATCGCTCACGCGCATGCGCATGCGTGCACACACACAGACACACACACACGCGCGCAACGACAACCGACAGGGCCACTCAATACGCCGAGTCCACCACCACCACCGACGCACTTCAAGACGTGTGTCTACACGAATGGCAGCAAGACGGCTCGTGAGATCGCTATGCGAAACAAGTTGGTCCACGTTTCCTGTGGCGCTGCTGAAGGTGACGTTCCACCTGTAGCCGCCCTGGTCGTCAGGTGAACTACGACTGACAAGCACCGTGCCCGCCAACTTCAGCGACGACTCGATACGCTGCTTCATCTGTGGGACGTGACGACACGCGTGGTGGCAAAGGTGTCAATGCGTTGGGGGCATGTGGGGTGGGGACGTACACACTGCCCACACACTGGCCAGGCACACAGCCACGAGGTGCCCCGCCGTCGAAAAACAAAACAACAAGCACAGCACAGAAGAAGCACAAGCAAGAAGAGGTACACGCGTGGACGTACTTGTGCAGGCGTGGCATCATGAGCAATGGGATGTGTGATGTCACCCTTGTATGACAAGCGGAACGTGCCGCCCATTGTTTGACCTGCTTCCGCGGTCGTAGTGATTTCCTGCACCTCATCCACGTCCGTGGCACTGGTGGTGATGGTGTGCAGATACACACGCTTGTTCCCACTTCCAGGACCGTTGATGTTGGTACCGTACGGCGACACCAAGTGGCCACCTTCAAACCCCTGTGTGTGTGGGCATCGTGCACACAACAAACAAACACCAACCGGCGTGAGCGGTCGTGATGCACACACACACACAACAACAACAGCAAACACCGCAATTCACGACGCACCCCAAGTTCTCCTGGCGGCGCTGTAAGCATGGTGTCGAGGTTCAGAGAGCTTCGAGATACCAAAGCAAGTGCCCGTACGCCAGTCAGCACAACATCGATGACAGGCCCGACGTAGAAGTGCTCGAAGTTGAACAACGCAATTTGGGTGCCGCCATCCGTCACGACAAGGTCGCCGTCCCACTGAAAGCAAAACGACTCGTTTCGTTCATTGAGTTCACTGAACTCGCTGGGAGGGGAGGGGCGATGTGTTTGGTTGGCGTTGGGTGCGGTGACTCGCACAAACTCGAACATGTCGCATGCAGGCGCCCAGAACTGCATCGTGACGTCTGTGGTGTTGAACACAAGGCGCGAGGTGTGGTTGAGGTACAACCCGCCGATCAAGTCGTAGTCAAACGAGTTGAAGTGCCCGCCGACAGTCGTGTTGTCGAGACGATCGAGGTACGCTTGGTCAAAAAACAGGCCGGCGGTGCCGCTTTGCCAATTCTCAAAGTCCAGGAACAGGTCAGCCGCATCTTGCACACCCGCTGGGAAGATTTGCTTCGTGAAGTTGTAACGCGCCTCCACCGCGTCGTAATGTGCAATGGCACGGTTGCATCGGTGCGTTACTTTGCACCGGTCGTACTCCAGAGAGTCGGGGCGGACTGGGGATGCGTAGTCCGTGTGGTTGAAGTCAATGGGAGCACCGGTGGCAGGGTCCTTGATGTCCTCATCTTTCAGCCCCTTGCCGGCACCACCCGTGCCACTCCAGTCCTTCGCGTGCGCTAAAGTAACACCAGCATGGTGCGGCGGGAAGGAAGGGGCTCCTCCAAGGAACAGAACCAGGAAGGCGCACACGGCGACGGCAGTCGTCCGCGGCATGTGCACGGACGCCAGCAACAACTCCGGAACCGAGCCAACCGAGTGTGTGCCCAAACAACGCGAACGACTACTTGTCTAGCTCAACATTCAACGCTCGGTGGAGGTCGTCAGATGTGCCACCCTCACGGTGTTCAGTGAGAGAAACCACACTGCCTGCAGCGAACAAGCGCATCAAGCTCGCGCTGCGTGATTGTGTGCGAAGTGTTCGTGACATTCGTGCGACTTCAACGGAAGACTTTGATGCTATTTTCGTTAGTTTCCGTCCCCTCTTCGCTTGATTCAGTCAGAAAACACACGATTGACGATGGTGGCACCAAGTGAGTTCACGAGCGCCTCCAGCTGCAATTCATGCACACAGTTGGCCAGACCCGTGAGCGAAGGCATGTCACTTGCAATCCATAGGGCACACCCTGCTCTGGGTGACACCACCCCTCTTGACTACACAAGAGACCTGTAGTGAGGTACGTAGCCTCGCATGTCACACGCCCAGCAACACCACATGCAGGCGAGAGTAACCATGAGAGGGCTGCCATTTACATCGATGGCATGACCCGGCATGAGACAACTTCCTCACGTGGTCTGGGTCTAAAACAATCAAGCTTGGGCAACATCCTCGTTGTGGCAGTTGCGTGGAAGGTACAGCTGTCCGACGCACACACTCACACGGTGTGAGTCACACCCCTTGGCATCAAGGTCAATGACAAGCTATCTTCAACGGGCCGGAATCTCTTCACACGGCAGTTCTCTGTTTGGCAAATGGCAGTTGAACTACTGCAGTTCTCTTTCTGCAGCGCCGGTTGCACGAGTCGAAAAATTAAGAAAGGGTATCAGCAGAGGGTGGGCGCGTGCGGGGAGGGAAGCGCCGAATCAGTCGGCATACCAAGATGTCATGTCTTCCCTTCTTTCTTTTTCTTGTAGTGCCTTCTTCACGCAGTGATCACCCAACATGATGCACGGGGACTGGAACGAGAACTGTACGCGGACGGCGGAGTCAAGGACGACAACCATGACTTCGAAAGAAAAAAGAAGTGGTGATGACCACTCCGTCTTCCGAATCTTCCCGCTTGACGGCGGTGCAGCTGCTGCGAGCCGCTGTGCCTCCGCAAGAGGCACATCCGGCAGCATCCAGTATTTTGGGCCACCCTCCAGGGTAATGCGCTTGTCATCGACCCCATCGCAGGTCATCATGGGCCGTACGATTCGTGGCTCCACAGCGCTGAAAGAATCTCCACAGATTGTGGTGACGTGTTCCACTGCCGCACCGACCCGTGAATAACCCGACGGCTAAGCCCGTCGATGTACAACGCGGTCGCACTGTCCATGTGTTTTTGATTCCTTTGAGTGGACCAGGAGTTCCCGATTCGCAAGACGAGGTGGACGACACCACCGGCGTACAGAACGATGTTGACGTCCCCACAGGCTGTGGACAACAGCCCTGATGACGAGCTCCACGCTGGAACCTGACGCTGCAAACGTGATGGACGACATGGTGGGGGACTCCCAGGGGGAGCCAACAACCCTTCGGCAGGTGCTTGAGCAAGACCGCGTTGAGTTGGTGGAATGTGATTGTGCTCCACGGTCCCTGGCCAACAACACTGTGGCGGTATGCCTCCCACTGGAAGGCTGGGTGACGTTGCATGTGTCTTCGTGCAAGCCCAGGAGCGGAAAGTACTTGGTAAAGCTTCGAGACCACGTCCCGAGTCGGGACTCCCGACCGCACACACGGAAATCATGCTACTCAGCGGAGTCTCAGCCATGACTTGGTGCACTGTTTGAGCGATGTGGGTCCTGACCTAGACCACGAGTCGGCGATTTATATGTGGGCATTGGTGCGAGAAGCGAGAGGTGGCGCGGGTGCGGGCGCAGGTGCGGGTGCGAGCGGTGCTGCGGGAGCAAATGCGGGTGTTGTTTGAGAAAGTGCCAAGTTCAATAAAACAGAGCACTCTTGGCGCCTTCAAAGGGCTATCTGAGGTTGCACTCGTTGTCACCACCAAATTGAACCATCAGAAACGGGTCCGATAAGGAACTTTTGCCCCTCCGGGACGGCATCAGGTAAGCAACAGGGGTCAAAGCGGTCCGAGCTGTTCCAACAGGAGAAACACAAGAGTGTGTCAGGTCCTTGACAAAAGGGCTCCTTGTCGATTGGCGTGATCGAGAAAACCTTGTGATGTTCCTTTTGTCATTGGCGCGGCACAAGGCGGCTTGCGAGGCATGCTCGCTGTGTGGCGTGGTCGGGCCACGACTCATGGGCCATGAGTCATGAGTCATGGCGTGTGACACGCTGTCCCATGACTCATGAAGAGGAAAAGGCAATTTCAGTGACAGTTCGGAACCCCCCCATCGCAGTGTGTCGTCAGGCACTGCGGCCGTCACGTGTCAAGCCCGAAACTCTGCCTGTGGTGCCAGCCAAATACCTGCAGGGTGATGCTGTGCGGAGAATACAACAGAGCTTGAGCTCTCTGTCACTTTTCACTCAAAGGTGATGGGGATTACCACGCATTGATTTCCTGCAGGGGTTGGAATCATGGGCCTTTCTGTGTTTGAAGGCTTGTCAACCACGTCCTTGCTGGTTGTGGTGCCGGTGGCGTTAGGTTTTGTGCTTGTTTCCCTGTGGGCACTGGTAGAGGTTGTGCGCAACATATTGACACAGCGTGGCCGGTTCGTTGTTGCTGTTGTCCTGTTCCCGAATTCGGCGCGTCGCTCGCATGGTGTGACGCCCACTCACCACTCCTTGTTCTCTGCAGTCAGAGATCACAAGCCGCGCCCGTATCTGGATCTCGTACTCGACTCCGCATTCATGTCCTGCTTGGGTGTGGAACCTGTGTACGAGCGTTTGCACTGTATACCGCACTCTGGGCTTCCGCCAAAGCACAGTGCGTGGCTGTTGTGCATGCTGTCACCTCATTTTGCAACGCTCACTCCCACTTCACTTCAAATCACTTCTTCTCTTCTCTCTCCCCACCCAGCTCATTACTTTGGCAGTGGGTCGCAGCACTGCTCCACTTTGCCCCAGATCTCTTCTTTTTGATTCTGTACGGCCTGCTGGTGCTTCTGTGGGCCAATCTGCACCACGATCGCGTCTCCGCTGCCAAGGCGTTCACGGGTGCCTTTTGGACGCTCGTTGCGCTGCTCGTGTTGGCCTTCGGTGCCCTGGCATGGTACACCTTCCGAAGCCCCGAGCCTCGGCTGCTTTGGCAGGGCTTGGAGCTTGGCTTTGCGGTGGTGTACACATTGGCGTTGGGCGTGGCCATGTTCTATGGCTGCATGGTTGTGCACAAGTTGCGGCCTGAACCTCGCTTGGCGAGTGGCCGAGGCAATGTTGCGTTGGATTTCGGAGCCGCTTCCCAAGAGATGCAGGAGGTTGCCGCCCAGCGTGCTGTGATGAAACGGGTGCGCGCACTGGGCGTGGGCTAAATGTTAGGTCACATTTCGTTGACATCGCCGCCTGTAACCACGCCGTGTTGTTGGCACTCGCAGGTGTTTGCGTTGTGTGGTGTCTGCGTGGTGTACTTTCTCGTGCGCGCGGCGGTGAATGCGATATCATTCTTCAAGCTCCTGCCCGTTTCAGCGCTTGGATTTCCCTTCATGGACCCAGTCGAATCGGACAATGCCACGCACGCGTTGACATTCGATGTGGTAAGTGACCAAACGTGGCTTGTTGCTTTGCCTGCTTGCTTTGGTGTTGACTCTGTTGCCTTCTGTAGGTGATGGCTGTCGTCTCTGAGTTGATCCCGTCCGCAACAATCTTGTTGGTGACGCGGCAGCGTCGGTCCTCTTTGCAAGAAGGCGCGCTGGACAACCCGTCAGACTTCACTCGCAGCAGCAGCATGCCTGACGTGCTGGACGCCGCGAGTGTGCTGTCGGATGTGGGCGGCTTTTCCCGCAGTGGCCACTACTTCTCTCGCAGCAATAGTTGGAACGCGTCACGGCAAGTTGTGTCAGAGCGCCAACGACTTCTGTCCTCCGGCGGCGCAGACGCTGCGGACCGTGTGGCGCATTCCACGTCACAGCGACTGCCGGGTCCCGCCAGAGGCCCAGGTTTGCGCCTGCACGAGGAGTCCTACTTTGCGCCATCCTCACACGGCACGCCACCGTCTTCCTCAGGGCAACCGGATGAATATGGTGGACACCGCTTGGTACAGCCGTCGTATGGTACATCTCCGGCATTCCCGGCACGGGTGGACCTGCTCGCGGGCCCTGACTATCACAGTGAGGGGCACCACCATGGGCTGGGATGATTCAGATGAAATATGCTATGCTTAGCGTGTAATGTGTTATGTGAAACACATGAATTTCCTGAGAATCGTTGACTGTACATATTGCTGGGTGTCGCGGTGGCTTGTTTTTCGTCTCGGTGCAGTTCAACAGTTCGCTTTGACTTGCGCCCTCTCCCGTCCGCGTCCGGTTGAGCGACGAGCCAGCCCTTGTCGCTTCACACACACAGCCCGGGGGTTCAAGGGCGGGGTAGCGTCCACCACTTGTGTGCCTGTAGCACCAGTAACCACCGCAGAAGCCGTTGTGGCCTTGGGTTACGTGTTGTTTGACAGCCAGCTCCGTTTGGTCGCCACGTGAAGTCAGTCCGCCTTGGTTGCCCATGTGTCCTGCCGTTTGTGACTTGTGCCCAGTCTAGTCTGCTGTCCTGCTCGCGCTAGTCACTGGTATATCACGCTTGTTCTCGAGTGCACCTGACTTGTGATGGCTGCCAAACTCAAGGACGGCCTGTTTTTGGGCGACTACGAAGCCGCCCATGATCTGGAGTTCATTGTCGCCAACAAGATCACACACATCATTAACTGTGCTGGTCGCGAGACACCCAACGGATGGGAGCGCAGTGGGATTCGATACTTGACGTACTTCTGGCCTGACAATGGCAACTGCATCATCTTCGACGAGAGCAATGCCGTGTTGGATGAGATCTACACATTCATCGAGTCAACCATTGACATGGCGGAAAGCGTGCTTGTGCACAGCGTGGATGGGGTATCTCGAGCGTGCTTTTGCTGTGCCGTGTACTTCATGCTCAAGTATCGATGGTACGCCCCGGTGTTCTTGTCTGTGTCGCCGCGCTTTTGCATCTTGTGTCCCGCGCTGTTCCGCACGGGTGCTCACGCCCTGGCTGTTTTTTGCTGGTGGAGCGCAGGACGATGGAAAAGACACTGGCATACCTCCAAAGCAAGCGACCAGATTTAATGCCACGCCCTGGTTTCATGCGCCACTTGGCAGCACTGGATCAGAGCTTGAAGCGCGTCACGCACGCACCCGGTGTGAGCCGATCACACATTAAGCGTTACACCACCTGGGACATATCCGTGTTGAGTGCGTGTCCATGTCTGGTTGGTTTCAAACAGTGTATCCGTGTCAACTGCTCACACTTGTTGTGTATCGTTGCTTGGTTGCTTGGTTGCTTGGTTGCTTGGTTGCTTGGTTGCTTGGTTGTTTTGCTTGCTTGCTGCTACGCGCGTGCGCCTCCACACAGGTCCCGAACACGGCGACGAGCTGCTGCTCGCCAACACTTTTTTGAACAGCCAGCCGCAACAGGCCCTGCCACGCCGCGGCCAGACGCCCAGGTCCAAGTCCACGATCCTGCGTTGGATCGACCAAAGCAAGGCGTTCCAAACCGCCCACCGCGGCGCCAGCAGCGGTCGCGGTGCCGGGCGTCGTGGGTTTTTTGGACAGCGCCGGCCCACCCCCGAGCGACCGCCTACACCGTCGTACAATTCCATGACGCCCGGGGCGGGTTGGATTGACACCTTTTCGGCCGAAGCACGTTCTGCTGCGGCGTCCGCTGCTGCCGCGGCTGCTCGGATCAAGGCAGAGGAACAGAGGCGAGCTGTACGTGTGGTGGTGTGGCTGCTTCGGGGGTGTGTGTGTGGTGTGAGTGTGTGTTGGGGTTTGTTTGTCGAAACGCGTGGATTGATGGCTTGGCAATGCAATGCACGCTGTCACCAGAAAATATCGCCGCCGAAACCCATTTTGAAAGGGGGTCGGCTGTGGAAGCTGAAAAAGCTGGCGGCCAGTCGCCAACAACAGCAGCTGCGTGATGGGACTGTGCCACCGGGTGGTGGTGGTGGTGGTGGAGGAGGTGGTGACGCCATGCCGCGAAAAAAGCCAGGCGTCGCCAAAAAGCGCACCTCATTTGCGGATCAGGTGAGCCCGGCTGGGGGTAGTGGCGGTGGTGGTGGTAGCGGTGGCAATGGTGGCATGCCATCCACCCGCGCAGTTGGTGGCAGTGCCACCACCCCAGCTGCCGCCGACCCAGCTGCCGCAGCAACCGCCTCCCCGTCCACACTCACAGCCACGCCTGTGCGATCGGTACCGGCCTCTGCACCAGCAACCGCTGCCGCCGCCGCCGCTGCCGCCGCTTCTTCATCTTCTTCATCTTCTTCTTCTTCTTCTTCTGCTCCCACGACCTCCACCTCACCCGGTGCCCCACGCGCGCCGACCACGCTTGCTCCGCTTCGCCACTCTCCCGGCCGCACCACCACCACCGTCACCACGCCGTCGCCACTGGCGTCACCGATCCAGGCATCTGGCGCTGGCGGCAGTGGCGCTGGTTCAACAACCGGCGGCAGCGGCACGGCTTCTGGTGCGCCTGGTGCGCCTGGTGGCGGTGGTGGTGGTGCCGCTGCTACGTCGGCGACCGCTGCGGCTATGGCTGTGGCTACGCCGGCGGCGGCCAATGGCTCGGGGCGAGCGCAGCAGCAGTCGCAGCGACACCCGCCGCAGTCTGGTCCCGTATCACCCGTGGCAACTGCCAGCGCTGGCAGAGCCAGTCGCGACAATCGGTGGATGGGTGACGATGGCAATCAAACACAACCACAGCAACAACCACAACAGCAGCAACAACGGCGCCAGGCGACAGGAGCATCAAGCAAAGCCATTCCACGCTCTTCGTCAGCCGGTGCACTTCCTGCCTCCTCCACTGCCGGCGGCCCAGCAGCAGCAGCGGCGGCGGCGGCGGCAGCAGCGGCAGTGTCATCACAACAACACAGGCAACCGCAACAGCAACAGCAGCAACAACGCCATCGACGTGGTGTGGATGCGCTGGCACGTGCCACCGGTTCTACTGCGGGCGGTGCGCGTGGTGGCACGCGTGGTGGTGGTACGCGTGGTGGTGGTACACGTGGCGGTGGTACACGTGGTGGTGGTACACGTGTGTCACGAGCAGGGACTGCGGGTCGCATGGCACGCCCTGGCAGTGCGGGTGGGCGTCCACAGCAGGCATCGTCACAGCGCAACCGCATGATGCCAGTGGTGCGCCAACGCCCGTCTTCTGCCATGCCGCCAGCCTCCTCTTCGTCGTCGGGGCCCATGGGGGCGTCTGCTGGCGTGGGTGGTGCGCGTGGTGGTGCGCGTGGTGCTGGAGATGGTCAACCCGGGCGTGAACGCCCCGGCTCTGCGGGGTCGCTTGGTCGGCCGCTTGCGCGTGGGCATGCACGGTCCGCCTCCACACCCACGCTCCACAGTGAGTACGGTGGTGGTGGTGGTGGTGGCGGTGCTGCTGCTGCTGCTGCTGCTGTTGAGCAACCCATTGGCATCGCGGATTTGGGTGACCGTGGGTTTGGAGCTGCCCATGCCCACGCCCACGCACGCAACGACGGTTGGGTCGGCGGCGGCGGTGGCGGTGGTGGCACCATGAACGGTGCTGCTTCAGCTGGTCATGGCAGCCAGGCATCCTCTGTGGTGCGTGCCGGCGTGGCTGCGGGGTCAGGTGTCCAGGCAGTGGCGTTGCGACGAGCTGCGGCCGCCGCCGCTGGTGGTGGTGCTGTTGGCGGCGGCAGCGGCGGCGGTGGTGGTGGTGGTGGTGGCGGCTTCCATTCCACACGAGGTCGCCCTGTGAAAGCAACCATCAGCGCCTTGTATGGTGACGGCTCGGGTGGTGGTGGTGGTGGTGGTGGCGGCGGCGGCGGCGGCGGTAGTGGTGGTGTCGGTGCGACTGGTGGCGGCTTGTCTTCGACCTGGCACGCGGGTGACGACACGATGGACGGCAGTGGAGGACTGAGCTCGCACCACCTCGCACGCCAGTTCCAAGCTCGGCGCCAGCGGCAGCAACAGCAGCAACAGTACGCGCAGCAGCAGCAGCAGCAGCAGCAGGCGCAGCAGCAACAGGCACACGCGCACCTGA
>Ga0213833_1003007_pt1 | contig 10548 bp, 17 predicted proteins | sample SWATP21_FD_160575 | JGI IMG/M metagenome (GOLD analysis project Ga0213833, IMG submission 160575) | Coastal seawater microbial communities from Marineland, Florida, United States - SWA TP2 #1 | ecosystem: Environmental > Aquatic > Marine > Coastal | place: USA: Florida | collected 2016-08-14
TGTGCCTTTGCTTCAGCTTCTGCCCGGGCCTTTTCTTCCGCTTGACGCCGGGCTTCTTCGGCTTCTGCAGCGGCTCTCGCTTCCGCCTTGCGTCGCTCTTCGGCCTCAGCAGCAGCAGCAGCAGCAACAGCTTGAGCCTTCGCCTCTTCCTCCTTCCTCTTCCTTTCCTCTTCCGCTGCTTCTGCAGCAGCTTGTTCCTCTTCCTCCTCCCGGCGTTTCTTCTCCTGGGCTTGGCGGCGCCGTTCTTCGGCAGCACGCTGCAGGGCCTCCTCTTCTGCTCTCTGCACTGCAGCTTCCTCTGCCTGTCGTTGCTCTGCCGCAAGCCGCAGCCGTTCCTCCTCTTCCGCCACGCGTTTGGCAGCCTCCGCCGCCTTCTTCTTGCGTCGCTCCTCCTTCTTGCGGGCCCGTTTCTCTGCCTTTTCTTTGCGCCGAGCCTCCTTTGCAGCCGCCTCCGCTTCCGCCGCAGCCTCCGCAGCTCGGGCGGCTTCCTCTTCCGCTTTTGCAGCTGCCTCCACCTTGGCGGCTTCTTCGCGCTGCTTTGCTTCCTCCGCAGCTTGCTTCGCAGCAGCTTCAGCTTCAGCGGCAGCCGTTGCGGCTGCTATCTCTGCAGCAACACGCTGGCGTTCTGCCTCACGCTTTTCTTCCGCTGCTTTGGATTGTCTGGCTTCTTCGGCGTCTGCCGCGGCGATCTCTGCTGCAAGTTTTTCGGCAGCTTCGACCGCAGCACGCTGATCCTCGGTTTTTTCCTCGCTTGCAACATCCCCGTGCCTCTTCTTCTTCTTCTTCTTGTGTTTCTTGTGCTTCTTCTTCTTCTTCTTGTGGTGCTTGCCGGTGGTGCTATCCACTGTCATCTCGGATCTGCAAATCACGCGGGCCATGGAACGGAGAACCGTGAGTATTCAAACACCTTGGCAGGCGGTTGGAACGGCGGGGTGCCTGCGTACGCTGTGGTCATGTCTGTGCGGGAGGTGAGCTGGCCTCCAGCTACACTAGCTGTACCTCCAGACCGCTCCGTGTAGGCGTCAGACACATCGGTCCGTGCAGTCATGTGCCCGCTGTTGTAGTCAGAGCCGTCCGGATCATCACGATGCTTCTTCTTCTTCTTTTTCTTCTTCTTCTTTCTCTTTTTGCTGTGGTCGCTTCGACCAGACCCGTCACCTGGCCAGTCCTCGCCATCTGTTGGAGGGCTCCCTGCCTTCGACTCACCCTGTACGGATTGTCTGCCAGAACCGTCTTTACCACTCTCCCCACGCTTCTTGATCAGTCCATGCTTTCCTTCGTAGTCGTGAATCATGTCTCCGTACTCGTCCATGAGGTCGCGGCGGTTGAACCACTCGTCTTCCTCCGGTGCTGTACCTGCCCAGTGGACCAAGTACTGTCGACGACGGTTCTTCACACGATAGTTTACAATGTACCTAGATGGGGAAGGAAAGGAAACAACATGGTCAGGACTTCACTGTACGGGCACCATCACGCTGCCAGCCGCGCAGTTGCGTACTCGATCCTGTCGCCGTCGGCGACGTCCATCTGTGCAGCTTGGGCCACAGCCTTTGGTTGGAGAACGGCGCCACTCCTAGCCGACCCACGGCTTGCACCGTGCCGTGAGGTCATTCCAGACGTGGGCCGTGAAGCATGGCGGGACCCACGGGCCGAAGCATACCCCGACCGTGCAGACACTGCTGCTGGGGCGTGGACTGCACCCATGGCATCCTCGACGTCCCCGCCACCTTCTTGTGTGCGTGGGAGTCGTTTGATGGGAATGAAATCGCTGGGTTTGTCGTAGGTGCTGACCCGAGTGACGGTGTTGAAGTAGTACACCAGCCCAGTGGACGGGTCTGTGGCATCAACCCATGTAGGCATGTCGTACGTGCTGACGCCTGTGGTTGGGTTGTAGAAGAACCTTTGGTCCTTGTACTCGGGATGGATACGCTCCTCCCAGTATCCCAAGTCCTCTGGAACCTCATCGGAGAACCCAGGCCTTCCTCCCCGAGGAGTGGCGTGTGCACTCATGACCGCTTGCATCGGAGTCGCCATACCAGAGTACATCTGTGGCGTGGCTTGACCACTGTACGCCATCGCACCGTACTGACTCGGGTGCGCCTGCGCAGGATGCGCCATGTACTGCATGGGCATCGCTGGTGCCCCATAGAACGAGCCAGCTGGCTGCATCATCTTGGCAGCGCCCCTCTCAGCGTTTGACCCGAACGGTGGCGGTCCGCAATCACGAGCCTACATTCTCCGCGATGATGTGCATGGCCCTCACGTTGCGTGCCGACCTGGCAGGATGGTGGTCAGTTGAAGCTGTGCACACCGGCGCCCAGGTTTTCACACGCGCAGGATGTACGCGGTCGTGCAACAACACGACCAGCAGCGGTGGCACCAAACGTGGAGACGCGACCGACAAGCGGAGGTAGCAGTTTCGGCCGGGTCAACAGACATTCAGCAGCAGCACCAGGCCTTTTGCTCGAGAGAGGACATTTTAGTGATAGTTCCAACGGCCGCGAGTCACAGAAGTACTCACAGCACCCGACATGTTGATCTTTTTTTCTTGCGAAAAAACACCCTTCTCCCTCCAGCCATCCGTCCGCTCTGGTCCACGTTCTTGCGTGCCCATTCCACACTTCACTGTCTTGTGCTACATCCGCTGCCCTCGGTCCCATAATCCGTCAACATGCCCGTTCTTAACTTGTCGTTCGATCTTGGCTCCGAGGCCGGCCTTGCCGACTTCAACACCTTCATGGAGAGCCGCAGCTACATCGTTGGGTGAGTGGCCGGACTTTTGTGTGCACCTTTGTTCTTGGCGGCTCTCTCACACACGTGTGTCCCCTTCGAACAGCTTCGCCCCCTCCAAGGCTGACCTGGTTGCCGTTCAGGCCATCGGCTCTGCCCCCGATGCCGCCACGTACCCCAACGTGTTCCGGTACTTCAACCACATCAACTCCTTCAAGATGGGCCAGACCAAGAAGTGGGCCCAGGGCGTGACCGGTATCACCTCCGGCGGCGCCGCCCCACCCGCCCCGCCCGCCCCGGCTGCCGCTGGTGCTGGCGCTGGCGCCGGTGCCGGTGCTGACTCCGACTCTGACTCGGATGACGGTGATCTGTTCGGCTCCGACTCTGATGACGATGGTGCCGTGGATGCCGCCGCCGCCGCTGCCCCCGCCGAGAAGAAGAAGCAAAAGCCCAAGAAGGTTGAGAAGACCCAGCTCACCCTGTACGCCAACCCCAAGGACTCGGAGACTAGCATCGAGGAGCTTGAGGCCGCCATCCGTGGCATCACCATCGAGGGCCTGCGCTGGGGTGACGCCTTCGGCGTCGAGGACATCGCCTTCGGTCTGCAGCGCATCCACGCCCAGTGCGTGATTGTGAACGACCTGGTTGGTCTGGACATGGTTGTGGACGCTGTCGAGGCTCTGGAGCTGTGCGGCTCCACTGCCCCCGGCACCATGAACCGCCTGGGTTAAAGCTCGTGCGTGTTGTTGCTTCGCGTAGAACCCAAACAAAACAAAAGTGGTTTCACAAAACAACGGAAGAATTTTGTGCTTCGCCCCACTGCACCCGTCGGCCTGGTCATGTTACCACAGCACTTCAGCTACCTTCGCGCGCGTTTGGGTCCCTTGGCATGCTTGGCCTTGAACAGTTTCCACATCGCAGGCTTCAGGCGGAAGAACCGCTCGTTTGATGTGGTTCGTTCGTGGTCTGCCACAACGCGCAGCAGTGCCTTGAACTTGTTGGCGTCTTGCAGGGCAGGGAACTTGGAGCCAAACTAACGGCATCGCGCCAACCACACGCAGAAACACGCAGAAAGAAAGGCAGAAAACGACAAGTAGTGAGGCCCGTGCAAGCTGGCAATTCTGGTCGACAGGCTCACCTGTTGTGCGAGCTTGGCCACGTCCTTGATGCTCATGCGTCCACCCACGGCCACAAACGACGCAATAAGTTCCTCTTTGGCTGCATTGTCTACCTGATCGGATCGTGCGCGCTTCGCGGGTCGTCGAGACTCGACGACAACCCGTGGGGCGGCCGCTGCCGATCGCTTCACGGACGCTTGGCCGATTTCCGTCATGGCCTTTGCGTTGGCGAGGGCAGCGTTCTGCAGAACATCGCATTGTTATCCACCTGCTGTTGATGCAGCGAAAAGCGACTACTACAACACCCGAAACGTAAACGTACGGCTGCTTTCATTTCTTCCTCCTCAGCTGCATGTGCACAGGTGATGCAAGAATGGTGTTGGTGTGCCGCACAGACGAATCACAAAGCCCGGACACAGACAACAACTGCACATACCCTTTGCCGACTTTTCGAGAAGGGACTTCATTTGTGATCCAGATTTGCTGTACGCGTTAGCTGCTTCATCATCATCAAGCAGCACATCCACTTCTTCTCCATCGTCGTCATCCTGGCACACCATCAATAGCGGTGCGAGTTGAGAACACGAAACCACACGACACAGCACACGCTCCACGCACACTCAAGTCTTCGAATGGGTCACTGTCCCCGTCTGAATCGTCAGATCGCGCTGCATCATAGTCCGCCATGCCTTCACCAAAGATGTTATCGTCTGAGTCACCCTCTGACACAAGCCCTGTGTCGTCCTTGTTGGCATCTGTGGCTTCCTTCTTGAACGAGTTGCGATACCCCGTCTTGGCAATCGCCTCCTCACCGCCAGCGTCACTGCCATTGTCATCATCACTGAACCTGCTATGAATGCGGTGCGGGTCATCCTTGCTTTCGTCCGCATCAGCTGGGGTTTTGGCCTTGAGCATGAAGCGCTGGTCATGCGAGCGTCGGTCGGACGTTAACAAGGTACCAAGGCGACACAAAAACAAACACAAAAACACAAAACAGAGACTAGCGTACGCGCTGCTTCTTTGGGTTCTTGCGTTGCTCTTCCATTTCATCATATGTCAAGGTGCGGTACGCAATGTCCTTCGTGAAAATGTAGCGCCCATTGATGATGCGTGCGGAGTACACATTGTTGCCGTTCTCATCCGTGCCAGGCACCAGCGCGACTGCACCACGCAAGAACGCCAGCGTCACGATTACATGGCATACACCACAGCCATTCTGGCACAAAAGGTAGCGTACCATACACTGTGTCACCAGACGTCTTGTTTCCTGTGAATGGGACGCTGCGGTTGCCAAATTTGGCATCTTGCATCACCCACTTATCTGCAAGTGCCCCAACCACCCCATCAGAAACACCGACCCGAATGAACAGCCACAACATCGCACGTACCAACTTCGCGCCGCGTTCCAGGATTCTTGATCTGGCGACCCATTTCGATCGCCGCCTTGTCCACGTGAAGGAACCCTGGTTCCATCTCGTTCTGTACCACACTCCCCACGTCATTCGCGCGCACACACACCACTTGAACACGGGACAAACCACGTACAGACGGCTTTCCATTGTCCTGAGGATTACACGCACGCACAAACCACAAAAGGTCAACCCATGAGAACAAACGCACAACGTTGGGACCAGGCAGCTGTGACGCACAGCAATCATGCGGTCGAACTGCCCAATGAAGTGCTTGCGGAGGTCGCCAGGCGTGTACAGCGGAAAGCTCATACTGGGCGGAGCTCTAGCCCCAGGTCGGCCAGCACCACTTGCCATCGTTCAATCGCCCACTGACAGACAAGTTGTCTGGTAAGTTGTCTGGTATGACCAACAAAGGGGAGCTCAAGTGCGCCACAGCACAACACCAGCTCGGAGCCGAGTGCCAAGTGGGGTTGGTAGAGTACTTTTGCAAATTGTGTTTGAGTGTGTCTCTTTCGTTTCTTTGCTTCTGTGTGTCAGTCAGTCAGTCAGTGCATGTGCACGGAGGAGCCAGCCAAGGCGATTGGCACCGCGTGCGTATCTACCTCCCTGACCCTAGGCACTGTTTAATAGGCAAACTATTGGTACGTGTGTCAGCCAGGGGGGCAGCTGCAGCAGTGACAGCCTTGACGTTCAGCTGACGCGTCATTGTCGCCGGCGGTTGCGCTTGCCACAGCTACATTTGAAGCACCATGCCGACCCGCATGCCAAAGACGTTCAAGGGGTACCCGCCTGGGGTGGATCCGAAAAGTGTACGCGTGGTGCGACGTGCGGGCACCGCTCCCCGGTCCACGTTCATGCAGGACCTGGGGTTCACAAGCAAGAACATGATCAAAACACGGTTCGTTCGTGGATGGCATGATATCCAGCACTGTTGCTTTGCTTTTGTTCATGGTATGCCCGATGTCACCGCCGTCTCATCTTACAAGCCATTGGTCCTCTTAAATATTGTGTTGCAGGGTGCTGCAAGGTGGATTCTGGCATGCTTGCTGCGGAACAGTCCTTCTCATCATGACCATTGTCCGTGCCTCGCCTGTTTTGTGGGCTTCGCTTGCCATGGGTGACCCACTTGCTTACGGTGCCCGACCCACTGTTGTGCTGCCTCTGTGACACTATTAGGTGGCCGACTCCCAGTATGGATTTGCCCGCCGCTTTGCGAAAGAGCTTGTGGGCGTGTCACTAATCAACCTATGCTACGCCAAGTGCTGCTTGGAGTTGGTACGTGCCACACGACATCCATGCAGACGCGATTGATTTTTGAGTTGTCGCTCTGACGCTGACCGGTTTGCACAATGGGGTGTACCTCAAACAGTTTTTGGCACTGTACATCGCGATTATCTGGTACCTTTCTCTCATCATGAGTCCGTGCTACTTCAACTTCATGGCGCTGGTGCTGGTGGCGGAGTCCGCAGTGTGTACGTACCCTCCATCATCGCGTGCACGTGTGGCGGTTAGTTGTTGCGCATGGAAGCTGATGCGTGCACGTTCTTCTCTCGCGTCTTGTTGTCAGCGGTTTGGACCATCCTTGCTGCTATCATGGCGTTGTTGTACAACTCGAATGGCAGCACTGTGGTGACGTACTCTTCGGGCCAACGCACCATGCTCATTTTTCTCACACTCATCGCCTGCGTACGCATGTGCTGGTGCTTTTGCTCTCGCTTGCTCGAGTGATGCCTTGGGCGTAGTACTGTGCTGCTGCTCGCAATGACCATCGCTGATTTGAACAGGCGAGCGCGATGCTGTCGCTTGGATTTTGTGTCGGCATCATCCGCCAGTGGAAGGATGATCAGTGGCGGCATCGCCACTCAACAGCCGAGTTCTCGTCCGTGGTTGTGGCCAAGCATCGCGCGCCACCCATCCAAGCTACTGCTGAATCAAGTGACGACTCCTCTGACTCCAGTGACGATGAAGATGCGTACGTGGTGTGTGCAGCGTCGTGCTCCGCATCGAAGTGTGCTGTGTGGAGCTGCATCCCAACGAGTGCATGGTGTGGCTGTGCTGTGCGATGCAATGCACGATTGCCGTTGACAGTCGATCATCAGCCGCGCCCCCACCCGTTCCATCAGCTCCCAGCCGCGCAGTTGCCCTCCCGGCGCCTGGAGCGGCTGGGTCACAGCCGGTGTTCTACCAAGCTGCCCCCGCGCCCTCCACAACACAGTACATGCCACAGCCCGGGAAGGCTCCACCTGTTCCTGAGCAGCCAGTACATGACGAAACCACCCGTGCCCAGTTTGCTCATTTGTGGCAGAGCATGAAGGAAGTGTGAGTGTGGACTGTGTGTGTGTGTGCCGTGGTGATGACCAGGCATGTGTTGTTGGCTCACCTCGTGGCTATTTCGACCTTTTCGTTTTGTTGTGTTTTGTTCTTGGCAGGGGCAACTTTTCATGCGGTGTGTCGCGTGTTCCGGCGTTGGAAGAAGTTGTGACGCACCTGCGGAAGCATGGCTTCTTGCCGTTGATGACCGGTGACAATGGAACAGAGCGCAAGCTGTATGTTGTGTGTGTGTGTGTGTGTTATGCGTTCAGTGTTGTCTCTCGTGGGAGCAACTCACAGCATTCCATCCTCTACCCCTGATGCTTTCGCAGGTACTTTTACTCTGAGGAACTGTACCAAGGCGACCGAACAATGGTGTTCCTTGCTGAATTCAAGTTTGATGTACAAGGGAAAACTTTGGATGCCACGTTCAAGAGCCACACGAAGACGCACATTCAGAAAGTTCGGGTATGTTGTCCTGTGCGATAGAATTAAGCGCCCAATGTGTGAGCATCTGATGCACTGTGGTGATCGCACCAGAACTTCAATCTGCAAGAGCTCTTCCAGGTTGTTCGGAAGTAGATGTTCGATGCTGCGTCATCAGCGCGAACGAGCAAACGCATTGAGGGAAAGCAACGGGGCACGTGTGAGAGAGGAGTAGTGTTGTACAGTGAGCAGAACTGCCTCGTTGGTTCCGTTACAAAAAACACAGTGGATCAACCTTGGTTGTGCGTGTGGCCAACCAGCTCCACCGTCCTAACACGTAACAATGCTTTCAACGAGAGCGTGCCAGCAGCCACGAGAAGGAAGAAACAAGACGCACCACGGCGCCCTCACACGGCATAGGAGTGTTGCACAGGCAGCGTTCGCGACGGACGGGCGTCAACATGGGCCGCCAGTTGGTCGGGAGGCACCCACAAGAATGGCCGTGGTGCTTGACTGCCGGACCAGGTCACGTGGTAATGGTGCAGACACACTGCGCGTTGCGGAGGCACCAAGCGGAGCAGCGCCAACCAACAACTCCGGCGAAGCGGGGCACATGGGATCGTCGGCGTTCATGGGTGGTGTGCGAGAAGAAGAAGAAGACGCCGAAGCGCTCACAGAAGGGTGTCGTCTGCTGTCACCGCCATGCATCCCAGCGCCACCGGGGGTGGTTGTCGCTGCACCCGGCGTGCAAACGACCTGGCTGGCGTTCATGCGGCGGCGCTTTCGCCGACGTTGCTCCCTCCGCCGGTCTGTGTTGGTGCTGGCACTCGTGCTGACACCGGTCGATATGTTGGTGCCACTGGCGCTGGGTCCGAGCCTGGCCCTGGCACCGGCAGTGCGAGGAGTACATGTAGCACCACCAGATGACGACGCGTTGTGCATCATGACCGAAGAGGTAACGGTCTTGCGGCGAGAGGAAGAACCGACGTGGCGGACACGATCGGAGGGGTTGCCCAAGTTCCGAACATGACCATGACCATCGTCATGACCGCACCCATCATGACCACCACCACCACCACCACCACCACCACCACCACCACCACAACGCACGCGCACCCAAACGCCATCTTGGTCCACGCGCACGTTGCTGGTGCCAACCACGTCACTACCGCCCATCCCATGTCCAGAAGGTGCCGTGCGTGACGCCAATCTGGGCGACGGGTCTTCAAACGTGACATGCACGACGGCGCGGGCGAGGGGGGTGGTCGAGGTGACCAACGAGGCGGACAGCCCCAGCAGCTCATTCAACCCATTGTACCGCCACGTGGAGGAGGCGTGGTCACCCAAGAATGCCGACGAGGCGGGCGCCACCTCTGGGGGGCGCATGACGTCACGTGCAGGCACGGTGTCGCGTCGGCGGTCCCTCACCAAGTCCACGGCGTAGTCGCGCAAGGCACCACTGGTGGGTGGTGGGACAGCGACAGAGAGGTGTGCGCCTTGCGTGAGGCGGAGGTACAGTGCAGGGCCGTGTCCGCCACGCGCGGACGCGTGCGTGTTGGGGCAGCCATTGGCCATCCAGAACTGTGACGCGGTGATGGAAAGGACACCATGCACCGTGGACAGCCGGTCGTCAGTGGTATTGGGACTGGTGTTGGTACTGGTGTGGGTGCTGGGGCTGGTGCTGGTGTTGGTGTTGGTGCTAGAGTTGGCGTGAGCGCGAGCGCTGGCCCGACACGTGACCGTTTTGGCAAACTGCTTGAGTGTGAGACCACACACTGGAGCAGTTGCCCGGGCACGGTTGGTGGAGTGCGCATCCGGACCCGACCCACCGGCGCGCACGGGCATCGTCAACCGACAGTCCCGAGTCTCAGCACCTCCAATGAAACACGGGAGGGCCGGCTTTGTGACGTAGGACTGCGCAAGGGAGGGCCCAGGCAGCAAGTACGGCTCCTGGAAGATAAACATGTCGAAATCATGAGTGGAAGAAGCAAGCAGGAAGCCAAGGTTCATCAGGAGTCCTCGGTTGAACGCGGGCAGGCCACCGGCACCACCGCGGGACTGTGATGAAGGGGTTGGCTGGGAGTCGAGGTCGAACTCCACAACCCATACCTTGAACATCTCCAGCGGCAGCGCGCGCAGGTACCTGGTGAGGTACTTCACAACCTGGCCGAGCAACTCGCGTTTGTACAGCGCAGACGACCACGGAACGATCACGGCCACAGACCGCGCGTGGGTCGTCGGAACACTCAGCTTGCTTTTCACCGCCGCAGTGAGCGTGGTGGCGGCATCTGCAGCGGCGTCGGCAGCGACAGACCGGTCCGTGTCGCACGACGACGGCGACACAGCGTGCGATCCGAGAGTGCGCACCCGCACATGTCGCCGTGAGCGCATCACAGAGCCCATACCAGCGGCCTTGCGCGTCGGGGGAGCAGTGCTGGAGGGAACCCGTGAGGAAACCGTCGAGGCTGTGGTGGGGGGATCGCCCCGTGTTCGTGTTGGCAGCGAGGCACCGCCGCGCGAGTGACGGTGGGCGGGCCCACGCTGTGCGTGCT
>Ga0213833_1003008_pt1 | contig 10547 bp, 7 predicted proteins | sample SWATP21_FD_160575 | JGI IMG/M metagenome (GOLD analysis project Ga0213833, IMG submission 160575) | Coastal seawater microbial communities from Marineland, Florida, United States - SWA TP2 #1 | ecosystem: Environmental > Aquatic > Marine > Coastal | place: USA: Florida | collected 2016-08-14
ATCGATTGGGAGGCATTTTTGCTAAAGGCCTCGGAACAGATGCCGATTTCAAAGATGCCAGATACTTCTACCGCCGAGGCTGTGCCCTCAAAAGCGCCGGTGCTTGCAAAGCCTTGGCTTCCCTCCTTATGCATGGCAAAGGTGGCGCCAAAAACTGGAAGAAAGCTTCCAAACTCCTGAAAAAAGCCTGCTCTCTCGGAAACAAAACTGCCTGCTCCATGAACTTCAAATAAACTTACCAGTTTTGTTTGCTGATGGTTAGACCCTCACTCCCTCACTTCTCCTCACTTTCGTACGCTTTCCCTTTCCTCCTGCCTTTGGTAGAGGGAGTAATTGCACAAAATAATTAGTTTTTTGTCTTGTCTTGCTGCACTTGTGTTGAGGGTTTTTGTGCTTATATGAAGTTCGAGACCTCGCTTATGATAAGGAAGTTTCAAAAGCCCTTGTTGTCTTTGCTCTTTCAACGCTTCTCTTAAGCTTTTGCACGAACTTGGTATTACGTGCTTTATTGTAAAAAATGTATGCAGGGTCTCTTTAGCAATTTGGAATCATTGATTTTTTGTATCCCTTTCCTGGAGTGGGGAGAGGGAAAGTGTGAAGACGTTTGGACCGTGTGGAGTGAGGGTGTTAAAACGGGGTGGGAGCCTACAAGTTACCAGAAACGAATGCCTACAGCTTCCAGATACCGGAGCAGTTGGAAGTATTTTGCAGGGAGGGCTTTTTGCAGAGCTTGTGGGGACTCGGCTACTTTTTGATCGAGATACTGGAGCATTTTCCAGGGTTCTTGTGGTGTCTCTTTGGAAAAGAGCAGGTCATGGAGCGAAGAGTAAGGACGTTTGTGTTTGTGAAGAAGGGTTTTTGCTGTGTGGCCGTTGTAGAATAGAGAGCCTACAGCTTCTTGTAACATTCTTAGCTCATTGCGGACGATGATTTCAGGCGCATTGAGTTCTTTGAGTCTGCGGAGTCGATTGTTTCGATTGATAACGCGTCGGTACAGTTCGTTGATATCACTTGCGGTTTGGTAGGGTTCTTTGTCTGCAAATATCGGGCGTAGGTCTGGCGGTAGGATGGGAAGTGTTGTCCAAAAGAATGGCGTTGGATGACCCTGGTTTTGCAGGTGTTTTTGAAGAGCTTCTGTTCCATATGAAGCCACTACCTGATGTTTTGGGGCTTGGAATTCACCCAGCTTGTAGCCTGGGATGAGTTGGATATCAAGGCCTTGCTGCTTGTGGTCTTCCAGGTCCCGTTCTGCGAATGTTTGCCCTACAGGAAAATCAGGATGTTTAGAGTGAAGGATAATATATGCTTCGTTGTGGGTGAGTTCGGTAAGGGCTTTGAAAGAGAGTCCAAAGAGTTCTTTGGTAAAACCTCTTGCTTTGTAGATGAACCAGGGGTGAAGGATGGGAGCGTCGAGTTCGACATGGCCAAATCGCTGGTTTCGAGGGGTGGGTTCTTGCAGGGTGTCTCCGACAGGCAAACTTGCCAGGTAAGCCTGTTGTTCTTTGGGGTCTTTGTCGGCTAGGTAAGTCTCTGGGATGGGACCAAAAACATTTGGACACAGGATGCCGCCTGATTCTGGAAGTTGGGTTCTGTAATTAAGGGTTTCAGGTTTTGGGATGACACCGTGAGAGCGTTCCAGGATATCTTGGGAAGTACTTAGATGGGGAGAAAGGTGGTTAAATGGTTCTGAATGTACAGGTTTTTCGAGTAGAAGCCATAGTACATTTTCCAATGTTTCCATGTGGCACCTCTTTTGTGAGTGGGTACGCAAATTGTGACGGAGATAATACCAACGTCTCAATGTGACAAGTTGTTCGAAAATTAACAAGTCCTTTTGTTTTGGCTTCCCCCTTGTAAGAGGTGATGAAACATTGTAAGCCTGTGTCCTGATGGCCTGTGGGACTTGAGTTTCCAGGTGATTTGTCGTGAACACTCAGGGATAGATAAGGAAAAGCCATTGTCTGAGAAATCTGTGATCCGTTGGTATGATATCTTGGTGGTTGGAGGGCTGGTCTCTCTTGCTGCTGTTTTGATCTTGCTGTCTCCAAATGAAAAGACGTTGGGAAGTGGGATTAAAGTAGTTTATGTCCATGTCGCAAGCATTTGGACAGGATTGGTGGGATTCTTGATATTGGGAGTCTTGGGCCTTCTATTGGTGGCCACCCAAAAGAAGACCATACGTGCCTGGGTACTGGCGTGGAGTTGGATGTCATTGTTTTGGTTTGCCTTGGGTGTTTCTACCAGTGTCCTGGCTGCGAAGATCAATTGGGGAGGGATTTTTTGGGCTGAGCCTCGCTTTCAAATGGCCTGGAAGTGCCTGATTGTAGTCCTGTTGACCCACACCATCAATCTTTGGTTGGACCATCCACGCGTTCAAGGGCTTTTGGCTGTTATACCAAGTGCGTACGTTTCCTTTTCGGTATGGGCTACACCATTGCTTTTGCATCCCAAACAACCCATCCGTAATGCAGATGCGCCAATGATCCAGTGGACTTTTCGCTTGATGTTCTTTTTGGCGTTGGCGTTGGCCGTCTGGCTGGCCTTTTGGATTACCCGTATGGTCTTGAAGCCCTCTATCCCAAATCCTGAAGAAGTCCCTGCATAACCTTTTTTCTCACCATTTTTGCCTGTATCCACTTTGGATTTCCTTATCCAGTTCCTTCTTTGGTGTTCACTTGCTCAATGTGAGCAAGACGATTTCAGGTGGGCACAAAAATCGGATACGTGGTGTTTTATTGCCTTCGTAACCCATGCCACTGCTTACATGTAACCATGTAGGTTGTTTGTAGAATAAGCCCCTGGCGTACTTGGGGCCCAGGTGGGTAAGTGTGACCAGTGGTCCGAGCAGCGGAAGAACGATCTGTCCACCGTGGGTGTGCCCCGAAAGAAGCAAGTCATAACCTTTTCGGCGCGCCGTTTTCCAGGAGTCTGGGCTGTGAGCCAACATGATATTCAGATCTGCTTTTGGATGAGAATTGGGTGGGGGTGGAACTTTGCGTTTGCGATAAGGGGCCAGACGATCCACGCCCGCAAAGAAGATCCGATAGCCGTTTTTGTTGAGAAAATAGGAAGTCCCTGAGATGTTTTTGATTGAAGTCCCTCGCCACATTTCTTTATGATGGATGTCCAGATTGTGGTCTCCATTTACGCCGATGACACCAAGAGGTGCCTTCATTTTGGCGAACCACCTTTGCATCTCTTTGAGTTTTGCAGGAGAGATAAGATTCAAATAATCACCTGTCAGCAAGATCAGATGTGGCTTGGTTTGCTTCAAGAGTCGAATGACCTTCTTTTCTCGATAAGCGATGCCGTCTGTTTGCACATCTGTGATGTGCATGATACGGAGTCCCTGGTATCGCTTGGGAAGTTTGGGGATGTGTACAGTGCGTTTGATCAGATGTAGCTGTTGAGGTTCCAAAAGGAGCGAATAGACACCCACCATCCAAAGAGAGGACACCAGAGACCAGGCCAACCAGTCTTTTCGGTTTTTTGATAGCAGTATGCCAAGCATCCCTTGTATCGGCAGTATCCAGAGGACATTCCAGTACAACATAGCGATAAGGACAAAGAAATTACCTCTAAATTGATAGAGGAGTACCACAGAAGCCACTGAAAGAAGTAAGGCTGTCCAGGCAATAAGATGCAACCACCAATATTTGGGTGGCTTTCCCACTTTTTTCCGCCAGTAGAACCAGACCCCAAAGCAGAGCCATATCAGCAGATTCATGCCAAGTACTCGAATGAGTACAGAAGATTGGAACATACCTGCCTGGTGTGTGAAGTGTTCGGTAATCGATGTATCAAGTCCCATTTTCAGCTCTTTCCATTGGAAATGAAAAGGCCTTTTGTATAAAGGCCGAGGTGTGTTTTGTTTTCTATGATAATGGTACAGGAGGATAATGGGGGTGCGAAGAGGGTGTGAAAGATCGATGAAAAGCGTGATGATTGGGTTTAGGGCATTTTTTCGAAGATGAGATCCCAGACACCATGACCCAGGTTTTGACCGCGGGTTTCGAATTTGGTGATAGGGCGGGATTCTGGACGTGGTGCATATTGTCCTTCACCACTGGTATTGCTGAATCCTGGAGCGTCTGAGAGCACTTCCATCATCTGTTGGGCGTAGTGTTCCCAATCTGTGGCCATGTGGAAAAAACCTTCGACTTTGAGCTTTTGGCGGACCATTTGCACAAAGTCAGGTTGGACAATCCGCCTTTTGAAGTGACGTTTTTTGGGCCATGGATCTGGAAAGAAGAGCTGTAAACCTGCGAGGCTGTTATCAGGGATACATTTTTGCAGGACTTCTACTGCATCGAATCGGTAGATTCTGATATTGCGAGTTTTTGCCTTTTCAGCTTCCATGATCAATCGACCAACACCAGGTGCGTGGACTTCGATGCCGATGTAATCTTGTTGTGGATTTTGTTGTGCCTGTGTGAGCAGGGATTGGCCATCACCGAATCCAATCTCCACAATGACAGGGGCTTCTCGCTGAAATACCTGGGTGTAATCCAGCATGCCATCTTCTATCTCCAGGCCGTAAGTGGACCAATGTTCATCAATGGCCTTGGATTGGCCCTTGGTCAAGCGGCTCTGCCGAAGGATAAAGGAACGAACGTGTCTTTGGTATGGCTCTGGATTCTTTTCTTGATTCATAACGGGACCTTTTGATGATATGCTCTTTCCAAACTCATAAGGTAGGTGGATGGTCTTGAGGGAATAATCTTTTAGATTTCGTATCTCTGTCTACCTGGATAATAACCGATTTTCGCGAAAAAGGGGTGCTAATGTTGTTGCAGAACGTCAAAAACGTTATTAGGATGCATCGCGAGTCAAACGGTCTTGGCAAAGAGACGTTGTTTTGTGGATATTTGCCATAAAAAAGAGGTAATGGTTTTGGAAAAGAAACCTATGGAATTGAAGAAAAAGATCTTGTTACTTTCATTTGCGGGATTGTTCGTACTCATGCAAGTGATTCCCAATGGCCGCTCCAATCCTCCTGCAAAAGGAGCGATCAAGTTACCTAAGAATGTAGAGGTCATTTTTAAGAAAGCTTGTTACGATTGCCACTCAAATGAAACGCGTTGGCCTTGGTACAGTTACATCGCGCCCATTTCCTGGTGGGTGATCTACGATGTGAATGAAGGACGAGAAGAATTGAACTTTTCCACCTGGAAACAACTTTCACCAAAGAAGCAAAAGAAGCTCATCGAAGAGTGTTGGGAAGAGGTGGAAAAGGCCCACATGCCACTCAAGGCCTACATATGGACGCACCCCGAAGCCAAATTGACCCAAAAAGAAAAAGATATCATCAAAGCCTGGGCAACGACTAAACACTGAGAAATCATTCGACTTTCTATCTCCCCCTTTTTTTCCTTGCTAAGGTCCTTAGCTGCTCCCTTGTCAAGTTCGTTTTCTTGCTCTATGCCTTTGGAATAAAACCAAAGCTGAGGGTGTTCCGTAGGAATACAGTACGAAACATTCCATACAGATTGCACAAGTGCAAGAGGGGCATTTTGAAACAGCTCATCCAAGACCAAATCAATCTACTGATAGACACTCTTTTCGATACAGCGGCGAAAACATCCTTAGAGGGTGTCGAAGAGCAAAGGCCAGAAGTCGAATCTATCCAAGGCCTTCGAGAGATGGGGCGCTCAGTTGTATTGGGACTCCCTCGACTGATGGCCAGCCTGATCTCCGAAGAGGTCTGGGTGAGACATCGAGCAGCTTTGATTTTGGTGGAACTGGCTCCTTCTTATACTTCTTTCACAGAGCAAGGTTTATTTGACGAAGAAGAACCATTGCTTTTTCTTCAAACGTTTTTTCAGCTCTTGATCGAGCATCTTTCGACGCAAAAGCGCATTTGGAAGACTTCTGAAGAACTCAAGCTCCAAGGACTCATTATCCCTGAAAGCTCTGCAATGAGGGACAGAGTTGCCTCTTTCCTCGAGAATTTGTCTTCAAAAGATGAGCCTTCCCTACATGCCGGCTTTCTCGATCTATTTGAGGCGTCCCATCATTTTCAAGACCTCTCTCCTGTCGGTTTCCAGGAGTATATTCTTGATTTTCAAGAAAAAAGAAAGGCTCGTCATTCTAGAGAGTTGTTCCGCTTGTCCGATCAAGCTGTTGAGGAAATCCTTAAAAGCAGAATGACAGTCCTCCCTTTAGCTTCAGCGTCTCGGTTGCGTTTGGCGGCTGCTTGCTTGTTGCGAAGATTGCTGTTCGGTCGGCTGTTACTGGAGTCCAGGGAAAGATCTATACTCAAGTCAGAGGTTTTGCGCTTAAGAAAAATCATGTTGGACACGCTACATGAAGATGCGAGCTATTTTCCTGAAACGGATGATGAGTTGCATGACTGGTTGCGTGCTGAACTGGAGAAGGGCATCCAGCTAAGGGAACGTATTCGTAGTGCTTTCCAACAAATGAAACGCAGTTGGCTTTCTCCACTGGAGCTGGATGTTGCTGCGGAAAAGACTGTGCTGGGGGGGTTTGAGCCTCCTCCCTTGGGTATACCTCAAGAGCCTCCTGCAGAGGAAGATGACTGGGATGTCGCCTCCGAGCAAACAAGGCTCCCTCCACCAAGAACCACAGGGGCGCCCCCTCCAGCGCCTATGATGCCGCCTGCCCCATCGCCTTTTGGACAACCTGATGAACTTGAGTTGCCTGGTGCGCCTACACCCTGGCAAGAGCCTTACATGCCTGGTGGGCCTCCAGTGCCTCCAGCTCCACCCCGGGCACCCATCCCACCTCAGGCGCCTATCCCACCAGGTGAATTGCCCTCAGATGAGGAACCCGAATTTCCTCCAATGCCTTCTTTTCCTGAGCCTTCGACTTCTGTACCACCTCCTATGCCCGGACCATCTGCACCTCCGGCGCCGGCACCGGTCCCTGAAGCACCACCGATGCCTCCTCCTTACAGTTTCAGTACGCCAAGTGCTCCAGTTCCCCTGGAACCCACACCAGTTGAGCCAGAAGAGCCCGATATGGGCGAGATCGATCCCGATCTGTTTGAAACTGTACAGAAGATAGACGAGCGTGTACCTCCTATCGCTGGAGAGCTGACCCCTGACTTATCGGATGAGCTAGGTGATGATGACGACGGATGGGCTGGCGTTGGAAGCGCCGCTCCAGTTCCACAAGCTTCGCAACCCTCCGGGGTGAGCTATGGGTACGCGCCTTCCACTGTGGAAGAAGATGAGGAAGAGGATTTCGATGATTTCGACAAGTCCGTGCTTGTTCCAGAAAAGCCTGAAGTTCTTGAAAAAGAAGAGGTTGCTGCAGAGGATTTTTATTTCGAAGAGGTGGTGGAACCAGAGCCCATTTTAGAAAGTGCGCTGGACGATTTTGATGACCTGGAAGGTGAACTCTACAGTGAATCAGTCCAAATGGAGTTTGATGAAAAATTAAAAGAGGTAAGAGAAGAGGAAGACGTTCTTTTTGGAAAGGTGGAGGAAAAGCCTGTTCCCGAACTCGCGAAGAAAAGGGATATGGATGGGATCCCCATTGAGCCGGAATTACCTGCTGCGGAGAGGTCCGTGGTTGAGGAAGTGGCTGAAGCTCCGAAAATTCCTGAGCCTCCGAAGCCAAAGCCCGTTGTCCAAGATGAGAGCAAAAAGAAAGAAACGCTCCAGATCGACTACAGCAGGTCTGAATACGATTTGGAGACCTCTATCCAAGCACCCCGTCGAAGAAGTGCACCTCAAGTCAGCCTTGGTTTTCCTGAAAAAGCGAAGGCGTCCAAGAAATCCTCTGGTATTCTACAGATTCTGACCTTGCCGTTTAAGTTGGCAGGGTTTGTACTGATCTTGCCCTTTGTCGGTGCGTTTTTCTTGATGAAGAGCGTCCTGGTGATCTTTGCGACCATTTTTTCCCTTATCGGCTCTCTGTTTACGGATTTGCGAGAGCTTCTTTTTGGCTCTCTTAGTGGATTGAGAGAACGGCTTCGAAAACAAGCTGCAGAAGCAGGGATAGGCGTCTTCGAATTGTTCCTCAGCGATGAAGCTGGCCGGCCAGGTCCTATTGAACGTACATTCGCACAATCTATGACATTTTTGCGGATGATGCAGGCGACTATTGGTCTGTACTTTATCGTGGTGGTGTCTCTTTTGGATGCTCTTTTGGCGATGTTCACCGTCTGGATTCACGGGATCTTTCTGGGTTGGAAAGCCTTTTTGACCGTGCGTAAAAGAGCTAGGCAACAATTTTTGCGAAATCAATGTTATGAGTTGGCCGATGAGTTGATGGTCAGTCGTTTGCGTCTTTCGCGATTGTTCACATTTGTGGGCTTTTACCTTGAAGAGGCTGAAGATACGCTTCCTCAAGTAGAGAAGTGGCAAGAACTCACCGGCAAGACCTTTCCACTGAGGTTAACACTCGATATCAGAAATCATTTGGATGATATGCGCCGAGATTTGAGTTTGTTGACCAAGGCGCAAGCTGCACAAGCTGCCAGAGGCTCTGTTGTGAGCTTTTTGGTGGGATTCATTCCCAATCCGCTTAGCGTTTTGGTGTCCTGGAAGGATATCTTTGTACTGACCTTCTTTATGAAGTACTCCCGGGACGACATCGAAAAGATGTATCTGGATATGTTTGAAGTCTACCGACATACCATCGAAGGGCTCCAGGAGAAAAACTTTTTGGAACAGGGACATATTGCTCTAGAAAAGCTGGAGCCCTATCACACGGAAACCATGTGTCACGAAGAAGATATGCTTTCCCGGTGTGATGAAGAGCGCTACGAAGGCTTCACACAGTTAAATCAGTGTGCCAATAAAAATCGCCGAAATTTGCAGCGTTTGATTCAGATGTTGTGTGTACCTGTGGCTTTTGTCGAACCAGACAAATGGAGTCGCATCGATTTGGTCAAAGAAGTGGGTAAGATGGAAGCTCTTGAGCGATACCATCCCATCTTTTCTGTAGAAATGGAGAATTGGCTGACCCATTTTGTGCAACGGAACCTTCGTGTTGAAGGGAAACCCTCGTCTTATGAGAAAGAACTTCGCAAAACAGAACGACAAGAACGTAAAAAGAGGGCATCCAGGCTTCGAAAGAGCAAAGGTTCTTGTGGCCAATTCTTCTAGACTCTAACTGTACGAATTGTTTACTAAGAAGAAGTGGGGGGGGCTTTTTGCTGAGGTTCTTCTTGCCACCACAGCAAAACAATCACAATGAAGGAAGAGAAGGATATCAATGCAGCGATATCGATGATGTACTTGGGCCAAAACAGCCCAAAGACATACGCTAAGATCAGACAGGGCAGTGGTAAAAGCAATCTCGTGTCAAAGGCACTTCCGTAAATCCCTACAATAATGAGAATAAAAAGATAAACATCATTGAAGGCGATATCAGGAGGAAGCCCCCTCAACTTGATACTCAAGAAGTGTAGTGACATGACGATAAGTATCAGCCAGGATGTGATGATCACAGAGCGGTTCATGACAGTTGAAGTGACCAGCTTTCCCCAGACCAGTGTGATTCCAAAAGTACACACACCTCCCACCACCAAGATGGCCAGATAAACATCGTATGTAAATTCGTAACCTCCAACACTTTCGCTAAAAAACAGCAACAAGATCCCAAAAAGCAGTCCAAAAGAACCATCTATCAAGTCTCGTGCACTCTTTCCCTCTTGAAAATCAACGTCTTTTTTGAGTGCTTGCAGAGCTTGTATCTCCTGTTCTTTATCTGCTTGTTCTTGTTGAAGTTGTTGTAATGCCTGGGTCAGTTTCTCTGGTGGTTCTTGGATTTGGGCGTAGTAAAGCGATGCCGCTTCCACATCTTTTGTGGAGATCTGGACTTCCACCATCTGTACGTGAAGTTGTTTTAGGCCCTGGCTGGCATTTTCATTGTCTTCCCAGATACGGAGTGCTTGTTGGTAGGCAAAACGGGCTTCACTGAACAAACTGTGTATCTCTATGATTTTCTCTTTCTTTTGGAGATCTTCTCCTTGACAAAGCTCGGTAAAGCGCTCTTGCTGCTTTTGGGCTTCGTGGGCCATTGCAATGGACTCTCGATGCTGCAAAAAGAATACGATAGCCTGACGAAAGGCTTCTACACTTTCAAAACGCTTGTCTGGGTTGACATGTGTTGCCCGATTGGCAATTTCTGCCAGTTCTTCTGGGACGTCAGGTCCATAAGGGTAGGGCTCTGAGCGTGTGGCCTGGAATAAGACCTGCATGAGAGAATCACCAATGTGCTTAGAGCGTCCTGTCATACATTCATGCAAGATGGCTCCCAGCTGGTATATATCTGTTTTTTCTGAGATCTTTTCAGGTAAGATCATCACCTGTTCTGGAGCCATGTAAGAGGGTGTACCTGCCAATGAGCTGATTTGGCTCGCTCTTGGAATAGGAAGCGCTTCGTTTTCTTGGGTGGTGACTGATATACCCCAATCAAGCACATAGACCTCACCAAAAGGTCCCAGCATGATATTCTCTGGCTTCAGATCAAGATGGAGAATTCCCTTGCTATGGGCAAAATGGATAGCCTGGCATACCTGCATCAAGATCTCCAGGTTCCAATGCAAGAGATCCTTTTGGTATCCCTTTTTT
>Ga0213833_1003010_pt1 | contig 10536 bp, 14 predicted proteins | sample SWATP21_FD_160575 | JGI IMG/M metagenome (GOLD analysis project Ga0213833, IMG submission 160575) | Coastal seawater microbial communities from Marineland, Florida, United States - SWA TP2 #1 | ecosystem: Environmental > Aquatic > Marine > Coastal | place: USA: Florida | collected 2016-08-14
CCACCCGGCCTACCAGCATCTGGTTGCAGCGTTCCGCGAAGGTATCCAGGCCCTGAGCCCAACAGATATATTCCGCCTGCTCCCTGCTGCAGAGGAACACTCATCTGACGAAGAGTCTGGGTACGCGGCAGCGGTGTCTTGACGTGGGCGACATTTCATGAGGGACGATGTTTGCGTGTGTCGTGTGGGTAGATTCGCCTCCATACACGCCCTGCTGGCCGCCCTGCGCCTCGCCAAGTGGGACTTTAGTGCCGTACTGGGGTGTCTCCCCACCTTATTGGAACTCCTTGACGCATGCAACGCTGAGGAGAAACTGGCTGTCGCGCGTGGACTCGCTGTTGCCTTCCAGGATGCCTTATTCATAGGGGAGGACGACGACATTGCGTTCGGTGCGTGCAGGGTGGCTTTCTTTTCGGACATGCCGCCAGTGTTTTTCATTAGACCCCAACGTGTGTCTTGCATGGCGTGCCACCTTCGGCCTTTGGGGTGGTGCTGTCCTTTCTACAGACTTTGGTCGGTGCTTCTACCAGATGCAACTCCCCAAGCACGAGGCTGCGTTGCTCATGTACCATGTAAGCGTGGCGCGACAAGGCCCACACCCGATCACATTTTTCAATATCGGCCTGTGCCACAAAGAAACAAGCGAGTACGGTCTCGCGGTTGCCTTCTTTGACAAAGCCCTGGCCCTCGATGGTATGTTGGTGCTCCAAGCTTGACCACACGCCCATCTCACCTCATGGACTCCCATCTCCCTTTTCTCATCTGTTGCTGCTTTGGTTTTTGTGTCCGTTTGGGACGGGCAACCGTGCGCATGGTCTGTCACCAGCAACGTACACGCCTGCAGCCGAGTCACGACAAGCCGTCCTGGACATGGTGCAATCCATGCCACAGCCAGACTCCACGACGAAATCATGAGCGTCGCCAACCAAGCGAGCTCTCAAGCACAGCATGCTCGCTGCATGTGCCTCCACCCACCGCATGCAGCATAGTTAACATGCTAGCACAAACAAATGCATAGCATGTCTGCAACGTCAAGAACATACTACAAGTGTTACGTGTGCACACCAAGCAAAAGGAGCTGCTCAGTGTACAAAAGAGAATGCGCAGCTGCACCTAAGTCAACATCAACATGGCGCATGGCATCAACGGGTTGCCTGCGACAGATGTGTTGGCCGCGCCAAATCCAAAGTGGCCGCATGCATCATTTCAACTTGGAAAACAGGGTCTTGGAGACCTGTCAAGCAGTAGGACAGCGCACGACACGTCAACGCCTGAAACAGTCGCAGCAGGCGAACCCGATCCCACAGCGCAACGTACGCATTTGTCCACACACTTCCAGTAGTCAAAGTACTGTGGCTCGCACGTGGCCTCGGCCTTGCCCTTGATGCGCTCACCGCAGGCTTGGTACTCAGTCCAGAAACCCACGCACGGGTTGTGGCACTCCTTCTCAAGGATGGGCTTGGGGTCGACTGGCTCCGCAGACTGGAGCAGAACACGGCGCCACAACACCAGTGTCAGCACCACAAACACACACACACCACACATACAACGCGAGGACACTTCGTGCAGCCCGGAGCGGCGCTTGGGCAGCAGCAGCAGCAGACGACGACATGCGGAACAAGCATTGCGTGCAGCAGCCGGTGCAGCTCAGCGCACGCCACGCGGCGCACCACACCAGCCAGGGAGCCCTCAGCACATCAGAAAACGCACCATAGTGGCAACTACAACTGGGGGGGAAGTGAACACACCACGGACAAGGAGCGAGAAGAGAGTCGCTGAAGCAAGCTTCGCACGCTGCGAGTGGGCACCTCGTTCTGACAAGTCACCACTTTCGGTGCAACAACAGCAGCAGATGGGATACTCTGGCCGTGTTTGATTCATGATTGGTACTTCTGTTATGCTCTCAGTTTCAGCTGTTTCTGCCTTTTCAGCCTCCTCGAAGCATGTTGCACGCAGTGCGTGTTGGTGTGTTTTCGCAGCAAGACTCCTGTTGGTGTTGGTGGCTCGGGTGCACACACCAGTGAGTTGCGATGATGAACCGCATGGTCTCCGCAGTTGCCCGTAGGGTGTGCGCAGTGCGTACCCCGGTCACGCGCCGTGTCACGGCTCCCATGGTATGTGTTCTGGGCGGGGTGCGGTGCTGGATGTATCGTCCATGATCATCGTTTGGTGTTTGCACTCATGTTGTGGTTCCCCATCCGGCGTGTGGTGTCGATACTTTTCCTTCCTATTTGTGGTTTGCACCAGGCTGGCTCTCGCGCGGCCCCCCTGCACACCAGTGCCTCCGTGTGGAGCGCACAACTGTCCTCGGTACGCTTCATCAGGCAGTGCACGCTTCACCATGCAGTGCACACTGCGGTTGCGTTGGAGGCTGGTCTAAGTGGCCTCGTTATCTCACGGCGCATGCGTTGTTTGTTTGCACTTGTTGTGCAGCACCGTGTGGATGACAGCAACACCGACGACATGCACTTTGATTTCACAGAGGAGAACTACGAGCGTGTGCGCACGATCCTCGGCAAGTACCCAACTAACTACAAGCAGTCTGGCATCCTTCCCCTGCTTGACCTTGCACAGCGCCAGGTGAGGTGTTTGTGAGCATATTGGCCCTGAGTAGGCCACCCTGTTGCTTCAGAGAGGAGTGGCAGTTTGTTGTCGTGGCGGCTGCATCGGTGCATGACAATGCGTTGCATTTGCAGGTCGGAAACTTTGTGCCTTTGGCTGCCATGAACAAGGTCGCCGAGATTTGCGAAGTGCCGCCAATGCGCGTGTACGAAGTTGCTGCGTTTTACACCATGTTCAACCGCGAAAAGGTCGGCAAGTACTTCATCCAGCTTTGTGGCACGACGCCGTGCATGGTGTGCGGAAGCGAAGATATCAAGCAGGCTATTGTGGAGTACCTTGGCATCAACGAAGGCGGTGGGTGACAATGTATGCAATGCCTTATCGATGTGGACCAGTTGTAACGCTGAAGCTTGTGCGTGTCGCGTATTGTCAACAGAAACCACCGCTGACGGGCTGTTCACACTGTTGGAGGTGGAGTGCCTGGGCGCATGTGTAAACGCACCCATGATCCAGATCAACGACGATTTCTATGTGCGTCCCACGGCCAACGTAGCGCTATGTGGTTTGGAGTGACTCGTGAACCCTCTGTGCTGTGCCGACAGGAGTGCCTGACACGCGAGTCTGTCATTGAAGTGCTCAAGTCGTGCGAGGCCGGAAAGCCACTGCCAATGAAAACATGGGGCAGCCTTCCCATGAATGGCCAGGAGAGTTGCGAGGGGCCACAGGGCCAGACCACATTGTTGGGTGAGATCCCAGGACCCAAGTGCCGTGATTTGCCGGAGGAGAAGGTGTGTTGTTCGTGGCGTGTTCGAACCCGCACCAACGCTCACTCCACCCGTGTTTCCTTTCCTCAGGTCGACCCCGCTTCTGTGAAGACTCACATGATGTACTAGTCGCGGTGATGTTGGGTGTGATGTGCGTGAAGTTCGAGTAAAATGGAAAGCAAATGTATCATCCACTTTCTCGAATCGCGTGTTTTCATTTGAGTTGTCGAGTGCCGAAGTTCTCGCACCTGCCATCATTTCGACATAGCGACAGCCACATGCTGCAGCAGCGTGCGCTCACGTAACCTTGCATACTTCCACTGCAAGCGCAACTTGTGTAAGTGACGAGTCGTGTTGAAGCATGTGTGTGTATTCATCAGACATGCCGAGTGCCGCAAATTCTCGCGTGTTCGCCACGTTTCATGTGCTGCAGCACACGCTCACCCAATCATGCATGCTTCCACTCGGCTGGTATCGCTAACCCCCACAGGTTCCTGGAACCGTGCGCTAGTAGGGGCTAGTGGCGATGAGACGACGACCGTTGCCTCCCTTTCCACTCACTGCTGTGCTTCTGTTGCGGCGTGGCTGGACTCGATCACACAGGCGCGTGACATCGCGGCAGCGCGAGGAAGCGGCGATGCTGCTGCCGTGGCTGCAGTGGAGGCACACCACGCTACCATAGAGAGCGGGTTTGCAACACTGAGCCTCCTGCCAGCTGCCACGGTCGCTGACGTGGCGTCGACATGCAGCTTTCGTGTGCTGGAGTCGATGCTGCAGTGGACCAAGTGGCCACCGGCATATGTGGGGTGCTTACGGTGCTTCGTGAGCGCTGCGATGACCATTGATGAGGAAGAACACCGGCGAGCGTGTCGCGATTGGGCTGCTACAAAGGGTGTGTCCCCTGGTGCTGGCTTCGCGGATGTGCCCATTGACTGCGGGCTTGACGGCTCCGGCGCTGGCGCCGGCGCTGGTGCCGGTGCTGGAACCAGCGCTGGCACTGGTGCTGGATCCGGTGCTGGATCCGGTGCTGATGTTGGCACTGGTGCTGGTGCCGGTGCCAGTGCCGGTGCTGGTGCCGGTGCTGGCGCGGGAGCAGATGTTGGTGTGGGTTCGTGTAGTGGCACCCGTAGTCCGGCTGCATATGTTGAAGGGACACTGCTGGGGACCGGTGTCAACCCCACCAGCACGTCTTTACTCGTGGATGTGTTTGCGTCTAGAGACACGTTTGTTTCTACAGTGCGTGCTGCAGCCCGCGAACGGTGGGAGGACAAATCCGATGTGTACCGGTGCTTCGCACCGTTGGAGCCATACCCTGGATTGGTTGCAGAGACTGGTCGCCCAGATTTGTGTGTCCCAGCGCTCTCTCCCGGAGAGTGGCAGGACTCGGTCATGGACTTACAAGGCTGTCCAGATGCTGACACATCCGGGGTGTTCGCAGCACCGAATGACGGTGAGCTGGCAATTGTATCACAATCCGTGTTTCGCACCCACTGGAAGGAGTTCACCAAAAATACGCTTGGGGAAATGACAAGTGCCGACTGGTGTAATGTCATTGCGGCTGGGGGTGCTGTATCCGCTTGTCTTCTCCCGATCCCGGATCGCTGGATGTCGAGGTCAGACCCAAGCGATCCTGCACCACTCGCGGGTTACTTGCACAACATTGCCTATGCGGAATCCGATGTGGACTTGTTCATTTACGGACTTGATGCCAAGCAGGTACGCCTTGTTGTTGCTTTCCGCAGAGGTCTGCGCCGCAGAGGTCTGCGGCCATGTTTCACATGCATTATGCAGGCTACTCGCAAGGCTGAGCGCATTGCACAGATTGTGGCGGAACACGGGATCGGGCCCATTGACGTTGTCAAGACCCCACACTGCATCAGCCTAAAACGCTGGTACGTCCCATGCAACGCTCACAGGCGCACTCAACACTCCGCGCTACCTTCGTCACACGTGGTTTGTTGTGTTGGTTCTGTGTGTGCTTCCCTATTCGCAGGCGCCCCTATCGCACAATCCAAATCAACTTGTCTCTCTTCCAGACAAAATCAGAAGTATTGGCCAGTTTTGACCTCGATTGTGTCGCTGTTTGCTTCGATGGCACGCTGGTGGAGTGTCTGCCACGGTTTCGTCGGGCTGTGATCACCCGAACAGTCACTTTCAACGCGAACCTTCGCGCTCACTCATACATTCGGCTGTTCAAGTACTGCAGTCGTGGTTGGAGTTTTGTTCTCCCTGACGTCATGACGGTAGCGACCACGGCACAGCCTGCAACCGTTGGGGGTCCGATTTCATATGCTTCGACTGTGCTATGTTCCGTTGGTGAATCGGACGGTGGTGGTTTTGTTGTGCAACCCACTTCTGTCGCGGTGCATGTGCAACCCTTGTGCGTGTATCGCGTGGCAGCGCTGTTGGCTGTGGGGAAAATGGCCCTCCTGTGTCGTTGTGGCGGCGTGTTTTGGGGCGACACAAATCTGTACAACTGGTGCAGGGTACGGTTGGTATCATGCAATGCAATTGGGGCCTGCCGCAGGCCGCCTGTGTAGGTGACGTTGTGTGATGTCACAGGAGTATCAAAGTGGTCGTTGGAAGCAGAGCGAACAAGGTCGCTTTGGTCGTGGGTTTGCTTCGATTGCGCCAACAGGGACTGCGGTTCCATGGCTGATGGTAGGTATCAAGCCAATGATGTGGTTGTTGGACATTCTCATGGACTCTTGTGTTGTTTCAACTTGTTTCGGGTGTGATTACAGCACGGCACAGACATAACGGAAGGATCAGTTGGAGTGTTGTATTCGAGCTACAGGGGGGGGCATTGGCAAGCGAAACGAACCGACCCCAAACGTTTGTTCTTGCCTCACCCAGTGCTGTGTTCTTGCACTTGTTAACTGGGCATTGTTTACGCGTACCAGATATCGATCGATGATGGCAAGCCCATTACCACATCAGCAACGAACTTCGTGCGAGGGTCAGAGGCAATGCACAGGTGGACACAGCTGCAAAAGAAACCGTTGCACGACTGGTTTGGTGCGGTTGATTTCCGTGACTGGGATCGAATTGTTCACGCCCCAAGGTTCGATGGTGCACTGGCAGCCAAGCAATAGCGTCGCCTCACGCTTTGTGTTGCTGTGCAAGGGCATGGGCATGGCTGAGCTTCCCAGTCGTCCGCCTTCGGTTTCCTGCTTCCGCTCTACCCGCGTTTCCGGGGCACCAACATACCCCCCAAGAAGCTCGCTCCAGTGTTTCGCTGTGCTGCAATGGCTTCATGTGGAGAGTGCACCTGTGTAGCTACCAATGCCCAGGTGGCCGCACGATTGGTGCGCGAGTGGAGTTGGTGGGTGCTGCGGCCAGGTCCAAGACGGACTTGAAAAGGTCGTGGTCCACACCGATGACTGGCACCGGGGCTGCCGCAGCCGTGGTCGTTGATGCTGTGGACTGTGGCACGGGGCAGAAGTTTGCACTTCCTTTGTCGGAGTCGAAGTGTGCCGTGCTGGATGAGCCACGTGAAATGGACAAAAAAAAGTGGGAAAGGCATACAGAGCCAAACAACAGTGGGAATCCGTGCTTTGGGGGAGTGAATTGGCTGGTTCGGTGTGGGGAGTACTTTGCCGACGCCACAGACGTGTTCTCGTCTGCTCACCCGAGCATGTCGTATTTGTGCTCACTGTGCGCGCCTGGGTCAAGCACATTTGGAGAGCTTTTCAACGGTGTGGGTTTGGCGTCAGAGTATGTGGAGGTGTACGTGCAGGGGCTTTCTGTTCAGCCGTGCGCCAAGGTGCGTCGTCGTTCTGCGAGGCCGATGAGCAGAGCGAAGCAGGCATCACTCTCCGCTGAAGGTGGCCATGCGAACCCCACGAGGCGTCCACCCAAGAAGCGCAAGCGACACAAGCGACACAAGCAACACAAGTGTGGAGCAGTTGAAGCTTCTTCGGTCACGTGTTCCCTGGAAGTTCCAAAGCAATCGACAGGTTCGGCGTCCGTGGAAGGCAGTCGTTCCAACCCGGCAGTGCCAAAGCCGAAGCAACACAAGCGACATAAGCGACACACGCGTGGAGCAGTCGAAGCTTCTTCGGTAACAGATTGCCTGGAAGCTCCAAAGCAATTGGAAGGTGCAGTGTCAGCGGAAGGCAGTCGTTCCAAGTTGGGCCCAACTTCCAACCGCACAGGGCACAAGCCCAAGCGACACAAGCGACACAAGCGACGCAAGAAACACAAGCGCGAAGCAGTCCAAGCTTCTTCGAACCCGAGTTCCCTGGAAGCTCCCATGAAAATGACAGGTTTGGTGTCATCGAGAGGCTGTCGTTCCAACCCGACAGGACACGAGTGACGCAAGCGAAACAAGCGGCACAAGCGTGGGATCGATCGGGCTTCTTCTCGCGCCACTGAAGTGCGATCCAAACGTCCACGAAAGGCAGAGTGAATGTTGTTTTCCCTTGCAGGCACAATGAAACGTATCCTGTTGCAGGATTCCTGTACCACTGGATACTCGTACTGTCCAGGCCACCAACACAGAAACAAAAGTCAGTAGATGCAAAATGTTCTTCCCGCGGTGTCGCACACTGTCTCAAAAGTTGGCACGTTGCTCAAGGAGCTCCATGACATGGAGTCCATGGAGTCCATGTCCTGAAGTGTTTCCCGGTGCCGCTGTGGTACACCGCTTCAATGAACGGAGTCGTAGTTGTGTCGCAGAATGGGGGGCACCTGTTGTACCACAAGGTCCGTCTCTTTGTGTGGAGTGCGTTGCGCACGGCTGACCTGGCAGTTTGTTTCCAACAGGCAATGCGCCGCAACTTTGGAATGCCTGATCCTGAAGGTCGGGTTGTTGCCTTGGCATCACTTCAATTGTATGCCACTCACTTTATTATGTTTTCGGTTGCGGTCACATACATCCAGACGTCCGCGCGCTTGTAACCTGTTCCTGCGGTTTTCCACACATCGATGACTTCAACTTGGGCGCGCTTGTGTTTGCTCTCAACACCTACGCAGGTTCGCGGGTGTGCCCAGGTTTACCTGGACAAAGAACTTGTGTGACTCAAAGTTGCACCCTGTTTGTATGGAGCAGATGGCATCCTGGTCGAGTCTGATTCGGACTCTTCGGAAGAGTCTGAGGTCTGTGCACCGACCACCGCATCCATGCAGTTTTATGACATGGGCCACAGTCGCATTCACTTCGCCTTAAAGTACAGAGGAGCAGCCAGAGTTTTGGTGGTGTGTTACCCACCCAACGCCACCCGCTCGCAGGGTGGTGTTTTGCTGACGCACGTGTTCGTTGTTTGCGAAGGCCGTGTTTGTACCGCCTTGTGTTCCGGGGGCGCTGGGACAGTCTATGGCTGAAGAGGTGGCCGGACGATTTGTTTCCAAGTTCGCAGCTCGGCTGGATGCTTGTGCTGGAGGTGTCCCCACTGTACGTTGATTCACCTTCCTGTCTTGCCAACTTCTCTAGCGCCAACTCTGCTGCCCGTGGCTGTGCTTGTTTGGCCAGGGTGGCTTTTCTTCTTTCGCAAAAGAAATTCACCGCACAAACACAAGCGCCTTGATGGCACTCGCAACGGAGATGGCTTCCAAGTCGGTACGAGTGCCGCTGGCTCCTGCTCTGTCTGAAGTCACCCACCACAACGTGTTGCGCCAGTCTGCACCGCCCTGGATTGTGGCTTTCCAAGTCCCACCCTCGCAGTTGACGGACACGGCAACTTACATTCGCCAAGTGTGCGAACGTTCGCGCTCTCCACACCATGTGAGGTGTGTCCAGCAATGGTGTGCTGCGTGTGCTGTGTTTGCTCTCACACACGCCTTGGTTCGGCAGCGTCTGTGGACTCGGCGCCGCACCTGCGAAGGACAGCTCCGGGGCCTGTGCTGCTGGCTCAGCGAAGTTCCGCATTTCGTTTCCTGAGACAGCCGCGGCACGCATTCGTGCGCTGACTCCGCGGCGAGCCTCGGCAACCCAGCACCACATGCGGTCTGCCCAAGCGGTGACCATCACGGGCACGGACACAGCCCCTGTCCCGGCGCCGCGACGATCGTCCGATGCCAAGGCGCCTACTCCCTCACCCGCACCCATGCATGGCGCGGGGTCAATTCAAGAGCAAATGCCACCCCGGCGACGTTGGTTTCAGATGATGTGTTGCACGAGTAGTGCGAGCCAATCGAGCCACCCCCCACCGGGTATTCCCAAGGGTATCAGCGCGTCACCGCCTGCTGCGGCTGCTGCGGCCCCAACGAGTGGCACACACAAGTCGGTCGCTCGATCTCATGCCCAGGCACCGGAACCAGAACATGACCACCTGTGTGCGTGGTGGTGTGGTTCTTGCCCGTAGCATGTCCTCCGTCGTGACGCGCGGTGGTTGTTGTGGTGCTTCTGCTGTTGCTGCTGCTGCACAGACCCGCCTTTGCAATTCGTCTTGTTGCAGTTGCGCTCACAACAAGCAAGCGATCTTGTGGCCACGTCTCACTTGGTTTCAACACCGCTGCCTCCGGCTGTCCAATTGAGTGGAGACAATGCTGCACACCTGCTGCGCATTCTCTGCGCGTGTGCCACTGCTTCAAGCCCACCGGCGCCCACAGCAAGCATGGCGTCCACAACAGCGTGCGATGACTGGCAGGGAGAATGCGGGTGGCTTGACATTTCTGTGAACGTTGCATGTCCACAAGACGGCCGCAGTGGTGGTGGTAACATCGCCTCGCCTCACCTACGAACCGCGGCCGGAGAAGGCACTTCAAGCGCCGCTCCACATGCGGGTGCGGGCGCCAGTCACGCGCAGCAACGAGTTCAAGTGTTGCGATGTAGAAACCTCTGTCTTCTTGTCCCCACCGTTGACAAGGGCGTCGATGGGAGAACCATCACTGATGACGAGTTGGCGGCAATGGCAGCGTTTGTTGAAGCCTACCTTGTCCATGTTGTGAATCGGGTCCAGCGACGCAACAGTCACGCCAGCCACTCGAAGTAGTCTGGCGAGCGCACAGCCTACACGTTTGTTCTTTGTTTGGTTTGTGACCACCGTTGTATAGTATGTGTGTTGCATGAACACCCAAGCCGTTCTGTCACAGAACTTCTGTGCATCGCACTGCGACGCGACTCAAGACGACGCTGCCAGACATGTTCATATCAAAAATACCATGGCAGTATCAGCTGGACTCTTGTCCAGCAAACCCGGCGGTTGTTTGCAACAACGGTACCTTGCTCGACAGCTTCTGCAGGCTAAGCTGCTGGCGGCAGACTTCC
>Ga0213833_1003011_pt1 | contig 10535 bp, 15 predicted proteins | sample SWATP21_FD_160575 | JGI IMG/M metagenome (GOLD analysis project Ga0213833, IMG submission 160575) | Coastal seawater microbial communities from Marineland, Florida, United States - SWA TP2 #1 | ecosystem: Environmental > Aquatic > Marine > Coastal | place: USA: Florida | collected 2016-08-14
CAATTGGATTGGAGCCGCGTCACACCGGAACATGTTTTCAATCAACTGGATCTTGAAGCAAGAAAATGACCACATGCTCATGAGAAATGTGTGGGAGATGTTCGTTTGTGTGATAATTCGTGAGTTTTTCGAGCATGGTGTGTGCCGTTTATCGCCGAAACGCACGGAGATTTGCGCTGGGACTTCAACGACTCGGGGTGTGAAGAAGAAAGCGCGGCTACGCTTGTGCAAAACGATGTGCAAAGAAGAGAGCTGATAGAGGCTCCTGCTTCAACGCCATCAACTTCAGTTCCTAGTGGTGAACGATGGGGGCTGTGGTTTCGAGAACCCGCTTCAAAGAGCTGCACAAGTGGGATGCATCCTGCTTTCACAAGGCATGGAGTCGAGTGTTGGCAGCCAGTGCTGGCTCAGACACCACGCCACGTGCTTCACCCTCATGTGGGCCAGCCTGCTTGACCAAAACTGCGTTCAAGGAAGCCTTGAGGAGGTTTGCGCAGGTAAGTCCCTGTCTTGTGTTGCCGTCCGCTTTGATGACGGGACTGCTGCAAGTGCAGACTAAGAACGGACACTGGCTATCTCTAGGGAGCTCTGTCTTCGAGATGTTTGCGTTCACGCGGCACAAGAAACGTCTTGTGGACGCAACAGAACTGTTTATTCACCTTGCACTTCATGCGCACTGGGCAGGCGTGGATGAGCGTGCGGACTTGGTCGCGAGTGTGGTTGGAGCGGCGGGCAACTTTTTGTCTGAGACACAGTTTGTCAGTCTCGTTCGAGCGACAATACGTGGCGCGTTTCGATTGGGAATTGTTCCCGGAAGAATGCTGTCTGCGGCTGTGGAGGATAAGGTTGCCCATGAAATGCTCGTGATATGTGATCGTGACGAGGACAAGATTGTGTCGTTGGTGGAGGTGAGTCCAACTGCTGTGGTGTTCCAGGCTCATCGCTGACACGCATGGGGTGACATCTGATTCCAGCTGACGTCGTGGATGAAGTCCTACGTTTATAACGGCAAACTGGCTGCCCGTGTGAAGCAAGCCAATGATCCAAGGTGGGGTTGGTTCATGTCGCTGTGCACGTTTGCTGACTGACTTGAGAGTGGGTCTACAGGCGCGCGAAGAGAATTCGACGACTGCGTGCTCCACAACGTCGCCGTGGCTCCACCCCCGCGGTGGTTGGCAGTGACGCTACGACAACACCAGCAAAGGAGCGTTTGGCGTCTGCCATTAAGCAAGTCTCGCTGGAGAAGCGATGGGCTGAAGCTCAAAAGGTGCCGATCACAACGCTGCTTCGCGTGCAGGAAGAAACGGCGTTCCACAAAGACGAGGCCACCTATTTAATTTCCATATTCGTGGACAAAGTTGGACGGAACTCAACAATGTCACGCAAGCAGTTCTGTTCCATCATGTCGTCTGCGTACGTGGTGCCGTTGTGTCTTCCTCGAGCGGATGTCCCGAGTCACCATTTCGTGTTATGCAACCCACAGATATCCACGCCTGATGGAGCCGGGTGGCGCAGCGAGGCTTGTCGGACTGTTCAATGCCTTTGACCAAGACGGAAGTGCCACGATCGACGTCTTTGAGTGGTGTCGTTGCTTGTCGTTGCTGACAAGAGGAGTACGCCACGAAATGACAGAGTTGATTTTTGACGTCTACGACTTGGACAGCTCTGGCGCAATCTCTCTAGACAAGGTTGTCTTGTTTACTTCACCCGGTGCTCAAGGTGATGACTACCTTCCAGCTGCAAATTTCGCCCGGGATGTTCTGTCGCTGTTTGATGTAAACGGAGACGACCATGTTGACAAGGGCGAGTTCCTGGAGACTTTGGACAGGCACCCACTGCTGTACGTTGTCTTACCCTTTGGGGAGCTCTCATGCAATCCATGCTCATGGTGTGTGTGTGTTGAGCACAGCTACGACTGCTTTGTTTCAAGCATGATTCCAGGGATGCAGCAGGCCAAGGCACCATTTGCCCAGGTTGGACAACAAATGAGCGAGTTTACAATGGAATCATTGAAGGCTCTGTGGTGGCAATGCTCTGGCGGAAGACACACGTCTCGCTTCGGGGGCGACCCCAAAGAAATGACTCTCATTCAGTTCCGCCTGTTCATGCAAGAGCAATTCAAAACACCCCACAAGATGCTGCCTGTCATTAACAGAGTGTTTGAAGCTCTTGATGTGGACGGCGGGGGTACCTTGTCATGGCATGTGAGTACGGTACGAACACTGTTGCTCTGAGCGCGACACATAACCGTCGTTTTGTCCAACAGGAGCTGTTCGCGGGCCTGGAGCTGGTCATTGCGGGGAAGGTCGAGCGCAAGGCTCGCTTCTACTTCAATGTGTACGATATCGATGGCAGCGGGCAGGTGGACATTGATGAAGTGGAAAAACTCATCGTGCTTGCTGGAAAGGGGGGACGGAATCATCGCGAGCGAACGCATAACGTTGCTCGCGTAATGCGAAAACTGGACAAGGACGGTGATGGTACTGTGACTTGTGGAGAGTTTGTTCAGGCCTGCAAAGAGGACCCGACCATGCTGGAGTGCTTTGGAACCTTGTTTGGGTCTGCTGATGGCGCTCGCTCGCGTACGTTGTCTGGTTTCTCGACAAAGCGCACAGGTGCCCATCCGCACCCAAATAGCTTGGCTCACTTGTGTTGTGGTGCAGTTCTGAACATCACGGAGTCTCCAATGACGCAACAGAAGGGGCATGGCCTGCACTACCTGACGAGGGAAGTTGACAACATCAACATGCTGTTCGAAGGGATGCACCGGCATACACATCCCAGCAAGAGCAAGCGAAAGAAACACGCCAAACGTCGCGTGTCTTTGCCAGAACTGAATCCTCTTGCGCGTCGTTTCATTTCCATGGGACACAGTGACGCCATTCATAGACTGAAGTCGTTTCGCCGACAGCACGATGACTACCTCCCGCTTGTGAGCAACATCAATGTTCGTGTCCACCCACCAGTTTGACCTGAGACACCTACCAGCTCACCATCCCTTCGTTTCCTATTTATGTGCAGGCACACACAGGGAGTGCAGTTCCTGACACCAACGAGCCAGACGAAGTCCATCCCTCCATTCTATCCGGAGACTTGCAAGGTCCAAACTCGCCTGTCAAAACTGAATCGCGCAAGCGCTTGGTTGGACACAAACGACTGCTGGAGGTGTGTGTTATTGTCTAGCGCGGATTGTGGTCTACAACAGCGGTGACCATGTGTACACACGTGTGGCTGGTGCATGCAGCGGATGAAACCGTTGGTTGAATTGGCTCGGCAAAGTCGTGGCCTTTCCACTCCCACTGTTCCCTCCCCCCGAGCTAGTTCACCTGGACTGAGCCGTCGCCCACGCGAAACGCGGTTGCAGAGAGCGATGGCGCAGCACATGTACAGCAACGTTGGGCGCGTGGGAAGGCGAGCCTCGCTCAAGTTTGAGGAAGTGGAGGTGCGCACTCTGTCTGAGGCAGTGGAGCTGGCAGCACAGCAACAACAAGCGTTGGAAGCCGCAGCAAAAGCCAGAGCGGTGCGTCGCATGGGTGGTGTGCGTTGCCCAGTGACAACCAGCTGCTAACGTGTTGTACTGGGGATCAGAACGAAGAAGCGGGTGAATTGGAGCCAACACACAAGCCGTCGCGTCGTCGAGCATCCGCAGTGTCTGAGGTGATTGCCAGTGACCTGTTGGGCATTAAACCTGTGGAGTCAAGCCAACCACATCGCCGGGGTTCAACAAGTTCCGTTACCCTTTCCGGCCCTATCCCAAACATCATGGCCCCCACTATGTCTGCGCCATCTGGTGCCCGGTTCAGATCGCACAGCACTTCTTCGGCCGTGGCACCTCGCGAACACAGGCGGCAACGGCGGCGTCGGGGCTCTGCTGCCAATCCACACATGTCCTCCGGCCCCCCTCGACGCGCAAGCCTCGTTCCTTGTCAGCCTGAGCTCGTGCCCTTTCCTGACGCACGCATTGGCAATGGGATCGGTGCCAACGCGGAGGACGGGGTGTGGGGTGAAGGCAGCTTGGATGACGTGCCACCTCCCCCCGTGTTTCCAGAAAGCATGGATGGGGCACCTCCACCGCCCCCGGTGGATCCACCGCCCATGTTGGATGAAGTTGTTGCTCCGCCTCCCCCAGTGGACGACTGGCCCGCACTATCCCTCGATGGCGTTCATGAACCCTCACCGCCACCACCGCTTCCACAGGAAGGGGGCCATAGCTCTGCGTCGCAGAGTTGTCCGCCCGCACGTCCAAATCTTCAGGTGCCTCAGTCGCCCCTTCCCAAGTCGCCTGCGCCTCTGTCACCCACGACAATATCAGCGGCACCTTTGCTTCAGACTCGTCAGTCCTCTGCGTCTTCTGTGCTGTCACCATCGACAATGTCACCGCGTGTGCGCCAGGCTTCATCTTCTGCTCCTTGCTCTGCAAGCCCCTTGCAACAACCTGTGAAACAGCCCTCCACCAGGCGTTGGAAGTCAACGTCTCCTGTGAACACCACTGTGCCGTCTTCAACGCAAAAAGTCCGCCGGCGTCCACCGATGCTTCGAGACATGTCTCCCGACCGGGCACAGTCACTGCGAAGTCTCTTGGTTCAAGAGGGAGCGGTCAGTCCCAGCGCTGGAACGCACCCGTTCCGTCGCACACGCATGAAAAAGCAGCGGTCGACCGCGAGGCATCTACGCGAGCTCCCAATAGGACCCGAACGCCCTCCTGGCATTGCGACTACGCGTTCGTATACACCTCAGCCGCCACCACACGGTGAAGCTTCACGTTGTGAAGAACTGGACCCACAACTTCCAACATGTGTAATCGCAAATGGATCACCCCAAAGCATGAAGCGCGCCAGTCCCAACCCCAAGCCCACAGCTCTGTCGTCAGAGGTTTGCGTTGAGCCAAGTGACCCAGATGTACCCGGTCCTCACTTGCACAAGCTAGTGGAAGGGGTGACGTACGTTGTGGTTGGAGGCGCGATGAACGACGTGTGGTTTGACGTGGTACATGTGCGCCAGGTACGTTGTCGAACGAACAGACGACTTCACTGTGTTCGAGGTTGACGCTGCCCCGCTGCTGAAAGCCCGGGCCGTGACCCCAGCATGCTTGCGGGGCTTTGCTGAAGGACGGTTTCAGCTTGATGAAGCGGACATGATAGGCCGTCGCCGCCGAGTATTCAATATGTTTTCAACCCCACCAGCACATGTGGTATGTACACGATGAAGCGAGCGCTGCCAGGCGAGGCGATCTCACGCGTGGATTGCTGTGTACACAGCCCAGTGTCAAGGCTTTGCTTGCCCGCAAGAAGTTGCCATCTCGGCGTCCCAATGTTAAGCGCAAGCACAAGAAGCACACAGTGCAGCACACGCCGATGAAGTCGACAGCAAAACGTCGACGTCACAGGCGTGCTCGTATGGCTCGAAGTGCCACCCTCAACGAAGGTGAATTGAAGACGGTGCCCCAAGATGGGTACAGTGGGGTTGCAGCACCATGGTCAATGGAGCTCCCACCCCGTACGGAACACGGACAGGTATCGGCGTCCGTCTCCACACTGCTAATGGCAGGGACACACATGTCCGTCCATGGCAGTGACGTTCATCCACTTTCTATTGCTGTGCATGGCGCTGCGGAGGAAGGTAGCGTTTCGCCACCGCCCTCGGAAACTCTCATGGAGGAGATGGAGGCTCTCGCATCTCAAGCAAGTGTGACATTGGACCGACGCGGGGCAGGTTTTGTTGCAGAATCCCCAACAGTGCTGCAGCGTACAGGTGCCCGCGGTGCAGGACCGGGTGATGCTCCTAGATTTGGTTCATCGTCTGAACCTAGCCTGCATGTTGTGGCAAGAGGTGTGCAACACCAAGCTCGTAGCACCTCCGATTTGGGAAGCGGCCAAGTGCAGCAGGTGGCGACTGAAGCGACGGAGAGCAGCGAAGAAGGGGAGAATACATCGCCTCGAGATCGCCAGGCGCGTCCGAACTCAGCGACTTACGCTTTGGCAGGGCGACGCTTGCGGCGCCGGGGTACTTCGTCTTCTGTCGCTCTTGGTCGCCGCCGGAGCACTGGCATTCGACACACACAGCACCTCCGCACTGCAGGCCCCCGGCAAGAGGCAAGACTCCTTGATGTCGAACCAAGTGTACCACCACCCACCGATGTTGCGAGGTACACCCAACGACTTCTACCGCCTGTCTCACAAGGTCTATCTATATGTCGTAGCAGCTCCTCTGTGGGTCGTGCCTTGATGTCGTCAAGGGCGTCTTGCCACGTGCCTGGCGCGTTTGTTCCTCACACGCTGCCGCAAACACGGCAGCGGTTGGCACAAGGACGGTTGAAACCTGGAGTGGGGATGCTTGCTCCCAGGGCACGCACCCGAAAGCGGCGATCTGGGCGAATCAAGAGGAGAAACGTGCACGAGCCGCTTGGTCATGAAAAGTCCGCATTGATTGGACCAGCTCTTGCGAACACTCCGCCTTTTCTTGGTGATGATGTACAGCTGCAAGTCACATCTGTCCCATCCTCAAATGTTCAGGCTTCCGCATCGACGCAAGATTGTGGTAGTGTCACCGGGCCAACCCCAACCCGGGGGGTGATCACCATTGTCACCCCTCATCCAATAGCTCAGAAAGGGCATGATCACGCATTCGTGCTGGGCAGACCTCACGTCTCACCTGCGTGTTCTCTCGAGCAAGCGTCAGTTTCATCACTTGGAGAGGGGTCTGTGCTGTCGCCGCCGGCAAGCGCCAGTGTTGGGGGGCTGCATGCTTCAGTATGTTGAGGTTGCTCAAATAAACACGTGACCGCAAACACGTACTACAACGTGACACACCCAACACTCGTAATCCTCACAGGACGCCTTGCACGACAGCACCCAGGTCAGAGACGTTGACACCCAGCTGCAAGTGCTCAGTGCAGGTAGGACTCACTTGAATTTGTACACCAGCTGCGGAACACTGTAGCACTCCTCCTCGTCGTCAACACACCCCACATCTAGCGCCACATAGCTACGTTGCGGCGTCACCAAATTGGCTCCGGGGTACACTTCATTCAGACGCTCCAGGAGATCGCGGTCCATGTGTTCCTCAAACCGCTCGTCATCACAGTCGTACAGGTAGCGGCCTGTGTACTCTTTGTCCTCTTCGTTCGCAGCACTATGGAACCTGTAGATGGAACAACACGGGGTCAGCGCCTCGAGCAGCCACATGCACTCGCACACAATACGTACAAGATCTGAACGTTAAGTCCAGTGACTTCCTTGAACTTGGCAATGAACTGGCGGACGGTCAGCAACGTGTCAGACTTCACGACAGTCTTGTCCCACTTCGTGAACCCATCTGGTTTCGGGGTGACCTCACACATCTCCACATCGCTGTACGCTTTGACAGCCTTGCCAGGTGGGAGAGGCGCCATCATCAAGTACGAGTTCAAACCCAAGTTGCTGCTGCTATCCCGGAAGTCATCCAGGTTGGTCTTGCCCGCAACAACCTTGTACATTTCCAGCATCACCAAGCCCGTGGCTGCTGCTGTCGCCGTTGCAATGGCGGGGATGATCTTGCCTGCAATCATTTTGGTCTGTGGAGAGGATGGACAGCATGGTCATGGCACAGAAACACACAGCAGCATGGCACGAATGAAGCTCTTACCTTGTGACGGGACGCAACAGGGATCTTGTAGTTTGTGGCACGCAGGTTCGACGCAGCGTGGATGAAGTCGATGTGGAAGTTGTAGTCATGGTCTTTTTCAAAGTCCGCAGGCTCGAACGTCACCGAAGGCACTTCGTAGGACGCAAGCGCTGCCATCACTGCTTCAAACTCCTTCGCTTCCTCTTCGCCAGCTTCGTCAGCGTTGTCACCTTCCGCTGCAATCTGAAAAGCAACAAACATGGGTCACAGCCGTGGAGTGCGCACAAGATATGGCACCGCGTTGCAAACCTTTGTGGTGCTGGCCTTGTACTCGGGCACCGGCGTGCGAGCCAAAACAGACTTGATGAACTCATCACTGCGCCAGTCATGGCCTTCTGGAACAGCGTCTTGTTCAGGCCCACGACGCAGCCCGAAGTTGCAAGCCAGAATGTTCGCGGCAGACTTGATGTACTGCAAGTGGGTCGCGTCGTTAACGTCGAGCACTGCAACAGTGGGGAAGCGCTTGGAACCAGACCAGAACCTTGCTCCACCCTCCTTCACATGGTCCTCAGGGTATGCGGTCACCAAAGTTTGGATCTTGTCACGGAAGCATTCGTGGAAAAACTCGGAGGCGAGGGCAATCATGGACTCGAACGTTGCCCCAGTCGCGCGATCCAAGAACGCCTTCACTGCTTGTGCTTTGGGGAGGGCCTGGGCGATCGCACTTGCCTCGGAATGGGCAGTTTCAATCGAATGGCGCATCTCCTTCAGCCAGTCCGAGGGGCTAGCCATGAACTTCGCAGCATCGGTCGCAGGCTGGACAAAGCGGTCAGTGAACTGGGCGCGGGCCCACTCGATGCAGTGCTCGATCAACGAGGGGAAGTTGCGCAGAGTGCACATGGGAATGGCATCCTCGTCATCAGCCTGGGTTGGTCCGTCGGTGTATGACTGGGTGAGGTGGGGAACCACCACCTGCGAGTTGCACTTCGTGCCCAGGGTGCCAGACTCAAGAAGGGGCTTCTCATAGAAGACACAGCGTCCATCCACATACTCACGCGCCTGGATGTTGTCCAAGGCGTTGGTAACAAACGTCAGGCTTTCCCAGAACGCATCGTTGAAATGGTCCTCCGTGGATGGCATCACCAGGCGTACGTGTGCTTTCACATTCAGCGCTGGGTTCATCGCCTTGGCAGCGGCTGAACTAGCCTCACTCTTTTGCATGCCAACGTTGTGGCTGCGGAAAAGGAACTGCCGGTTCAAGTTGGACACCTCCACCATGTCGTTGTCGGTGCAGTGGACGGTACCGCCGCCGCACCCCACGCCAATGAGTGCGAAGTTCTTGAGCATTTCGCAGCCGATGGCGCCACAGCCAACCAAAAACGTTGACGCGTTCAAGAGCTTGTTCTGAAACTCCTGGCCGAACACAGCAATTTGGTTGTCGTATCGTGAGCCAGTGGCAGCGGTGTCGGTGGGTCGTGTCTCTGGGAGGATTTCGAACCAGTCCAGGTGCAACCACTGGTCCAATGGCGAATACTTGCCGGCAATCTTGACAACCTCTTGGGCCACGACACCTCCAAAGAAGGTGCACACAGGCTGCAGCTCCACGGCACAGTACAGTGCCACCTTTGTGACGACATCTTCATCAAGTTCATCCACAGCGATGAGCGAGCGGGTGCCAGCAGTGGAGTTCAACATCTTGGCTGAGTCATTGATGCTGCGAGCAAACCCAACCACCTCCGCGGCATGTGCATCGTTGTTGACTTGCGGGAGGTGGCCGTGGTGGGCCTGAAACGTGTAAACAGCCTGCAGAGCCAAATGCAGTTGCTCGCCACGGCCAAACTTGGCTCCATCCGTGAAAGCCAGCTCGCCAGGGTTCAGAATGGTCTCCGAGAAGCTCTTGTACTTTTGCACGACAGGGACTTTGACCTGCTGCATGTAGCCTCCGTCTTTGTACTCAGACAGGCCCTCGAGCCGACCGATGTTCACAGTGAAAGGGTTGAAGCGCCTGCGCACGGAATTGGTCACGAACACGTTGCAGCACGTTGCAGCACATAGCGCGTGCACAGCACTCACTCGCGTTGCTTGCCCTTGGCGTCCGTGTACTTGTCGTACACAGCGCGCGCACGGAAGCGCTTGACGTCATTGATCGACTTGCCCGAGCCATCTGTGCACCCCTTCACCTCGGTGAAGGTGACCCAGCCCTCGTGCTCGTTGTCGGCGAGGCCGATGCGCTTGCCTCCCTCGGTGTCAGTCAGAACAGAAACCAAGCCATTGTCGGAAACGTTGGTGACAATGTGCGTCACGGGCTGAACACACCACTGTTAGAAACTTGCGAGAGGACAATGACAACAGTTACCACCGCACCTCTTCACCCGTCTTGTCACGAATTGTGAAGTGAGGGCCGAAGTCAGAGAATACGGATCCGTAGGCACCCATGGTGACAACAGATATGAATGCAGCCGGGGCTGAAACCTTTTGAGTTTCGCCATCGACGGTTTTCTCCACAGTGCGGGAGCGGCATGCCTCGTTGAAACGACGAAGCTCATCGCGCGAGCCTTCAGTGAATACGACCACATCGTGCTCCATGGCGAGGTCGGTGGTCAACTCGTCCGCAACACGAAGTGAGACGCCTGCGTTGAGCTTTGCCAACTGGGAACGCAACACCAATCGTGAGCTGACCAGCACCGGTTGTAGCATCAACACACCAACATGATTACCTCGGGCTGCACCACAGCTGCGATGGGTTGGCCTGTGACACATCTGCGTCAGCTCCACCCCCGACAGCACCCACAAGATGCACACTACGGACCAAGTTTGTCATCAGACAAGAAAAAGTTTGCGCCTTGGTGGATGGGCTTGGCCGGGGTGACTGCAGGAGCAAGTGTGCGGGTAAAAACAAACCAAGCGTGTCCCCCAATAAAAACAAACCAAGC
>Ga0213833_1003012_pt1 | contig 10535 bp, 6 predicted proteins | sample SWATP21_FD_160575 | JGI IMG/M metagenome (GOLD analysis project Ga0213833, IMG submission 160575) | Coastal seawater microbial communities from Marineland, Florida, United States - SWA TP2 #1 | ecosystem: Environmental > Aquatic > Marine > Coastal | place: USA: Florida | collected 2016-08-14
GTGTACAGAACCGGTTGATGGTGTGTAATGCTACTGGCAGCAGCTTAATTCCGCTGCAGGATTGTTCCGGAAAATGCGAGAAAGAGCGGTGTGTCGTGGATCCCAAAAAGGGGTGGGTGACCCCTGTGAAGGGTGTGGGTGGCTACACAGCTATGGATATCGCTGTCGATCAAGACGGAAATGCCATTGTCACTGGAACTTTTAAAGGAAGTATTGTTCTGGGAACCTTTAAAACCACCAATATCCTCGGCCAAGATTTCTTCGTTGCAAAGTTCGATAAACAGGGGACATTTATCTGGAGAAAGCACTTTTCTCGAACCCTTGAAAAAGATAAAGAACATGCCCACGTGTCGGTGAAAATCATCGGAAAAGGGCATTTTATCCTTGGTGGGATGTTCTCAAAGACCCTTCAAGTCGAGTCCACATCTATGACTTCAAATGGGCAAGACGATATGTTTGTGGCGCGTTTTTCTGAACATGGCAGTCTCGTATGGGCCCAGAATTTCGGAGGGAAGGGAGCTGATGTTGTACGAGCCATTGAAGTACACCCTCAAAGTATCGTTTACCTTGCGGGAGGTTTCTCAGAAATTGTCTCTTTTGGCAGTACCAGTGCGACCTCAAAGGGCAAGAAAGACTATTTTATCGCTTCCCTGGACAGTTCGGGAAAATGGTCATCGGTGATTACAGGCGGTTCTACCGAAGAAGATGAAGTCACTGGACTCCATATCACCAGGCAAGGAGAGCTGTATGTCGTTGGGACTTTTGCCAAGACGGTGGCTTTTGGCAACTTTTCTCTGACGGCTTTTGGAAGCCTTGGGGCCTTCGTGGGAAAATTCAATACTCGAGGGCAATTTTTGTTTGCGAGAACCCACTCTGGAAATGGCCAACTTTTCCCTGCTGCGATGACTTCAGACCCCAGTGGGAATGTGTTCATGGCTGGAAAGTGCCAGGGAGGGGTGACCTTAGGAACCCTTCAACTCTCCTGTGGCTCTGAGAAAGGATTTGTCGCTAGGTTCGACAAATCGGGTCGTTTTCTTTGGGGCAAAGCGTATACAGATCCTCATATCACAAGCATTGTTTCTGACAACAAGGATTCCATTTACATCCCTCAGGGCCCTGTTGCACGGATCAGCTTTTTGGGGGTGTATCGAGATATCCAAAAGTGCTCCTGTAAGACAAGAGCAATGCGCTTTGCTGGTGGTGCACTTTACACCATGGGTTCATTTACACAGACCAGTTCATTTGAGGCTTTTCAACAAAAACATTCCCTGACCGCGCAAGGATCCGAGGACATCTTTGTGTGGAATATTTGGATTCCCTGAGTACCCATTCAATCCCACTGGAGGAAGTGATGTGTGAGTATTGGTGGAAAAGTGTTTCCCGTATAGGTCGGTGCGCTTTCCTTGTGTCGCTTAGTCTATTTTTTGGGCTTTCGAGTTCGTTTGCTCAATCTTTATCTGTTGAAGGTTCCGTGCTGAAGCTTGAAAAGAAGAGCCGTTTTATCGCGAATCTTGGTCGGACCAACGGGGCATACGCTGGTATGAAAGTACAGTTGTATCGTAGGGTCGTGCTTTTGCACCCTATCACCAAGAAGAAGTTCAAAGATCGATTTCACATTGGGCAAGGCTTTGTCAAACAAGTGAGCCGCTTTCTTGCCATTGTCGAAGTGAAAGGTACTCTTTCTTATCCTCTGGCTTTAGGGGATTTTGTGGTTCCTGGTGACAAGAGCCTACGCCCAAGCCGTTCGAATGGTTTGCCAGGGAAAGTGTTGACCCGAACAAAAGTGATTATCAAAAGAGTGCCTGTCCCTTGTAAGCGCTGCGTTCCTGGTGACAAAGATGCCGCCGCAGTTCAAAAGGTATGGTTTGCCATGAGAGGGAAAACCTTACGTCAACGGTTGAATCGCTGGCGTAACTTTATCCTTCACGGCCGAAGAAACAAACACTTGGGGCACATTCTTTCCTATGTCAAATGGTTGGGAGAACTTGAAAAAAGGCAGATGGAGCCTGAACCTAAGGAAGCTTTAGAGTTCTTACACCGCCCACCAGAAGTGGTTTACAATGGAGATCCCTTGGAGTTGACTGCCGCCATTGTTTCCACATGGCCCGTCGCAGCAGTCATTTGTCACTATCGGAAGCAAGGTGAGGCGCTCTATCGCACAGTCCACATGAAATCTACACAAAAGTATTATTATCGTACTGAAATCCCTCTTGATTTGAGGAGAGAGAGCGGTGGATTCGAATACTTCATCGAGCTGATCGACAAAAATGGCAATCGTCATCAAGGGTATGCCAAATCCAGCGATCCTGTGAGGGTGACAAAGCGAAAACGTGTCATCCCCAAAGTCGTTAAGAAAGGGCGTTCATTTGCTTCGACCTACCTGGAGTATGTCGATTATTTTACCAAAGCGTTTGGCAGTGATAGTTACCTCAAATTGGAGGCTGATTATCGTTACTTGTTGTTTTTGCCTTATCTTCGCTCGGTCAAAATGGGTTTTGGGATTTTCGAAGGGCAGGGAGCTGATGTGGCTGCCCTTGATAGAGATCCCAATACACCTCCTGAACCTCGAGCTTATTCTTATGGTTATCTCGAAGGTGAATTTCACTTCCATGTATTCTTTTCGACCATGACCCGTATCATCCTTGGATCCGCAAGGAAAAGAGTCAGTGTGTTGGATCCAGGAACCATTTTTGGTGCAGAACTCCGTTTTCGTATTGGTCGGATTAACGGGACCAATTTGCAATTGGCTGGTTCTCTGACTCGTCATGTGGGTGGAGAGGCTGAGCTAACTGTGACCATCATGGAGATACCGCGATTTCCCATGGCTGCAAGTGTTTTGGTGTCAAATTTACCTCTTGGAGGGGGAGATTTGGGGGTTCGGCTGGTTTATACCATCGGTTGGCGACCTATTGATTGGTTTAGCTTAGATGGCCGCTTTGGCTGGAATATCCGGAACATTAACCACTCTGGTCCCACATTTGGCTTGGGCCTGACTTTCCGATGGTAGGAGCTAGATGATCATGTCCAATACAAGAATGATATGGCTGTTTAGCCTCTTTTTGACAGGGTGTGTAAGCCAATGGAGTTGGGCTCAAAACAAAGGAAAAGAGCCTGGAACACAGGATAGTCCGAAGAAAACGACAAAACAAAATGCACCAAAAGCACCTTTGACACCCAAATCCACAACAGCTCCAAAGTCCGGACAATCGGTGCCTTCAAAGAGTACGAAGAACAAAAAATCAGGTATGCAAGGAGCCAAAAATCCCAAAGCATCCAAAGTCGATGCGAAGAGTTTTCCAAAGCCTCAAGCGCCCAGTTCTGCGACACCACCAAGGCCTGTCAAGACACGTGCCTTTCCGGTGGCTCCTGTAAAAGTGCCTCCGAGAGTTCGCAAGAAGAGAAAAAAGAACGAATTTCGATTGATACACCAGGCTCCTTTTTCTGCAGAAGGCCACAGAGCATTGGAGATCACTGCACAAGTTTCTGGAGAGTGGAAAGTGTCTAAAATCCGTCTGTTCTACCAATTAATTGGGACAACGGACTTGTTCAAGGTACTTTTCCGAAGAAATACAGAGGGAGATTACGTGGCTCGAATTCCCAAAGAGCATGTGACGACACCTGGGTTTGCATATTATATCGATTCCGTCGATCTCAAGGGGAAAGTGCGGTATCATTTTGGCACACCCAATCGACTTCATCGTGTTTTGGTGCGAACGGAAAGTGGACTTGGACAATTTCTTCGAAGACTTCGAAGACATGACGGATTCCGCTCTTCTGTTGGTGCTTCTTTTGAGATCAACACCTTTGGTTCTCATCCGGCTTTCCGAAGAGGTGGCCCTCCAGCCAAAAGTACACCACCCGAATTTTTCGATTATTACTACCGTTTAGAGCTTTGGTACTCTTATCGAATGCTCAGCACTTTTTATGAACTGAGCTTTGGTTTTGGCCATATGCGCGGTGAGGTTCCTCTTGATTCTTCTACCATCTGGGGCGTTTCAGGCACTGCACCTTCTGATATCTATGAGGCAGGGATGGATTATGGCTTTTCAAAGGTGTTTATCCATCTTCATCATTACTTTGGTGTCGAAGCCAAGGTTTTGCTGGGAGCGTCTGCGGAAGGTTTTGAAGGTGGTTTTGGATTAACAGCACGTATCGGAAATCTCCTGGAAACACATCTCGATCTTGGCTTTGAGGTAGTGTCTGGTATGGGATACTCTCTCTTCTTCGAGCTGGCCTGGGATACCGTTCCCAATTTCATTATGGCATTGCGAGCGGAAGTTTCGAATATGCCTTTCTTCACAGATGAACTTTTGGCCTCTAAAGCCTATTACAAGATCCTTTGGAAGCCTACACAGCGATTCCATGCCTTTTTACACATCGGTTATGGACGAAGACGGTTGTCCACTGGCGGCAGTATCATCGGAAAAGCCGGTGTGATAACCAATTTCTAACCCTTCCAGCTCTTTTCCCAAACTCCATCCTCTGCGCTTCCCATTTCAAACTTACAAATGTCCTCTCCTGGCTTTTCTATCCTTAATTTCTCGACTTTCCGTATGTGTCATCCACTTACCAAACAATTCCTCGCCTTAAGAATGAAATACCCCTTTATGGCTGCCTAGAGATTTTCTTGGGTTTTCTTGTTGGAGCTGTGGGATTTGACTTTGGTAATAGACAAACTCACTTTTTGCTTTTATGTTTTGTGGCCAGTAGACCCCATCGCTTAGAGAAAACATACCTTCTGTCTGAAGTGGGTGTGTCATTGAGTTATACATTGATTTTGGAGTGTTTCTTATGAATCCTGAAGAACTGTTGGGCCTGTACGATAAAGTCGGTGAAGAGGCTTTTACTGCATTTACAGCGGCCTTTTACCGAAGAGTGAAGACGGATGATATCTTGGGTCCGATGTATCCTGCTGATGATTGGGAAGGTGCGGAAAAACGTTTGCGTGATTTTTTGATCTATCGGTTTGGTGGTCCTGAACGCTACATCAAAGAGCGTGGACATCCTCGCTTGGGGATGCGTCATATGCACTTTCCCATTGGGCCTGATGCAAGAGACCGCTGGGTTGAGCTTATGAGAGATTCTCTTGATGAAGTGGGGCTCCCTGAAGACGTCAAACAGCCCTTTTTGGCCTTTTTCTCCCACGTCGCAAACTTCCTCCAGAATCGTCCAGAATAGTCCAATAATCCGATAAAGACCTCACAAGCTGATACGAAGTTCGAGCGGTCACTTACGACAAGGAATCCTCAAAAGCCTTTGTTGTCTCAGAGTTCTCAACGCTTATTCTACACTTTTGCACAAACTTGATACGGCCTTCTGAATACCATACGCATGCCTTGCCTATGGATTAAAGGATACTTTTGAGCTAGAGCAGGGGAGGGCCTGATGAAAGGTGTTTTCTGTGGAGTTGTATAGGATTTTGTCGAAAGGAAGTGGGAAGAGGGGAGAGGATTAGCCTTGTGATTGTCGTCGTCGTGCGAAGAGAACAACAACAAACAAGAGCATGATGCTAAGTGGGAGTGAAGGATCACCGGATTGGGTTGAACAAGCACATCCGCCAGTGTTGTAACGTCTGCTTGAACCGAAGTCTCCAAATTGACCACCCACACCACCATCTACGGTTTTGGTTCCTGGGCCAGTTCCTTGCTCTTTGCCGTTACCTGGGTCGTATCCTTCTTCTCCTGGTTTGGGGCCAGGACCACCTTTTTCGCTACCTGGTGTGCCAGGACCGCTACCGTCTGTTCCTGGTGCAGGACCGCCGTCTGGGAGGGTGCCTGGATTTTCTTTTCCTGGAGGTGTAATACACTGACCTTGTCTACAAGTAGAACCATCGGGACATTCGATGTTTGCACATGGGTCGTGTGTACAACGTCCGCTGACACATTCGCGACCTTTACCACAGAAGACGCCATTACATGGGTCACCCACACACTTACCATTTTCACAGTATTGTCCGGTTGGGCAAGTCACACTTTCACAAGGACCACTTTTCTTTGGATCTGCTTGACAACGTCCGTCCACACATTTTTCGTTGGATGCACATTTGACTTTGGCGCAGGTCGCAACACAAGTCCCTTCACGGCAGAATTGGCCAGCACCACATTGTTTGATGGCACAAGGATCTTTTTCACAAGTTCCATTGACACAACGCTCGCTTTTCGCACAGCCCTTGATGTAGCAATCTTCTTTGACACATTGACCTTGAGAGCAAACGGTGCCAGTAGGACATTTGATGAGGTCACATGGTTTGATACATTTACCACCCAGACATTTTTCGCCAGTACCACATTTGATTCCAGCACAAGCATCACCTACACAGGTACCATTGACACAGCGGAGACGACCTCGACACTCACCTGCTGAACAAGGTGGGCGACACTGACCTTCGACACACTTGGTGTGTTTTGGACAGACAGCATTGTTGTCAGCTTTACCATCACAGTTATCATCGCGACCGTTACAGATTTCTGGTTGAGCGCTTGGTGCGGAGCAAGCTCCCCAACGACCATTGCTACAAACTTCTTCTCCGCCACCGCAAGCTGTTTTACACTTTCGCTTTACGCCGTCGTCGATTTTACCGTTACAGTCGTTGTCTTTTCCGTCACAGATCTCTGGGGTGGGCTTTCGACCAGAACAACCACTCCAGCTACCATCCTGACAGACTGCTTGGCCGGAGCCACAAGCTCCCTGGCATTTCTGTGGTGGGATTTCGTCGGTTTTACCGTTACAGTCGTCGTCTAGACCATTACATTTTTCAGGTACAGGTTTGCGCGCTGTACAATTTTCCCAGCTACCGTTTTTACAAGTGGCGGTTCCTTTTCCACAAGCAGTGGAACATGCCTGGGTAAGACTTTCGTCTACGGTGCCATCACAATCGTCGTCGCGACCATTACATTTTTCAGGTACAGGTTTACGAGCGCTACAATTGATCCATTTACCAGTGGAGCAGGTTTCGACGCCAGAACCACAAGAGGTTTTACAAGCTCGAGTCAGACGGTCATCGATTTTGCCATTACAGTCGTTGTCTTTACCGTCGCATACTTCTGGTTTTGGCGTTCCACCGGAAGCAGAACACTGGGTACCTGAACCATCTGGCTTACAGACGTAAGTTCCATTCTTGCCACAGGCTCCAGTTCCTGAGGAACAGCTTTTGCCTTTGTTGGCGAAATCTTCGTCGACTTTACCATCGCAGTCGTCATCTTTACCGTTACATTTTTCTTTTGTGGGTGTACCGGACTTGGCGTTACAAACAACACCACGTTTGTTACTGGAACATTGCCATTGGCCTGTTCGACGACATGCACCGCTTCCTGCTGCACAGCTTCGGCCTTTTGTGGGCCAATTTTCGTCGACTTTACCGTCACAATCGTTGTCTTTACCGTCGCAAAGTTCACTTGTGGGTTTGGGGGCGGTACATCCTGTCCAGCGTCCAGCGGAACAAGTTTCAGTTCCTGTACCACATGCGTTACGGCAAGCTCGTTTCAGGTTTTGGTCGACTTTACCATCACAGTCGTTGTCCTGGCCATCGCAAGTTTCTGGTTTACCTTTGACTGGTTTGGCTGGGCACTCGAGGCCTGAGCCTGAAGCGTTACATCTCCAGATACCAGTACTCTTACAACCACCTGAACCAACTGTACAAATACGTCCTTTTAAGGTCCACTTTTCATCGACACGACCATTACAATCGTTGTCGATACCATCACACTTTTCAGGTGTGGCGACTTTTCCTGTACATGTTCCCCACTTTCCTCTTGAACAGACTTGTTTACCCTGTCCACAAGCAGAGGAGCAGACCCGTGAAAGACCTTCATCGACTTGACCATCACAGTCATCATCTGCGTTGTTACAGACTTCTGTTGTGGCGGCATTGGCGATGGCTTTCATCGCTCTATCCATTTCGGATTTACTGTTAGCTTGGTAGTATTTACGGGAACCAGAAAGGGCTGTTCCACCTGATTGTGCCATGCTGTTCAAACAAGATGTCGATACACCCGAACCAAAGCCAATAACGTAGGTTTTGACACCGATACGTGCGAGAGAGGCTACCTGAGTTTGTGCGCAACCTGCCTGACCATCTGTAATGAAGACTAGGGATTGCTTACGGGTTTTGACAGAGTCAGCATTTTTGACAGCTTGTAAGTGCTGTTGTGAAACGGTGATTCCCGCGACAAGGTTGGTTCCACCGGAGGGGCGAATTCTGTTGAGTGCGCTTTGCAGGTTGGCAACACATCGTGTTCCATCTCGAATACATCGATCGATACCGTAAGCGATACTGGCAGAACTGGAGAATCGGCCGAGGCCCCAATTCAGTTTGGTACGGTAATTGTTCGTAATGGTTTTGATGGCGGCGGTTGCTGCATTCCAGTTTCTGCTACCGTTAAAACCCATAGAACAAGAGTTGTCCACCATGAGGAGGACGTTGGGTTTGGCACAGGCTGCCTCTGCTGATCGTTCTGTAAGCATGAGACATCCGATGCTTATAAAACAAGCAAACAACCAGGGATAAATGAACTTACCGGGGCTGGTGAGAGATGGTTTCATCGGGGCACTCCAACAAAGAAATGGACAAACGTTTTTGAGAGCGACTCTCCAACTGCGAGGTAAGGGCCTTGTTTTTATGTGCAGGTGGAGTTCGAGTGATTTTGCGCTGGACAAAATCGATTCTTTTTACACTACCATTTTTGGAACCTACATGACAACGACAAATTACAATAGATTTGTACTGATAGGTCCCTTCCGTCCTTTCTGACTCACTTTCTTGTAGAGAGAGTGGCTTCTTTAAGGACTGAGGATCTTTCAAAAAATGAGCACTTTCCCATGTTTTTCCACTGTCTATCTGTCTCCTTACTGTCACCAAAAATTTACATCTGGTTTTCAGGAAAAAGCCAAAAAGGCGATGGGGTCGCGTGCTGCCTTTTGAACAGATCTCTATAACCTTAGGACATCCGTTGGATTGGATTGGTCTCAGTTTGGTAGAAAGAAAGGGGGGATTTGTTTAGTACCAGGAGATAGCTTCGGCCAGTGGGAGGAATTTGTGGGATTTTTTGATCTGCTGAAGGATTTGTCCAAATCGGCTCCTCTTTTCAGGAAGAGTAACTTTAAGATCTGGTTGATGGCCGAGCAAACCTTGGAGTCCAGGATCTCTTTTGGGATCAAGGAAGTCAATGCCATGTAACTCCAAATTTAACAAACGATATCTACGAGTCACTAAGCGCGTAATACTTGGGAGCGACCACTGTGGATACAATAGCAGGTGGGTACCGATAAAGGGAAGTCCTGTTTTTGGAATGGTGGCGATAGGGATTTCCCAAAGATCGCGTATTTTCTTTTGTGGTGTATGAGGGTCCAAGCCTGGATGATATGGATCTTGTGGAGAGAGCATCACCCTGGGAGAACCCAGCATGGAACGACTTGGCGTGCGTTTGAGCGAAAGATACGCGATGACTGCTCCCTTGGCTAAGTAGTAGGGTGCAGAAGGAAAGATCGAAGAATCATAAAGGTAATTTCGCTTGCGAAGCACTTCTAAGACAGGACCGTGGATGTTGTAACCTGGACATCGAAATCCCAAAACCCTTTGGCCATCCGGGAGGATGTTGTTGATGGCTTCCTCTCCCATCATGATGTCGGTTTCCAGCTCTTTATTCGGTAATTCTGTAAGTCTGTAAGGGTGATAGTAGGTATGGTTGGCCAACTCGTGCCCTCGAGAGACAGCTTCTTGAAGCACTTTGACATGCTCTGGCTGCTCAAGATCTTGGCCAATGACAAAAAAAGTGGCTCGTATACCGAGATCTTCAAAAAGATCTAGAAAACGAGGCATTGCACGAGAGTATACTGGATCTACGCCGCTTTGGGGGTCCCAGCGAAGACCATGTATCTGATAATAATACCGTAATGAATCCAGGTCTATGCTTACAGAACAGAACGAATTTTGCAAGATTGTGATCTCCAGGTTCAAAAAATTTTCATCACGAGTGGGATTTCTATATGATGCGGTGTGTTCCTATATTAATAGGATATGTGGGTAGAAATATCCACAAGATTGTGGGCCGTTCTCATTTGCTCGATTCTTGAGATGGAAAGCCTATGAAATCGTTGTCCAAATCAAAAAAATCTAAGTGTTTCTTTCGGTTTGCCGTAATTGTAAACATGAGCTCTTCGTATTGTTAGGAGAGATAAAGGTTTAGAGAAGTGGTCTTTTTTTGTGGGAAGTATCGACAGAAACAAATTTTTGTGCAAAATATTTAGGAATTTTAACTTCCTTCATTCCAAAGTAGGTTTCCCTACAGATTGGGTGTTGCATTTCACCAAGCGGGTTTCTTTAGATGTCTGAAGAGCAGCTCATTGCAGGACGTTACCGTTGTCTAGAAGTTCTAGGCACAGGAGGTTTTGCAGAAGTCTATCTCGCCGAAGATACGCGCTTGGGTAATCGCCATATGGCCTTGAAAATATTGGCCGAACACCTGACAGCTGATCCTGATCGCCTCAAGAATTTCCGTTTAGAAGCTGAGATCACAGCCCGATTGGCCAGCCCTTAT
>Ga0213833_1003014_pt1 | contig 10532 bp, 12 predicted proteins | sample SWATP21_FD_160575 | JGI IMG/M metagenome (GOLD analysis project Ga0213833, IMG submission 160575) | Coastal seawater microbial communities from Marineland, Florida, United States - SWA TP2 #1 | ecosystem: Environmental > Aquatic > Marine > Coastal | place: USA: Florida | collected 2016-08-14
AAACACCGCACCATAGGGGTCGCTGTCTACGAGACCAAAGACTGGCAGCTTCAGCGTCGTTTTCATCCGCTTCAGGAACAAGCGCGTAGCAACATCAGGCTGGCCCTTGGCAGTGATAATGATACACGGGTACTTGTTGTAGAATCGATCTTCGGCCAACCGCATGAACGCCGCGTCCTTTTCAACCAACAGGATGAATTCCGCATCGCTCTCGATGTCTGAGATGCGGTCAATGAACGGGGGGATGGCCTTTCCGCCAACGCCCATGCGGGAGCAATCGATGAGATCCCCATCGTCCCTGAACTGAACCCGTCCAACAACAATGCCTTTCTCACTCGCGACAACATTCAACGACGTGCGAGTGCACCCCGCCATGCACGCAATATCGTCAAGCACAGTGTCACTTTCACGCTGGTCGTTGAACAGCTTCACGTCAGTGTAGAACAGATCACGCTTCGTTACGTGAATACGCTTGAGCAGAACCTGGTGAATGAGCTGGATGACCCTCGTGGTCACTGTGGTTTTTCGGACAGTCGCCGTAGAAACAAACGGCCGCGCGGACAGCTTGTCCTTCAAGACGATCCTGTCCAGGTCCGCCACATACAATTGATTGCTCGAGCTACGGTTGGGCACCGAGAATGTGAATCCTAACCCAGCCATAATTTGGTCCGCAGCCTTGACGATAATGCCTTCCAACGCATCCAGAACCTCGTTGCTGTCCCGCTCGGCAACCTCGATGACGTCCTCAATGCCAAGCTCAGCAAGAGTGGCGGCCGTCACAGAGCCGCTTCCCGCCCCAGCTCCAGGACCCAAACCACGTGTAGAAGCAGTTCCATCACGCTGACGAACCAGCGCGCGCACTGCATTCATGACATCCAGGGTGGATGGCACATTCCCCGCCCCGGATGAGGCTGAGGCGGCATCGCCTGTCCGTCGGCGTTTCTTGGTTGGCCTTCGCGCCACAGCATGCGTGTTTGGCTCGCGTGCAGCGGCAGAGCTGTCGCCTCGTCGCTGCTGTTTTCGCGTGCCAGACATGGCGCTCGAGTTGGGCGAACTGAAAGCACTGGCACAGCCCTCAGCTTCAACTGATTCTTGCACGACTTTCGCGCGACGCACGGATCTACGGAACATTCAATCATCACCACAGCACCGAAAAAGTGGACCCAGCCGCAGTTGAATTTCAAAGCGATGATGCATGGTGTCCGTAGCTGCGTGCCGTGGGGCGATTTGGAGAGCAAGGTGGCAGTTCTTAGGAACTGGAAGCATGGCGTTGACGCTCAAAGTACCGTACTCGGTCGAGGATGAAGCCCGCCTTGCGGTTGCGGGACTCCGTGGCGGCGACAGTGCAAGTGTCGGTGCAGGGGCAGCCCAAAGCGACCACGCGCACACCGTGTCCACTGCGCCCGTTGGTGACCGTGATGCGCAGCCTTCTGCCCGGCGACAGTCTGCCGCTGGCGGCGTGCCTGGTATCGGTGGTGCCAAAGAGAAGCTTGACGAGCTGTTCCTCCAGTGGCTGGCACTGCCGGACACTGCAGATCTGTTCAACGAGCTGATTGCCAACATCAAGAGCGGCCAGCCGCTGGCGGTTCCTCCCCACACTTCTTTGGTGGCGTCGCTTCTTCACCGCGGGCCTCTGGGGAGCGCGGCGTCGGCAGGATCTGGTTCATCGTCCCCACTTCGTGGGAAAAACTCGCCGCCGCCTCGGTCACCCAGCCGTGCGGCCCAAGCTGCGTTGGCCGGCCCTGCGACAAATCTTCAATTCAGCTTCTCAGCTGATCCCAGCGACGGTATGTGGCGCTTTGTGTGACATTGATACGTTGTACTCATCATCCAACGTGTTCATGCCCCACTTGCAGATGCTAGCAAGTCCATGAGCCACCAGGTAGCGGCCGTACCCAGGTCCGGGCTGTGTGCACGCGCTCACGGCTTGTGTCGCTGCTGTGTGCCATACTTTCGCTGCAGGTTTCATCGCCACTGTCTCCTCCGCCAGCCGCGCGAACATCAGTGTCGTCGCCTGCAGGCGGTGACGCGTCGCCCCAGGCCGCATCACCGGCTGGCTCGTCCACAGTAGCATTGTCTGCGGCGTCGCCATCTACACCGCCCCGCCCGCCACAAGGTGGTGCCACGAAGCCAGTCTCGCCCCCTCCACCAGGCGCAGTGACTACGCCGGCAAGTGTGCCTATGGTGGGTGCTTTATCGCCTGTTGTCCTGACGTGCGGCCTTGGCTTCCAGGGATCGACTACCCCGGGCACCGCGCACACCATCCCGACATTCTATGTCCCCGGTGCCGGCGGGCGTGGCCGAGGCAAGCCCATGCGCGGGGAGGAACTGCCAAGCAAACTTGTACGTGGCTGCTCTGCCGTGGGCTGCGGCCTGTGCTGACATCTTGTGACGGAGCAGAATCTTGTCGTGGAAGTGTTCCGAGCCGCGCACGAAGGCCGTGCCGCCGAACTTGTGTCGCCCCCAGCGGCGGTGCCTCCCAACGCTGACAGCAGTGAGCCTACGGAGACTGCTGCCGGTGTTACTGTGCTGACATCGGACGCGAATATTGCCCTGCGCGTGGAGCAGTTCCCGGCCGTTGCGAAGACGCTGTGTGGCTTCCCTTCATTTTTTGCGGCACCGCTCTTTCGACGCGTGAAGAAACTGTACATGGCGGAAGGTAACGCAGAAAAGGCAGAACGGAAATCAAAGGCGGAGGCGAGTGCCAAGGCTGGGACAGAGGGCAAGGATGGCGGCGAGTCAGACAGCGATTCCGAAGAGGACAAAGGTGGGTTGCCGGTCGAGCTGGCTGGGGCCGCCGTGTCTAACACCTGCTGTTGTTCAGGGCAAGTCCCTTTGCGCGTCTTCTTGCAATACTGGCGGGATGAGATGGAGAAGTACGACCACGTGGACAGGTTTTTCCGCTTAACCAAGCAGCCAGATTCCCAGTTCATCGTCAAGAGCGACCTGCTGCCGTTGATGGAAGAGCTGCTTGCCTTCCACCCCGGCCTCGCGTTCTTGGAGAGTACGCCCGAGTTTCAGGTGCGTGGTCCAAGTGCTCGCGCACGCGCTGTTGAGCGAATCGTCACCTGACAGCTGGCGTTCACAGGAGAAATACGCCCGCACGGTCATCGCCCGCATTTTCTACATGCTTGACCCTCTCAACCGTGGCGTGATCACCCCACGTGCGCTTCGCAAGTCCAACTTGATTGGCGCTTTCCAGCACGTCGATATGGAGGAAGATATCAACCTTGTCAACGAGTATTTCAGCTACGAGCACTTCTACGTGCTCTATTGCAAGTTCTGGGAGCTTGACACCGATCACGACTTTTTGTTGTCACGCGATGACCTGGATGCACTCGGGAATCACAGTTTGACCAAGCCTGTGCTGGATCGGGTGTTCTCACAAGCAGGACGGCCGTTTGAGTGCACAGAGCCGGGGAAGATGGGCTACGAGGACTTCGTGTGTATGTTGCATTGGCTCGCGATGCATGTGCGGTGCTCGCCTCAAGCCTATTCTGTTGGTGCTGTGCAGGCTTCTTGATGTCTGAAGAAGACAAGACACACCCCATCAGCATCGGGTACTGGTTCCGGCTGATCGATTTGGACGGCGATGGTGTGATCCGGCCAGATGAAATGCGCCACTTCTACGCAGACCAGGTATGCTAGCTGGCGGGCGCGGTGTTGGCATGCCTGCTAATGCTGTCGGACGTGAGCAGATGCAACGCATGGAGGATATGAACTGCGAGGTCGTTCCGTTTGAGGATGTGTTGTGCCAAATGTAAGTCAGTCTGGCAAGTGTGGCTGAGGTTTCCCCCCTCACGCCAGCTCTGGCGGGGCAGGTCTGATTTGCTGCAGCCGGACGTGGAAGGCGAGTTTCGAATGAAGGACTTTCTTCATCCCACTCGCGCACGCTTGACAGGTCCGTCGAGTAGCGTGCGCCACCTGAGCGTGCGAGACCTGCTGTTGACACTTGCTTCGCAGGTGTCTTCTTTAGCATCCTGTCAAACTTGTCCAAGTTTACTGCGTTTGAACAGCGAGACCCGTTCGTGGTCAAGCAGCAACAAGAACCAGGCTTTACGTGAGTGGACATCGTGTGGAGGGGTGGTGCTGTTATGCGCCGAGCTCACGTGGGGCCATGTTGCAGTGCTTGGGACCGCTATGCCCAAATTGAGTACGCACGCCTCGCCATGGAAGAGGATGCAACGGAGGATGGTGCGTGACAGTGCTTCCTACGCGGTGTACTTCGTGTTAACACTGTGTGGTTACGTGTGTGTCATTACCCAGGGATGTCCCTGGACCAAATTGAGGAAGTTGGAGGTGTTGGGGCTTGGGACGATGACGACGTCTCTGCGCCTCTGTAACAACATCAGCCGGGGATGATCAGATGATCACAACTGTTTACTTTTTTTGATGATCTAGCAATGATGGCATGCACACATGAACACGTATTTTGAGTTCCACAAGCAAAGGGCTTGTCGTCGTCCGGATGTACGCCAGCCCCAGGCGCACTGTTGGAAATGGTAGTGGCATGGTCTCCCGTGGACTTGGGAGTCCTGCCAAGGTCGGCCGTGCCAAGGCTATCTCTGTGCGGAAGCTGACCGAAGACCAAAGAGCTGAGATCCAAGAAGCATTTGATTTGTTCGACACTGACAAGAGTGGCAGCATCGACTACCACGAGCTTAAGGTTGCGATGCGTGCGCTTGGGTTCCCTGTGCGCAAGGAGGAGGTGCGGCGTTTGCTGTCCGAGCATCAGTCCCAAGCTGACGACAGCGGGGGCGTCCAGTACGATACCTTCCTGGACATCAGTACGTGCCGTTTGTGCCGTTTGTGCCGTTTGCACACTGTGGCTTGGCGTTCCTGACCCGCCACACGCTTGCAGTGACACAAAAGTACCTGGCACGCAACCCTGACGAGGAGATATGGAAAGCATTCAAGTTGTTCGATGAGGAAGGCAACGGCAGGATCAGCGTGCGGGTACGCGCACGGCAGCGCACTGCCCACTTTACGGATTGGGTCGCACACTCACGTGTGCTGTGCTTCAGAACATGCGTCGAGTGGCCCGCGAGCTCGGTGAACACCTCAATGATGACGAGCTCCGGGTGGGTTGCCACAATTTGCTATCGTGTTTGAGCTAGCTTGACGTGCACGCTCGCAGGCGATGATTGATGAGTTCGACCGAGACCAAGACGGCGCTATCAACGAGCAAGAGTTCATGTACATCATGAAAAGCGCGAGTCTTTAGTTAACATCGTTTTCCCTTGATAGAGCTGGCGTGAGACGATATACCCACAAACTTTGCGGGGCTGGGCGCGTCGCCTAGCTCCCCAATGACACACTCTAAGGCTTGTAGGATGCATAGTTGGCACACCCAAGGCCCCCGGGCGCGTACCCATGGCATCCAGGTGCCTGGATGCACTGTACGGGTGGTGGTGGATTACCATCCCACCTCGCGGGGCACACCCACCGCTCCTCGCGAGCCACTTTCTTCCACCGCCAGGCCGTTTCCACCGCATTCATGCCCATTTTAAGCCCAACCACCACCTTCTCCATCCCCCTCTACACTTGTTTTGCACAAACTTACCTGCATCACGCACACAGAAAGCGGCAAACGTACGCCGGAGAGCCTCCAAACCGGGGGTGTAGCGTGACTCATGGTGGTGTAGTGAATAACTTCACCACGGACAAATTTTACTAGTTTTTGATGATTAGTTGACTAGCACCGCGCACACCACTTTCGTTGCTCAATCACGTGCGCGCGCGTGTTTGTGCGCCATGCCGCGGCGTTGTAAGTGCAGGAAAGGCAAATGCCCCGAGTGTAGTCTGTGTACAAAGTGCAGATGCAAGTGCGCACCACGAGAGAGCAATGGGTGCCACTGCCACCGGGCCAAGTGCCCGCACTGCGCACTTTGTGTTGGCCACCTCTGCAAGTGTCCCTCAGCCGGCTCACCTCCACGAGCGAAGCGTCAGAGGGTGAGCGTGGCGCCAACCCAGCACGTGGCGAGGGGTCCTCCAGCCTCCGGTACTGCTTCGGACAGCGCCAACGCTGTCCCTACAGCTGGTTCCACGGCGGCAGCAGTGCTGCGGTACATCACTGCCGCTCTGCCTGAACCCGCGTCGTACAGCCATCGCAAGCGTTCGGCGGGCGAGTCAGGCTGGGAGGCCCACATAAAGGTGTTGAGCGGCGGATCCGGACGTATCTCAGCCTCGAGCCTGCAAAACAAGGACATTAGCGGGCGAGTTGTGCGACTGTACGCGGACATTATGATGCAGCTGCTGGCAGTAACCGTGGCGGACCCCGACGCTGTGGTTGGCAGAATTGCTGAGCGCCTCCTCAAGACACAAGGCAAGCATTCCAAACAGAGGGCGAACAATCTGCACACCAACGTGCTCACGCGAGTTGTCAAGTCTGTGAACCGTATGCTTTCACACACCGGGTTGCCAGGCGAGGTACGATCCACCATAGCAGCGGTGGCGTCTGCGGTACCCCAGCCGGTGTTTACGGCCCTTGCCGTGGGGAAAAACATGGGCAAGCGATCGAGCAACGTGCAGCTGAAGAACCGCAACGGTGTTGTGCGCAACAACCAGGGTGGTCTGAGGCCGCGGGCGCAGCGGGTCGGGCTCGGCGAACGTGCGCGCCTCACTGCCCGCGCCAACCGTGCACGGCTCGAGGAGGGCTTGAATGTGAGCGAACGTCGCGCAACACGTTTCAACCCACAAGTCGTGGAGCGTGCGGTGTCGTGGCTGGCTTCCGCGGCAGATATTTCTTCCAACTGGAAACGCAAGGTGACGCACGCAGGCAAGCGCGTGGATGTACCGTCCATGTTGTTGCGCCAGCGGCCATCCAACTTGTACAGCCAGTACATCGCACAAGTGGACGACGTCATCGGACAACGCGTGTTTCGCAGCATCATTGACCGGGCATTCACAGTGACCCGCGGCAGACGTGCTGCCATGGATTACCTAGGGCTGACGCTCGGGGAGCGCAACTTCACAGCGGTGCGCAAGTTCGTGGAGCATGTAGCAGACGCCGCCACCAAGCAACAGATCTTGGCGCTCATCACGAGTACGTCCAATGGGTGCATGTGGTGGCGTGGATTGGCGGTCACGGTTCGTGTATGCTTTGCCACAGGTGTGGCGTCGTTTCTGGCGGTTGACTTTTCGACCATGGTGCAGGTGACAAGCAGTGGCAACACCCGCTTCTGCGTGGCTCACCATGCTGATCTGGCACTACTGCCACGGGGAGATGACGGCGGCGTGGTGTGCGCGCACTGTGCTGTTGTCGATGAGCTGTGTGACACGCTGAAGGCGTTGGCACGCACTGACGACGACGAGAAGGATGTGGAGAAGATGTGCTCGTACATGCACCTGTACCAAGCTCACCAGCTTCGAGGCAAGCTGCAAGCCGAGCGCTGCCGCCAGCTGCGGGCCGCCCTGGCAGCGGACACGTGCTACATCATACTGGACTTCAAGATGAAGTGGCTTCCGGTATGGATGGGTGGTCGGCCCGTGTTGGACCATGTGTTACTGACCTCACACCTGTTGCAACGTGCTGAGCAGATGGCATTCCGTGAAGCATCTGGTGAATGGTTCGGCAAGAAGGGCATCTGCTGGCACGGTGCCGTGGTGACACTGCCAGCCCACGATGGTGCTCCGCAGCAACACATCACTGTGCACGACATTCTGTACTCCGAAACCAAGCAAGACGCCATCACCGTGCTCTCCATCGTCGAGTCGCTGCTGGTGTTTGTGCGTCGGCGTTGGCCGCACATCCAACGTGCTATTCTGCAGACTGACAATGCTGCTTGCTACTGCTCCAACATGATGATCGGTGCGTGACTGTGGGTGTGTGGCTGTGGCTGTGGCTGTGGCTGTGTGGCTGTGGCTGTGGCTGTGGTTGTGGCTGTGTGTGATTGTGTGGCTGTGGCTGTGGCTGTGGCGGTGCGTGTGTGCGCCTGCCCATCACTGACGCTTTGTGTGTGCACACGCGCAGTTGCGCTTCCCATGATGTACGCCGCCACAGGCGTGCGCGTCACCACGCTCGTGCACAACGAGGCACAGTTTGGCAAGACAGAGCTGGACGGATTGTTCGGCATCTGCACGCAAGCTGTGACTCGTTACGTGGACGCTGGACACGACGTCACGACGAGCGCTGAGCTGGTGAAAGCTCTGGTGGCAAACGGCCCGCGGCGCAATGTCATTCGTGGACTGGCGACAAAGAACGATGCATGGCATCTCAAGGCGCTCAACAAATACTTGAAGCAGACTAAGATTCCGCATGTCAGAGCCGTGCGTGAGGTGGAGTACAAGGATGACGGGCTGCACTGCCACGCGCATTCGTTGGTGGGGCAGCCACGCATCATACCATGGAGTCGCGTCACGCTCCTTCCGGGGTGGCACGCGTACCGTGACACGGCAGGGCCGTTGCCTGATGACGTCGTGCAGCAGCTTCATGCACAACTCGGCGCTGCCCCACCCACAGCTGCAGGTGCAGGTGCCGGTGCTGGTGCTGGTGCTGGTGGTGCTCAAGCTGGTGCCGGTGCCGGTGCCGGTGCCGGAGCTGGTGCTGCTAGTGCTGGTGGTGGTGCTACGTCCACTGCTAGTGGCGGTGGCAGTGGCAGTGGCAGTGGCGGTGGCGGTGGCAGCGCTGTCGTGGACGGTGAAGATTTCGACGCAGGCCGCGACGGCGATGACGATGGCCACGCTGATGGCGGCGGTGGCAACAACAACGACGGAAACGATGATGCAGACGAGGATGAAGACGAGGACGAGGACGAGGACGAGGACGAGGACGAGGGCGAGGGCGAGGACGGTGATCGGCCCACTTATGACCGCGGAGTGGATGCTGTCATCGTCGGTTCCATGCTGGATCCCGGAGAGAACCGTGAGCTCGCCTTCACGCGTGTTACAGAGATATCCTGCACCAACACAGCCAGCTTCGACGGCGCTGCGCCTGGCCCGAAGCGGCAGTTCCACCCGCGTAGTGTACCGGCGTCGTGCACTCGCCTGTTTACGTGTGATAGGTGTGGGGTGCAGTACACGTCAGCGAAAGTGCTCGCCAGCCACACTGCTCGCGGGTGTTCGCAGTGCCCGGTGTGCAAGCTCTGGTTCAGCACCCAAGACGCGGCACAGCGGCACACGCAAGCTTCAATATGCGCGCCGCGTCACGAGCCGCTTCGACAAACTGCTGTGGAATACGCTGTGGGTTTGATTGTCAAGGGTGAGCTCAGCGCCATGGTAAATTCGACCGACAAGCGCGCCCAACGCGCACAAGACCGCCAGCTGCGGTACGAGGCCAGAGCTGCAGCGCAACGTCATGTCTCGCGGCTGTTTGGGTGGGCATCTGGGTCAATAGGGGTGGACAAGGTGGACCCTGAAGTGGTGACGGTGTTGCTGAAGTACTTTGAGCAAGGCGTCAAGGCGAAGCGCCGCAAGTGGTCCGGGGAAGAGGCTCTTGAGTCGCTGCGCCACATGGAGACCCCGGATGGACAGCCCCGCTTCACCTACAGCCGACTGCCCAGCCTGCTTGGTATCAAGAGCATATTCGGGCGCGGCAAGTCCATGCTGGCTTCTCAAGCACGGGCGGCACAAACTGGCGGAATTGGGCGTCGAGGGCGGTGGTCAAGGGCGGAGGACGCGTCGATACGAGCACAGCTTGCAGACGGCGCCACCCCGGCCGACGTGGTGGTGGCTGGCCGCAGCCGACCTGCAACACTGGCGCGGACAACGAAGTTGCTCACAGCGGCAAGTGCCTCGACAGGCCACAGTGCGCCTACCGGTGCTGGGGCGCCAACATCCGCTGTCGTGGGTGCGCCAGTCTCCATCACAGTTGACACCGCAGCCGCTGCAGCCGCCGCCGAACGCGGGAGCTCAGGCGCTACCGCCACAGCTACCACCAGGAGACGGTGGACAGTGGCAGAAGAGGACCAAATCCGCGAACAGCTGCTGGCAGGAGTTGCTATTGCCGGCGTGCGAGTGGAAGGGCGCTCTGCCGTTGCGGTTGGCCAGCGTGCTCGGGTGTTGAGGCGAACCTTGCCACCACGTGAGGTGTAGGTGCGCTTGGTGGTTGCAGAAGCAGTAGCAGGTGTGGTTGTGCTGTTTTCAGCAGCGTAGGAGCTGTAGCAGGATGTGTGCGTGTAGTAGTTGCTGCTAGGCGAGTTCGCTGGGCCTGTGATGGCAGTAGACCACCTGTGGTCGGCCGCCCGAACAACGTTGGTAGCTTGTTACTTCATTTCACAGGCTCCGACCCCGCCTATCGGCTGCTCTCCACTAGCCTGGGCTTGGGTTGCGAAGAAAAAATTCAGAAGCACCTCCTGCACAAGTTAGCGTCGTGTGCGGCCTCGGTGGCGGCCCGGAGCGAGTTGCCGAAACACGCGCGTTCCAACTTGGGGGGGCAAAGACAGCGCCAATCGCCAGCTCTCGCCCAGCTTGGATCGATCTGTATACGATAATTTCCGCTTTGTTACGGGACCGGCGCGCCCAAGTTGATGTTTGCGATGAGTGTATCGATTCCGCAAAAAAATATCAGATATAGTGAGGGAAACTGATGTTAA
>Ga0213833_1003015_pt1 | contig 10532 bp, 16 predicted proteins | sample SWATP21_FD_160575 | JGI IMG/M metagenome (GOLD analysis project Ga0213833, IMG submission 160575) | Coastal seawater microbial communities from Marineland, Florida, United States - SWA TP2 #1 | ecosystem: Environmental > Aquatic > Marine > Coastal | place: USA: Florida | collected 2016-08-14
CCTGTGCGCACACCCCCCTCACCCCCACCTCCACCTCCTCTGTCGCTGCCCCTACCACCTCCCAGGCTACCTGATCGCGCGCTGGAACCCTGTGGGACAGAACGAGGGCGCGCAGACCGTTGAATAACCTCAATGTCTGCCGATGGGGAACGCTGCACGGACGCCGCGGTGAACGGAGCACCTCCACCGCCTCCTCCTCCGACGCTCCCACTTCCACCACGAGCGCTGCTACGAGCGAAGGAGTGTGCTGTGGCCGCGCGTGGCCTGGAAGACAGGTGCAAACACACACACACACGCGCGCGCGTGCACGCACGGACAGGACGGGCACTGTGTGTGAGCGCCACCCGAGACACGACAAGTACAACAGCCCCGTGGTGGCATCACGCATTCACGTACAACGGCGGCCTGCCACCTGCTTCGGATTCCATGCGCTGCCACACAGTCTGTACGTAGGCACCGACGACAACAAGGCGGGGGTAAGGAAGGCGTCAAGCACACAAACCCCTGTCGGGAGCGACAAAAGCGCACCTGCTGTGTGGATCCACGGTTCGGAAGCACCCGGCGTGCATTTACACCGCTGAAGCGCTCGTTGGTCACGATGTCGTATCCGTGGCGTTGAGTTTCAGCAAAGCGCTTGGCTGACACACGGGCCATGGAGCGAATTTCCTGCACACCACTCACCCCATCGGTCACAATGATGCATTTGCAACCTCCGCGCGACCACCGCGACCACCACACGGCAAACGAACCGCCTTGTGAGCTTGTTCTTCACCACGAAGTCGGACTCGCTGCTCCACTTCGTTTGCAATTCGACTGTTGATAACCTTGTTTTCTTCTGCAACACGCTCAGCATTGGCCTTCTTGTCCTTGACTTCCATCGTGATCACGTCGTAGCAAATCCCCTCGCTCTTGCGGATAGTGGAGGGAAACCGGTCAGTGAAGCCAACCCCGTGGTGCTTTGCACGGTACTCAGTCCGCTCTTGGTGCTCCTTCTCCTTGGCCTCGTCGTAGAAGGAGCAAGTCAGTGGGTTGAAGTCGCGAGTCTGCCAAAACTTCTTCGCGGCTCCGACCCGCGCCACCTCTTTGTCGATGGCATCCTTTGCACTGTGGTTGGTGATGTACTTGTTGCTGATGATGTTGAAGTCGCGGCCCTTGATGGTGCACCCTGGTGGCTTGCGCTCAGTCGGTGGCCGCACGTCAGGACGCTCGCCTGGCTTGTTGAAGTGGTGCTTGTCGAAGTTGATGTTGGTGATGATGTTATGAGTCTGGCGAGTGTCGGGCTTGGCCTTCTTGGGCACCCGTGGTCGCGTGGCACGTGGCTCATCGAGCTTTGGAACGTGCGTGATGATGTCATACGTCTGTGTGTAGCGCAGTTGCTTGTCCTGGTAGAGTGTTGTCACAGGGCACGAAGTGAGCTTTGCAGCGACTCCTTGGCGCGAGGCAACAAGACTTACACGAGCACGGTTCAGCTTGAGCGTGGTCTGTTGCATAGAACGCGTGCGCGTAGCTGTTTCACGAGCAGGATCACGGTAGTACTGAAGAATGGGGTCGAACTGGCGCTCCTCTCGAGACTTCTCGTAGCGTGTGACATGCTTCACGCGCACATCTTCCGGCTTCCACGCACAATTCGTTTGCTTCGCCTGCAGCAAACCCAACGTCCCAGGTCAGTACCACCTAGTATACCAAGTGACAGCTTCTGATGGTGTCTGTGACGTCACCCACCTTGTGTTGGCGGAGCATCTCGCCCCAGGACGACGGCTGCTGCTGCGCCATGATGCCCAAATGAAGGAGGCCTCAAGAGAGAGACAGCACCCTCACCAACCAGCGAAACGGGCAACCGCGACTCCAACGGATGATATTCCACACCGGGTTCGTGCCGGGCTATCCACGTGGCTGGAATCACTGGCTGCACACGCCACGATCGGTGTCCTGGCGAAGCCGCGGCGCGATCTGCACAACGGACCGTCCAGTGGCAGTGTACTTCCCGTTGAAAGAAAACGAATATACACATTGTTGTGTTTTCTGTTGACGAGTGGCACTACTTCAGCACGGGAAGGATCCTTGTGCGCACTGCGCAGGGCGTCACGCGTCCCTCTCTTCACTGCCAGCCTTCTCGAGTGGTTCAGTCGCGTCTTGCTACTTGGCTCCAGGCTTTTGAGCGACCCTTGCTCAGGACTTCTCATCACACGTGGGCTCCAGTACAGCGCGTGGCCAGTGAAAACTGGCTGCCACGTGTTTGTGTGCTTCAGTGTCGTGACGGCGTTCGGCGTCACATGTGCGAATGAAGCCACACACTGTCCAACCCAACAGCCACACATCCTATCTCCGGGACAACTCTCCACCGCCATGGGGATGTGTAAAGCACTCAGTTTCGTAAGCTTTGTTGGGCTAGCCGCGGGTGCTCTGCTTGTCGCTTTCCATGTGGGCTTCACGACGGTGCCGGACGGTGAAGCTTCGGCGGTGTGGGAATTGGACGGAACTGTGTCTGTCGTGGAGGGACCGGCGCTGATTTGGAGTTTGGGAAAACGAGTTTCAGCTCTCCAACGCTTCACAGCAGCACCCAAAGGTACTACAAACGTTCGGGCACGACATCAAAGCACCTTGCTTACATGTACAATGGTACCTCCGCTCGCGTTGCAGAGTTCCTGGTGGTGAAGTTTGTCAATGGTTCCGTCAAACATGTTCCTGGGCCAGCCTCTGTCCGCTATCATCCCCTCCTCCATGATCACATTCATACGCAACAGGTATAGCAAGCCTGTGTGTGACCGAAGCTGCTGTATCTGTCTCACGGGTGGCGCGACGTTGCAGGCAACTCGCATCACAGCAAACGAAGTGCTGGTGGTGTACCGAAGGACGCCGGACGCCCCTCTCGGAGCTGAAGTACACCGTCAAGTCATTCATGGACCAGGTGTTCATGTGCCTACGGCGGATGAGTGGCTACATGAGTTTGTGTGGCATGGGAGTGACTCGCACAACAAGGCGAGAATGGTACGCAAAACCACATGGCCGCGACACGCGCAAGCCTGACCCCGCGCATTTTGCGGACAGATCAAGAAGGGTCGCCGCTTTACGAAGCTACGAGTTGTCCCTACGCAGATGTACTATGATGTTGAAAGCATCCGCAGTAGCGACGATGCCATGATTACAGTCATGCTGATGATCTTCTTCGAGCTTGGAGGTTTGTTTCACCAGCCATTTCGTTGCGTTCCGTAGTGCGTGTTTTCACGGTTACACCACACAGACATTGAACTCATGTTGGACATGACGCACGATCCAATTGGCGACTTCATTAACGCTGTTTCTGCCGATGTGGTGAAGTTCGCCGCAAACCGCACGTACGTTCCGTGTCGGAGCTCGTTGCGCCCGTCTACTGTAGTCCTGGCAACTCACATCCGTCCTTCGCTCCCCTGAAACAGGTACGAGCAATTGAGCATGGATGCCGATGTCCTGAACAAGCTTGAAACGTACCCCCAACTTACTGCACGGGCGGCGCGTATTGGGTACACCATCAACAAGGTGCAATGGGGTGGTGGTGGCATCATGGAATCGTCTTCACTGTCCTTGCGCTTGTCGACAGGTGGTTTATCGTGGCTACCGAACCACGAAGCAATTGCAGCGTATGCATGATGACTCTATTGAGACAAGAACTCAGTTGCGTCTGAGGCAGGAAACTGAAGCAGAGGCTCAACTCATCAAAGACATGGTCCAAGAGCGCGCAATGGCGCGAGCTGCGAAGGTGCGGGAACATGCAAACACCTCTTTCAACTTGCTCTTACGACATGCTGTGCTGACACAGGAACGGCAAGAACAAACGCGTCAGGTGAACCACCAACTTGAGGTACGCTAGTTGTCTGAGAATGAAGAACGGTATGGCATTGCTGAATGGGGTGGCTGCACCAGATAAGCGCTCGTCAGCACACCGAAAGCCTCCGGCAGTCGCAGGCAATTCGGGACACGAATCTTGAGGGGACCAAGGCTCGTAACGAGTTGAGAGCGCAGCACCTGCAAGAGCTTCGCGTGATGGGAGTTGATTTGACGAAAGTTCTCGTCGCGCAACATGAGGTGGGCTACGATCCTGGCTTGTTCTTGAGGCTCGGTGCAGTTTGAAGTGCTCATCGTTGTTGATGTTTGTTGTGTGCACGATGCTTGTGTGTAGGTCCCCGATCGCATCATCCGACTGCAAACTGACGACTTGTCAGCGTCTACCTCGAGCGTTGCATTGAATTTTACAGCAAGTGAAGCAAGCGTTGACCCGTTGGCCGATTTCGTTCCCAGGCACAGCTCCGAAGCCGATGTTGATGACGAGGAACAGCGCATCGCAAACAAGAAGGAGTACCGCCGTAGGCATTTATCGTATCATCCCGACAAGTCTCCACAACGCAGGCATCCAGACCTCCACATTCATCTCGACGACTAGTCGCTGGGTGCACTGGAAGAAGGGGGGGGAGGGGCAAAGGCTACCCGTGTTTCTGCTTCTGCATGCAGCTGCTCGAAACAAACTGAATACGATCCACCAGGGTACAACTTCACCACGTATATCGGATCTTGGTGGCAACCCTGCAGTGTCCGCCGGTCTTCGTACCGCCTTTTGGCGATGTCATCCTCGCTATCTGTACGAGTTCGGCGCCGAGTATATGAGGCAGGAGCGACAACGGACAATGAAGCGGTGCCTCAACACTCCAGTGATGATGGTGATGATGATGACGATGGAGGATTCCCTCCAGTACCGCCCGCACAACCATTGGCGCGGTCACGATCTGTGTCCAGCGCTGCCGTCCCGATGCGCGCGCACACCCGGCGCCGTAGCTACAGCGGTGACGCTTCAGAGGATGTTCATGGCGCTGGAGGCGGACATTTGCCACCTGTGACCCCCATTGGGCGGTCCTTGGAGCCAAGGGAAGTGTCATCGGGGCCGTCACGTGTGCCAGACCGCACATCCGCCGCCCGGCATCGTCGAGTCGCCTCTGCCGCTGCTACGCCGACTCCATACACAGGAGGAGGAGGAAGAGGAGGAGGAGGAGGAGGAGGAGGAGGAGGAGAAGGTCGAGGAGGAAGAAGAGGAGGAGGAGGAGGTGGTGGTAGTGGCAATGGTGGTGGAGGAGGATCAGGGGAGACTGTGTCTCCACGTGTCTCGTGGGCCCAGTTGTCCGTGACGCCTGGTCCGGGCGCCTTGCGACCCACCCGCCGCCTGTCCAGCCGTCGTTCCGAATCGTTTGATGACCCCCATGCCCCTGGCACGGACCCACTTCCGCCGTCCGCTGTGGCCATGTCGCGTCGAAGTGGCATATCATCAAGGCGGGACGGGAGCCCCCGAGGCGCCGTCCAGTCTGCTCCGGTGGTGGTCGCGCCACTGACGGATGACAGGGCACACATTCGCGGCGGGCTGTTTCAGTTGATCTTCAACACCTTCGGGGTCGTCGCAGTTGCTGCACTGTACATGTCCTACCTCACGATGAGGGCGTTTATCGTGCCGATATTCTGGGCGGTGCTCGTGTCTGTGCCAGTTCGATACGCGAAGCGCCAGGTTGTGGATGTGATTGCGTACATCGCCAAGGTACGAGCGTGCTGCAGCTGGCTTCACGTCCGTTGTGATAGCTATTCACGTGCTTGAGTGTTCACTTCGCCACTGCAGGTCACAGGCTGTGTAGACGAGGACTTTGATGCAAGCGAAATCGGTGGCAGCGCCAGCTCGCGCGCAACGTACTTGTCCAGCTCCCACAGACGTCGGCAGGCCAAAGCCAAGCGGCGATCTGCGCCATACCTTGGCACCTTGGTCTTGGCATTTGTGGCCTACCTATTGTTCTTGGTGCTATCGCTCGAGGTTATGGTTGTCATCGGAATTGTCGTGGCGCTGCTGGCAGCAGTGGTGTTGCTGATGTACATGCTGTGGGCCGTCCGCTGGGCTTTGAGCCTCACACCCTGGGCAGAAGGGTGGTTTGAAGCGGGCTCTCCCCACTGGATCCCGATGTGGTTGTACACAAACTTGAAGAGCGCTTGGTGCTGGATATCCAGCTTCCCACCTCTTCGTTTGTTGTGGTTTTTGGTGATGGATGTGTATCAGTCTGTGGGCGGATACATGGTGCAGTACACCAACTTTGTGGCGACAAGTGTCATCATCACTCTCTTTCTGGTTTCCATTCTCGGTGTGCCAACCTTGGTGGCGATGCAGCTCTCACAAGAGAGCGCTGCCTTTGCCGAACGCACCTGGGTGACCCACAATGGCCACATGATGCGCCTCGTGCAGGTGGGTTGAGAGGTTGCAGTGGCTCACCGGGCACAACATCTCATGCGTCGCGTGTTTTTGTGTGGGTGTATGTACGCGGTGTGCAGTCTGCTTTCGAGATCCCCCCACCTATCCACGTGTCCGCCGAGACTCTGCCGTTGGGTGGTGTGGACACCCTGTTCGGGCAAACGGAGGATCCTTGGATCACTCCGTTTAGCAACCGCATTCCGCTGCCCTCCTGCGAGTGCACTGAGACTCCCGAGGAAGTGTGCGAAGAGCGATCGACGAGCGAACCGAAGGTGCCGGATTTTGCCTCTGCTCACGTGGATGCTGATGGGTACGTGTCACTGATGTGCTGCTGGGGGTACCGTTGCATCGTGCAGCGGCTCATCATGTGGGTGTCGGTGTGTTCAGAGGTGCTGCGGTGGAGGCAGAGTCACCGGGTCCGAGCAGGCCTCCAGACCCACCCGGAACAACTACGGATGCACACAAAGACTGGGAGCGTTTCAGGTTGGTCGTGTATGTCCTGCAACGGCGGTCGTATAGGCCCGTCATCCGCGGACGTTGGTGTGAACAGGTCGTTTGCCGTGGACATGGAATACAGTCAACCCTACGAAGTGTCCAGGTAGGTGCATGTTCGTCAACATCTTTGAAAGTGCGGTGTTCATGCTTTGAGCACCTGGCGCTGGCAGATACTCGATATCGCTGCACAACACAACAAACGTATGGCCCACCGCGTGGGTGTTGTACGGCTCACATGAGGGTGAAGGTTGGGCTGTCCTACATTCCATGGTAAGCTCCCTGGAACCGCCTCCCACAACCCACACAACCACACACGCCGCCCCACAGACGTGCTTGCCTTGACGTTTGCTCTCTTGTGAATGCCTCCAGAGCAATGCCTCATGGGCCGGTGATTTGATTGCCGAGGCTGCACTCAAGGAGAAGTCAAAGCCGTGCGTTTTTGGCAGGATGCTGTTGTGAGCTTGTTTTGCGTGCTGTGCTGACAAAGCGGGCCACTGTGCACAGATTCAAGTTCCTTCGCCTGGTTCTGACCGAGTTTTGCACTCGAGAGACGCCTGTTGGTGTAGGCACTCTTCCATGGGAAACGCAGCGGGAGCTACGGATCGAAGCTCTTCGTGTGTACCACACCGGTGTACGAGAAATGATGAAGGAGGCCTCCAAACAGGTGTGTGTGTGTGTGTGTGTGTGTGTGCGTGTGTGTGTGTGTGTGTCTGGTGCCCCGCGTCGGTCGGTCACATTCAATTACGTTTTGCCCGTGTGCTTGCAGTTCGAAGCGTGGTGGATGGCTTACACTGAAGACCAACCCGCGCTGCGAGAGCTTGCTTCTGGGGTGCTGGACATGTTGGAGGGGTGCGTGGTTTCTTTCTTCATGAAAGGGTGCCTGTTGTGCGCCGTTGGCTGACGTGCCTGTTCCGATGCAGTGGCGACTCCAACCTTACTAAGTCATCCTCTGGCCCCAAAGTACAAGCTGTTGCGGATAAGTGGAAGCAGGGACAAATTGATTGGGAAATGCCAAGGGCTATGTGGGACGCCGTGGTTGAGGTGCATGATTCGATGCAGGTACGAGTCGGTGAAGTGTGCGACTGTGCACTTGGTGATGCAACACTCATGCAACGGGGCACTCGCTGCGATCCAGGATTCTGACTACTTGAACTTTAAGACGTACTCCCAACGCTTGCTGGCGTTCTTCTCTGGGTTCTTGGATACATTTGCGACTGGCGGCTTGACCATTGTCAGCTGGTTGATGAGCATATTTGACGCTATTGTGCAGCTGCTCATCTTCCTGAACGTCCTTGTTATTCTGGTCGGCGTCACCGACAAGCACTCTCACACGCTCTTGATGCGCATTGCTCCGATGCGTCTCAATGGTACCACTACAGAGGAGATCCTGGACTCGTTCAGTGGGCCTGTCCGTGGGGTGTTTGTCTCCAGTTTGAAGATGGTGTTCTTCCACGGACTGTACACGTACGTGGCTGTCAAGTGGCTCCCCAGCATCACATTTGAGCGTGTTGTGGCTGACAAGACAGTGTCTGGCAGGTGGCTTGTATTTCACATTTTCGAGCTCCCACTGCCAGTACTAGCGACCATCCTGAGTTCTCTTCTTTCTGTGGTGCCCCTTGTACCAGTGATTCTCGTTTTCGTACCATGTGTCATCAGTGTATGGCTGCAGGTGAGCACGATACCCCGCCACCAAGCCATGGCACCCTCTCACTTGTTGTTCCTCACAGGGCGAGATCGTGAAAGCCATGACAATTCTGGCATTTGGAGCCTGGTTATGGCGCGGTACTGCTGCGGAGGCCATCTACAATGACATTCCCAACTCCCCGCACCCATATGTGACAGGTCTAAGTGTCATTGGTGTACGTGTTGCTGCGTTTGTTTGTTTTCTTTCTCCACAATGCACTCAGCACCCCATCCTGTGGCTCCCTCACCTTTCGTTCGTTGGATGGTGTGTGATGAATGTACTGCCTTCAGGGCTACTACATGTCAGGCGTTGCTGGTGCTTTCATCGGTCCGATGATCATGACTGTGCCCATCATCTCCATTAACCTGTACGACGGCCTTGCCTGGTGTTGTTGTTTCGCTGGCGCATGGGTGTGCCGGCAATCTCTCCTAACGCTTCTTCCTTGCGCCTCTCGCCTCCCTCACTTGCAGCTACAAGCAGTACAAGTCTTGGCATGACTGGGGCCTTCACCCCTCCCCGCCTCTGGCGCGCACGCGGTAGAGAGTGCACACACGAAACAACAACTCCGACTAGATTGTGTAATTTCGAATTTATCGCACAACAACGGACCTGCTGCCGCTGTGCTGTGCAGCCTGCTGCGGGCTTCAGGCGCGGTCGGTTTGTCGGTTGTTGGGCTTGAACACCCAACAAGTCGGCCTTGTCCCATCACGATGGACTCGAATGAGAGTACTAAGGAGGGGGCACCCCCACTTGCGGAGAAAGGGGGCGAGAAAGATGACTCAGGCAGCCAACAAGCCGCGCAGGGGCAGGACTTGCAGGATCCAGTTGATGAGTCGCCCGCCGGCGCACAGGGCATCCCAGCCAACTCACCCAGCGCCACACAAATTGCCAGTGAAGCATCCGCTCGTCGCCGCCGCCGTCGGCGGAAACGGCGAGGGAAAAAGCCCCCCGCGGGCTCCAAAGATCCCGTCACTCCTCGTGCGCTGCGCGGGCGCCCTGAATGGAACTCCACCCCTGCCGCTGCCAGCGCCACTGAGGAGTACCAGATGACGCTCTCCCAACGGGTGACGAGACGTAGAAACCTTCAGCGGCATCGACTCGCACAGAAGAAGCGGCGTGGTGCGCACAAGCGCAAAGGTGCGGGGGCAGCGGATGCACACTCTCACCAGGGGGAGGAAGGAGCAACCTCCAGTCATGACGCCACTGCAGCCTCCTCAGTGGATGCTGCTTCTGACAGCATCATTACAGATCTGAACAGTCTTGTGGTGAGCGATGGCACCCCCTCAGGGCGTCATCGTGCCAGTGTTGGAACGCTGTCCACCCTGTCCGACCCGCAGCACGACGTGTCGCTGCCCGTGTCGCCCGGTCCACAGTTGCAAGACGTCACGGACGGTGTGCACACGGCGGTGCAAACCGACACACCTGGCACGCGGAGAAGAAGAAGACGGCGCAGGACAAAGCGTGGCAGCGGTCATCATGGCGCCAGGCCCAGCACAGTGGCATCGGGACGACCCTCGTTGAGCACAGCGTCGTTCTACGGCCCGTATGCCGCGTCCCTGCGAGCACTGGGCACAGACGGTGGCCGCTCCTCCAAGCATTCTGGGACCAGGCGCCCAAGCAGCCTCCCCTCCACTCCGATTCGCAGGGTGCGGTCCGTGCCGGCCCACCTGACGTTTTCCCCACACCACCACTACGACGGTGCACTGCGGCGCAAACGGCCACCGCTGGCGTCCACGCAGGCACTGTCGGAAGCGATTCGACGCCGTCGGCCGCGTGAGATCTTCCAAAAGTCCGGGGCTGTGTTTTCAAGTTACTCCCTTTCCAAGTTCAAGTCTGCTCCTGCGTTCAGCATGGGTGCGTGCGCGCGTGTGTGTGTGTGTGTGTGTGTACAAAGCAAGACGCAGCCTCTCACGCTGTGATGCTTGCTGCGGGTGTGCTCGCCCGTGTTCATGCGTGTGCCTACGCCTGCATGTGTGCAGGTGGAAAACTGAAGTCGCGACGGGAAATCGCTATTGATTGCGGCTTCCCGGAACCCCCGGGTCCGGACGTGTACGACACCGCCAAGTCGTTCTCAGCAACGTGCGTGGATTGTTGTGTGTTTTT
>Ga0213833_1003018_pt1 | contig 10528 bp, 12 predicted proteins | sample SWATP21_FD_160575 | JGI IMG/M metagenome (GOLD analysis project Ga0213833, IMG submission 160575) | Coastal seawater microbial communities from Marineland, Florida, United States - SWA TP2 #1 | ecosystem: Environmental > Aquatic > Marine > Coastal | place: USA: Florida | collected 2016-08-14
GGCTATGATGACGGGAGCCGTGCGGGTGGGGGTGGGGGTGCGGGTGCAGGTGCAGGTGCAGGTGCAGGTGCAGGTGCAGGTGCAGGTGCAGGTGCAGGTGGCGTGCCCGTGGTGACTGGTGGGCCACCCGTTGCCAGCATCGATCTGGCTTCCATTCTGGAGCGCTACTCTGGCATGTTGTTGGAGGCCACACGTGCGAAACATAGTGGCGCGGGGGCTCCGTAGCTCTGTATGGTGTGTGGTGTAGAGCTGGTTTGCAGTTTCCGTCGGTTCGGTTGGTCGAGAGCAGCGACATGCGACATGCGAAGTCAAACACCAAATGTGTGAAAGAACAAACTCGCGCGTCATGACTTTGTGCTGTTGTGCTTGTTGTGTTCATCTCACACCACAAGTACATTGGTAGACACACGTTGCCGCCCACCATGCCCACTCCGCTCCGCATTGTAGATGTCGAGTTGGTGAACTTCAAATCGTTCCATGGAAGGTACGTGTGGATGAAAAGCACGGGCCGCTGTGACTACGCTCACACAGACTACAGGGTGAATGTTCCGATTGCACCTGGATTCACTTGGTGCGTTTAGCAGCGTGGTTGTGGGGCTCCAATAGCGCCCAACTTGTGCACGGCTGTGTGGTTTATCACTGTGGAACATGTGCAGTATCTGTGGCAAGAATGGATGCGGAAAGTCAGCCCTTGTGGACGGCATTCGATTTGTACGTTCCCAAACCACGTGTCGCAAAAAGCCATGCGAAACCCAACTCATGTCACCCGTCGGCTTCCGCGACCACAAATGTAAACAGGTGTTGGGCGCGTCTGCCGCGAAGCTACGCGCACACTCTTTGAAAGAGCTCATCAATCAGCATGCAGTCTCAAAGCGAGATGACGCCGGTGCGGCCGTGTCTTTGTGGGTCGAGACACAGAGTGGGGAACGTCGCCAGATCCAGCGGACCATCCACGTGAATGGAAGTGGCCAAGTGACCTCCAAGTACCGGTGGAGTTGCGGAGCGGACACACTCACGCTGTCGTCCAAGGCTGACATCACGAAATGGCTCGCTTGCCATGGGTTGGACGTGACAAATGAACGACGCTTTGTGCTGGCACAGAAGTATGTGGCGTGGGTGTGTCCGAACACGCCGCACTCACCCCTTTTGCCTTGTTGTTGGGTTCAGCCAAATTTCACAGGTTGCTGACGCCAGCCCATGTGACCTCCTCGCATTTGTCGAAGGCTTAGCGTACGAGCAACCCATGCTGTCAATCGGAATGTGTGGGGTGTACTGGGTGATTCGTTCGTGCTGTTCCAGGGGAACGACTGAGCTCAAAAACGCCATCGAAGCACAAGAGTTGCTCGTGGCTACACACCAAGAAGAAAACAAGCACTTGCATCAGCACGTGGCCAGATTGAAAGTCAAGGTTGAAGCAGCGCAACCAACACTCCAAGCTCACGACAAGTGCGCCGTGCTAACGCGATGATGTGGTGCACGTGCGTTGGCGCAGCTCACCATGCTCGATTCCAGGCTTGTGAAGTGCCGGTCGAACTTGTATGAGCAACAAGCAACTTGGGCAAATGCAACGCTGGCGGGGTTGAGCGACCTTGATGACGCACTGAAAACACAAGTGCAAGAAACCACAGACCGAGAACATGCTGCAGCAAGTCAACTTGCCACCGTCAAGAGCGAGGCTGAGCACGTGCGTAGCCAATTGGAGACGTCACGGGAATCACAAGAGGCCCAAGCCGCATCCGTTGCACAATGGAAGGAGCGGCACAGGAAACAGCGTCTCGAGGTTGGCAGTGTGGATGGTACGGTATCGCTGTTCGTACGTGGTGTCGTGTCTCTTCAAGGGCACCCAACTGATTGCACTTGTGGCAGCCAAGCTCAAGGCAAGCCATGGTCGAGCTCGAAGGGTGAAAAAGCAAATCAAGCAGGCACGCAGTGCCTTCGACAAGCACGAAGCAAAGGTGGCAGCACTGACCTCCTCGCTTGCAGCGAAGAAGGAACGACTGTCATCGTTGCCTTGCAGCCCTCTGGAAGCTACCCGCGATGCAGAAAAGTGGGAGCACGCCTGCCGGCAAGTGCATGCAGCAGAGAGCGTCGTGTCTGCGAGTCAGCTTGGCTTTGCACATGCAGAGACTAAGGCTGCAGCTGCCGGTGCTGCCTTGTCACATGCAACTCAACGGCTCACCGACGCCACTGCTGAGGCCATACGTGTGCAAGAATGCGCCACTCAGAGCCATGAAGACAGAAAGGCTGCCGAAACCGAAGTTCGTGACGCCGAAGCGGTTGTCGTCCGCAACCAAGCACTTGCTGCCAAGGAACAGCAACAGCACGTCACGACCCGCACGCAAGCAGCGCTCGCGGCTCGCCGTGCCACGGTACTTGAACTCACACGAGACCATGGACAGGGCCGTGTACACGGCATGCTTTGTGATATACGAGCCGAAGTTCACCCACGGGCGCGGCTGGCTGTCAACGAAGTGCTGCGGTCTGTTCTCACGACCGGTGTTGTTGTCGACACGCGCGCCACGGCAATGCTGGTCACACGGCGTTTTGAGGCACGCAAGCTTGGACGTGTCCGATGCTTGATTGTCGAGGAACTGCTCAGCCAAAACACGAGCCACGAACACACGGAGGCGAGTTTGGCTCGCTTGGTTACCGTGCCGTCACGCCTTCGTGGAGTCGTGAACCACCTCCTCAGAGGGTGGTCATTGGTGAAAGATCGGGACGCGTTGTTTTCTCGCCAATGGAATCATCGCAACGTGGTCTCCGCTGACGGAAGTACGTTTGTGTTGTGTTGGTGCAGAGTTATGTTCTTGACGGTGTGGGTCCATCATGTGCTGAAACGCAGCCATGCGAAGGCGATCTGGTGAGGTCAGTGGCGGAGTACGCCCACGTCATGGACGCCTGCCCAACTGGGTGATGTTGGGACACTCACACCCCACACAGGGTGTGCAACACGTGATCTCGCATGAAGATGTTCGCCGGCCACCGTACACTTCAACAGCGGCTGGGCGTGAACGCTTGCGTGAGGCAGAAACCAGGCTCAAGAAAGCAGAGGCTGAGTACACTGAAGCCATCGCAAAGTCAAAGCATGCACAACAGCGTGTGCTGGCAGCTGATTCAAAGAGTGCAGCACAAGGAGCGATTGTTGGACGCCTCAAGAAAGAGAAGGAGGTTGCCCAGGTGTGTGTCATGTGTGCTCGGCGGCCTGAATGGAGGCGATGTTGTTGACCCCGAATGACTTGTTCCCCAAAGAGACGCGACACGGCTGCTCGAAACACAACGCTGCGGCTCCAACACAAATTGACGCAGGCGAATGTCGCACTGGCCCAAGCAAAGGTAAAGCCGGGGCTCATTTGTATTTGCTGGACAGTGCGTGACACGTACGAGCAGCTCATGATGTTGCGGCACACCATAGTCTGCCCTTGAGGCGGTTTCCACAGAGCTGGGGCCAGAGCTTGACGCCTTCCGCCAAGCCTCCAAGCTATCAGCCTGTGTTGAAGCATTGGCACACGACCTTGACGCCCACACCTCCAGCATGGAACAGCTGGCGGGCAAAGAAACAAAGCTGCGGGCACGGTTGAGTGAGGAAACCAGTGTATTGACAGCGTTGGCAAACGTCAAGGTATGGTGCCGCAGCTTGTGTGGCTCTTGCAAACCGGGCAACATCTAACCTTCGCAGCAAGGTTGAGGCTCGGCACGAATTGAAACGAATGGCACAAGAGCTGCAGATGGCAACCAAGTCCCTACGGAAGGCAACTGCGACTGTGTCCGAGCATGAGCATCGCATGGAAGTGCTTCTGGGTCGTGCAAAGCGTGCAGAGCAAAGGGTGTGTGCCACGTGCCTGTCGTTGTACCAACGGTTCTGATGTGAGGTGGTGCGCAGTGCTTGAGCGCACGCTCAGAGTTGAGCAAGCTGGAAAGGAAAGGAGGAACATTGCAGCAGCGGCGACATGAAGCAGAGCAGGTGCTTGCCAGCTGTGGGAACGTCACGTGCGACTCACGACAGCAACTGGTCCTCAATGAGCTTCGCGACTCCGAGTCAAATGAGTTTTGGCGCCGAGTGAACAAACTGAAAGCCATGATCAACGACAAAGCCAGGTACACAACGTGGTGATGCGGACTGTTGTTCTTGGTGCCTCCCGCCTGGTGATGCGGGCTGTTGTTCTTGGTGCCTCCCGCCCAACGCGGTGTGTGCAGAGAGCTGGAAGCCAGTGCAAGCTTGATCGATCCTGCGAGACTGAAAGAGGGCCTTCAAGCGCGAGACGACTTTGTGTCAATGAGCTCCAGCGTTGCGGCCCATGACACAGCGTTGGCAACAATGGTGGATGAAAAAGACTCCATGTGTGCTCGTCGGTGGGTAGTGTGTGCTCTCCGTCAAGAACTGGCCGACTTTGACATGTTCGTCTTCACTGCCAGCAAGTTGATTGTCCTTGAAGCGCTGGGGAAGTTGAACAAGAAGCTGATCACGACGTACACAGCCCTGGTGCAGGTGGAGTTTCTCTGGTTGTGTCTCAGTGGTGGGGAAGTGTTGACCACCGAAGTTGCCGCTTGTTTTCTTCGCGTTGGTGCGCGTGCAGGGTGGGGACTGCTGCCTTCGCTTTCCCCATGCGGGGCTCGCATTGTTCACCCACGGCATCGACCTGCACGTCAAAGCCGACAGCGAGTGCGTGATGTGTTGATGCATGGCGTGTCAAAGGTTGAATGGCGGTCACGACATGCTGCGATGCGCCATCTACCTTCCGCAGGTGGAGGCTGTTTGAAGAGCTGTCAGGAGGGCAGCAAGCTTTGGCAGCCTTTGCGTTGTGCATGGCTCTCCACGCAGTGTATCCCACCCCGTTCTTGCTTTTGGACGGTTCGTTGCTGTGGACGCTGGCGTTTTCTTTCCTGTTCGACCAATGGTTGCGGCGTCCAATCCGGGGATTACACTCGCGTGGTGTGCTACGTTTTCAGAAGTGGATGCCGCTCTGGACACTGAGATGGTTGCTGCTGTGGCGGCATATCTGTCTGGAAAGACACTAGGTACCTCCGACCCGAGTGTGCATGTGCAGTACATCGTCGTGACGCACAGAGTGGACATGTATCTTTCGTCTGAAGCTCTTGTGGGCGTGTTCTCGACATCGTCGGGCACGTCCAATGCCATAAGTGTCTTCGACTTTGGAACCACCACCCCTCCTCCAACAACGGCAGATGCAGCGGTAGACTCGGCTGTGTCGACAAACATGACGTAGCAAGTACAATGTAGAATTACACAAGGGCGGATGGCTTCCGCACTCAAAAACAACTCGCACTCGAGCGGGCAGGCCAAACCAAATATCAGTAGCAGCGGCTATGTACAACAGTCCACGCTCCACAACAGCACCAGAAACGTGCCGCCTTCCGTGACTCTTTCTCCTTGACACCAACACAACATGGGACATGGGCCTCACTAATCACAATGTGTGACACAACGCACACTGTCCGTGCAGGGGTGTATCTCGTACGGCACGTGTGCCTCGAAAGCCATTACGGCATCTCGGTCACTCCGAGGGGCAGTGACCCAGGCGCACGCACCGGCTTCGCAGCACGGGAAATTCCCAACGGCTTCCGCGATCGCCCCCGTTGCAGCCTGCGGAACGCGGCTTTCTTTCCCTGGACCTTTTTCTTTGGGAGGGCTGCAGGTGGGACGGATTGAACGGACTCGTTGGCTACTGCGTCCGCTGGTAGGGAGAAAGCAGGCCGTCATATCATGCTCTCAGCGCACACGCACACGCACACACGGACACGACACGTGCTACGGCTGACGCGTCGTACCGTTGAGGTACGGAAACAATGCAGATCGGGAGGCGGAAGTGCGAATGGGGCTGTGGCAGGGCGTGTCGAAGAGGGTAACCAAGCGTGACGTGGACACGGATCCCTGCACTGAAGTCGGACGAGCCACCGTCGTCGCACTCACTGTTGCACATATGTGGGCATGCAAGTGTGTGAGAGGCATGCTGGATGCACACGTCACGTGTGTGACACGTGTCGTATGGGGCCATGCCAAGACCACCAGGAACTCCACGCACGACAACAAAACACGACACAGCAAATACTCCAGACCTGAGTGTCTCAACGGTGAGTGCTGTACCGGCGCTGTGCCTGGACGCTTCTCCTTTTGAGCCATGCGCCGACGCGCCAACTCAGCTGGCGACGTGCACCAGTTGCGGGGTGGTACAACTGCCAGCGAGAGAAGGTTACACACTGTCAGTTGCCACTGGCAATGGACTCCTCAGCAGCATAGCATCCTGCTGTCGCAGCATGAGACGTACAGCGAGCATCAGCGGGACCAGGGGAGAGTGCGCGCACATGGTCCATGGATTTCGTCTTCGGCACGGGCGGCACTGGTCCAAAATCAGAGTACGGCTCGTACACAGGACCAGGCGAGTGGATGCCGTAGTTGGCACGCTTGCTGAGCTTGCGAGAGTGGAACAAACCTGCACATGTATTGTTTGGTGGCGGTCAGTCAAGGGACGTGGCACACAACACAATGAAATACCACACAAGCCGTGCTACACATGGGGGGAGAACAAGTGTGTCGCACGCACTGTGGGGAGGAAAACGTGGGCCACTGCCAAACGAAATCGGTGTGAGCCCGGTGCCAAACTTGGGCAACGCGTAGATGGGGCCAGGGGATGAGGAGCGTGCCACATGGCCACCGTTGAAGCGATCGGGAACGCGCGCTGGGGTGGCTTTGGTGTGCCTCTTGGAAGAAAAGTCCGAGGGCGGGTCATAGATAGGACCGGGAGAATGCATGCCTGGTGAGGGTCGTTGGGGGGCAGCGGTGTTAGGTGGACGCAGGCACGGTGCCGCAACAGGAAAACAAACATACGAGCACACTCGCCGTGGCAAGGTGCACAACTCACCATAGTTGGCTGCTTTCGCAATCTTCATTCCAAACCACCGGCCTGTCGTGGTGGTCGCAACACACACACACAACAACACACAACACAACACACGCTCGTGAGTTCAACATCGCAAACTGCAGCGCACGCCACCAATAGTCACTAACCCGGTGACTCAAAACGAGGCATGGGACTGAAACGTCCACCAGGAGTTGAGGCTCGGGACACGTGTGAAACGTCGTAGATCGGTCCGGGGGAGTCGCCTGCAAAGCCAAAACGTCGGCAGTGAGAAGCGGCGGCGCCTGTAGCAGTAGAAGCAGCAGCAGTAGAAGCAGCAGCAGTAGAAGCAGCAGCAGCAGCAGAGCAACAAGCAGCTCGAGCAGAAGCAACACCACAACACAAGTCCGGGTCCGCAACACCATGTACATGACCACGCAGCACGTTGATGTTGCAGCAACGCACTTTGGTTCCTCGACGCGAAGACGGCACGGCCAGGTGTCGTAGGTGGCGGCCCCATGGCGAACCCTTTGGAGTTGCGCATCGCGCCCCAAACTCAGCGACCCTGCTCGCGAAGCCCTGCTGCTGTTATAGTAACCGATCAGACGCGTGTGAAACCGGGGGTGTACCTCGACGTGCGTGGTTCTGTCCCACGCAGGAGCCCTGTGAGTCGAGCTGCACGGGGGTGCACACTCACTCAGCGGATCTTGCCGCTCAATATGTTGGTGAAGTTTAGCGTCACCTCTCATCAACAGAAAAATACGTTTCATGCGTCCTAGCTCAAGGTCCGTACTCGAGATGGGTCGTGTAAAAATGGTAATTACTTCCACACCGACTTCCACCTTCCGGGCTTGAGTGACAGCACGCACTTCGTATTGCGCCACGTTCCCGAGCCACCGCCACCAGGACGACGAGCGGTCTGAGTTGCAGCAGGGAACCACAGCGTGTACCCACAACCTCTACAGGTGTAGTGGAAGGCCGTGGCTCGGCAAGCAGTAGCTGTGTGGCTTCCTGGAGCCGGTTTCTCTTGAGTGGCCGCCAGCAACATCTTGATTGTGGGGGCGGTGGACTGGCTTTGCTCTCCCAGCAAAGCGCCGCCCAGTGTTCACAGCCAGCATGTCTGACATGTCAGATGATGAGTATGACTATGGGTCCGGGTCAGAGTCCAGCTACAGCTTTGGGAGTGACGACGCCAAGTCAGAGGGGGATGACGGAAGACCGCGCATGGTGGCAGCCGACACGCTAAAAGCGATGTACCAGACGTGGGTAGAGAACGTGTCGGAGCTCACAGGATTGGATGAAGATCTCGCGGGGGTGTTGTTGTTGACAGTCGACTTCAACAAGGACGCCACGAACACCGATTGGTTTGATGCTCGCAAATCCGCCAAGCTGCGTGCTGACGCGGGATTGGACTCTCTTTGTGAGCCTGGTTCCGACGCTGACCCTGACTTGCCCTTCTCATGCGAGTTGTGTTTGGAGGACGTCGACTTTGCAGAAACACATGCCATGGCGTGCAACCACCGGTACTGCAAAGACTGCTACGCCACACACATTGACCCCGAGTCCCGGGCGTGCGTGTTCACCAGGTGCCCGAACGGCGACTGCCGATTGGCTGTTGGGCGTTCCACCATGGCGGCAGTGTTGCCCTCAGAGGGGTTTGACCGGTACTGGCGGTGGGTGATGCAGCGCTTTGTGGCGTCTGCGCACACGCCGGCCCTCAAGGCGTGCCCCACGCCAGGGTGTGAGCAGGTCATCCACAACAGCGACAAGGGCTCGTACCCTGAGGTGACGTGCGCGGGTTGCAGCAAACGCTGGTGCTTTCAGTGCCGGGAAGAACCGCATCGTCCCGCCACGTGCGAACAAGTCCTGGCGTGGAAGGAAAAGACCAATGAAACCGACCTCACGTCGCTGTGGATCAAGGCCAACACCAAGAAGTGCCCCAAGTGCGACCACGTCATCAACAAAGACGCAGGTTGCCAGCACATGACGTGCGACCGGTGCCACCACCAGTTTTGTTGGCTCTGCATGCGCCCCTACTCCGAGCACAGTGAGAAAACAGGCGGCTTCTACAGCTGCCACAAGTTTGCCCAGCGGGTGCAGACGGAGGGCAAAACGGAGGAAGAAAAGGAGGTCATTCGTGCGCAGCGCACCTTGCGGAATTACAACATGGCTGTGGAGCGCCATCTGGCCCACAAGCAGGGCTGTGCCAGCGCTGAAACAGACCTCATGGAGTGTACGTGCGCGGTGGGGTCATGCGCGTTATGTTGCGATGTTGCCCTCACTCGCACCTGTGCATCGTGTGTGCATCGTGTGTGCATCGTGTGTGCATGTGTGCATGTGTGTGCGTGTGCGATGTGAATGTGCACCCCTTGCGTTTTCTCCCCCTTGCCTGTGTTTTGCGTGCCCTCTCTTCCCTCTCCTTCTTCCCCTGGTCACTTGCGCCATGCATGGATGGTGCCCGTTGTTTCAGCTGTAAACCGCAACATGGACGTGCTCACGTCGTTTGGCTTTGCCGTGGGCTCCTTTTTGACGGACGCCGTGGCCATCATTATTCAGTGCCGCCGGGTCTTGAGTTGGTCCTACGTCTACAAGTACTACAAGTTCCTCGGCGACGGACTGGAGCGCGAACTCAACCTGTTCGAGGACTACCAAGGCCTGCTGGAACAACTCACCCGCCGCCTCCACGACTTTGTCGGCAAGGACGTCACCTGCTTCCTTCCCGCCGGCCGCCCGCCGAAAAAGTCTGGCGCCGGTTCCGCTGGTGCCGGCGCCGGCGTCCCCTCGTCGGCTCTGCTGCAGGAACGCACGGCGCAGTTCGACGAGTTTCGTGCCGAGGTGCAGCGGTGTGGTGCGGCGTTGAAGCGGTTCTTGTCCAGCGTGCTGGACTTTGAGCAGGCCTCCAAGGACTTCAGCGGCGTGGAGTGGGTGGAACGCGCGGAGGCGCCGGGTTCGAAGAAGCGCGCGGTGTGGCAGTGGGAGGATGCGCACGGGCGCTGGCGCACATTTGAACAGCCTGTCATTGACACGATGGAGGAGGGGCTTCGCATGGGGAAAACGGTGTTGGAGATCAAGTCCAACAACTCCACGTTTTGTGTGGACCTCGTGGCCAAGTCGAAGACGAACGTGTCCACCCACAGCTCTCAGCAAATACGTCGTGTGCTGGTGGATGGAAGGGAGTGGGAGTGCCCCGCGTGCACCTTCCACAACAAAGCAACCACGCGCGACTGCGAAATGTGTGGCCGCCGAAAGCCGTCCGCTTGAACAACAGAATGCCATGTCGCGTGGTGGGGCATGCTTGTGGATGTCCAGTACGAGTGCTGTCATCGCGGGTTTGTGCTACTAGCTTGGCCTTGCTGGTTGTGATGAGAGAGGGAGAGGGGGTAGGGGTCGCAATGTTGCCTGTTGCTTGCCGCCTTTACCACCACTGGCTTGTACTCGCCGTTCATGTGTGTGTGTATGTGTGTGTGTGTGTTGGCCGAGGGCTGGCTGCTTTTGGTTGCACTGTGCCTGCCTTTTTTTTTTGTGTGTGGACGTCTGTTTCTCTTGTGCCACAGTTCCGTTGTGTGGTGCCTATGAACAAACCGCGACCCTCGTCCACCATGTGTACTCTTGCGACGCCGTGCTAGATCAGGGGGTGCCCCCCCCCCCCCCCCCCCCCCCCCCCCGCCGGCGCC
>Ga0213833_1003019_pt1 | contig 10527 bp, 17 predicted proteins | sample SWATP21_FD_160575 | JGI IMG/M metagenome (GOLD analysis project Ga0213833, IMG submission 160575) | Coastal seawater microbial communities from Marineland, Florida, United States - SWA TP2 #1 | ecosystem: Environmental > Aquatic > Marine > Coastal | place: USA: Florida | collected 2016-08-14
GGCGTCCCCAGGCTACGAGATTGTTTTTCTTTTTTGTCTTTTTTTTCTTTTTTTGATGTGGGGCCGACGCAGAGGCTGTAGCGCCTGGCGCCTTGCCCACCCCAACGCAAACTCTAATGACGATAACCGGAATGTGTGGGGCAGCGGCGAGGGCATGGAGAATGATGTGCCACCCGGCTTCACCAAAGTCGCATTCTGCAGAATGAACGGTGGATGAACACATGGCTTCGCAACTTGCTGGCAGCAAGTTGCTGCACAACAACCACCAGCCCAAGAGAAGCTCTACACTGGCCGCCAGTGACTGGCGCCTTTGATGGCCAGCAAGTTCTTGCTCTTCACGGATTTGTCTCTCAGATTTGTGGGCATCGTAGGTAGTCCCTGGGGCGCACGGCTGACCGTCAGATTTTGACTCACAGTATGAATCGCAGGCTGGGCGATTCGCAGCGCAATCCACTGCTTGCAGCACGGATGTTCAAAGCTGGTTGCCGCGGCGGCAATGCCGCCGATTCCCTACTGATTGTCGATGCGCGCAGGATAACAAAAAACATGATCTGATGCGCGTGGTGCTGGTGCTGGTGCTGGTGCTGGTGCTGGTGCTGGTGCTGGTGCTGGTGCTGGTGCTGGTGCCGCTGTCATAGACCCACCAATGTGGAGTACATGTATGGGATGGTCCATCCATCCGATGGATCGGGCGGGGGCTGTTTCTCAATTTCAGAACAACCAAGACGGAAGTTCGCCGCAAACGAGCATTCGCACCACTCACTCACTGCGCGGCCGCAGCAACCAGCAACAGTGACGCGTGAGCACACTGCATCTGTTGCCGTCCGACGTGACGATGCCTGGTGACGCTGTTGGCGCCAATAATGCCCCTGCTGTGTCGCAAGGGCCACCTCCAGGCACAGCACAAAAACTGAAGAAAGCGTTCATCAAATGGTTCTTGCCCGGCTCTCTCGTGCTGCTCCTTCTGCTTGGTGTCACGGCGCCAGCTCCAGGTAGGTTGGTGCATGGTGTCTGGATGGGTCATTGCTGTGTTGCAGACAACTGGGGTGGTTGTTTTGCGTGTTTTGTGCATCGTGTTGCTGTTGTTCGTGTCACACTGCGATGACACTTGTGCGTGCACACGCGTGTATGCGCGTGTGGTGTGCGTACGTATGCCTTCCTACCTGCCCACCGACCAGGCGCTGAGTTGGCAAAGACTCCAATGGGTACCATCTGCATTGTGTGCATTTTCTTCATCTCTGGTCTGAAACTGAAGACAGAGGAAGTGCGCAACACACTGACCGCGTATCGTGAAGCCGCCATTGGCCTGTTCTGCATCGTGTTTGTCACACCTTTGATAGCTTTTGTCATTGTACGCTCGTTGTGACGTTGTGGTGATGCTGACCGGGCTTGGGGGTGGGGTGGGGCGAGTGTGGGGCACTCATCGGCCATCCACGCAGGTGGAACTGCCATTGGAACCCAGAGAGTTCGCAACAGGCGTGGCACTTTTCGCCGTCATGCCCACCACGTTGTCATCAGGCTACATTTTTACCGGCGAGGCGAAAGGAAACCAACCGTTGTCACTGCTGCTGTCCATTGGCACCAATCTACTCGGTGCCGTCTCTGTGCCGCTGTGGTTGTCTGCTGTGCTGAACTCCACCGGCGTCGAGCTGGATGTTGTACAGCTGCTGACCAAGATGATTCTGTCATTGTTGGTACCCCTCACTGTGGGCCGTCTCATTCGGTGCCTGCCCCGCGTCCCCGCCTTTGTGAAAAGGTACAACATCACGCTCAAACTGCTGTCCGCCACGTTCCTTGTTATCATCCCGTACGTGCTCCTTCCTCTGCACGAAATCGGCGGAAGCGAGAGCGCACTGATGTGTGCGCGCGCGCGCGTGTATGTGTATGTGTGTGTGTGTGTGTGTGTGTGTGCTGCGTGTTGTCTGATCTTGCGGTGCCATCCAGGTGGATGAAAGTGTCTGCATCCTCCGATGACTTGCGGCGTGTATCCATGTCCCAGTTGGCATTGATGTTTGCGTTGGGGATTTCCATCCATGTCGTGTTCCTGTGTGTCAATTTTGCTGTGACTGCAGTTGTGCCAAACTTGCGACTGTGCGTTGGCTTCGTGTGTCTGCGCTGGTTGGAGCGGTGCGTGACGTCTGCACCGCCTCACTCTCCTCTCCATCTTTCGTGCGACGTGTCGCGACAGCGCCGATCGCAAGGCACTTGTCATTATGGGGTCCCAAAAAACCCTGGGCATCGCTGCCGCCGCTCTCGATTTTCTGCCCGACTCCGTCGGCAGCCAAGGCCTCATTATTGTGCCCGTCATCGTGGCGCACATGACGCAGATTCTGATGGATGCTCCCATCGCCGTGAAGCTGAGCACGATGTCCGATGACACTGTGAAGGGCCGCGTTCTGCCCCGCAACTCCAACGGCAGTTTTCGTGCACCTCCTCTGGATGACGAGGGCCACACGGCGGTGAAGCTGTGCCGTTTGCCACCAGATAGCAGCGACAGCGAGACGGCGAGCGGGGAAGCAAGTACGCCAGAGCTTGTGACCGTGTCACTTGATTCGCCTGTTCAACCAAGGGACGGCTGTGGAAATGATGGAGGCAGCAGCATGATGGTCACACCAGGAAGTGAAACTGTGAGGAACAACCCAAACTGTGTGTGACTTGCTGCCCCCACCCACGTGTGTGTGTGTGTGTGTGTGTGTGCGTTTTAGGCGCTGGCGTTTGTGTTAGTCAAAGGGAGTGTTTGCAGATACTTGGGTGTTTTCATGAAAGGCAGAGAGGGTTCTGGGCTGCCAGCGATGGAAAACACGACAACATGTGCACACAAGCAAGTCTGGATTGTTCTGTTTGTTCAGCGCTGCTGCCTCACACAAACCACCCACATCACAAGCAAGAGCAGTACAACGTCACGCCTCCTCCCACACATACGCAGCCTTCGGTTTCTTTTTCGCACGCGGACGTCTTCGAGCTTTCTTCTTCTTTGGCACCGGCGGCAACGCCATCATCTTGCCTTTCTCAGCCTGCAGTCGCTTGGCCTCCTCCTCTCGTTTACGCTCCACCTGTTTCCGCCTCTCTGCTTGCTGTTGAGGCGTCAATGCGGGGCACACGTGATCGTCGCGCGCGTCCCGAGACACGAAGAACTTCCGGCAGTGTTGGCACGGGAAGCCTTGCCGCTGGGCGAGTTTTTCGTTGCGGCGTTGTCTGAGGGCAAGCAAGCGCCGTTCTTCCGCTTGGCTCAACACCTTGCCCTTCAAGCGAAGGTCACGATACGAGCCGATGAGACAGCACGCCACAACCCGCGCCAGTCCGTGCAATTGCTCCTTGGAGTCACGGTAAAACGCAAACAGGGTCTTGGCACGGTCACGCACTTGCGACCCAATGCTCAAGGCAGAGCCGACTTGGTCGATGTGTTCAAACGCCTGGCGCTTTTGTTGCTCCTTGTACCCAACACGGGTCTTGCGCTCGTCGCTGCCCATGTTCGACAGGTTCAACTCCAGACGCTCTTGTGTGTTGCGCAAGTCACGGCCATCCGCAGACCCTGCCGCACCCGTTTCCGTCCGCAGGTTGAAGGCACCAGAAAACAGACGGTTGGGGGCGCGGCCATGGTGGCTACGATCCTCTTCCCCCTCGAACTTGCGGTACATTTCACCATCATGCACTCGGTGCTGCTGCACGACTGACGCACACCGCCGACATATCACGTCGCCTTGTGAGGTGTCTATGAAGAACCCACGTTGGTCTTTGTTGCCACAGTGTGGGCACATTTGCATGGGCTCTGTGTGTGGCACAACCGTGCGGAGCAAGCACACACACCACAACAACCAACACGCACACAACAGCGGTCGCAGAGTCGCGGCGGCAGCAGCACGGCGTCGCGTTCGATCGTTCCGTGTGCCACAACAACATTGGGGCAGGCAACGGCAAAGTTGTGGTCAGCACAGGGGCGCATGCTGGCACACTATGGTATGGTACCCCACCCCTTTTTGCGTCGTCACAACTACACACCTCGGCGCTGCTTCACTGCGTCCGCCCGGCGTTCTCGCTGTGTCGCGGCGTGCTCACAGTGCATGATGGCCATGATGGTTTGGTTGATGTCGCTCGGTCGACTGGAAGCCACGTCGAATGCCTTCAAGATGGCGGCTTCAATCTTCAAGTCTTGGGCATCGTGCGGAGCCCGACCGACATCGGCTATTGAGGGCACAGTGGCTGGCTTGGGGGTGCCACTGCGAGCGCCATCAGCACGCTTGACGCCATTCACAGCTGCAGCAGTCGCTGAAGCTGTGCGGACCGCACCAGCCCCTGCACCCATACCAGCACCTGGCCAGCAGTCATCACCAATCGTGAGCGAGCCACAGCGAAACACAGCACACGCGCCCAGACCAAGCCACATCGCGGTCGCACAACGCAGCAGCACCAACGGTTCTCCACACACCTGCACTTGGTAGCGCCGTGCCATACCCTCCTGCTGTGACAGAACCCCGGCGAAGCGCTGTCACTTCTGACTTGACCGCGCGTAGAGGGGGTTGTTGTTGGATGAACGAGCCGTCTCGGCCGCGCTTACCAGTGGCGCCACTCATGGTGCTGAATGAGTGATGTGTGCTTCACACCACCACCGCCACGGTCACACCCCCACCGCGAACACACTACACCACTTCCTCTTGGCGTGCAAACACCTCTGACACTCACTGTGGGCGGGGAACACACGACGCCAGGCGCGCGCAACGCACACGCCCACAACACCAGATACTCGTACTTGGCGGTCGGCGCGCGCATGTGATGATGAATACACATTCTTCATGTTTTGCCAGTTTTTACCTCACTCAGCGGTGTCGAACGCCGCTCCTCCCCCTGACGCTTGCTGTCGTGTAGCCCCGCGCCGATGCAGGCAGAATGCGACGTGATCGTCAAAGCAAACGAACGATGTGGGCCATATGCCTGACGTGGCTGAGCATCACACTGGTCTTGTCCCCCGCCCTCGCTGTGGAGAACAGCGCGGCCTTCACGGCGCCCAACCCACAGGCTCAGCGTATCACTACTTTGCGAGCGCTGCGACTGCTGAGCCCCGGACTTGAAGAGCTCAATGTCGACGATGCAAGTGATGAAGATGCGATGAAGGTAGTACTGTTTGCGTTGGGGCTGCCATGCTCAGTTGCGACGGGTCACGCTCGTCTCTTGTGCCCATGCTTTTGCAGGCCGCCTTGGCAACTGCAGATGCGAAACTGTGGAGCAAGGCAGACACCCGCTTTGAGGATGTCGCGGACGCGTTGTTTGAAGTGCACAACGAGTTCACCTTTCTGCAAGTTGGGGCGTACACAGGTACGCTGCCTGTGTGTTGGTTGTCCTTGTTTCGCACGTGGCCACGTGCCACGTATCATGTTGTGACAGGCTGCACGATGTTTCACGCCACGCGTGCCACTGTGCACACAAACCGCAGGCGGTGACGTGGAGACCAAAGACGCCGTGTCTCGTCGCATCCGTGCATCGCCCCAGGGCTTGGTCACAGGTGTGATCATGGACCCGCTGCCCGAAACGACCGAGGTGGTGCGGAAACGTCTTGGGTCCCACCTGGTGGAAGCAGGGGGTGGCGTCCATGTTGTTGATGCCGGGGTGTGTTCGCACAACAGCCCTGGGACAATGTACGGCTCATATGATTCCAACGGAAACTGGGTCATGAACCACCTGCCATGGAAGGTCAGCGGTGCTTTGTTGCTTGTGGCGGTGTGTGTGTGTGTTGTGTTGGCGTGCTTGTGATCTCAACTCGTGTCCATCTTGTCTGCAGCGAGATGCCAGTGCTGACACACGAACCGTCATGTGTCGAACTCTGCCTGCAGTGCGGCAACAGTTCGGCATGAAGCATGTGACTTTGTTGCAGGTGGGTGGCACGGTGTGCCTGGTGTGTCGTGTGGTGTTGCTCGAGGCAGCCCCTTGTTTTGAGCCACGAACCACTTTTGTTTTGTGTGTGTTTCGTGTTCATGCCATGCACGCCAGGTGAACAGCTCTGGGTACGAAGTTGAAGTGTTCACGGGGCTTGGCCCGTTGCGACCGGAGCTCATCTGGTGCGTGTTTGTTGCGTGCCATGACACGGCTCCCTCTCCCCCATAGTCGTGCGCTCACCCACCTCGAGGTGTTTGTTGTTTGCTCCGCGTGTTGCAGGTACACATACTCTAAGATGTCCCCTGTGCACATCGACTTCGTCGCGAGGCGCCTGGAGCACAAGGGATACACCGTGCGCTACGACGCACGCGGATTCGCGTGGGCGTGGCACACCAATGTGAACCATGTGCATGCCGCCACACGCCCTGTGCCACACCCGTTGAAGCCAGGCATCTCCCGTGTAGAAGGCCCCGTGCCGGTGTACGGCCGCCACCTCACCGCCCCGGTGTGGAGGGCAGCAGCGCCTGGCGCCGAGTCGTACATCATGCAGGGCGCGTGGCAGAGAAGCTACTGCTTTTACGTTGTGTTCGACGCGCCCCGTGTGGTAACGCACGTGCGAGTCGAGTTTGGTCCAGGTACGTGGGAGGTGTGTGGTCGCCGGTGTGTGGTCGCCGGTGTGTGCGTCATGGGTGTAGGGGGAAACCTGGTGCTGAGTCGCTGTTGCCGCCATGCACGGGTGCAGAGTTTCTCTCCCCCAGCATGATCGTGGTGGAGCGAGGTTTGGACCCTCGGGACCCAAGCCTGGGTACCCCTTCCAGCGACTCCCCTCATACTCGCGTGTACCCCATCAAGGCGTCGTCTGCCAACCGAGATGTGAAGTGGCGCACACTCGGGGAGTGGACGTCGGTGCCGTGCACAGGTGCCACAGGTGCCACAGGTGCCAGCTGCTGGGAAGTGACAGTCAACCCTTCAGATGTGGAGGCAAGCACACGGACGTCACGCATCCGCCTTCGTTCGGTGGCGCCACTGAAGCATGATTCGGGCAGTTTGGCTGTGCGTGACCTGGACGTGACCTTCAAGCCAGAGCAGGAGGAGGAGTTGGTGGGCGGGCACACTGAGCTGTAGAGCGGGGCTCCAGAAGTGAAACGCAAATAAATCATGGATGTTACCATGAAAATCATACAGTCACTTGACTTTGGCTGCGAGAGCAATTGCTTCGTACGTCGTCGAGCTGTTCACCAGGCCGACAACCGCCACAGCCGCTCGCAGCTGGTCACACGTAGCAGATGCTCATTTCGCGACACCTGCGTGTGCCAATCCTATGGGTATGGTTTGGTTCCTTGTTGCTCGCTTGCAGCTTTGGTGATGGCAGTGCAAGCACCCTGCCACCACGGTTTGGACATGCGTCCACGCACGTTCCGGGACGCGGGTTGGTTGTCTTTGGGTGCGTGCTGGTGGCATCTCGTACACAGCCCCGTGTCTTGCCGCTTCTTTGCGTTAGGTCAGAGCTCACCATCTTGGACATGATGTGCTCGCAGTGGCTACTCCTTCCAAGGACGCCCCTCGTTTGATGCGCCCACCGTGCCAACCTACACGGATTCAACCGAAGGTCTGCTTCAGGACATGTGGGTGATGGCGGGTGGTAGCTGGACACTGATTACTCCCAGTGGAAGTGCCGTTCCTGCCCCGCGCATGCAGCACTCACTGGACACGGAGACAGTGGACGGACACCACATTCTTCACCTTGTGGGTGGGGTGTCCACGTACCATTTCCTTCTGATCAAAGAAGAGTACGCATTCCGGATCCGGTTGTTGTGCCGCGCAAGGCGTCTTCCATTTGCGAAGGTGTGCCTCGAACCTGATTCGAACGCCTGACTCTGTCTTTTCTTTTTTTCCTCTTGTCTCTTGTCTGTGTGCAGGTTCACATCCAAGTGGGACTTGCCTCTGACAAGCATGGTAAACTGCGGGTTGAATGACTACTGGACATTCAACATGACAAGTCAGATGTGGACAGAAGTTATCGCAGCGTCCCCTGCCCAAAGCCACTGTGACATTGAGGCTTTGACGAGTGGGGTTGCAAGTCGCACAGCTTGGGCCACCTCTGCTGTTCTGGCGGTGGCGGTGGCAACCATTGCGTCGGTTTTGAGCTAGAAAACATGCGTCTGCGTCCAGTTTTTTTTCCTATAGCCTTCTGTAACATCGTGTATGTGTCTGTTCGTTTGATTGGGCCGTTTAGGGCGAAACATCGCTGTTAGCGCTGGTCAAAGCACGAACAGACGTCGGCAAAGCGTCGGCCATGCACGGATGAAATACCGATACTTTCCACGATATCCCGTTGTTTCTCATGGCACAAGAAACACCTGTCCGGCTCTGCTGCCGTCTATCCTGCCAACATACCCACGAGTGGATCTAGGTAGAACACGCCGGCTGGCAACCGCGTAGTAGTGCATTACCTCGAAACCCAGTTCGCCCAAGGACATCCGTGTGGGTGTGGGTGGGAGCAGGGACTGTTTCTAGCCCCCTTGTCACGCACAGAAGAGGCAGTAACAACAACACGCCAGCGCCGCTTTGGCGCGAAGAGAAACTCGGAAGAGCTGGCTGCTTCGGCGTGCAGCAAGCCGTCACAATGTGGTGTGGTAGTAGTGATGGCGTTACCGCGCATGATGGAGGCGGCATGATGCCTTCGGCTGCTTCCATGCACCTCAGTGTGTCCCCTTGGCCGGTCCGATTCGTTCGCTTCGCCAAGTCGCACATCCGCGAGCTCGTGCCGGCGTTGCTCAAGCTGCTGTTCTACCGTGAAGCGTACGTGTCCCCTGTTTTTTTTTGTTTTCCACTGTCGTCGCGCTGTTCCTTTTCACCTTTCTTCTTGGTGGCTTTCGTGGTGCTGCTCGCACACAGATCGGACACTTTCTTTAGCTACACGGAATCACCACACGAGGTGTCGATGGTGATGAGCTCTTCCCTTGCCAGCGAGCTCGGTCCGTGGTGATCTGCGTGAAAGAGGTTCAAAGTTTAATGTCCTGACGAGGTACACCTGCTTCGTATGTGTTGTTTGTGCTGATTCAGACACATTTCCGTTTGTTACTGTGGACAAGGAGCACGACTGGCGTGTTGTCCAAGTGTGTGAGGTTCGTTGCGTGTCCAATGGGGTGTGCATGCGCAGTGATCACAGTTCTGATTCTGCATGAATCTTGGCTTGTTGTTTTGCCTGCCTACAGGGTTCGCTGGGGTTTGAACAAGTGGGAGTTGTGCAAACACTGTCTGTTCCACTTGCTGCCGCCGGGATCACGGTTGCATACCTGTCGACGTTCGTGCAGTGTGGGTGTTGTGGATGTGTTGTGTGGGTCGTGGCCTTGCTGAAACTTCCCCTTCCAAACCCAACGAGACCGTTCATGTTCTTTGCGTTGGTTGTGATTGCCCAGGTTTCTCACGGACTTTGTGCTTATAGAACGCACAAAGCTTGTCCGTGCCATCCACACCTTGCGATCACAGTTCGAAGTTCACCTGGAATGCTCCGATGTATGTGACGACCCGGTGTTCGCACAACTACACGAAGCAGCGTCACTACCCCCGTCCCCATTGCCGTCACCTCGGTCACCGCGGCCATTCCGAGCCCCAGGGTCGCCGTTGCTGCACGTGTCTCCGCTGCAAAGGCCCGCCCACTCGCCATCGCCCCCTGTACTGCACAGCCACACCAACCTCGGCCATACCCATCATGCAACACCGCCCTTGACCCCGCCGCTGCCCCCATCACCACTCCCTCCGCCCGCGGTGCCTTCTCTGCCCAGCGCTGCTGCTGCTGCTGCTGCTGCCGCTGTGCCCTCCGCCTCTCGCACTGCCGCAATAACGAGCGACGTGGCTTGCCATCGTGTGGAACGCCCCGTGCTTCCGCCTGTACGGACAGACACACAAGCGGCAACAGGCAGTGAGGGGTCCAAGGCGCACAGACGAAACGCTGCCACTAAGCATCCGCTTGTGTTGCTGCCACTCGCGCTGCGCATCGCCAAAATCGCCAAGGAAGACCTGCACACCCACATGCACTTCCTGGTGCGCCTGTTGTTATTGGAGCCTGGAGACACTGGCACGTCAAGAATTGTATCGTTCACTGAAACAGAAGACGAGGTTTGTGTTCCTCGCACCCTGCAAGTGCCTTGCTCTGTGCCTGTGTCGAGCGCATGCCTGTGCACATCCGTCGAATGCCACGTTCCAACGCCAACCGTGTGGCTGCTCACCAGGTGTCCTTGATATTGCCCGACGCCCCAGCATTACTAGCGTACAACAAGCCAGGCTTTGTGAGTTGCTGTGCGCAGCATAGTGCCGTGCAGCGCGGGGCAGAGCAGTGCATGGCTGGCGACCTGAGGTGACGGAGGGTGTGTGCTGTGCTGTGCTGTGCTGCTGATAGCTGTGGGGACCTCACATATGGGAGCCACTTCAAGTCGGAGAAGATGAGCCATTGGACTTTGTGGAAACCGGAATTGTGGCTGGCGCGAGTAGCGCACTCGCTGCTGCTGGTGTCACCATCTTCTACTTCTCAACCTTCTGCACAGACTTTACATTGGTGATGCGCGAAGACATCCCTCAAGCAACGGAGGCTCTCACAGCATGTGCCTTTGATGTTCGCCGCACCGCATGTGTTCCATCGCTCGTGTACCATAGCCC
>Ga0213833_1003020_pt1 | contig 10523 bp, 7 predicted proteins | sample SWATP21_FD_160575 | JGI IMG/M metagenome (GOLD analysis project Ga0213833, IMG submission 160575) | Coastal seawater microbial communities from Marineland, Florida, United States - SWA TP2 #1 | ecosystem: Environmental > Aquatic > Marine > Coastal | place: USA: Florida | collected 2016-08-14
GTGTGTGTATGTGTGTGTGCGCGCGCGCACACGCGTGGAGGTTGATGCCCCAAACAACCCACAGCCCGCACAGGCAGACGAACGCAACCATTGCACGCACCGCCAACACCCTTGTCAGCGCCCTCAATAAAGTGCGAAAAGTCACGCAGTGTTTGGATGCGGATGAGATGCACTCGTGCATCATCGACCACACGGTCGTTGCCATGTTTCAGAAGGTGCTCCAGAAGGTTCAGTGCCTGGCAGCAGGCGGAGTGAGTGTCCTGCCCGAGCACCCGGCCACGGCAAAAGAAGCACACGAACCTTGTAGATTTGCCGCCAGTTCTTCCCAGGCATGTTAAGTGTGTTCCAGATGGTGTTCATGATGACAGGGTACTCCATGCTGCACAACAGGGGGTTACGAGGCTGTCAGACCCTGGTGTACAGGAAGCATCAAAGCACAGCACGGCTCGTACTAGTCACGCGTAAGCGAGGCAATTTCGTTCATCGCCGTGCTGGAAGCACCCCAATTTTCATTGCTGAGGATGCGCCCCAGCTTCTTTTCCGTTTCCGTCTTGTTTTGGACGATGTCCTTTCTGTGAAGGTAAGAACCAATCACACCCGCCGGCCGTCAAGTCAACGAATCAACGTCCGGGTGCACACGAAGAGACGTACACATCCTGCATCATCTGGCGAATTTTCCACATGGACGACATGGTGACAGGGGTTGCGATGTGCTGGGGAGGCTGTCTGGCACTGGGGAGGCAAACACACACACGAAACACACGACCTGTCACCGGCGCAGCGCTGAAAACAAAGAAAGAAACAGAAACACCTTGAGCTCAAAACGACGGCACTCGCTCGTACCGTTCTGAATGCACTAGTCACCAACACAGAATGCAAGTTACGGCGTCTGAAACTGCCTGAGAGCACAGGAAGCCAGGTCCAGCGGCAACAGCACGTTCGTCGAGCACCCAAAACAGCGCGGTGGGCGTCGACAAGGCTTGGAACAACAAAATGCAATCTTTCTCGTGTTGGGGTATTACACACCGTCAAACAAATAGTATCGTACGACACCATTTTGTTTGCTGTGGTGAGGATTCCCCCTGCTGGGCAGTCGCTTTTGCTGCACGCCCCGCTGTTGCCCGCCTTCCTTGCTCACGTTGTCAGCATGTTCGGTGCACGTTTGTTGGCCCGCTGTGGTGCTGCGGTATTGCGGGCGTCCCCTGTGGCGATTGCTGCGTTTGCTGCCGCATCCGCGCCCGTGACGTCTTGCGGTGCTGGTTCCACGACCGAGTGCTACTCGTGGGGATACGGTCAGTTTGGGCAGTTGGGCCAAGGTGATGCGCGTGACCGCACGCTTCCTGCGGACATTCAAGATTTGGATGGCGTCAAAGTAAAGGCGGCTGTGTCGCATGGATGCTCCGACTGCAGCGCGGTGGTGACAGAGTGCGCGCTTGTGCCAGGGTTGTGTGTGTTGCTTGCAGTGTTGTTGTGCTTGCTTGTCGCCTTGCCTGGGGACCCAAGTTGTGTTCAATGGCTTACATGGTGCCGCAATTTGGGCATGCAGAACGGGAGACTTGTACACGTTCGGCCGCGGGCGAGACGGGCGCCTGGGTCATGGCAAAACGGCGCGTGGATCGCCAGAGAACTTGCCACGTCTTGTCTCTGGCCTGCAGGCACGTCTCGTCTCGTCTTGTGTCTCGTCTCGTCTCGATCCTCTTGTTGTTCTCGTTTTGTTCCTTGTTTATTCCACTGGGAGTCCCCAACTGTCACAGCGTGTTGCATGTGCGGCGTGAGCCTGCTTTGCAAGCTGACGTGCTGTGTGTGTGTGCTGCGCTGCAGGGAACTGTTGTGGATGTGGCATTGGGCGAGTTTCATGGAGCTGCTGTGACCCGTGATGGCTCTCTGTTCACGTGGGGTAAAGACAAACCGGAGTTATTGGGCCATGACAAGTCCAACGGGTGCGTCGCCTCCGAGTTCGTGTATTGTGTGATGGGTTGGGGGCCGCAGTCTTGATCTTGGCTTGGCTTGGCTTGGCTTGCACCCAAGCAGGCTTCCTGCGAAGGTGGATGGCGTCAGTGACGTTGCAAAGGTTGCGTGTGGGCGGCTCCACACGGCCATCTTGACGAGTGATGGCCGGGTGCTGACGTTCGGCACCGGTAAGTTCGGCCAACTGGGCCACGGCGAGCGGAGCAACGAGGCTGCACCCAAGGTGGTGAGCGCTTTGTCTGGCAAGCGCGTGGTTGATATCGCATGCGGCAAGGAGCACACTGTTGCTGTCACCTCGGACGGGGATCTGTACGCGTTTGGGTTCGACTTTGACGGTACGCAGAGTGACTCTGTTCGTGGCATGTGGCCTTAGTCAAATTGACCGGTGTGGTTTGTGGCTCAGGTCAACTTGGTCAAGGCCGCAGCTCCCGCTACCAGTCCACCCCCGTTTTGGTACGAGCAATGCGGGGCAAGAAGGTTGTTAGAGTTGCTGCAGGTGGGTCATGGTTGCGGCTGTGTTTGCCCTTTGTGAGACGGGGTGCCTTTTCGTACATGTTGTTCCCAGGGGGCGATGTCATGTGCTGATACGCCGCGTATCATACGCGGCACGTTGCGCCCTCCACGACTCGGCAATAATGACTGGTGTGTGTGAGTTGCAGGCGCAAACTTCTCTATGGCCGTCACGGACGATGGTGAGGTGTTTTCATGGGGTCTTGGAACGGAGGGACAGGTACTGTTGCTCGTGATGGGTTTGGCGCATGCTCCTGGTGCTGCTCGCGATGGGTTTGGCGCAAGCTCCTCGTGCTGTCAGTTCACCCACTACCATTGTTCCGTTGGGGCTTTTCATTGCTTCAGCTTGGCCACGGAGACGCGGCGTCTGTCGCCATTCCAAAGCAAATCTTGGCTCTTCAAGGCACCAAAGTGGTGGATGTCCAATGTGGTGAAGGTCACAGTGTCGTCCTCACTGCCGAGGGTCAGCTGCTGGCGTTTGGGCGTGGTCGCAACGGCCAGCTGGGACGAGCTGACCGTTTGGAAAGTCAAGCCGCAGCGCGTCCAAGCCCTCGACAAGTCCATGTGCGTGGTTGCAACGTTGTTGTTTTTTTTTTCTTTTGTGTCCAGAGTGTGTTGCTGTGTTGTGCCCCTTTTGTCTTGGTTGTGACGGGGTCTGTGTTGGCTGATGATTCAGTTCTTCGACCAGCACACTGTCAAATCCTTTGCATGCGGTGCCAACCACACACTGGCTGTTGTGGAAAAGTAGATTGCCGCGACTAGGGATCTCGTGAAAGCGTGTGGGTAGCAGTACTTGGCGCGATGGATGGAACTCGTTTCTCTCCCCAACAAACTGCAAAGCACTGTGCATGAAGACAAGCGGTTTCAAAATCTTGGTTGACTGCACCAAGCTGCACAACCCTGTGGCACTGCAACACCAACACCATGTGGCTACCAAAAACAACCAAAAGAAAAGAAGCAAGCTGAACACGCGCAATGGCAAAGAAAATCGAACAAGCATACAACAGACCGCCCACGCTGACTCGCTTTCGCTGGGCCCGATAACTATGATCGCCATCCCAGCTGCCCACGTTTCCGCGACCCCTGTCCCCGTTTCTGTGCCAACCGCAGTTTGTCCTTGGCACTGTTCTGTTTGGCAACCATGTTGGCGAACGTTTTATGGAATGCTGGCGGCTGGGGTTCTGGGCGTGCGACCCCACTCGCGGGTTGGCGTGCGACCCCACTCGCGGGTTTGGAAACGCGCGCAGGACGATGGGCGCCAGTGTGGCTGCATGCACGAATGTTGCCACCCGACTCGATCACCTCAAAGCACGACCGGTGCACTCCCTTGACAAACACAGCACAGGCATCCACCGGAACCGAGGCGACCCCCGTGCGCCTCTCTTGTTCCTCACGCGACCACTTCTCCCAATCCCACACCACTCGCCGGTTTCCTTGGTCGGTACACACCACCGCGCTGCACCCTTCCACACACGTTGACGCCAAAATCTCCGGTGCGTAGCGCCTGTTTGGGGGACGTTCGAAATACTCCTTGTGGCACTTGTCGGCTTGGATGTGAGCCATGTACGACAAGAGCGCCACAGGATAGATCACACCGGCGCGGTCGCAATAACTTGCCACGTGTGTCCATTCGATTTGGTCGGACAGGCCAAAAGCAAACAGGCTGTGCGGGTCCATCGTTGACAGTTGCGCCAACAGCGCGTCCACCTGAACAAAGGAGTCATCGTCCACACGGACAACGAACTGCGCTGAGGGGAACCGTGTTGTCGTCGACGCGATCATCTGCAAGGCCGCAATTTCCAACCAATACGGATCGTCTTGCCCGGGCAACACAACAACGGCGTCCTTCACGCCTCGGTTCCACAAACATCGCACTTGTGCAGGCGACAATGCGTCACGGGGTGTCGACTCCACGGACGTGTCCGAACTGTGGCTGTCCACAAACGCTCGCGCAGACGCCATGGACGCAGCAGACATGTACGGCACCACGGCGATGCCAGGTCGAGCGTTTGCAAGGCGTACCCACGTGCGCATGCTGTGCCACAGTTGTTGGTGCATGCTGTCAAACTCCACGCGCACGTAGATCACGACACGGGCGGTGCAAGAGGAGCCCTGCAGCACTGGCAGGTCACCCTTGCACGGGTCAGTGGGTCGTGGGGCCAACATAACCGGTGTCAACTGTTGGAGCCCCTCACGGAACCCCTTCGGGCAGTGCCTCCCGAACTGGTGTTTGCCACGGCGGTGCGAGGGTGACCGTTCTGCCGGCGACCCGGTTCGCACAGAGACAGCAGGTGCCACGGGCGGCAACGAAACGGCAGATGTGACGCCATGTGCGGCATGCACCGCTGCAGATGGGGTGTAGTCATGCGTGGCAGAGCACCCACGGAAATCGCCACCCGTTTCGAGGACTTCAAAGCAGGATTTCAGCACCTTGTGCACGCCAAGCTTGCAGCCGGCCACCACGTCCGGCTCGATGGACAACGCGGTTTGCTGGTACTTCCACCACCGCCAGTTCCATGTGAGGTCCTTGAAGCCACCGTCCTCACAAACGACACCCACGGACTGGTCCAGGCAGTAATTCACCATGACATCATCACCGTATCCTTTCTTGGCAGGAAGGGAGAAGTAGTCCTTCTCGCACTGGGTGTGATTGATGGCGTCCAGGGCAGGCAAGATGCCCATGGAGTAGATGATCAGTGGCCCGTAGCAAAAGGCGCTGACGTGGTTGGTCTCGAACGTCATGACAAAAGCTCGCACAAGCATCTGGGTGGTGTCAAGCCCAGTCACATACGCGAGCAGCGCGTCCACTCGCACAAACGTGTCGTCATCGACATGCACCACCCACTGCGCAGAGGGAAAACGCTCCGGGGTGGACGCAAACATGGTCAAGCTCGCCAGTCGTAGCTTCATTGGCGGGTACTCATCCGGGGCATCCAACACAAACAACGCATCCTTGATGGCACGATCCCACAGGCACGTCAGTTGCTGCGGAGAAATGTCGCCGTTGCCTTCTTCGCCGTCGCCGTCGCCGCCACCGCCACCGCTCGTGCGGTGCTGGGAAGCGAAGTGCTCCATGCTTTCAGCCGACGCTTTGGACATGTACGGCACGACTGCCACACCGGGGCGAGCGTTGGCAAGCCGGATCCACGATCGCATGCTGTGCCACAGCCGGTTCTTCAGATTCGCGAACGACGTGTGCACGTAGATGACCACCGTTGCTGTGCGGGACGAGGCAGACAACGTCGGGAGGGGCTGAAGACAAGGATCAGCGACGCGTGGCGCGAGTTTGACGGGCACCAACGCTCGCAAGCGCTCACCGAAACCCGCGGGGCAGGTGTCTTGGATCGGTTCGCCGGCATGGGAGCGCGACCATTCAAAAGCGGCAAGGCTGGCACGTGGAGTGCTGGCCGTCGAAGTGCCGACCGTCGAAGTGCCAGCTTCTCCGTGACGGGCCACATCTGCGAAAGAGTCACCGTGGGCCACATGGCGCAGGGATTGACTACGATAGTGGTTGGCACTTGCGGTGCTCCCGCCCACTGCTCGAGGCGCAATCTTGAGCGAATGGTGGACAAGCGCCACGGTCAGGAGTGTGCACGCCACGGCCACGAGGACCTTGCTTCCTCGCCACATGGAAGAGCCCACGATACGCGTACAGGGAGAGCACACACTGATACGGTGCTCGCCGTGACAGATGCCAAGAGGTAGGGCACGTGTACGCCTTGCAACCTCTCACTTTGCTTGTGAAGGGTGTGCGCAACGAGGACGTCTGAACAGGGGAATTGCTTGCTGGCGAGCTGGCTCACAGCTCACAGCGCTGACAGCAGACTGACAGACCCCAGCAAGCCACTTCAATGTCAAGCACGCACGCAGGAGTGTCACGAACACGCTTTCCAAACAAAAAAAAAAAAAGAACCGGGGTGTTCCGGCGCGACCACGCCGAACTGTCAACTCGTGTGTGCTGGTGTAGCACCACAACGCACGAGCGTGTTTCCACAAAAATTCAGCATTTTTTTTATCGAGAACAAGTGGTTCGCAGCTGACTTGACGCAAGAATTGCGAAATGAATTGCCTGTTGTGGCAATTTCGGAATTAGGTACGCTCATCGGGCGCATGTGCACCGCGTGGTGCGACACCTGACACAAGCACCATGGGGCGAGGACTTCGCTGGGCGGTGGTTGGCTTGACGGCGTTGGTCATTTGTGCAGGTGTGACGAGTCTCGCCAGCCTTGGGCAGACTCCTGGCGCCCTTGGCACTGGGGTTGGCAGCAAAGCGCGCCTGCGACAACAGGGCCATCCACCCACCGGGTCACCCACATCACATCCAGGTGACGATGCTGGCCCTGTTCCTGCGACCCCTGTTGCTGTGGTGACGTCATTTGATCCAGTAATGTCATGTTCAGCACTGCTGCGCACCATGCACTCTGTTGACGCCTCTTCTGTGCACGCGACACTGTTTGTGGTGGTGCAGGAGCCGCATGATATGGATGTGTGGCTCCAAACGCATTGCCCTGACGTGCATACTGCATTACATACCACACCTCCGTCCTTACAGTTGACGAAAGGGCGACACATGGATGCAGGGAGACACTGGGCACGTGCTGTGTCCGCGTTGCTATCCGGTGGCGTCAGTGTGGCTGGTGTGCAGTTTGCCGCCCTCGTTCCCTGCGGCGATGAGCTAGACGCCACGATTTTGGAGCATGCTGTGTGGCTCATGGCCTCTCAGCCAGATGTTGGAGTCGTTTCTTTTTTTGTTCGTGTCATGCGGCGACCGTTTCGCTACGTCTTCCACTCAGTGCGGCCTGCAAGTTTGGCACACCACAACCAGGTGCGCAGCCCCGTCAGTTTGAGTTGTTTTCGTCTGCTGCTTGGTTCATGGGATGGTGTATTGTGTTTATTGTGGTGTGTTGTTGTGTTGTGTTGTTGTGTTGTGAACGAACTTGTGAAGTGTTGTTGTTTGCGCTGCGTACTGGCTTGTTTCGCTGTTGGCTCACCACCCCGCGTCTTGTCTTGGTGGATTCTTGCTTGTTGCCTTGGTTCGGCGTTGTTGCGTTTTTTGCAGATTTATAGTGCAGTGGTGCGTGTGGATATGCTGAAAGACTGTGGAGCGTTCCCACGCAGTATGCCCGACGGGCTTGACGCCTGGGACTTCTGGCTCCAACTGGTGCAGTGTGGAGTGGCCATGCACACGCTGCCGGTCAAAGGGCTCGTGGCGTATGGAGAAGGCAGCCCTGGACAACCCATTGGTATTGCCTCTCACGCGTTGCACCACGTGCGTGACAGAATTGCCAACGCCTCGTTACCTTTTGTAGCTCCCTGGACGCCCACCGCCTTTCGCCCGTCGTCTGTTGCAGCGGAACCTCCCGCAGCGATGCTGCAGGCGGTGCGCGGCGCTCCTGATGGGGACAGCGACAGCGACAGCGCCGTGTGCAGCGTTGTGCTTGCTGTGCGCAACCTTGGCACGGACTTTGGCGAGGCAGGTCTGTCTTTTGTGCATGGCCTCCTCGCCTTTCCTTGTCGCGTTGTTGTTGTGGCGTCAGCCGTGCAGCTGCCCGTTGATGTGGCGTACTCTCCTGACAGCATTGCCGACCGCCTGTCAGCGGTGGCCAAGGTGTTGGTTGCTCCAGCATGTTCATCCGAGAACCACCTGTTTGCGTTCTACAAGCACGTGATTGCGTCCCGTCGTGCGACACATGTCATCGTTGCCGGAAGTGGCGTGGCACTTGCCACCGCTGTGGAGCTGCAGCACGCATTCCCACACGTGGCTTTCTCGTTGTACGCTCCAACGGCGGTGTTCGCTCCGTCGTCACCGCGCACATCTGCCGTCACAGGAGCAAGGTCGGTGAACCTACCCACCACTGTGGCCGACGTGGTGAACGCTTGGCCTGCAGCACACCGCAACCGTGTGCGTGTATTGATGCCATGTCCCACCTTGGCGAAGCAAGTTGTTCTCTCTGGTGTCCCAGCCGCACAGGTGGTCATCACTGGTCGTGTGTTGGTGGACATACCAAGCCCCCTATGCGACTGCCCGGTGCTTGATGACACTGGCTGCACCACAAGCGGAACACTGGAGCCGATTAATGTGCAGCATACGTGGCTAGGCGTGGTGACTGGTGGGAGCGAGCATGTTGCAGCAGGCGATGGTGCCCATCTGCTTGACCGCATCGCACAGTCCATTGCAGTTGGACTCCGCTTGGACGGCCAAACTGCGCAGCTTTCCTTCTTGACTGCGGGGACCATAGACACTGCCTCTCTGTGTGGAGATGGCTCGCAGCGTGTGACAGCTACAGCCATGCAAGGTGGCGGCCTGGAGCAACGTCGTTGGGGGTCGGGTCACCACCCACTGCCACTCCGAAGCGACTGCTCCCTCGTGGTATCGTCCCGCCTGCAGCGCCTGTGGATGAAAGCGGTCGTGTGTGGGAGAGTGTGCCCCACACCCCCCATTCCACCAGGTGAAACCTCGGCACCGATGACCTCCCATCCGCCGCCGCGCATGCACGTTGACACGTTGAACATTCAGTGTTTTGCTTCAGAGCTACCAGCAAGCGCGCCAGCAAGCGTGCAGGCTGCACACGTGTCGGACGTGGGTGGCACCACCTCACCCGTGTGGAAGTGGCGACGGCGGCAGCGGTCAGAGCCACACGGCTGGTGCTGGCGTTTGGTGGCATCCCCTGTGAGCAGCAGCAGTTCCCGCAGCACCAATAACCACCGTCACACCAACGCTACGGCGACACGTGATGGTGGCGCACCAGCGTGGGGGTGGGCTGGAGCAGAACCGGGTGCCCCAAAACACATCCCGTGGAGATGGGACCCTAAGCTCACGCCTGCGCAAGAGGCGAGCCACCGCCAACCCGCATGGACTGGGTCGCAAGTGTCCCATGCTGTGTTGACATCTGATGGGAGCCTGTTGGGTGGTGTCGAGGGCCCATGGCAAGTTGTGCCAGAACCAGTGGAGAACGTGTTCCTGTTGCTGTCACGCGGCACCATGACCGGCAAGCATCGGTTAAGCGCTTCGTTGGAAACAGCTTGTCGTCTCCACCCAACTGCCACCGTGTACGTGGTCATTCCACGTTCGGCGTCAGCCAGTGTGGCGCCAGAGTTTGTGTCAGCTGTTCGCCAGGCTATGTTGTGCTCGTTTGTGGTCCTTCCTCGCTTCGACATGCGCACCTACTTGCTTCACTCCCCGCTGCGCGAGTTTATTGCCACCCGATGGCGGGAGGTTGCGTCCAGTCGACACGCCGCCCACGTCGCAGATATTTTCCGCATGGTTGCTCTCTTCAAGCACGGAGGCGTGTGGATGGATACAGATGCTCTGGTGACGCGACCCGTGGTCGATGTGGGCAACACGTTCGGCTTGGAGCCGGAGGGCGGCACCACCACGTTTGTCGGAACTGCGGTGCTTGCGTTCCGGAAGCACCATCCTTTCTGGTCAGATTGCTTGCAGCGTGTCACGCCCAAGCACTATGACGCGGATAAATACCTGTGCAACATGGAGTCTACTACGCAGTGTGTGATACACCACCCCAAGCGGTTCCTCAACTGCAACGATCATCGGCGGTGCATATCCACCGCGCCTTCCGAGGTGTTTTATCCCTTTTGGGTGGACGAAGGCGTCCGCATGTTCGGGAAACGAGACCCAGAGCTGCACATTGGACTGGACACTAGCATCGCCATGCATTTGTGGAACTCTCAAACCAAGCGTGTCCAACACTCTCCTTCCAGCCTTGTGGGTATGATTTACCACCGCCACTGTATCACGTGCGTTGCCATGTCTGGCAACGACCAGACCGGTGACACGTAGGCTCTTGGTGCGAGAGCCTGAGTCATGTGCTTGCTCACTGTGCATGTTTATTTGCTTTTTGTGTGGTGCAAGAGCCTGAGTGTTGTGCTTGCACGGTGTGCACGTTTTATTTGTGTTGGTTTGGTTTTGTGCTGTTGAGTGTGTGCGTGCGTGGGCTGGGTTTTGCTTGTCCTTATGGATAAGGTTATCGTCCTACACAAGCCAGGTTCGGCAAACTGTGTGGGCTCCCAAACTCCAAACGAACTTG
>Ga0213833_1003021_pt1 | contig 10522 bp, 8 predicted proteins | sample SWATP21_FD_160575 | JGI IMG/M metagenome (GOLD analysis project Ga0213833, IMG submission 160575) | Coastal seawater microbial communities from Marineland, Florida, United States - SWA TP2 #1 | ecosystem: Environmental > Aquatic > Marine > Coastal | place: USA: Florida | collected 2016-08-14
CGTCGCGTGCGCGTGCCATCGCGCCCAACGCACGCCAGGCGCTCAGTCGGGTCGCCAAGTTTTGGGTCACTCGCACACTTCGCACTAGCAGTTCACATTCGCAACTGCACTCTGGCGACGGCGACTGTTTTGATTGATTGGATTGCATGTCGCTATGTTTGGCCGAGCACATCTTTGCGCGGTTTCGAATCCAAGTTTCGCACCTTCCTCGCTTGGGACCATGGCCCAAGTCATGGCTATTGCCAGCGGTGTTTTCCATGAGATGCAGCGTGACGTTGAGTTTGTGTTCCACACCCTCCGAGGTGACATTCGTCTCGGCGATCCGAACTTCCGCGTGCCATTGAATGACGGCGTGTTTGAAGTCGTGGCACGGTCTCTGGGGTACTGTGTCCCCATGGCAGCCCTGCTCCTTACGATCCACTTCGTCGTTTCTCCCATCGCACTGTCTGTCTTTCGTGTGCCTTCGGACCTGCGCGAAAAGTTTGTGCTTCCGCTGCGGGAAACCGTATTCTACACGCTGTCATGCGTGCTGAATGTGTGGATGTACTGGCATACTCCCTGGGCGTGGTGGACCAGCGGGTACAAGGACGTGTTCCGGACTGACACGGTTTCCACGTTCCAGCCGGAGGATGCCACGTCTCCAGGCGTTCGCGTGTCATACTTCTTCGAAGTGAGCTGGTATTTGTGCACCCTGTTCCTGCTGTTCATCGACTTCAAGCGCAAAGACTTCTTCGTCATGCTGTGCCACCATGTCTTGACCTTGATGCTTCTCATGCTGTCATGGGCTGCGGGTTGGACTCGCGCCGGTGTGGTCTTGCTCCTGCTTCATGACTTCAGCGACGTGTTCCTGAACATTGGGAAGATGGGCAGCTATTTGGACGCTGAAGTTCCCGCGAACGGAGCTTTCGCGATATTTGTCGTATCGTGGGGGTTCCTTCGGTTGTACTGCCTGCCTTGGGTGATATATGAATGTTACGCGCTTTGCCCTTTCCTCCTGGACTCGAGTGGCGGAACATTCGAGTGGAACGCCCGTATCCTAGTGGGAGGCATGTCGGCGCTGGTTGTGATGCACCTGTACTGGTACGCACTTATCCTGAGGATGGCGGTGGGCATGTTGATGGGAGAGGAGAAGGTGGTGAGGGATGCAAGGGAGGAGCCTCACAAGCCCAAGCAGCAGTGAGTTGGACCTTATCACCGCGCTGCTTCGTGCAGTTAGTCGGGTGTGGAGTTCGCCGCGTCGTACATCCTACTTGTCCGTGTGTAATGCTTCACGGTTTGTGGACGTGCTGCTGTCGTCGTGGCATTGCACGAGGTTGGCGTGAGTGGGTGAAACGTGAAAAGTGTGTGTTCACAAATTCAGCACCAGACTATGCCCGGACCCAAGTGGCCAGCCCTGGGTGCTACGCTTTCGCTGGCACGTGGGGCGAAACACTCGAAGGGGTTGCAGGCCTCGGTTTCGCGAAAGACTGTGTTCTTTCGAGCGTTGGAAGCCGAAACAGTACAGGTGTGGGATGGAGCATGCAATGAATCATAGACCTGTGTGGGAGAGAGAGAGGCGCAAAGCAATACCCTCGTGAGGCCAGTAGAAGCTTCAGAAATGCCACGAAACGCACATGCGCTCATTGCTTTCTGAACCATGGTATGGATGATGGTTCCGATGCGAGGTGGTACTCCGTCATACCCTTGCAGCCCTGCTTCGTTCTGCGTGGCCAGCCATGCACCACCGCAACATCGCAACTCATGCTTGTCAGGAAGCTCCAACAAGTACTTGGCGACGATCGCACTGGTGCACAGATACGCCAACACAGTTTCCTGCGGCCATTTTGTGAACGAGACGTGTTTGTGCCTTTGAAGAAAGGCTGGTGAGCAGAGAGAGGGCCGAGAGAGGTCGAGAGTGGTCGAGGGTCGAGAGGCAGATACGTAGGCCCACACACAGACACAAAGCAACATCATCGTGAGGCATACAGCCCTGGCCCGGCCCACAACAAACTTCAGAAAGGGCACAAAACGCACATGCACCCATTGCTTGCTTAACCATGGAATGGATGATGCTTCCGATGCGAGGTGATACTCCGTCCAACCCTTGGAGCACTGCTTCTTTCTGCGTCGCCAGCCATTCGCCATTGCAAAGTCGCAAGTCATGACCGTCGGCCAGGCTGTTCAAGCACTCGGCGACGCTCTCATGGGTGAGGAGAAATCCACACACAGTTTCCTGCGACCATTTCGTGAACGGGGCTTGCTTGTGCCTGTGAAGAAAGGCCTCGGGTGTCGTGGGTTCACCTGGTGCGGCAGGCGAGAGAGAGGTAGTGAGGTCGAGAGAGGTCGAGAGAGGTCGAGAGGGGTCGAGAGGTGTAGATACACAGGCCAAACACAGACACAAAGCGGCGTCATCAGAACAAACTTCAGAAAGGGCACAAAACGCACATGCACCCATTGCTTGCTGAACCATGGAATGGATGATGCTTCCGATGCGAGGTGATACTCCGTCCAACCCTTGTAGCACTGCTTCGCTCTGCGCCGCCATCGATTCGCCGTCCAAAAGTCGCAGGTCATGATCGTCGGCCAGGTTGTTCAAGCACTCGGCGACGCTCTCATGGGTGAGGAGATACTCAAACACAGTGCTGTGCCACCATTTCGTGAACGGGACTTGTTTGTGCCTTTGAAGAAAGGCATCTGGTGAGGTGCGCACCAACAAACAGCGAGCAGCAACAAATAAACAGACAACATGGCCAGTCAGAGACAGCAACATTTGAGTGAGCGGCAGCAGCAGCGCACACCTGTTGTTGCAGACATGTTGGCAGCGCGAGCTACCGCCAGGGAACTTGTTGCAACAGTTACAAGCTGCGTCGGTGGCTACAGTACAGTGACACCAGAGACTTGGACTGCTGACAGCTGTTCCCAGCACGAAACGGACCATGGACCACCACGGACCAATGGACCAGTGGAAAGTCAATCATAGCATTTTTCAGCATGTGGTTGCTAGTGTGTCTAGCCCCGGAAGACACCAGCCATGCCGCCTCCTCGGAAACCCATTCGGTTCGCAGCCGCATATACAAAGGCCACAGCGGCTTGTGGAGTGCAGGTACGGTAGCTGGTTTCTTTCTATGCCTCAAGCATGACCGGTTGCAGCAGACGGACGGACTGACGCATGGTGCAATCAGGTTGCTGCGTACGGCGGCTGTATCACAGCGAACATCAAGGATATTCGGACCCATGTGTGCGCGAAAGAGTTTGAACGCATGAGCAAGTGCTTGCAGCAGAATGTGCGTGCAATGCGGTGTGGGATTGGGAGTAACGTTGCGATGGCTGCAGCGGGTGTAACGATCATGGTTCTGTTTGTTTTGCCAGCTGAAGCGATGAACCCGTTGGTTCCAAGCGTGGATCCCCATGGCAACATGTGTTTGACCATGCAAGCATCGTCATTGCCTGCATAATAACGTTAGAAGCTTTCGTTGTGGGCACAAAAAGCTCCATTCGCTGCTTTGCTGAAGGCACCAAACTGACACCGCAAACAATCACGCACCACCCCCACGCACACACGCCAATTGACACGCCGCCGTCCAGGTCACCTTATCACATGACGGAATCATCCACACCATCACGATCAACCGCCCCAGGGTGCGCCACACCGTGGACCGGCCCACTGCGGACGCCCTCCGTGGCCGCCTTCTCGGCGCTTTGGGGGCGGACAAGTTGGCGCGGGTTGCCACGCCAGTTTCATCCGTGCCCACGGACCTCTGCCTGGGACGGGACGCACCCCAAATCGCCATGCCGGGCGGCTGTATGAGACAACAGCGAGGAATAGTGTCTGTGGGGTGGACTGGACAGTTGTTCGCAGCAAGGGTGTATTGTTCCAGACACACAACGCCGCATCCACGACTGTTACAAAAGAAGCACGCGTGCAGCAACCTCAGCATCGGAGGTGGCGTCCGTCTATCAACCCAGCGACAGATGACGCTGGTCACGACGAACATGCCACCAAAACGCAAACGACAGCACGCCCAGCGCCACCATGCAGGTGTTTGCGACAGAAAACGACATCGACTTCCACACGAAGAAACAAAGGAAGCAGCACAGAGCTGAAAACAAACATGCCACGCCCAGACTGCGCCCTACTTTGCTGTACCTGTGAACACAAAACAATGGCAAAGAGCGTCAAACATGTCGCATGAGTGAGCACAGCCAGCGTGTCCACAACAACGGACAACACAAGCACACACGCACCCATACTCCCGCAACAGGAAGCTTGCAAGGAAGGAGAAGACAAAGCCTTTGTACGCCGCAAACACCACCATGCCAGCTTCCCACCATCCCATGGACGAGCTTAACACGCGGGCAGCATCGTTGAAGAGACCGAGCGCCATACCAAACCACAGCGTTGTTTCCACCTCAGAGTAGGTGCTGCACCAGCCTGCCAGCACACAGGCTACGAAGCCAACAGCAGGCAGCACACCGCCGAAAACGTGCAACGCGTCTACGGCGGCAGCCTCGGCAAACTCTGCGTGCACTTGAGCGGGCGTGAAGCCATCCACGAATGCGAAGCGCACCAGCTGAGCAGCAAACCAGGCCATGAAGTACTTGTACCTACCACACACACACACACACACACACACACACACACACGCGCGCGCGCGCGCGCGCGCACACACGACAAAACACAACGCAAGTGCTGTGGTGAGTGACAACGGCACGAAGTCCCCCAAACGACGCCACCACGCAACACGCACTTCCGCGTGTTCACTTGTTTGAAGAACGGAGTGGTGTCTGGTACAGAACCCGGGATAGTAAACACAGCTGTGTGGGGAAGCGTGTCGTAGCAAACCGCCACAGCAGCCATGATCAGCGAGGCAACCGCGAACCCCCAGAATGCATCACGGGACACTGGAGTGAGGTGCTGGAACAACGAGTAGGCAGCTCCGCTCGGATCAAGCGCTGCCAGGAACAGTGACATCACTACATGGATCCAACGCAGCGGCGCACGGAAACTGGATGCACACCAGATACACACAGGCACGAACACAGGCACGGCCAGGTGAGTGAACAACTGGTTCCCGAATCAACGTGGAGCAACGCGTGCGCTGATGGCACAGACACGGGCAGTAGCGACCCCACCTGGCAGACAAGGCACTGAAACCAACGCCAAACGACGAAAGAGAAACGCATGCCACCCCAACGACCAGCCAGAAGGCGCTGTCACCGGTCGAACGTGGTGCAACTGCCAGCACTGCTTGGCCCACAGCCAACAACATCAAGCACCCACACAGTGTATGTCGAGGGCCCCAACGATCAAGCAGCATGCCTGCAGGTGCAGCACCAGCCAACGTGACTGCAATGCCAACGGTCACGATCCATGCGAACTCGTTCTGGACGCGAAGTACAACACCCAAGTGAACGCACAGCACGGGCACCACATGGTGTGAGTACGCTGTGGTATCGCATGTGTAGGCACACAACACATGAACACGCACCCCTTGGTCAGCACAACTGGGAGGCGTGTGCGTTGTGGCGTTGTGAATGGGTACCGCTGTCCCATTCACGGACACTGTGCTGTTGGTGAGGTTGGTTTGGCCGACTGTGGTGGCATTGGTACACCAGCCATCATCAAACACAGAGCGATTGCCTTGTAGACGCGGCATTACCGTTCCCATCCCAACCGCCAGTGACACTGCACACAGTAGCACCTGCAAGAGGGTGATGAACACCGCTGCTTTCCAAGGACGACTGCCGTCAGACTCAGTGGAAGGGTTGGGGTGCGTGACGCTGGCTCCATCCTGGTGCGTGGTGGTGTTGTGTGTGTGTGTCCTTGCGACCGTCACTCCAACCATGGTTGGTGATGCTGGTGGAGCTGTCGCAGGGGCGGCACACACTGGAGAGACCACTGCCTGCGCCGACGTGGAAACAGCCATGGAGGCTGTCGTGGAAGAGGCTGTCGTGGAAGAGGCAGTCGTGGAATAGGCAGTCGTGGCAGGGGCAGTCGTGGCGGACGCCATTCCTCGGTGAACTGGACCCGTCACAGGAGCAGGGTGTGGTGCGAGTGTTGCTGCTGCTGCCGGCACACCGACACCAGCACCAGCATGAAGCGGGGTCGGCGAATGCCGTGACGGGTTCACTGAGTAGCACGGCTCGCAGGCGCAGTCGGTGCATACCCACATTCCTTCACCACGCTCTGCCCAATCCACGCTCTGCTCTACTGTCCTGAACACCAAACCACCGAACGCTTGCGTTTGGTCGTCACGTCGCAGGAGTTCGCCCAACAGGCGGTACACTTCGCCAGACGCAGCTTGCGCGACGGATCGCATCTTGTTCACCTGGGACACAACACTCGTGCAAGGGTTGGCGTTCACATGACAGCAACAGCAACCAAACACACGGCAAGGCACAAACATTTGCCGAGCGATGCACGGCACACCACAACGCACGAGTTTATTTCGACTGTGCGTGCTGCGATCCGCTTCAAACTGCTGTTGCAGGGAGCGGAGGTCCCGTTCTTGTTCCGCAAGTTGCTGTCGTGACGTGATGCCGTCCACATCCCCACGACCGTTCAAGGCGCTCCCAACCGTTGCATCGATAGGCTGTGACAACCTCGTGAAGCTGGACACAGCATCGACATCGAAACCGGGCTTGACAACGGGGTTCCACCACGACACAGCACACTCCACACTCCACACAGCAACGCAGCACAAAACGCACTTTGTGTAGGGGACTACATCCCCCAGCAACGATGCCAGAGTTGACGCAGCACCACTGACAATGGACGCCGCTTGGCACACGGTCCGCAACAAGCTCAAACCAGGGGCCATGGCCCGAAGCGTGCCGTTCGGAATCCCCACGGGAACGCGCCGCCACTCATCTGTGTTCCGGAACTTCACAGGGTGCGGCACGCCGCCATGTTCGCACAGCAGGTACAAGTGACATGTCACCTTGCCCGCGAGTGCATGCGCGCTGGAAGTGGTGGGTGCCAGCGCCAGCACAAACATGCGTGGGTGGTGGCCGTGGTCATGGATGGCTCGCTGACGACGCGCCATCGCCGCTGCGTTGTCCCTCATTTGCGCTTGCATTTGACCTTGGTTGGCAGTCACATCAGCGAGTTGAGCATGCACTTGACCTTGACTTGCGTGGCTTTGGGCTTGATTGTCAAGCACGCGCTGCTGCATGCGAGTCATCGCATCTAAACGCTCCTGAAAGCGCCTCTCCATCTCTTGCATCATCGCTGTGAAAGTGCGGACTGACGCTTCGCGAACAGTGTAGAACCTCGTGTGCTTGTCACACACATACAAGTCGCCCAGTCCGCCGTTGCACACACAACGCAACCCGCAGTCACCAAGCGCAGCAAACAGTTGCGCCAACGTTTCATTCACGTTCATGCGCCTGCGGCCGAGGCTCACATGGCGTCCACGCGAGATGATGCTGAGCACGGCTCCCCTGCACCGCTCCAGCTCTGCTTGCGGCACAGTGTGCAGCGCATCTCGTTGCGTCGTGGTGAAGAGCTGCAAAGTCTTGCTCACCCGACTGAGCCACCTGGTGACTTGTTCTCGCTCCGTCGAGTCTGAAATGGCCAGCTGATTCCAAAAGGAGGCCGCGGCAGAGGCATTCTGCCCATCACCATGCGTTGTTTCGGCATCGACTATCGCATGCAGGCAGTCACGATGGGCACACACCGGTCGAAGTGTGCATGCACGCGGACCACTGGACGATGAGAACGGCCGAAGTGATGCCGGTGATCCAGGTCGAGTCGGGGTAGAAGCGGTTGGCACAGGCACCCACAGCCGTGGCACACCAGGCCGTATCGGGGCGCATCGTAGCACCGCATCAGCAACGTCAACGAGACATCGCATGCGGTGATGCTTGACCCTGATAGAGCGAACATGCTGGAACCAGTACTCCCACGCTGCATCAGCTTGTGTTGTTGCGCCAGCGGCCACTCCAACAAACGGCTGCAGTTGGTGTGAATGCCCACACCCCCGGTCAGCACAAACAACTTCGACCTCGCTGATGCGACGGGCGAGGTCCGACAAGGTGCCGAGCGTCGCCCCACACGCGTTGCAAAGCACCGTGACAGCGGGTTCCTCGCACCACAACCCAGGGAACACGTCCTTGATGAGAGCCCACAACTCACGCGCGACGCGAGACGCAAGGTTGTATGGCCAGTCTCCGAAACCGTGGATCTGGATACGCCCATAGACACACAACAGTGAACAACACCGACCATTCATGGGAGTGAGCAGGAATCCAAACGCTTGTCACACCACACACGCGTACCGACACTCCTTCGCCTTCATGCACTTGGATCCGCGCACGATCCTTCACAGCGTCTCCAGCTTGGGCCATGTACTCGTGGCACTCCACTGTGTCTCGCCAAGCATGTTGCACGTGAACAACGTCCGCCACACGGCACATGAACCGAGGGAACACGTCAGGGCTGATATGGGGGAGGGATAACATCAGCTTTACTTGCTCTTCCTCCTGTACCATCCAAAGAAAAAGGGTCAGAACACGTTCCACCACCGCCACCTCCACGAACAACTCTCGGCAAAGACAACACGACATTTTGAAAACGACCCACCTTGGAAGTTGATTCCGAGTGAAAGCCACCGCTTGCGTGCGTGGGGAGTCTGGATGGGACGATGAAAGCAGGTTTGCTCTCCAGAGTGGGCGATACGTCGGGAAACACGACTCCAAACTCCATCATGATTTGAAGGAGCACAGGCAACAATCGAGGAGGGTACTGCGGGGGTGACCACACATTCGGAACGTCTTTGAAAGACAGATGGCCTGCTTGAAAGTGTTGCACACGATGCTGGTGCTGCGTAATGACGCAACGCATAAGGTTGCCCAGCCATGATGGATCGAGCACCACCAACTCCGAAAGTGATACTTGAGTATCAGCACCAGCACCAGCACCGCCACCAGCACCAGCACCGCCACCAGCATCAGCGCCGGCACCAGCACCAGCGCCGGCACCAGCGCCAGCACCAGCGCCGGCACCAGCACCAGCGCAGGCACCAGCGCCAGCGCCAGCGCCAGCACCAGGATCAACACCAGCCCCACCAGTACCGATAGCGGAATAGAGTTGCCTGCCGATACCGTTCTCGGAGGAAGCAAAGGCACCACCATACACGATGCTGCCAACGTTGTGCAACCAACACAGAAAATGGTGCATGTCTGCAACAGAGCCACCAAAGCGACACGCCTGTGCGACACCAGAAGCTGTTGTCACGGGCACACTTGCACCCCACGGCTTTGGCACACCATGAGCGTTGTGGTTCACAACAATGCGCTGAAGGCGCGCATATGACGTCGGCCGAGGGGTTGACACCAAGGGAAGCTTCCTGGCCACTTCCACAACGCGTGCCTCCAGCTCTTCGACCTGGCTCCGGCCATCAGGCCCGAACTCTTTCGATGACACAAACGCTGGCTTGACGGCTAGGAACGTGAATGCGTGTGGTGGAGCGCGGAGTGTGGCCGTCGCGCGCTGCGCAGCCGTACGCACCAGACTCAATCGTTGAGCATCGTCTCCCACCCGATCCATGCAGCTCACGACCAACATCACCACTGCAAGTGGTGCTCGTGCGTGGATCGTGCGAATGTAGTTCAGCGCGGTATCCACAAACACCTCGCTGAGTGCGTCGACGGGAAACACCTCGCTTGGCGTTGGGCACGGAAGAAACACGGTGTACACGCCGTGGCGCGAGAAAAACACACCATGGGAGTGCAGGTACTCATCCTGTCCGCCCAAGTCCATCACACGAATGTCAAGTGAAATGGCATGCTCCTCGATGTGGGCACGAAAGGTGCGTGTAACTGTAACACACCACAATTGCGAAGGACAAGATGAACACAGCAGCAACACCTATCCACATCCACAGGCAATCACGTCACATGTCACGAACCATACTTGAAGCCATCTGTGCTGTCAAGCTGGTCAACGTATTCACCTGTTTCCCATCGATGGAGAAGGGTGCTCTTGCCAACTCCACTTGGCCCGATGAGGAACAGAGAAGTCGCAACCTGCCCGATGCATTGGCCAGCACGGTAGTCGCGCACAAAAGATACAAGAGCACTCAGCGTGGGGGCGACATCCGAAAGACCAGCACGCTGAAGCACTTCATCCAAAGGTGCGGTGCGGTACAAGTTCCCCACGGAAACCCGTGGGTGCTTCAAGTACTCGAGGAGAAGTAACGCAAGGATTGCGACAGGAATACCATTCTCTGTCACCACCACATCAACAGTGCCATGTGTTACACATCACATCACCACCACATCAATGCGCTCACGAACAAACACAACCCATGCCGCCACAACTCCACTCCATCAATACGCACCACTCAGGCCCAGGCTTGTGACATTTGGAACCTTTCCCAATGCCAAAGCAACTGCCTTCCCACCTTCCGCACCAAGATCATTCACTGTCACCACCACATCAACAATGCCATGTGGTACCCATCACATCGCCACCACATCAATGCCCTCACGAACAAACACAACCCATGCCGCCACAACCCAACTCCATCAATACGCACCG
>Ga0213833_1003023_pt1 | contig 10511 bp, 4 predicted proteins | sample SWATP21_FD_160575 | JGI IMG/M metagenome (GOLD analysis project Ga0213833, IMG submission 160575) | Coastal seawater microbial communities from Marineland, Florida, United States - SWA TP2 #1 | ecosystem: Environmental > Aquatic > Marine > Coastal | place: USA: Florida | collected 2016-08-14
TCCCCCCCCCCCCCTTCCCACAACACAACTGACTGGCGGCGTGTCCTTGTTGTGGCATGGGCAGACACTCCGCCGGCAACATCCTGGGCCCAGCCGTGGTGGCGCTTCATCAAAAGAAGAAGGAGCAACGGCAACAAGGTGGCTACGGCGCGGGGTACCATCAGTGGAAGAAAACCCGCGTGTTTGATGTCCAGCGCAAGATTGGGTCGTTGGAGATTGTGCGGACGCGACACGCGTCGGGTGATGCTGTGGGTCCGGAGGAGCTCATCCCAAGTCGGTTTCTTTTCGGCGTGCTGCCCGATGCACTGCTGGACGACTTTGAGATCTGGCGCAGCACCAAGGACCCACACCTTCTCAAGGGCTATCCGAGGGCCGGTCGCCCACAAATCCATTTCTTGAACATTGTGGTGGAGCCCATCGAGGCGGGGGAAGGCGAGGGGGAGCAACACTCTGACGGTGGCGCTCCGTCCTTGTCTCGCTGTCGAGCCACCATCACACGGTGGCCGTTGAAGTTGTTGTCTGAAGTGGTGTGTGCCGCCGTCAACTCCTCCCACCCGGACTGCATGCAGTTGATGCGCTTGGGTGCTGCACCTCGTGGGAGTGTCTTGCGGCGGCTTGCGCACTGGTGTGCCCGCCTCGACACACCTGCGCAGGTGTTGGCGTGGTCAGACTCTGCCACGCAGCGGTCGGAGCTGGGTCGCATCTCCGTCATCCACTTCAACCGCCTGGGTGTGTCGTTTGTGCCCCGCGCGGGTGTGGATGGCGTGGTGCGCCTGCATTCCAAGGACCACGCCGGGAAGTTCGTCAGTGATCGGTTCTCGGACGCGGTGAAGACGCAGATGGCAGGCCTGAGCACAAGCGTGGTGCTGGAGGATGCGTTTGGGCAGCAGTTCCTCCTCATGCCCAGCTTCCTGTTGTCGCAGTCCCGCGTCGTGTCCAAGCCGTTGAGCACGGACCTTGACACGTCGGTGACGGACGAGTGGAAGCGGGTCATGAACAGCCGCACGTTTCTGGTGTCTGTCCACCCCAGCGGCACCTTCCTCACGTGTGACAGCCTCACGTCGTCCTTGTATCTCATGGTGTACCGCCTCATGGGTCGCAACTACGTCGCAGCGTCACGCCTCATCCCGTCATGCGCCACGGATGTGCCGTACACACCCGACCAACAGATGGTGCTTCGCATGTTGGCAGAGCCATACAGCGACCTGCACGTGGACGGGCTCGCGTGCCAGCTGCGGTTGGCGCTGCTCTGCCAAGAAAGTGGCGTGGGATTCCCGCTGCCAGTCCCCAGCTTGTACGGCCTGTACTGCAACCGGTGCCAGCACGCGAGTGCGCTGTGCCGCCTGTCCATTCAGGAGGAGCTGTCGCTTGTGCGGAGCTTACAGGGCGGTGGCGTCCCGCCGTCCATCGGGCGCCGGTTGGAGTTTTTGAAGGCCCTCATCCCCCTCAAGCTCAAGCGAGACGCCGCCATTGCTGCGGAGGAAGCGCGGCGGGCGGCTGGTGGGGGTGAGGATGGCAACGCGGAAATGGAGCGGCAGCAGCAGCAGCAAGGTGCTGAGGAGGCCAAACACGCAGAGGGTTTGAATGTGCAGCCGGAAGGCAACCGGTTGAGTGCGGAGGTGTTGGCGCTCATTATGAGTGGCCGGCGGGATGCGGTGGAGCAAACCAGCACGGCGCAGTCCCGGCACCCGTACAAGGCCCGTGTGAACTCTCGGACGTTCATCGAGTTCCCGGAAGCTGCCAGCATCACCATCGCGTTTGCAGACAAATGCAGCACAGGCCCAGGCGATTGCGTGACGGTGTGGGTGGTGGACGAAGAGGGCGAGGAAGCGAAGTTCGCGGGGCCCTTCCAGGGCACGACAACATGGCCAGGGAGCCATGGCACCAAGCCGCTTGTCGTGCCGCACTCTTGCTGCGTCATCAAGTTTCAGAGCGGCACGAGTCCCAAGGGGTGGGGGTGGGAGTGTGTGGCCACAGCGGTGGCGCCGTTGCAGGTGCTGGCTGCCGACAACGCCACGGTGTTGAAGGTCGACCTCATCGACGGCGACGTGGACATCGGTCCCAACCCCGAGTTCGACGTGGCGGTGGGGACGGATTCGTTGGGCGCACACTCCACGGTACCACTCCACCAGTTTGATGTGGAGTGCCGGCGCCATGCACGTGGAATGAGGCGCCACTTTGGGAGGACGCCAGGTGCTTGGGGTGCGCGGCACCGGTACATCCGACCCGACCCTGCCGAGTTGCAAGGCGTGCGTGGTATCAACCAACTGCGGCAGTTGATGAAGGAGGAAGACTTTTCTGTCAACGACAAAGCGAAGCTGGGCTTCTTCTTTTTGTGCGTACCCGCATGCTTTTGTGTCGTGTTGTGTGCATTGTTTGTTTTTTTGTTGCTTGCGCCCCCTCCACTCTTTCGTCGAGTCGTGCTGGGCCTTGTTGTTGTTGTTGTTGTTGTTGTTGTTTGATGTCTCACACCTTGCATGCGTGTGGTCAGGTACGAACTGCTGCGGGGTGACTTGACGGTGGACATCCTCCACGAGGACGCGCCTGTTGTCCCCAAGCGTGTGCTCCGCGCTCCGGAACCACCTGATGTACCCCCACCACATGCCCAAGCGCGTGTCCCCGGTTCGAAGCGCTCCGCTCGTGTCATGCCCGATCCGTCACCGTCACCGTCACCGTCACCGTCACCGTCACCGTCACCGTCACCGTCACCGTCGTCACCGTCACTGTCGTTGTCTCCCTTGCCACCGCCATCTGGGTCATCCGGGGGTGCATCTTTGCCCAGTGCCCAGCCATCAGCCTCGTCCGGCAACAATGGCGCCGACGCGGTGCCGTATGACGGAAGCCACGTCCTGGCAAAGCTGCTGTTCCACAAGCTCGTGTTGAGTTTCGTGTTACCGGACAAGAAAAAGAAAGTGGCCGGCAACTACCCGTTGATTGTGCTGCAGGTCATGGCCCATGCTCGCCTTCGTGGTGTGGCGGGCAACTCGTGGCCGTTGGTGGAGTTCGAGGCACTCGCCAAGAAGTTCCAATCCGGCCTGGCCATGAACACGCACGAAGGTCGAGAGCTGTCCCAAATGCTGGCCGTTGCCACGACCGATGCCGCGGCGTTGGTGCGCCACGATGCAAGCGTCCAGATCAGTGCCGCGGCCGAGGCGGTGGCAGAGGCGGTGTTACCGGCACGCACCATCACCATCTGCGCCAAACAGGCGGGTCAACCACGCCCCGAGCTGAACGACTGCAGCATGAACCTGCGCACGTTGTGTCGGCCCCCGTTCTCTCCCGGCGTCAAGCTCACACAGGGCTTGGCCAGCACCGATGACGTGGAGTCGGCGACGGGAGTGCTGTTGGCACAGCTACAGCTGTCGGACTACACAAAGCTGGCCCACGCGCCGGGGTCCACCGCCTCTGCTGCCCCTTACTCTCCGGACCTGCCGTTCGAGATCGCGTCCACCGTGCCTGAAGCGTCGCGTGGTGTGGGCGCGGCCATGGTGCAGCGCATGGCGGTGGACATGAAACTGAGTGCGGAGGCGGTGTCGCACGCGAAGGAGTGGCGGCTGATTGGGTTTGCCCACGCTGAAGTGGAGGCGCTGCGGTCTGCGTTCTGCCCTGCAGGCAGCGGCGCCTCCGCCGGCGGTGGCGTGTCGTTGGCGGTGGGTCAGTGCACCCCCAAGGCTGCAGACATCGTGTTCAACGGCCTGCAGGCCATGGCACGCCTTCGCCAACGCCTGGTGCGGTGTCGCCGCAACGACGAGGGTGTCATCGCGTTCATGGTGCCCGCGCTGGAGTCAGCCGCCAACAACGTGTACGAGGACATGAAGAAGTCCCTCACGCCAGGTGGCCGTCAGCGGAGGGGCAATCGACGCCAACGGCTGGACTTTGTGTTGCAGCGCAACGCCGGCACCCGGGCACCCATCAGCTTTGACTTCATGACCGGCGCCTTGTTGAGCCGTCATGCGGTGCAGGAGTTGCAGCGGCTGAACCCGTTTCTGCCCAACGCGGACGCGGAGGCGTTGCTCACGAGTGCCGCAGGTGTGCTGCTGGTCACGTCCCGGCTGCAGCACACCAGTCGGTGCTTGGTGACGGTGGATTCACTGGTGGACCAGCTGCAGTGCCTTGTGACGCGCGTGGTCACCACGCGGTGGCACGCGGACCACCCGCAGCACCTGCAGCTGCCCTCGGAGCTCATTGACGTCGCCGTTCGTGGCGCCGGGTTCCACCCCATCCGCGCGCTGGCGGCGGTCGAGCACCTTGCTCGAGTGGCAGGTCGAGTGGCGCGCACGGTACAGCCCTCCGTGCGTGTGGCGGCAGCAGCATCTGCACCAGCACCACACCCATCGTCATCGTCATCGGCATCGGCATCGGCATCGTCATCACCGTCATTGCCATCATCGGAGTCGAAGGGAGATGATGGTGTGGGTGTGGGTGTGGGTGTGGATGTGGGAGCGGCTGGCGCTGCGGCGCATGCGGGGTTGCGTGACGCCTACCTGTTGTTGACCGCTTCCGAGTGGGATGAGGACAAGGCGGTGGCCTTGGCACGTGGTGCCGCGGTCGTGGCCACGCTTCGTGACCTCGCCAGGCGTCGGTGCTTTTACCAGTCGCGTGCGCTGCCACAGGTGTCGGCATTGGCGCCAGATGCGGCGCTGAGTGACGCAATGACGCAACAGGACGCGCGCGCCGTGATTCATGTGTTGCACCACAGCGCGAACGCCGTGGCGTCGTCGCTTCAAACCCAGCGCCACTACTTTGACCGTGTCGGCGACAGCAGCGCCGACAATCCCGCGTTTTCGTACGACCCTCGCTTCCTGGTGTTTGAGTACCTGCTTGGGTTTGTGCTGCGCAAGGCACAGGTCAGCATGGTGAACGATTTCCTGGCCATTTTGAAGGCGGGTGACTCGTGCGTGCGTCAAATGATCATGGGCGCGGGGAAAACAAGCGTGGTGGCGCCGTTGTTGGCGTTGATGCTGGCCAACGGCTCGCAGCTCGTGACGCAGGTGATGCCTGCAAACCTGCTGCCGCAGTCGGTGCAGCTCATGCGCCAGCGCTTCAGCAGCGTCATTGTGAAGCGCATCTACACGCTCAACTTCACGCGGGCGGACGACCAGTTCAAGGGCGGCGAGTACGTGCAGCACCTCCGGGCTCTGCGCAGCAAGCTGGACCAAGCCCGTATGGAGCGTGCGGTGGTGATGACCACACCCGGCGCCATCAAGAGCGTTGTGCTGAAGTACTTGGACCTGCTGCAGTCCATCGAGGCGGCCGACGATCGAGTGTTCTTGCCCGATTCGGAGCTGGCTAGTGAGCGGGACGCCAAGCTGCGCTTGTTGCGTGAAGAGTACCGGACCAAGAGCCAGGCGGCGGATGTGTTGCGGGACATCATGGAGCTGTGGGGCAAGAAGCACAAGGGCATTCTGTTGCTGGATGAGGTGGACATCCTGCTGCACCCACTGCGCAGCGAGTTGAACTTCCCCATCAACCACCGTGTGCAGCTGGACCACTCGCCGTTCCGGTGGAACATGCCGATTTTTATTTTGGATGGCATCTTCTACGCCACACGAGGGCGCTTGGCGTTGGCCAACTACACGCTGTCGGATGAGTTGCGGGCTGTGTTGGATGCGCTGCGGCACTCCATCCGCGCCGGCGTGGAAGCGGCTGCCTTTCAAGCCAAGCCCCACCTGGTGCTGCTGTCGGACAAGTACTACGAGGAAGCGGTGAAGCCGCACGTGGCAAAGTGGGCACTCGAGTTCCTGAAGTCCATGCACTCCATCCAGGCCGACTTTTGTGAGGGCGGGGTGTCCAAGGAAGCCATGGCGGCGGCAGAAAGCCCTCGACCGGCGGGCAAGGTGGACGACACGTCCGGGGCGCCGGGCCAAGAAGAGGAAGCGGGAGGGGCGGCGGAGAGGAAAATGGCTGAGCTGCTCGACAGCGATTCCAGCGACTGGGGCGGCGACAGTGATGCAGGCGGCGGCGGCGGCGGCGGCGGCGCTCACATGACCCAAGTGGTCACCAGGAAGAGCTCGTTTGCAGATCGACAGGAACGTGAGCAGACCAAGTCCGTTATCGCACCGGCACCGGTGAGCGTGAAGTTCAAGCCTGGTGCCGAGGAGCACCTGTTGCAGTGGCTGGAGGGCGCCCGTCATGACTCGCCGTCAGGGCGTTGGTTGGGTGAGCCTGGCCGCACCAGCGGCACGAGTTGGAAGCACCTGAATCTGGGGCGGTCGTGGGTGCAAACGTTTGTGCCACACGTCCTGGCGCGCATCAACCGTGTGTCCTACGGCATTTTGAATGCGCAGGACGTGCTCCGTTGGGGGCCTGGCTACCTGGACTCGATGCCGCAGTCACGCCGTGTGCTGGTGGTGCCATTCGAAGCCAAGGACGTGCCGAGCAAAACCAGCGAGTTTGCGCATCCCGAGGTCGTGATTGGCCTGACCATCATGAGCTACCGGTACCAGGGGCTGAGGAAGAAGGACGTGGCGAAGGTGCTGGGGCAGTTGAAGAAGGACATCCAAGCCGAAAGCGGGCCGGCCCGAGAACGACCGTCTCGTCGTCGCTTCAACACGTGGCTGCAACTGGGATGGAGTTTGCACGTCCAGGAACGCAAAGCACGTGGCGACGACCATCCCGACGGCGATGATGAAGACGAAACGGGGAACATCAGTGTCGCCACCGGCGCGGGGTTCGACATCCTGCCGCTGGAGCTGTTCCAACCGGCCGACGCCAAGCAATTGGACCGGGCCTATGAGGCGCTGCGCATGGTGCCTGAGGTGGTGCTGTACTTCTTGGAGAACTTTGTGTTCCCGAGCCCTGTCATGCGCCACCAGGAGCTGAAAATCACGGCGTGTGGCGTGGATCTGGGGTCAGACATGTTGTTCCACTCACGTGTTGGCTTTAGTGGCACACCGTCAGACCTGTTGCCACGATGCCTGCAGCCCTGTCGAGTGGAACGCGGCTCGGATGCCAAGTTCATTCGTGTGCTGGGGTCACCGGAGTACGTGCAGGCCACCGTTCCAGACAGCTGGAGCGTGGAGTCTTTGCTGCGTTGGGTGGCGACACACACTCCCCGGTTCCATGCCTTGATCGACACCGGCGCTCTGGTGACAGGCATGGAGAATCGAGAGGTGGCGGCGTTCTTGCTGGCACACCTGCCTGACGACATTGACGGTTGTGTGTACCTGGACCACCATGACCACAAAACGGTGTTGTTGCGCACCAGTCAGCAACCTGTGCCTTTGGCAGAGTGTGGGCTGCCATGGCATCGTCGCTTCACGTTCTACGACCAGGCATGTGGTGGTGCATGTGGAACCAGTTGGTTGATTTGATATGGATTGCGTGACTCACGTTGTGCCCCCTGTCATCGTTTGTTGTGTGTGTGTGTGTGTGTGTGTGTGTGTGTGTGTGTGTGTGTGTGTGTGTGTGTGTGTGTGTGTGTGTGTGTGTGTGTGTGTGTGATACACTTTGTCGATGTGGTGGCTGTCACTCGGGTGGGTGTGTGTCGCTGGTGGGACTGGTGGCACACAGGCCCACACGACTGGCATGGACATCAAGCAGAGCATTGATGCGCAGGCCGCCGTGACACTGGGCAAGGACATGACGTTCCGAGACTACGCCCAAGGCGTGTGGCGCATGCGTCAAATTGGGCAGGGGCAAACCATCCACTTGTACATTGTGAAGGAGGTGCTCGGGCTCATTCAGCAGGTTGCCAGCTCCGGCGACTTGGCGATGGATGTGGTGGCCTGGCTTGTGGCACAAGGTGTGCGCAGTGAGCAACTTCAGTTCATGATGCTGACGAAGCAGGTGCGTACATACATGCATGGGTGAATAAGATAAATGCACGTGGGCTGTAAGCAACTGGGCTAACACCCAGCATTGTTGCGGGGGGTGGTCGTGGTGGTGGTTGCAGAACATGGCGTTGGCGTGGCGACGCACTGCGCTGCGTGACCTCACCAACACCTCCCAAGCCACCGGTGATGCCTTTTCCGACCAGCTGTTGTCGCGCTTTGCATCGGGCGTGGCACTGGACGAGCAGGCAGGTCCACCCAAGGGCGACACGTCGACCATGAATGACGACCTGGTGTTGGCGCTTGCCACGCCCGCTGTCACAGCAGCGGGCGACGCACCCCTCGACCCGGCGCAGATCGTTCGGTTCGCCGACCGCGTCCAACGAGTCGCGCGTGCCGTGTATCGGCTGGTGGGACAAACCAGCAACAACGACACCCTGCGCACGCTCGCACGTGTGGCGCGGTCTGCGGCGGACGCTGCCACTGCTGCCTCCGCCTCCGCCGTGCAATGCAAAAAGCTTCTGGACACCGAGTCGACTGCCGCAGCCGCTGCCACGGGCCTCGCCTCTGCGCTGTTGACGGTGCGGTCGTCCATGCGTGCGGTGTCTGACATGCTGAAAGTGGCGCGGGCGGCGTGCTCCAACCCGGGGTCCACCAGCGCAGGGTGGCTCACTCGGTGCATCAAGATGTTCCGAGAGCCGCTGGGTGCCCCGCTGCCCGACCGCCTGCCGGTGCCTGTCCAGTTCGTGGACGAGTTGCACAGCATGGTGAACACGCACAACGTGTTTGTCCGCCACAGCGACGAGCTGCTGATCGAGGCACTCATCCAGACCGTGAAGGAGTCGCTGGCGCAAGACCGGGCAGACGCGGACAGCCTGCAGAGCACCATCCAGACGGAGGTGCAGGCTGAGGTCAAGGCGCGCAACCGTGCTCAAGCGCAGGTCCGCACCAACCCCGTGACAAGCCAACGCCGTGGCATCCGCCAGCGTTGGCGCCTCGCGCGACTCGCCAAAGCCGACGAGCTGATCACAACCGGCGCACTCTACCCACTGTGCGAGTTCGAGCCGCAGGGTGCTGCGGCTTTGGACACCCTGCCAGCGCACATTCTCATCAGCGACAACCATGCGGAACGTTACCACCCCGTGGACTCCTCGCGTCGGCTGAAGAACGTGGAGGTGTTGTTGGAGTGGTACCCTGCTGCGACGGGCGCCGCCACTGTCGCCACGGCAGGCCAGCGTGGTGGCGATGCGGCTGGTCGCGACACACTTCCGTCCCTGGCGACGATCTCGCTGGCCGAAGCAGAAGCCCTGCGCCGTGCGGTTCACCTGCGCCACCCCGCTGTTGTGGCAGTGGCTGCGCGGCTGCGGCTCTTGGACGGCCGCACACTGGACCACGGCGTTGGGCTCGACACAGGCGCCGACGCAGACGCAGACGCAGACGCAGGCGCAGACGCAGGCGCAGGTGATGCTGCGGTGCTGGCGCTGCCACTGTCGGTGACCGCGTCTGTTTCTCTGCCGCCTTCTGTTGCCGCCTCCCGCCGTGCGTCTGTCGTGTCCGTTTCCTCTGCGTACAGCGACATGCACGTCGCCACCTCTGCAGCGCTGTGCCAGCTCCCGACGGATGCACAGGCAGAGACGGTGCACCGCCTGTTGCGCGTGTTGTTTGCGCCCGCCGACCTCCCGGACCACGACAAACTGCTGCAGTTCCACCAACAGGGCGGCACCGTGTTGGTGGCGCCGTCGCTGGAGCTCGTGTCGGCTTCGGAGGGGTTCAAGGTCGACCTGCCCGTCAACCGTGGCTGTGTGGGCGTCGTCGGCGGGCGTGACCCGTTGCTTGCTGCGTTGGCGCGGGAGGTGGTGGTGACAGCCATGCGCCACTGCGGCGACAACCGGCTGCTTCATCCGGCGTACGACGGCGCGTCCGTGGCGGAGTCGGTTGTTCACGGAGTGCTGCCCGTGCACGCGGCCTGTGGCAACGAACCTGCGCCCGACGCGACCCAACACACGCCCTTCCAGTGGTCCACCACCGTGCAAGATGGCGAGGCGCTGGCGGCGTTGGATGCGGCGTTTCAAACGGTGGTTGGCATGGGGTTGCCGCCACTGCTGGGTGCCACGGCGATGGAGGCGGCAGCAGAAGCAGCAGCAACAGCAACAGCAGCCACTGACCACAAGGACGAGGGTCTCGAGGCTGCAGTGTGTGGCCGTGAGTCGTTGGCGCATGTGCGCCACGCCGTGTCATCCAGCCTGTGGCAGGCGGTCAGGTGTGGCGACGCAGAGCGCTCGGAGTTGGTGATCTTGGCGTTTGGCAAGGGCGTGGCGACGTGCGTGGACAACCTGTGCGCCATCGCGCAAGCCTGTCCCCGCCAAATGCAAGGTGCGCCGTCGTCCTCGACATCAACGCCACTGTCGAACGTCACGGTGGTCGCGTTTGGTTGGGAAGAGGCGCACCCGCTGTCGGTGTCGGTGTCGGCGACGCGCGCACCTGCAGCGCAGGCGCAGGCGGGCACTGCGGAGGTTGCACACCTGCGTCAGTGGCGTGAGCGGCTGGAGCAGGTGCTGCCTGGCACTGCGCCACCCACCCCCGAAGAACAGCGTGTCACTACGGCGCTGCAAGTGATGAAGTTCTGGAACAACTGCATGTTCTACTCCCCAGAAGAGGTGTGTGTGTGTGTGTGTGTGTGTGTGTGTGTGTGTGTGTGTGTGTGTGTGTGTGTGTGTGTGTGTGTGGTGGAGTGTGGTG
>Ga0213833_1003024_pt1 | contig 10506 bp, 17 predicted proteins | sample SWATP21_FD_160575 | JGI IMG/M metagenome (GOLD analysis project Ga0213833, IMG submission 160575) | Coastal seawater microbial communities from Marineland, Florida, United States - SWA TP2 #1 | ecosystem: Environmental > Aquatic > Marine > Coastal | place: USA: Florida | collected 2016-08-14
TCAAACGCATCAAGCAGCGCACAGAGACGATTTCCAGAGCCAAGGGCCCACGGGTGCCCGTCACACTTCTCACAGGTGAGTATTGTGGACAAGCAGCGGCGTGTCTTTGGACATAATCGTTCTCTCATCCGAAACTGGGTTGTGCGCCATGCAGGCTTCTTGGGCGCTGGCAAGACCACACTTCTGAACCACATCTTGAAGTCTGAGACGCATGGAAAGCGTGTGGCGGTGATCGAGAACGAAGTCGGTTCTATTTCAATCGACCATTCGCTCCTGCGGTTCGTACTGTGCGGGGGGAAGGCTGGTGGGTACTGAGCGTGGCAGTCGCAACCGTGCACTTATCACTGCTCTCATCTCCACGCGCACCTACGACCCCCTTAACCGCACAGCCGCGGCGACGAAGGCAACCCTGCTGAGGGCGTGTTTGTGTTGAATAATGGCTGCGTGTGCTGCTTGACAACCGGGTCATCGTCTGAGCTGGAGCGTGTGCTTGAAACGCTGTGCAAACTGCTGGCCGAAGACAATTTCCAGTACGACTATGTTGTCGTTGAGTCTTCAGGGCTCGCGGATCCTTCACCCATCATCCAGACCTTCTTTCGCACGGCGCTGGCCAAATCCAAGTTTTACATGGTGAGATGCGGGTGATCGTTTTGTTCACGCGCGTGTGGTCGACGTCACTCACCCACCCTCCTCGCACCACAACAGGATGGTGTGGTGACAGTGGTGGATGCAAAAAACATTGGACTGCATTTGAAGCACGCCAACTCTCGGTCACACACCAAGGAGGCGGAGAGGCAGGTAGCCTATGCGGACGTCATCGTCGTGAACAAGGTCGATTTGGTGTCCCCTCAGCAGCTAGATGATGTGGAAGAGCTGCTGCTGGATGTAAATCCTGGCGCCACATTACTTCGGGCGGAACATGCAAAGGTGCGGTCGGGGGGTTGGACATGCGAGTGGTGAGGCTGGTAGTATGGTCGTACTCAATGGTGTGGCTCCTGGTTGGTTGGGTGCATGTGCCAGGTGGATGTGTCTTCGCTGCTGGACATTGAGGCCTTCTCGGAGTCCAACATCCAAAAGAAGCTGTTGGAACAAGCGTCGCACCATCATCACATGGCCCATGACCACACTCCCGAGGTCACTGCGGTATCCGTGTCCGTTCCTGGTGACGTGTCGCTGGAACCATTCAAGGTTTGGATCCGCGACCTTCTGAAACGGCACTGGCGTGATTTGTTCCGGGTGAAGGGTATCGTGTCCATTGCCGGCTCCGATCGACAGTTCGTGGCACAAGGCACACACGCTGACTTTTGTGCCGAGTTTTCTGACCCGTGGCCAAGTCCAGACGCACGCTCCTCACAAATGGTGTTCATTGGCCGACACCTGAACGAAGACGACTTGCAGCGTTCGTTCGATGCATGCCGTGCGGGAGCAGCGGGCACTTCTGTCGATGCAAGCGTGGCCGATGAAGATGACAGTGGTGCCGCTGCGTACCGACCGACAACTCCACACGCATGACACTCACTCAAGGAGAGGAGAGGAAGCACGTGTCCACTTTTTTTTCTTCTTTCTTTTTTTTTTGTGTGGTTTGATGTGATAGCCATGCAGCGCGTGAAGCCCAGATGAAACGGGAGTTGGCCACTCAACGTGTGCGTGGCCCGGTGGTTGTGTGTGCAAATGAGGTCATGACAGAACAGTTGAACACAACGCCACAACATCACTCCACCCTCACGCTGACTTGACGACCTCTTCTCCCACGCAACGACCGCCAGCGCACGGCCACAGGCACCAACACCCACAGTCACCACCAAACAAGGCATTGGGCGTATCCTGCCTGACGTCGCAACAATCTGTGTGCCATCTCCGTTACGTGATGACTGACGGTGCATCTCGTCCAGTGAACTCCTGGATCTTGGCCAGCTCCAAGGCTGCCTCCACCACCGGAGCCAAGGCATCCTGAGCACCGAGGACATACACACACAGTCGGCACGCCACACCCCACACCGCGCACACAGCAAGCAAACCAAGGCGTGAACCAACACGCCCAACCAGAGCCGAATCGCCATCGCCGTTCGTGTGCAAAAGCAGGCGAAACACCTACGGCTGTGCTGAGGCCATGGTTCGAAGAATCAAGCTCCAAACGCTCCAGGTACATTCGAATGGTTGCACCCACAGAACCCTGCGCACCGAATACGAACAACAGAAAACAAAGTGGGAATCCAAACACAAAAGAAGGACCAGGTGATCCAAAGGCATAATCAGATCAATCAGTGAGGAGAAAGCCACGGAACGACACACAACACTAGCATCACAACCACAAGCCACGCACCGTGCCAGAAAGTCGGAACACGAGACGCGATCCGTCCACAAAGAAGAACTGCAGCCCCTGTCGCGTGGCGACACTTCCATCCACTGGATCGGTGTAGTTGAACTCACGTGCCTCCGCAATTTCCAGCGACCCGCACGGAACTGCGAACATAGCGATGTCATCACAGCGATCAAAACCGCGCGGAGAGGCGAGGAAGAGGATCAAAACAACGTGCTGTTGCATTGGGTCTGCACCAATAATAATAACAAGCCACACACGCACCTGGTGCCTCCGAGGCAGTGATCTCTTCAATCTTTCCACGCAAGTAGTCCATCATTTCGTTTGCACGTGTCTTATCCACAGCCTCGTAGTCGTACCGGCAGTAAAAGTTCCGCCCGTACGTCTTCCAGTGGCTTGTCACGATGTCGCGCACCGACACTAGCTTGTCACCGTCTGCCACGTCGGCGTTGCGCGCTGTGAAGGAAGCAATCACACATAACCATAACCAAAGTAGTGAGCAGTCAGTGACACTTCTGCCTTGAGAGACAACCTCCACCAACCACCCCACCCCACCCCCACACACACCCCACCCACCTGCCAAGATGGAGAGCCACGCCAAAACAGCCCACAAGCCGTCCTTCTCACGAATGTGGTTGGAGCCGGTTCCGAAGCTGTGAGACACATAGCAAACCAACAACACAACGGGAAACATAACAGCAAACAAAACAGGTCGCGGCGGCAGTGAGCAGCAACTCGACTCGAGTCGAAAACGCAGGCAAAAGCTAGACTGTGCTTGTGCGATGTCCTGAGCGAAAGCGCAACACACCTTTCCTCGCCACACAAGAAGGGATTCTCACCCGTCGCGTCCTGAAACCAACCGCGCATTAAACAAAACATCAACGAGGAAGAAAGAAAGAGGAGAAAGAAAGAATAAGAAAGGACCAACGAGTGAACGAACACCACACCAAACAAAGCAGCGTGCGCAACGCCTTCACCGAGTATGGAACGGAACCAGCCATAGCACAGCAACAGCACCGAGCCGCACCATGAGGTTACCAAAGTACTTCCACCCTGTGGGCACCTCATAGCAGCGCAGCCCCAATGCGGCCGCCACACGATCAAGAGCCATGGAAGTGGGCATGCTTCGAGCCACGCCGCCGGCTGCCAGACCCTTGGCGAAGAAAGGAATGGCTGCGTGGTTGGCAGCGATGAGGGCAACGGAGTCCGAAGGTGTCACAAAGAACTTGCGACCCAGGATCATGTTGCGGTCCGCATCTCCGTCTAACGCACACGCACACACGTGCACGCACAATCAAAAACTATGAGACCCGGCGGCGCTGGTTCCTGTTGCATGAGTGCCTGTCACTCACCTGCGGCAGCTCCAAAATCAGGAACATCTTCATCCTCACATGACTCGTTCGCAGTGCCATCAGGGTTCAAACCTGCCAAGGCACAACGCAACAGTGTGTTTGTGTGTTGTGATGAGCTCCACGATGACGTGTGTGTCGTCGGGTTTGATCACGGGTGTGTGTGCAATGCCCAGCTGTCGGTTTGTGCCCCATCACGTACCCATTTTCTTCACCAAAGCCGGTGCGTACTTCAGGTTGGGATCTGGGTGTTCCCCGTTGAAATCCTGCGCGCATCCCAAATGCCCATGCACGCACGCATCGTGAGCGCGCACATGTAACATGAACACACGGCTCCTTGTCGCACGTACCGGGGCTGGGACACAGCCAGCGAGGCACGAAGCAGGCAGTCCAAACTCTGTCACAAACACGCGCTGCGCATACACGCCAGCGACTGCCAGCACCACGAGTCGCGAGCAAAAGCACCACATCCAAAACACCGGTGACTGACCATCGGGCACTGCGACATGCTGGCAATCAATGAAGCTTGCAAGCAAATCACAACGGGCCCACACAGCAACACAACAATCTGGCCGCACAGCAACACAGCAACACAGCAACACAGCAACACACCGCCAGAGAGTCCATCAAAGGTAAAGGACATGTTGCTGCGCTGCAGGTAGGCGCGGATTGTGTCAAAGTCGAACACGCGCTTGTACTGCGCCAACAGATCTTCGCAACTGTCAATAACCTCCACCTCAAACGTGCGGGATGGAGAACGGAACACAGTGCGGCCGATGGTGTGCAGGTCGACGTCTGGCAGGTTGTCACACGAGGGATAGGAGGCAATGGACTTCGTGATCTCGAACATGGCATTCGTCAGAGACGATGGAGCGGGGCCTCCGGTGGAGATGTTGTACCTGCAACGCCACAGGCACCCCACGGGTTGGTTGCGCCCCCCCCCCCCCCCCCTGCCCTTCGCATAGGATCCGTTATGGGCGCGGCAACACATGGACTCACTTGATGCCGAAGTCGTCATCTGGGCCACCGGGATTGTGGCTGGCAGTGAGGATGAGTCCGCCAAATGCCACTCCGTCTTCACGGTCACGGATGATCGCTGACACAGCAGGCGTCGACAGCATGCCTGTTCGGGTTTGATTTCGTTGTTGTTGTGGTCGTGGTCGTGGAAGCAAGCACGCACGCAAGCAAGCAGACAAGCAAGCAAGCAAGCAAGCAAGCAAGCAAACAAGCAACCCAATGGTGTGACGCTGACTGACAACCGTTCGCCGCAGGCACGACAGCCGTACCGTGCTGCCCAATCCACACCCGGCCAACACCAAAAGCCGCAGCAATCTTGACAATGATCTGCAGGGCCTCTGGAGAGTAGAACCGCCCATCACCCGATGCGACAAGTGTGCAATCCTTCAGCTTTTTTGGGTCCAAAGCGCGGAAAATGGCCTGCATCCTCACGGGCCAACAAGCAGCAGTTTGGTGAGCTGTGGAACACACAGCAACAGGTTGGGGGCACCGCGAGCATGGTGTGCGCACCGTGACAAAGTTGTGGGTGTATGTTCCGTCTTGCCAGACCTTGGTCTTCTTGCGCAGGCCAGATGTGCCAGGCTTTTGGCCTTCGTACACAGTGGTGGCATGCTCCACCACATCAAGCAGGGAGCCACCCTCTGTGACAGTCACAGGGACATCACTGGTCTTTGTCTCTGCATGCCAAACACATACGAGTGTTAGTCATCATGCCGCAGCAAGTGTGCCGCTTGTGACGCACCAGCAGCCATGAGAACTGGGTTTCTTGAGTGCCCCCCGCAATTGCTGCTCGTGACACACGCCCACAACAACACCGTGCGCTGGTGAAGACGAAAGAGAGAGAGGGCACCAAACCCAACGCAGGAGGCACACCATAATAAGTCTACTCACGTTTCGCAGCCAAAGAGAGTCCACAACTCCGGCGAATACAACAAGAATCACTGCTCCGGTGACTGTTGGGCACCAGCTGCGCACGATCTGCGCGGGCGGTGCTGTTTTGCGAGACAGCGCAAAGTCACGTGATATTCGCACACATATCACCCCGCATGAGTTGATGGCAGGTTTGTTATGAACAAGCTCCAAGGTTCTGCCCAAGGTTTCGTTCACCACATCGGCCTGACACCTGCTCCGCCACAGTTGAGACGAAACAGCGTTTGGTTTGTGCAGTGTTGTGTGTGCTCCTGTTGTGTGACCCCCTGTGTCACCTGGATCCGACGAGTACGTTACTCATCCGCACCCGTGTTCGCTGCGCCGTGCAGCTCGTGTGGGGTGCACAGTTTTCGTGCTGACCGGTGGGAAATGGTTGCGCCTGGCTGCCGACAGCATGGCCGCTGACCTGCCCGATGTTGGGGCGTACCTGAAGCTCGTGGCGAGTGAATCCTCTCCCGATGCCGTCCTCCCTCGGTTTTTGTCGACCGTTCGCTCCGTGCAAACGTTCGAGTGGGAAACTGGCGTGCGTGAAAGGGCAAAAATGTCACAGGAGTTGCTTGCGGCATAGTTGGGCTGCTCGTGACACCTGCCGTGTGTGTGAACTGCTTGGATGGACGTTTTTTGCACACTCCGTGTTTCAGGTCACTGCGTTCTCCCACCCTTCGTGGCCTGTTGTGGCGTTGCTGGGTGAGTACAAGTGCTGCTTGTCCAAACGCGCAAGCTGACTTCCGTGTGTGTCCAGCATACAGCATCACCATCTACACCCTGCACTCATGGATGAAGGACCGCCCTCGCTTCAAGTTGCTGCTTGTCACGCGCTACCACAACTTGTTTCTGTCCATGTGGTCCCTGTTCATGTGTGTGGGCGCGTCCTACACACTGATCCGAGCCATGATGGACGGCTACACGTTCTCCGACCTGGTGTGTGACAACAAGGACGGCAACAGCAGAGGCGCACTCATGAAGGCCCTTGGGTTCTGGGCGTATCACTACTACATCTCCAAGGTCCGTTCTTGGTTGCATGATGCAACAACACAACGCATGCTGGATGTTGGTTTTCACGCGCCTTGCGTTGTGTGCACTGTCCAGTTTTACGAACTGTTGGACACGGTGCTCTTGGTGCTGAAGAAGAAGCCCTTGACGACTCTGCATGTGTACCATCACATCATGATGGTTTCCACAACTTGGATGTGGTGCCATAACGGCTTGACAATGCACTGGTTTGCGATTGTTGTCAATTGTGAGTTGCGGTGTCGTTTGGATCGCGCTCGTGTCATTTGTGTGCCACCCTAACCACCACCCCAAACACATGCTTGGTGCGCTGCGTCGGGGCAACTCCATTCCTACAACCAGGCCTTGTCCACGTGTTCATGGTGCGAAACTGTTGGACGCTGTTGTGGTGGTGACTGGCGTCCGTTCACTCCTCACCCACTGCCGCCTGCGCGTGTTTCGTCATGTGCGACATTGTGTGGAGCAGTACTACTACTACTACAAGGCGAGCTTCATGAAGTACCGTCCGTGGTGGCGGCCACTGATCACGAAGGGCCAAATCGTGCAGTTCTGCGCGGGTATGGGGACGAGCTTTGTTTGGTACGGTAGTGGCTGCTGGCTGTGTTTCTCTCCTCGTGCCGCGCGCAGTGACTCACCACGAAAGGCGAATCTATGGCATGCGTTCAGGCAATACAATTCGTTCGAGAACTTCCGGTTTTCTTCCAGCTTCCCGTTCATTGACTACGACAAGAGCATCTGCAGCGGAAGCCCATACCTGGTGCTGTGGTCGCAGTGGCTGACGATGTCTTTGTTGGTCCTCTTCTCCATTTTCTTCTACACCACGTTCGTGCTCAAGCGTGATCGCAAGCTTGCCGCCGAGGCTGAGGCCGAGGCCGCGAAGAAGGGCAACTAAACTGGCTAGTGACGAGTGTACACCACCCCCCACAAACGAGGAGTGTGCGTGGATGACGGCATGGCGATTTTGGTGCAGCAAGATCGGTGCTGTGTGTGAGTGTCGTGAGTGCTGGTTGTGGCGTTGGAGGAGCAACAACACACGACATCAAGCGACATCAACAAGCGACACATTGCAGCAACGAAAAGCGTCTGTTGGTTCGGAAATGCCAGTTTTGAAACAAGAATTGGGTTCATGGTTGATGATTCATTTCGCGACGAGTACCGTCGGCCGATGTCCTGTGTTGTGTGCCGTGTGTGAAGTGGCGCGCGATTGTGTGCTTAGTATGTGGCACACAGCACCATGGTGAGCTCGGTCCACTGACTACCAGCGCTCGGAGTCAAGATGAGCTCTGTGAATGCGGCGCCCGTAGCTGTGACGCAACCTCTGATGCCATCCCACCACACCCACCTCAGCCCACTTGCTGACTCCGTGTCGCATGTTGATCGCCCTTGGTGGTTGGCGTTAAGCCTGTTGGTGTGTGTCTTTGCGCTAACGGTGATGTCAGCCTGCCAAGTTGCGTTTCCATCCACACTCGCCTGGCTCAGCTTTCCGATTGGCGTGATCCCTGGTGTTGCCATGCTCCTTGCTTCCGCGTTTTACAAATGGGACACGCATGCGCGCCTACGTGGCTTCTGTGCGATGTTACCCATCCTGTGGCAAGCTGCGTTCACTCAAAACTCGTCAGCAACAGTGGCAGCAGCTCAACCCACCGCACTGGTGTGCTTTTTCATTGTGATGTGCTACTTTTACGGCGCAGTTCCCCGAAGAGGCTGGTGCTCGCTGCCATCCATGTGGCGTCACTCTGCATGTGCTTCTTTGTGCATGGTGTGCATACCGCTACAACAGGAGCAAATCATGCCCACCTTCCTTGCCAGCATGTTCGTTTCGGTATTGTGTATGTGTGTGTGTGTGCGTGCGTGCGTGCGTGCGTGCGTGCGTGCGTGTGTGCGTGTGTGCGTGTGCGCGTGCGATGGGCTTGCAGTCACTTACCGTGTGGCATGAATGTGCGAGCTATGCACAGGTACACCCAAGAGGTGTTTCGTGCGACAAGCGCAGCGACGAGCAGCACAAGTGTTGGCACCAAGAACGGCATCGCTGTGCTGCGGCCACTTGCTGGAACGTTGGCGGCACTCCAGTTTGTGTCCCTGTTGGTGAACAACAAAACCGGCCAGGATGCACAGGCTGTGTTTCGCATGTACCTCGACGAGGGTGGTGCCCAACAAGCGTACTCTTTGTGGGTTGTGTCTTGGCTGGGCTGGGGCACGTTGGCTCTGCACATGATGGCGGTGCCCTTGTTGTCCCCGATGCCAAGCATCGTGTCTGTGCGCCCGGACCAAGTTCGTGTGGCAACGACCGGTGCTTTGACCTGCGCCAATCGGCTTCGCACTATTTCCAACAAGTGGCACCCGGCTGTGGCCTTTGCCCTGGTTGCCCAAGTGGCCACGATTGGTGTGCTGCTCGTGCACTTTGCAACTGGGGACTTTGACACCTTCGTTTGCTACTGCTTTCCCATTGAAAACACGGGCTGCATTTGGAAAGAGTCCAGCGTCGGTGGCGCTGTGTCACTCGTTCTGCTTGGCATCGTGATCATGGGTGCGTTCAGTACACTGCGCCTGTACATGTGGTTGGCCCCGCGGATGAGTTGGTGTGGTAGGGTGGCGTCACGCTGTGAGTGTGTCACTGCCAAGCTTGCGGTGGACGCACGCCTCCATGATGTTGTGGCGCTGAAAACCCTGGCAGTCATGGCGAAGATCATGTTGCTGTCCCACACATCCTTGGCGGGTGCACAGCAGTACGTCTGCGCGGTCGGACGTGGTGTTGTGCTGTGGTGAACAGCTGGCTTTGTGTGTGGCTTTGTGTTGTGGATGTGGCTAACAAGCACACGTGCTCGTTCAGGACCTATTTCGTGTTATTCGTCATTTTGAACGTCATGAACCTGTTTGCGCTGCTGTCGCTCAAGATGGTGGCGTTTCGTGACGTGTGGCGGCTTCGAGGCGCGGTGGAGATACCATCGCTGGACATCACAGTGCATCCACGCCGCCTGGTGCTCGTGTTTTTGTCCAGCACGGTGGTGGGGAAGCTGGCTGCAGTGCTTGGAATGGTGTTGGCCGGCGTGGTGTCCAACGCCAACGGCGCTGGAGTCAGCGGAGTCGCGTGCGCAGAAGCTGCACAACGCACTGCGAATCAAGCCGTCTCCTCCTCTCTCATCGGCTGCGTGTTTGCAGTGGCTGGTTCCACTGTGTTCAGCAACGAGGCCGCCCATATGCTTGACTGGGTGAGGCATGTCAAGCAGTTTCCAGCGAACGGGCGTGTTCGCATTCACGGAAACCCTGTGCCTGGTGCTGGATCACTGTCGCACTTTTACACCGCCAGGTGGCTGTTGGTGACGTCGTGCTGTGTGTTGCTCGCGTTTACGCCCTTTTTCGTCGGCAACATCAATCAGCTTCATGGTCTGCCTGTGGTCGTGATTGGTGTCGCGATGCTGGACCTGGCAATGCTGGCGTGTGCGGCTGTGTCCTCTGTTGTGGTTTCACAAGGACTGGGGACGGTGCACAGGGCACCAGTGGTGGCTGCGTACGCAAGTGCCGTGATCGTCGCGATTCTTCTGGGTGCTTCCTTTCTGGTTTTGACGCGGTAGTTTTGAGGTAGTTTCTGTTTCTGTGTTGAAGCAACTTCTCTGGGCACGAACCGATGAACGAAAACAAAGCAATAATCGCACGCTGTGGCCCACAGCCTGTGGGTGTAACCTTCGTTTTTATCAGTGTATACGTTATAATGTATCTAAAGGCAGTAACAGCTGGGCTTTTCTATTTAGTGCAAGAAGCCTGCGAAAGCGAATTATATTGATAGATACGCTATTTTGTATCTAACGCTTGCCGTCGTCATGACGGCTCTTGACCATGGCTGGCACGGGTGTTCGCCGGCGCAGGCAAGCCAGTTTGCAG
>Ga0213833_1003026_pt1 | contig 10499 bp, 9 predicted proteins | sample SWATP21_FD_160575 | JGI IMG/M metagenome (GOLD analysis project Ga0213833, IMG submission 160575) | Coastal seawater microbial communities from Marineland, Florida, United States - SWA TP2 #1 | ecosystem: Environmental > Aquatic > Marine > Coastal | place: USA: Florida | collected 2016-08-14
ATCCTGAGTGCTTCAGGCTTTGCCCAGGCAGCCTATGAATCCACCAAGCTCAAATCTGATGTCTACACACACTTTTTTCTGGATTGCCTCCACAAACTCAAGCGTAAAGGCGCATCCGTCTCAGCCATCGACGCACACATCTGCGCGGCCAAACCCACCACTGCATTTGTCAAAAAGCACAAGGACCAAATCCAGGTCCCAAGAGTGGATTCACAACCCGGCGCCAACAAAGACATCCACCTGTTTCAAAAACGAAAATGGAAGCCTGCAGTGGGGTACTTTTGGGTAGGTCGTAAGCGACGTCATGTACGCTATCAACTTCGTCGCCGCGCACACAGCAAAGGCTTCCACCAAAGAATACACTCGGCCAGACCAGGAGAGTACATCGGTTTGAGACCAGGTACCTATGAAGTCACAGTGCGTAGTATCGGTGGATACGTGCTTGAGCGCTATACCATCACCATCCGACACAATCGTCTCACCCAATTACGTCAAGAAAATCTACTTACCCTCAGCAAGGAGTTACAAAGTAAGCTTCAAGGATTATCTATCTTAAGAGGTTTTGGGTACACAATGGCAGGTGTCTCTCTCTTCTCGGGCAGCATCGCGCTTTTAGTCGGTTGGGGCAATGACAACATAACATCCACCTTTGCAGGAGGTCTTCTCACAGGCTTTGGTGTTATCACTTTTTGCTTCTTGGGAATGGCTGATCTTGCAACACAAAAACAGATACGATTGCTTCGCTACAAAATACAACTTTCCCATGAGGAAATCACACCAGGCTTCTCCAGTCATCCCACACAAACACCGTATTCAAAGCGCAGCTCACCTATGCTCAAGATACCTGCAGGAACCACCACAACCCTTTTACACACCACAGGGGGAACACTATGAGTCAGCATTTATCTCTGCGATGTTTGGGGCTGTTGGTACTCCTTTGCATGGGTAGCGTTTCTCAAGTATATGCAAGCTGGAAAGCTTTGCCCATGAGCAAACAAGAAGCCCAAAAACAGCTACAGCCTCGGAAATTTGCCATCGTTATCGGCATCAACCAGACGCGAAAACCCTACTGGTCACCTCTACTCTACGCCCGCAAAGATGCCATCAAAATGACCAAAGCGCTGATCCAGGTCGCAGGTTTTTCACAGGTCAGATTACACACAAGGCGCAAGGACACCACCCGCAAGGCCATCTTACAAAGTCTTCAACACCTCAAGAAACAAGTGAAGAGTCCACTGGATACGGTCTTTATATACTTTTCGGCCCATGGAACGGTCACCGACAATCCAAGCCAGCGTTTAACACAGAGATACATCGTGACCTCCGATACCACGCAAAAAATCGCAAAGACAGCCCTCAGTGTACAAAAAATTCTTACGCTCCTGAAAAAGCTACCGTCCAAACGTATCGTCCTGATGCTGGCAACCTGCTATACAGGCGCTCCCAAGAGCAAGTCCAGGAGTTTACCCGGGCATAAAGGGCGTTCCATGAAAGGAATGAAACCACTGAAGACAAGAGCCCTACAGATCTTGAGCGCTTCAGGCTTTGCCCAGGCAGCCTACGAATCCACCAAGCTCAAATCTGATGTCTACACACACTTCTTTTTGGATTGCCTGCGAAAACTCAGACGCAAAAAGAACGCTGTCTCAGCCATCGATATACACATCTGTGCGGCAAAACCCACCACTGCGTTCGTCAAAAAACACAAGAGCGAAATCCAGGTCCCAAGAGTGGATTCACAACCCGGTGCCAACAAAGATGTCTACCTATTCCAAAAAAGAGGTAAGCAGCCTTCCATGGGCTACTTTTGGGCAAGCCGCAAACGGCGCAATGTCCGCTACCAACTCTATCCCAAGGGGGCCAGATACCCAACACAATCGAGCTTTTGGGCCACACCAGGAGAATGGATCGGTGTGCGTACAGGTCATTACGTGGTCACCATTCGAGACGATTACGGCCGCGTTGTTCGCAGATACACCATCAACATCAGGCGGCAGCAGTGGTATACCCCAAGTGGACCAGATGACGACGATCCCTTTTACCATCGACGAAGCGTCTCTCCAGTCGACTTTGACGAGCCGCCTCTTCACCCACTGATCAAAGTCGGTTATGCCCTTGGAGGTATGCTTCTTATCAGCTCGGGGAGCTTCACCTTGTACGGTGTGTGGCAAAGAAAAGCGGAGTATGTGATTCCAGGAATCATTGTCTTTGGTGCAGGGGGCATTGTCACCCTGGGAGCCATGATCAGTGACTGGTCTACACGAAGTAGCCACCGAGAAATGATCCGCCTAAGACAAGGTGGAATGCCAACGTGGAACCAGCAAAAAAGCCTTCCCAGCACATCCATACCTCTAGGGACAACCTCTCACCAGATGGGCTCATATTAACCTTTTAAACAAGTGTGTCACTTTGGGACTTCATGGTGTCGTACCTTTTATGTACTCACACAATTATGGAGGCCCACATGAAAAACCAACTGCGAACATTACATTCCCTCTACCAACAACTCTCACAATCTTCACCAGACTGGTCTGTCCGCCAAAAGCAATCGATGACTTCGATCATCCACCATGCCCGATTGCAAGACGTTCTCCCTCAACAGCTGCCCGAAAGTTACAGGGAGTTTCTTTTGCACACGGACAAACCCATTTCATGTGAGTATGACAGGTACACGTTGTTATTATTCACGGCTGAAGACATCAAAGATATCCTGTGCAGAAGGATGTTTTTGGACCATTGGGGTCCCTTAGCAGAATTGAGCTTCTCCAAAAAAGATCCCAGTGTGCTTTTTGAATTGGGCTTATCGCACTGGGAAGACACCGAAATGGAAATGCTGGATTTCGACAACTATTCCATCGGTGAAGAGAAAGTCCCCCACATCCTCAGATATCTGGGCTATCAAAACGACCTCTTTACAAAACCTCTATTCCCCATCGGTACAATGATCGACGGTCAAGAAGGAGGATTGCTCTTTCTGGAGCTAAAGACCGGCAGGGTTTTTGTTCAGCCAGGCGGAAGTTTGTTCGATTATGCCGATTGTATCGAAGGCCAAGAGGACCTCTTCTACCAACCGGAACAACTGGCAAATGATATCGCAGAATTCATTGCTCTCTTTGCACAAAAGATGTACCCCCACATCTTGGAAAAAAATGGCTGGACGCTTGTATCACCCCATGTGGAGGGAGAGCAGGTCATAGAAGCATACGGTCAAATTGGCCGTATGCAATTTGCGCTGTGTATCGATCCCGAAAACTGCGATACAGGTGCTTGGATAGATGACAACCGTGGAATGAGCCTTGAGCATCTCTCTCATCAGGCGGCGATACAATTGACACCAGACGGAGCAAAACAAAGGTTCGAAAGACATCAAGCCTGGTCCCAACGCTTTCCGCAAATCTCCCTCTAAAATTCACATCTCGTGTAAAAATCCAGCAAGTGCGAACTTTCCGAAAAAAATGAAGCTCGGGGCTCATTCTGTGATAAGTGCCCTTTTTACACTTGTGAAGCTCTGAAGCTAAAGATGGGCTTGATGCTTAACCCGATAGGATAGGGGTGAAGACATACGTGGCCTTTGCCTTTTCTCTGAATGGTGGTATCCTTTCGGCGACAATCAGATCAAAGAACAGCCCGACTTTCTGCGAGGTAGACATGAAAGACAAAGACAAAAAGGACCTCAAAGACCTTCCAGATCCCAGACCATTTCAAATGAATGAGGAGGATTTAGAAGCTATCGCAAAAGCCAAAAGCAAAGTCGTCCCCAACATCAAACGCCTGGGAAAAACAGCCTTCACTATCGAGAATGCACCTGTAGCCAAATCCATCATGCGCCCTATCAATCTAGAATTGACACCTTCTGGTGAACGCCACCCCTCTCCAGTGGCGCAAGCACTCAAAGCAAAGCAATCCGAAGATGAGCAGGACAAAGAAACATCCGATGATGCCAAAGAGCCTAAGAATTCAGATAATCCAGAGGAAGAGCCGTAAGCTTAAAATCCACCACGATTTGGGAAAAGCCTGAGGCCCTCATGACAGGCTCTTGTCCACATGTTCTTTCGGTGAAAGTATCCGTGGGATAGGACACTATGGTACTGTTTCACGCTTGATGTAATGGAGGATACGATTGGAAATTGTAAGCGCTATGGCTCTTCGAGCATTGGAAAAACACAATTACGGAGAGCTGTCCATTTATCAAGACCTGCTATCGGGGATTTACAACACACACATACCGCCATATGGTGAGCAGATCTTTCAAAGAGAATACTTCCGTATGATACGAGATCCAGGTTGGTTTGCCAGCTTGTTGGTCTCCGATGCAGACATCGAAGGATACAGCGCAGGAAGACTCTGGACGTACGCATCCACTGTTCCCGATACACACTTTGCAAAAGAGATACAACGCCATGCCCTGGACGAAGCCCGACACTCGAAACTGTTTTCCAGGATGGTGCTTCGACTCTTTCCATCGCTGGATGAGAAAGACCTAAGAGAAAAGCTCGATGCGATGTCTCCAGAGCTACCACCTGACACACCTGAAGCGTCAGAAGAAAGTAGAAGGGGCTCTTTTGAAGAGATCTTGAACTCCGCGATACTGCTCAATATCTACGAGGTAAAAGCTTTGGTGATGCTGGAACTCTTACGTCCTGCTCTCCTGGCTTACTGCGAACCATCAGACCAAAGTTGGGGAAAGCGGGTGATGTCCGTTCTCGTAGCAGATGAAGCCAGACACATCGGATACACCGCCAGATTCATCAATGCCGCAGCAGCAAATGGCTATCGTTCTTACATTTCGGATGCCATGGAGGATTTTCAAAGGGCTCTCAATGACGTTTCCTGGCTTGAATTGGAAGACACCATCACAGAGTTTGACGAGACCTCGGAAGAATTTGAGGCACTGATAAAACGGTAGGCTAACATCCCTGAACAGGAGAATTCATGTACCACCTGACCTCCCAAGCATTTGATGAGGCATATCTGCAGCGTGTCGAAAAAGGAATACGCACTTCCCCTTATTATGGGGACAGTCCACTTGGGGAGGAGTTCGTTCGCACCAAGGGCTTTTCCATTGTGTTCACACGAAGTGCTCTGGAGCAAGTGCTCAGCAAATTTGCGTATCTCGCGCCCTTTTTGGAAAAAGCGCTCTTTGCTTCTTCCAATGCTTTTTACATCAATCCTTTGGTCATGGGAGCGACCTCGAGAGTGGACACACATGTAGACTGTCGTCTCTTGCTGGAGGAAAATGTACGCATCATTCCAAACCTGATTAGTATACTGTATACTCGGTGTGAAGATGATATCCAGGGAGGTAACTTGTTGTTGAAGGTGGACAAAGAAACCACTATAACACTCACTCCCAAAACAGGAGACCTCCTCCACTTCCAAGGTGATCTGCTGCACTCCGTGGAAGAAGTCACAGGCGAAGGTCTGAGAGTGAATGTGGTGTGTGAACAATACAATCTTTCTGAAGATCTCCTAAAGAGCTTTCCCAAGTTTGCTGTTCTGACCAATGAAGACCCTGCACCTAGAGTTTCGTAAGATCTATGAACCAACCAAATGAAACCTTTGTACCTTTGATTGAGGTCGATTTCTCTTCTCAAGTTCTTGCGGCTGATGGGCCTGTCCTGGTCTATTTTTGGGCCCAGTGGTGTCTTCCATGTCGCCTCGTGGATTCGCTCTTGTCCAGACTGCCTTTAGATGCTCTTACAGACACAAAAACTTTCAGGATGAATGTGGACAGCACGCCAAATCTCGTCCAGCGTTACCAACTCAAGACAATTCCTTGTTTTGCTTTGTTTTCTAAAGGAAATCTCCTGGCCATGAAAGAAGGCGTCTGTTCTCGGCAACAATTGATAGACCTCTTGGATATTGGAAAAGCGGATTCTTCAATGCATTCGAAGGAGTGAAAGCGCTCTTTACCCAAATCACGGATTTTCTGGGCCACTCTTCCCCGAAAATGTGAGACAGGTCCGCAAAAATACTTCAAAAAGGGGGCACAATACCTTCAAGCCATACAAATGTGGGAAACTCAATTTCATCAGTCACTTTAACACATTGGATGTGCTGAAAAAGGTGATTTATGTAAGGCAAAATAGCATGGTCCGCTAAGGGGTCAAGCGATTGACAAGTCCACATCAGCTTGGTACCAAGTAAACAGCTGCAATGTTGTCTCTATCTGTCCAAAACCAGTATAGGAACATGACACACTAAATCGTTTTTTTTCTTTAGGTGCAGCCTGTTATCGTTTTTTTTCTGTACTTTTCAGTATCGGTTTCTCTACTAAGAGGAGTCCATACAAACTCGCAAAGGCGATTGCGAATGAGGTTTGCAGCGTCTGGAACATGTGAAAATTGTGAATGTAAGAGATTGTATCCGGGCATTGGACATCCCAGTTTTTGTCAAAAACTGTGTAAAAGTCTCTGGCCTGGAGAGCGACCTGATCGAAGAAAAGACCTATGAGATCATCGCACTCCTGTTGTCAAAGACAGACCTGGGCGATTTTGCGAACATGAAGGCCTTTTGGAGCTACTTGCGAATATCAGTTATTCGCCAGGCTTATAAATGTTCAAAGGGTAAAGAGAAAAACGTAGACCTCTCAGGGCAAGAGCCTACAGAGGACAAGACACCAGAAGGGCAGTTGTTTGGTGCGCTGGAAAAGCAATCGCTGAAAAAAGTGGTGGATGAAGTGCTCAAAAAGCATCAGGCCCCCAGAGGAAAGATCAAGGAGATACGTCAATTACTCACTGTCCTTTTGGAGCAAGAGGAGTTCATTCACATTCAAAAGAGTGGTGAAAACAAAGGAGCCTGGGTATTCAATGCAGCTGGTTTGGGGAGAGCACTGAAGTGGGATAGAGCCAAAGTGTGCTATCGTTTGAAACAGCTCAGACAGATCTTCTCTAAAGAAGTCCGTTTACAAGGACTTGAATTGAGCGATCCAGAATGAGCAGTGTAGGGTAGAGATCATGAATGACAAAGAGAAAGCCGCAAAGACCGAAGCAAGGAGCAGCTCTCGAAAAAAAGTCCCACGGGATATCAATAAACTTCTGGCAGCTTCCAAAGAAGAACTTGCCGATTGGACCCCTAGCTACGCCATCTCTCAACCTGAAGACATCGACAATGAAAAACGTGTCCTTCAATTTTTACAGGCAGAGACCATCCTACCTGAAGACACTCTGGATAAACATTGGGATCAAGAACCTGAGACAAAGATCAACTTGTGGACCTGGTTCACATCATTTTGGCAAAAACCTTTATGGGGCATAGCTATCGCAGGTGCTGCTGTGTGGATGCTCTTTCTCGTTTCGGACAATCTACAGAGGAATGGGGGTTCACTCATCCAAGATAGGACACGGATCCGACGCCCCATTCCTCCGGATTCGCCATCACGTAAGAAGTCCATAAAACCTTTGCCCAGACCGGAGGCGCGACGGGTCATCTCCAGGCGACTGCCTCCCTCAAGGAAGAGAGAACTCACACCAAAGGGGCGAAAAACCCCTCAGACCACGCAAAAGATCGAGTTGCACCTGAGCATTCCGCTGGCAAACCGAAAAGTCAAACGGCTCAAAAATGGTGATATCTGTCAGCCCAATGACAGCATCTTGTTTGGATTTAGTGTCTTGGAAAAACCAGGCTTTGTCTATTTGCTATCCGAAGACAACAGAGCAAAAGTAGAACTGCTCCACGGTCCAAGTGGAAAAGGCTCTATCAAGCGACCTGTAGGACAATTTTATCTGAGATCCGGTGAACGCTTTCTGCTTTATGGCTTTGAACCCAAACAACACACACTTGTCTTTGTGGCGCTCAAAACAAGCCGACTTCTTTCCAAAAAGCAGGTACAAGCTCTCACAAATGCCACTTCTTTACTAAAGAATGTGCAAGCACTAAAGAAATCACCTGGAGATAAACAAGCCATTCATTATGACTTTATGACGCTCAAAGTGCAGCGTGGGATCCAAACAATCCCTGGTCGAAAGCCCAAAAAAGACAAAATCCCTTCTAAATAAAAGGCGACGATTTTGTGAAAGAAAAACTGTTCAGTGAAAAAAGAAGAGTGGGTCATATTGCCTGGCTATGGGTTCTTTTGCCCTTGCTCATAAGCGCTCAGCCTTCGGTGTCCAGAGCAGGATTGCGAGCCGTAAAGCTCAAAGTCGCACCAGCTCCACTCACCAAAAAGCTGGCAGTGGTCATCGGCATTAACCGTTCCACCAAAAGCAACCACTGGGCACCTCTACAATACGCGCAAAGTGATGCCCAAAAAATGGTGCATATGCTACATAGACAAGCGCGTTTTGACAAAATCCTTTTGCTTACAAAGCCTTCTCAAACCACCACCCAGGCCATCCGCCAATCTCTATTGCGCCTAAAAGAGCTAACCAGATCTGCGGGAGATACCGTCTTTGTCTACGTGTCTGCTCATGGTATCGTCAGCAAAGGCCAGCGCCGCTTTATCGTCACGTCTGACACGTCTTCAAACGTCTCACAGACAGGTCTCTCGGTCACTTGGATCCGTAAACTTTTGCAGAATCTTCCTTCTCGAAAAATTTGTCTGATTTTGGCAACCTGTTATACAGGTGGTCCAAAGTCCAAAGCAGCTCGTATCAAGGGGCATAAGGGATTACTACGTCCCAAATCCCCTTTCCGATTTGTGCGTGCCATTCAGATCTTGAGTGCGGCAAGCCATGCCCAAGCAGCTTACGAGTCCGAAACCTTAAAGGCAGATGTCTATACCCACTTCTTTTTGGATTGCTTGCGAAAGCTAAAAAAGAAATCCATCATCAAAACACATGTCTGTGCCTCGTCTAAAACCACAACTTTCGTGCAAAAGTGGAATGGTGAGGTCCAAGTTCCCAAAGCCTACTCGGAGATGGGTGCCAACCGAGACTTTTTACTTGTAGAGGCGCATGGAACCAAACCCAAAAGTGGCTACCTGCGCTCTTTTACCAACAATAAGAAAACGCTTACTTTTCGAGTGGCGCGTCTCGGAAAGAAATCCACCAGTCAAAAAGTCGTTCAAGTGGATGAAGGCGAGTTGACGGCTTTTTCACCTGGCCGCTATCGCGTCCAGGTTTTGGACAAAACAGGAAAAGTGGTCCGCTCTCAGGTGCTCTGGGTTCGAGCGGGGAAGGTCGTAGAATTCCTGTCTCATTGGTCTATCGATATGCAGATGGGCAGTGCATTTTCTTCTGGCGTCTTCCAAAAAGGTGGGGATTGGTCTGTAGGTGGAATGGGTGGTATCCGCCATCGCTATTTTGCTCTTTTGGGAGGTCTTTCTGGTACAGTTCTTTACTTTGAAGGAAAACCCTATGCGCAACTTGTAAGCAACATCCGGGTCGAGGTCGGCAATACCTGGAATTGGGAACGATTCTCACTGTTCGCCGGAGGATACGCGTCTGTTGGTCTGTTCGTACAAGATCTCAACCATGACAGGCTTCTTTCCATCTGGCTAGAAGGTGGCCTCACCCTTGCGCCCGCCTGGCGATTTGCACAGCATTGGTCTGTAAAACTTGGACTTGATATAGCGCTCTTTCCAAGTCCATCCTTTTTTCAGTGGCGTCTGTTTTGGGGAAGTGGAATTCGATTGGGCCTGATGTACCACTTCGGTGAAGGATGAAGGGCTTTTGCTTATGCGTCACTGCAAATCTCCATCTGTCTTTCCGTTATTTGGACCACTGCTTTTGGTATGCACTCTTATCTTATCCTACTTGAGCTGTGTACGAGGAGGAGAATGCCGAGGTTCGGAAGGGTGTCCCCAGGATACGCTTTGTAGAGGGGGCTTCTGTCTGGCACCAGAGGCTCTCAGAAAGTCAGGTGAGATCTGCCAAGTGGGACTTCAATGCTTGAGTCACATGTGCATATCCGGTACCTGCCAACCTCGGCAAGAACCGTTTGAGGCACCCTCTTATCCTGAAGGTGGTACCGATGGTCAGGAGACCAATGAGACACCTTCTCAAGAAGCTCGAGTGGAAGGTGGTGTACCAAAATGTGCGGACTTTCTTTGCCCTGTCTGGTTGAAGTCCGCAGGTGGATTCTCCGATGATACAAGTCAGGCGCTCCATTGGGCGGGCAAAGCTCAAGTGCTGCTTCTCGCAGATTTTCAAGGAACAGCAAAATTTGGCGAGGCGACTTTCACAGCACCAAAGCAAGATCATCTCCTGATCCGTTTGTCCGAAAACGGCACCTGGGCACAATTCGCACACTTTCACGGAGCTTGGACCAGTACACGTGTAGATGGTCAGGTATTTACCAGAGGAGTGGTTACAAACTCCAAAGAAGCACCTATGATCTTTGGGTTTTTCTCCGGATCTTTTCAACTCAGTAACTTCTCGAAAACCGCAAGTGGAAAAAAGCAAGACAAAGCAGATGGCTTCCTCACAAAACTTCAACCTCACCCGCAAAGTTCCAGCGGCTACATCGTCGACAAATGGTTCCAACTGAAAGGCTTAGGGCAACAATTCATCCAAGACGTGGTCTTTGCCCAAGAAGGCTCTCTTTACGGAATCGGTCAC
>Ga0213833_1003027_pt1 | contig 10497 bp, 5 predicted proteins | sample SWATP21_FD_160575 | JGI IMG/M metagenome (GOLD analysis project Ga0213833, IMG submission 160575) | Coastal seawater microbial communities from Marineland, Florida, United States - SWA TP2 #1 | ecosystem: Environmental > Aquatic > Marine > Coastal | place: USA: Florida | collected 2016-08-14
CCAACTACAGGCAAGATTGGGATGCTGGAGCAGGGCGCGGCTTGGGCACGTGTCCGCAGAAATACGGAACGCACAGACAGCGCAAGGACACCATCAATTGCCGCATCAGCACCTCCTGAGTGCGTGAAGGCCACGCCGGCCACATTTGTCCAGTCAAAGTCGGCGTCGGTTCGATTCCCATCAGCCCGGGCCGAAACAGTGTGCCAGCCACGGATCACGGCAGCCGCAGGTGCCGCAAAGTACGACTGCGCACCCCAAATGTCCACGAACACCACCGCCCGCAACGACACCGCATGTTCGCAACGCAATTCAACGTCCACAAACGCCGATGAAACAGTTGCCGTGCCGGGGGCCACGGCCTGAGCCAGGTCTGCGCCTGGTGACAGCGTCACTGTTCCAGCCACAGCATTGCGAGCCAACATCACAGTGTCCTCTGGTGTAAGCGTGTCCGCGCCCGCCGATGCGTACACCAGTCTGATGGGCGTTGCCACAGGCTGGTGGATGGCAACAAAGGAGCCACGAGGCGGTGCTACGAAATCTTGCCCGAATGCCCGGCCAACATCCTGGCTGACACGAGCAACGTCGCAGTCGCCGTCGGGGATAACGCCCATGCGCAGTTGCAACTCCCCACACTGCACACGAAAGTCGTCGTAGCTGATGGCTACCGTGTCGATGGATGGCACCACCGCCATCTCGCTGTCGGCTGTAGAGCCGTCCGGTAACAGCAAGCGAACATGCTTGGCCGGGTCTTCGTAGATTATGCCCGGCAACGAAATTTGTGGTGGGCATGTCCCCGCCACTCCATTGCACACGGCTTCAGGCATGCACCCATGCACTTGGGGAGCGCACACGGCGCCTGCGTTTCGCGTGCGCCGTTGGCACCCGCCAGTGGTGGAAGCAGGTCCACTCAAATCGCACACATGTGGGTGGTCCAGCGAGGGCGCTTCACAACGTTGAAGGGGTGGGCACCGATACGGAGCACCCACGCAGACGCCGTTTTGGCACGTGTGTCCGTACGTGCAAGCTTGCGATGCTAGGTTTTGCCAATCAACTTGCGCTGTCACATCGCACGCCACGTCATTGGGCCGCTGCACCCAACCGGTGTTGGAGATGGTAACGTCGCACTCAAGACACGGATACTCCGGGTTCACGGCCTTGTGCGGCCATAGCTCGTCGTCAATGAGGCAGGCACACGACCTCTCGACTGAGTACGGGTTGTGGCTGTGGAGCGCAAGGGTTAGTAGGCATTGTTTTGCGAACAGATGGAGGCGCCACTTACACGTAATGCCCAGGGGCAGCCCGACATCCTAGCGTGGTGCTGTTTGGGCCAGTGCCGTCGCACACCTCACAATTCTTTGCTGGATCGCCGCCGTGGAAGTCACTCCGGAGGCAGGTGGTGTACAGATCAGCCACACAAGCACCATCCTCACGGCACCGGTCATTCCATGTGCACGCCTCGAAGTCGTCACACGGTACCCGCGCATCAGCACCTAACTCCGACAGCAGTGTGGTGCGTGGTGACTGTACTTGTGGGTTGTTTCCTCGGTTGCACACGGCGCACTGCACAACAAGCTGTGAGCTACGGCAGTAAGTAGTAAACCCCAGCGAACCAACCTGGTCGTTCGGAGCCGCGGCTGGATCAGGGGTGGTTTCAGCGATGACATCCCCTTGCTCGTAGCAGTGCTTCACACTGGGCGAGCTGCCTGGGTCGTCGAAGTAACAACAGCACTCTCGACAGTGCCCATACCGCACGGGATCGTGCCGAACGAAGCTGCCCAGGTCAAACCACCCAGCAACGGGGTCGCACGCCAGATCGTCAAAGTTGTAGTCGGCGACAGATGACACATGGCCCACTCGCTGTGGTCGTCCAAGGCGTACGTTCGAAACGTTAACGGTTCCGGCATCACCGAGTGTGGCCTCGGCTTGAAATGTAATGTTATGCACGGCGTGCCAGTCAAACGACTCGTCGCCGACCACCGTTGTTGTATTCAACTCAACATGCAGGGTTAGCACTTCACTTGGTAACGCCGACGCCGACGCTCGAGCAGCCTGCCGCGGAAGCGCCACAGACACCGATCGCCCGTGTTTGTCGCGGATGTTGATATCGCCAAGCGTAAAGCTCGGCGCTGCCTGGCCGGCTCCACCGGAGTGCACATCGAACAACAACACTCCCCAGGAGCAGTCATTCGACGAGCATCCGCCGGCGATGTCCGCAAGCGAAGGTACAACAGAGGCAAAATCAGGCCACGCTGCTGTTGACACTGCAGCTTGTTGCCGGTCAACGTCTGCCAGGTCTAATGACGCCAGCGCCCGGTGAGAGGAAACAACGAACTGGCCCGAAAGAACAACCAAGAGAGCATCACTGGCGGATTGTCCTGGCAGCAACGCGGCTGAGCGAATGATGGGAACTTCTGACGGCGCTGGCGTGCCAAATAGGCTGTCTCGATGGAAGACAACGTGCACACTGCGCCACGGGGGCAGAGTCCCGTCGCCATCGAGTGACGGCGGTCCAACTCGCCACAGGTTGTGGTCTCCAGCCGCAGGGACCGACACAGTAACCCAAGTTCCGACGCTTGATGGGTCGACGCGTTCAAGGTCCGCATGCCACAATGTAACAGCGTCGTCACCAGATACGAAGCTGACGGCACTTGGCCACACGTTGCGGTTCTGCAGCATCACTTGAAACGATACGGTTGGATTGGACGCACGGGATACAGACGGCTGCAGGCAACGGCATCCGGGGTCGATAATCGCTGTGAGATTGAGCGGCGTCGAGCTGAACGTAGTAGCTGCGGTGCTCAACGGGACTTGCTTGCTAGCATCATCACGGAAGGGCAGAATAGCGCTCATGCCGCCGAAGCCGCCTGGCACCGCCCCACACTCTGCAGAGTCACAGCAGCATGAGCACAAGGAGAGTATGGGTTGCCCGACACTAAAGCATCGCCTGCTCACCTTTGCAGTTGCTGCGTAGGCGGAAAGATGAGATGCTCCAGCGAACTTGCAGCCGCACGGCGGGAGCAAAGTTTGCCAAGTCGGCACGGCCTGCCCGCTCCAGCGACAACGCAACGATATCGTGCAAGTCCCCAGCGGGGCTGGAAGTCTGATGCACGACGGTACGAATTCTATTAATGAGGCCTGCTGGGTTGTTGGCATCGGCTATTGCGAAGCGGGTCATTTGGTGTTGCGGCACCGGGACATCCAGAGCCACACGACCAAGTGAGTCGAGGAGCCGCACCACAGTCGGTTTCACACTTTGATCAGACACCTGCAGCCACAGTGCACATCAATTCAAGCTACCAGCAGTGTGTGATCCATCCTGCATGCTCGCACCTCGATGTCAAACTCGACGAATACTGGTGACAAGCAGTCACATTCTGGGTCCACCAGTCGGTGCAGGGACAGCGGGCCCAGCGGAATTTGGGCAGGCGCTGCCTGCGTGGCAGGTTTGGCGACAAAAGGATCGCCATTTGTAGTCAGGGCATCTTGCACTGGCCACAATGTGACCGGAGCGTCTGGAAACACGACGCTAACAATCGTGCATGATGCTGCTCCCGGCACGCGCGTGAGATCACTGGAGAGCACGAGAGCTTCGACGGCACGCACCTTCCTCGTCGCCACCAGGAGCACCCTTTACTGCAAGCACGAAAATGCTTAACAAAACCACCAAGTTTGCGCCCAGCTTGGAAGCCATGGCTGCGACGGCACGCATGAATGAAGGAGAGGAGCGTGAAGGGCAAGACAGAGAGCACACGCCTGCTGACAAGCCAGTGTCACTAGTTTTGCTATGAAAGTGTCAACTATCATCAGCATCATCGAGTCAGCACTTGTCAGCAGAGTCATCCATCATCACTTCGGCCACAAGCAATGTGTGTGCTGCAACAAGCAGCACTTCACGCAAAGCACTTGCGCGTCAGGCACACAGACGGTCTGCCAGGTGTGTGCGCTACAGACGGGAATAATGGGGCTGACGTCGGCCATCACGTGGCTGGTAGTAGTACTCCACATGTTGTGGCACCCCGTGCACTCCTCAGCGGGCAGCCGCCACGCACCACAAAACGGGACACAAGAGCACGCTCCGGAGCAGTGGCTGCAGCACGCTCGCTACCACTACACAGCCACAGTAAAGATGTGGACAAGCGATGCTACGCAGTTGGATGTAGAAGCCGCATCCGTGCTGCCGCCTTTCAAGCCACCGCCCGCAGCTGAGGCCTATGCCGAGCGGTGCAAGGTGGTTGTGCAGCCGGTCCGTCGCGAGGCTTGGCCCGCGCGTCCCGCTGGGCCACCCGACACAGGAGCCAACGCATGGCTGGTTAAGGTTTCGATCCCGCGTTGTGGCGGACTCGTAAGCCGTCGAGGTGGGCCATACGTGCCCATGCCAATGGACACATCCAACTCGGCGTCCGGGCCATTGCATGAAACTCCGTTCTATTTGACCCTTGGCGACGACGGATTTGTGAAACGCCTCTACATGTTTGCCAACGAGACCCTGCAAAGCCGCAACTTTAAGCGCTCAGTGATCTCGTTCTTGAGTTTCGCAAGGCCTTCTGTCCAGCAGGGTGACGACACCTTCGTGGCGGTAGACCAGCTGGAGCACGGCGTGTACGGCTGGCGTTTTGCTTCGCGCACGCCGCGGTCGCTTGTGCTGACAGTGTTGCACCGCGCCTTGTGTGTGCAGGTATATTGCCCACTACAGCGTCATGGGGCAGGCCTCCGCGACACCAACAGTCCGCAGACTGGTCTCGCACCACACGGCACTCGCTGCTGGCACCGGGGAGCGCCAGGGGAGCATCGGGCAACCTGCGCATTTTGCAGCCACGTTCGCCACGCTTGGGACCTGCACCGATGCCAAGCGTACTCGCATCGATGTGTCTGAGTCTGTTCAGTCAGTTTGCGAGGTTGTTACAAGGGTTGTGCTTTCCCACGGCGAGGCTGAGACCAGCGTGCCAGTAGGGGGCCGTGTGTACCGAGCATCCAAGCGCGCCTCGACTGATGATGGTTCGGTTCCCCCACCTCCGGTAGGAATCGTTGAAGCCACCGCTACCTTGGTGCGCATTGAAGCTCCGGCCGGCCCCGAAAGCGTTCCAGAGCTTCGCGATGCGGAGACCACGGACTCGCGCAGCCGGCGGCTGCATGCGGCGCATGCCCAGCTGCAGCAGGCCCTCCAGATCCCACTGGAGCTGGAGGAAGTATTCATGGCACGGCCCGGCTACGCAACGTTCCATGACGTTACAGCTGCCGATCATACGAGCCAAGTGGAAGCTCTTCGGCACGCTGCTGCGACGTACATACAACAGACCTCTGTTGTACAGCCGGACCCGAACAACGTCCCTCGGCGGCTCCATGGCTCGAGCTCGACACCTGAGGTGTTGTTTGACGTTTCAATGGTCACACACGCCGATACCAGCGGGTACCTCGATGTCCCCCTTGAACACGATCCGTCACGAGGCCGTGATGCGGCCACAGTCAATACGCGCCGCTCGGATGCGATCACGCTGGACGAGTTTGTGCAATGTGTCGAGACACACGACACGAAGAAGGGGGAGCGCAACCCCGCAACGAACTGCATGAACCGCTTCTATCGCCAGATTAGTTCGGATGATGCGGTGCTGGAGGACACGCTTGATCTGCTGGAGCCGGAAGCGTTCGAGGCGATGATTCCTACCCATGCGCACGCCCCGCAGGCGTTGCTCCACGCTGTGGCCGCGGTTGGAACGCCTGCGTGCCAGCACGCTTTGACAACGCTGTTGCTAACCATGGAGCACCGAGTGCCCGCAGTCAAGAGTTTCTCTGAGGCTCACGGGTTCTACCACACGGTAACGGCCATCAGCGAGGTCGCCGAACCAAGCGTCGAGACTATTGAAGCACTCTTCACAGCAATGGATCAGCACAAGACTCATCTTGACCAGTACCACCAACTGTTGTTGACTTTGGGCACTCTCGGCCGAGAATTGCCTGACGGGCCGCTGCGAGATCGCGTCCGCAGTACCCTGGAATACGAGTTCGACGAAGCGCTGAACGCCAACCGGCAGGTCGAGGCACGGTTCGCGTCCCACCTCGCCGTGGCTCGAGCCTTGGTGAACGATATGACGCCGACGGAGTGGCACATGTGGCTTGCTCATGTTCATCATATGGATCGCACTGAGTGGGAGCGGGTTTGGCAATCGTCGCCAGCAGCAAAGCGTGACGCGTTCGAAGCCAGTACTTTAGAAGCACTCGCGCGCATTGTCGCAGAGCGCGAGCATGGTGAACATGACGGCTACGGAGTGTGGGCATCCTACCACCAGCCAGCCCGACGACTACGACCCAACGCGCCCCGCTACAATCGTGAAGAGTGGTGGGACATTGTTGGGTCCAGCGAGCACGGGGATGAGGTGATGGAGAGTGCGTTCCCAGCTGATGGGGGCGAGGACCAGCCGAGGGCTCAGCCCGGAGACTCGGGACATCATCGAGCGCTCCTTGATGTGACCGCCATGCAGGCACCGGAGCTGCAGATGGCCATGCAGGCACTGTCGAATTTCGGTGACGGGGAGAGCGGGCAGCGCATCGTCGAGTTGCTGGCTCACCGCAAGCGCTCCCTGCGATCTGCTGCGGCGCACGCCCTACGGTCCTTGCCTAGTCAACCTGCCCGTCGTGCTCTGCTCGCAACGATGGCTGATCCAGCCATGGACCCCACGACTCGACAAACTGCTGCCGACTCACTTAGTGAGTGGCCGTCAGCTATGCTTCACGTTGACGGCGGCTTCGATGTGGTGGATGCCGTACTGGAGCACCTTGCGGACAACGACGGCATGGACTGGGATGTGTGTGCAGCTCAATGTGCCGAGACTTGCCACTTTCGCAACGTCATTCGTTGCCACAACAGCTGTACGAAGGAGTGCACAGACGCAGCCACGGTCGAGACTGCGCTGGTCGCCCTGCTGGTGTCGAGGTTTGGCCACATGTATGAACATGTACAGTCCACCTCGGCCCAGGGATCAACACCTGACGCAGCGAGTGTGCTGGCCCGAGCACCGCACGGTGTTGACGCCAGCAGCAACGATGGCCGACGGTTGCGAGGAGCGCGTCGCCTGTTCAACACTCTCGGTGCCTTGGAGGGCATTCTTAGCAACATGAAGTTCACCGTGCAAGGCGGCTTTAACGAAGGTTGGAAGCTGGAGATTGGAGTGCCGAAATGGGCGTATGGATACATTGGTGCTGAACTGAAGGACAAGCTGACGTAAGTTGCGGCTTTGTTGTAGCAATGCATGTTGATCCGGCTCACGTGGTTGGCTCGCAGCATGAATGTCGGCCTTTTCTCTGGCTTTTTGGAGATTCAGCTCGACAATTTTGCGGCCTCGAAGTACTCCGTGATGTCGCGCGAGCATGTCTACTTCGAGACAAACATGAAGCTGGGGGCGGGATTTTCGTACGTGGCAGACCCAGGTGGCGACCTCTACTCCTCTGCCCTGGCCACGATGGGGAGTGTGGCCCGGAATGCACAAAAACTCGGCAACCGCGCGCTTGGTTACATCACAACGTTCCGCGGGCATCTGCTGAAGGCCCTGGAGCGGATCAGTGCTTACATCGTGAACGGCCAGCGTTTTATGAGCATGGTTGCCACGTTTGGCGACACAACGGACATCATCAAGTCCATCAGTGAAGGCCCCTTGCTGCGGTTGGAAGCCAGGCTGATCGAGCTTTCGAAAACGTACGTGGTCCTGCTGAGCTGCTGTGCCGACATTCAAGCTCAAATTGGCGCGCTGCTTCAGGACTGAGATTGTGTCTAGCGCGGCTAAACTCGCCACGAGGGCGTTCTCCGACACGGTTTCCATGGTTGTGGACCAGACATCGCCTCTTGTGCGATCCTTTGCCTTCACTCCTTCGATTCGCGCCTACGCTGAACGAATGGCCGCTTTCGTCGAGGAAGTCGAACGGGCACACGAGCTCGCCGCTGGGGAGATCATGGCGTTTCCGACCACGGTTCGGTCATCGGTGTCAGTGCTCATGGAACCTGTCCACGCTGCAATCAACAGCATTGAGCGCTTAGAGTCCTCCATCGAAGTGGCCACCGCGGGTGTGCCAGCCGCCGAGGACATCATTGGGCAACTGGCTTCCCTGCCGGAGCTTCTGGGCCAGCTCACTGCCCAGCATACTGGCAACTATTCTGAATTGTTGCCTTTGTTGACGGAGAACCTTGGTGCCATCCAAACCGTTGTGCAGACAATTGATGCTGTCGTCGCCAATGGCGGTGCTGGATTTAGCCTCGACGCAATGCGGCAAGCGGTTGTCAGCTACATCCAAGCGTTGCTACCGGATGCCAAGCAGACTATCCTTCGTGAAGCTGCCACTGCGATTGAGGCGGCCCAAGAAACAGCCATGCAGCGCTTCCGGGCGATTCTGTCCGGGTTCAACATGACTGGGGCTCAACTGGCTGGCATGGCAGACGCGTTGGACTCCCTTCAAGCGCTGCCTAGTCTTGTTTCCGATGGGGAGCAACTAATCGCAGCGTCTGTTGATGCTATCGCGGGAGACGGAGGCCCTACTGCGGACATTGTGGCACGCCTCAAGCAAACCCTCGGCACCGATGTGGCGGGCGCTGTGAGTGAAATGTCGGCCAAGGTGGCAGAATTCGTTGCGGGCCTTACCAGCGCGGAGCAACCATTGGGGATGGCGCAAGAATTCGGCACTGCTCAGGCGACGAGCCTGTTCAACAGGCTGGGGCGCGACACGCTTCCGCAAGGGGTTGCAGGCGTGTTGGAGCACGCGCATCGTCTGTCTGATGCGACGCTTGGCAGCGTAACGGAGCACCTTGTTCGCCAGTTCACACGACTCGGTGACACATGGACACGAGACGATGTCCAGGCGGCATTCGTTCGGTTGATTCTTCCCCCGACAGAGCCGTTTGTTGGCGGTGTTGTGGCTAGTGATGGAGTCGAGCTCGAATCGGTGTGGGCCACTGCCACTACTGCCGCAAAGCGGTACCTGGGTGAGCAGGCAGCCTTGCAAGTGCCCAAGATCCATAACGCCGCAAACACAATAGCATCTGGCCTGCTGTCAACCCTGCCGGATCTCGGGGGCGACTTCGGCAGTGCATTGCGCACCGCAATCGATACTGCGTTGGATATCAGCGCCCGGCGGTTTACTCGTGGTGTCAAGCTGTATGGTGTGACGACCGAAGAGTTGGTATGGGACGCAGCTGTTGCACTTGTCTCAGATGTGGGTACACCCGATGGCGCGGTCAGCTTTCATACACGCATCAATCAAGTTGGTGACGAGCTGATGGAAGATGTGATGCGATCTCAGTTGGACCGAGTTGCGACCGCGTTTGAGAATGCCGCACTCGCGGTGGAGCAGGATATGATGGATGCAAATGGCAATGTGCCAGACGCGCTCCAGACAGCGTACGATGATATCACGGCCATGGCAAGCGCGTTGGCAAGGTTGCTTGGACCAGCCATGAATGCGAATGCCGCGCAGCCTTGGCTCGATTCTATGCGTGGTGTTGACGCAGACAGTATGGCTTCGGCAGCACATGATGTGGTGGATTTCGTCGAGCGAGTCTACGTGGAAAGTCGCCCAGATATCGATGTTTACTTTCCCGGTGGCGTGGTGCAACTTCGGAACCGGGTCAGCTCGGCACAGCTCCGCGCAGCTGCAACACACATTGGGCTTCTGGTCAAGACACTTGCCTCCGCGACAATCGCCGTGGACTCTATTGTTGCGATCGGTGGCGTCATTCAGCCCATCATTGCGGGGCAGGTACCCGATGCAACCACTGGTGAGGTCCCGAATGTCGAGGCCATCGCGTCGTCAATTTCATTGTCTGCCGGGGTGGATGGCGGGTTGCTGGAAGCTATCCAGGAAAGCATCCCCCCGGGTGCTCTGGCACACCTGGCTACGGCGATGGAGCATGTCTACAAGCAAGTTCCTCAGCTCGTCAATGCCGTTACGTCATCAGACCTGCCTCCTGCAATTGCGTCCTGCCGTGCCACAATGAGCGCTCCGGGAGGGGTCTCAACGTTCGCCGAAGCATTGCGCGTCCTACATGCTGGTGTTGGGTGGGATACCGCAATGAGTGGCGCGCTGTCAGCAGCAGACGCCTATCAGTTGCTCCACGCTGTAGTGAGGGTGACGAGCTTGGCGAGCGAGCATCCAGAAGTCGTTACCCATGACTCCTGCGCCGCCGTCTTGCAGCATTTGGAGCAGATGCTGTGGCCGTCCTTGACGTCCACATTCAGCCTCGTTCAGCAGCTGTACGGGCCACTGTCAAAACTGAACACCACCACGGTACCCATGCGCGGCATTTTGCAGAGCCCGGCCCTGGCACTGCGCGAGTTCACAGCGATGGCTGCCTCGCTTTCATGGAGTCACGGCTCTATGGATGTTGGCGTTGACGCCGATTTTCCGAGCGGTCGAGGCACTGGGTGGTGGTTGGGGTACATCGAGAATGTCATCACGCTGGCAACATCGGCGTTCGTCGACGCAGCGCACGCTCTAGACAGCATGACGGCCATGGAT
>Ga0213833_1003028_pt1 | contig 10496 bp, 16 predicted proteins | sample SWATP21_FD_160575 | JGI IMG/M metagenome (GOLD analysis project Ga0213833, IMG submission 160575) | Coastal seawater microbial communities from Marineland, Florida, United States - SWA TP2 #1 | ecosystem: Environmental > Aquatic > Marine > Coastal | place: USA: Florida | collected 2016-08-14
CGCGCCTGCACCAGCACCAGCACCAGCACCAGCACCAGCACCAGCACCAGCACCAGCACCAGCACCAGCACCAGCACCAGCACCAGCACCAGCAACACCATTTGCACCCGCACCAGCACCCGCACTTGTACCCGCACCTGCACCTGCACCCGCGCTTGTGTCATTACCACCACGTGCGCGCTTGCGACTCCCCTCACCATGCGCCATGCCGTTGACTTTCTTCGCGGAGGCAGAGTCCGTGGTTGACGATGGCGCACGGTCCCGCTTCACACCACGTGCAGCCGAGTGGGAGTGCTTGGACGCTCGCGGGTTCCGTTTGCGTTGTTTGGCCTGGAACTCGTGGTAGTCCACACCCGGCTGTAGCACGGAGCGCAGCGGTGGCAGCCTGGTGGGTTGGCGGACGTGCGTACGTACGTTTGCGTCATGTCCAAAACGTGGAAGAAAGACGAGAAAGAGGTGAACAACAACACCAAAGCGGGCAGCCGGAACAAAATCAAAATCAAAATCAAAATCAAAATACAATGCAGAAGAAGCACCCAACCCCGACAACATGACACTGTGGAGACGGCAGGGGAGAGGGAGGCACAACGCACTTGGAGGAGTCAACGGGGCTTGTGGATAAAAACGAGTGTTGGAGCGCGTTGCCGGCAGATATTCTGCGGTCGGGGTCAAGGTGCAGCATGCGCATGATGAAATCCACGGGCATGTCACTGAAGCACGGACCGGCAACAGGACACGTGAGTGCAAGCTTTGTGCCACCATCCGCGTTCCGTGTGCCACGGCACAGCACGACACCACATAACGCGTGCAACATGCAGCTGCACGCACCTTCGCAGCTTGGTCAAGTGCGCGCGCAGCTTGGAGCGACGCGGAGTTGGCGCGACCATGGCCTTCCACAGGGGCAACTTCTCGTGCTGCGGCCAGTTTTCCTGGGTGGGCGTGCCGCACAGGCCAAAGATGCACTTCAGCTGGTCTGCGTCTGCGGGACCACCGGGAAACAGCGGTTTGCCTGTGTACAGCTCGGCCAGGATGCAGCCAACAGACCACATGTCGACGGCAGGGCCGTACCGAACCTCTCCCAGCAGCAGCTCGGGGGGGCGATACCACCGCGTGATCACCTTCGGACTGCGCACGGGGTGGTTGTCGTCTGCCAAGCGAGACAGCCCAAAGTCAGCGAGCTTCAGCCGGTGGTCGTCCGTCAGCAGCAGATTCGAGCACTTGATGTCGCGGTGGATGTAGTCACGACTGTGCAGGTGGTGCAGCACAGACAACAGCTGTCCGGCATACAGCTTGATTTCGTCGTTCGACAACCTGGCCGGTCAACACAGCGCCCACAATGCCATGCCAGGCACCCACAACATGCCAGGCGCCCACAATGCCAAACAAATACCATACCATACCACACCAAGAGTTAGAGAGGCTGGCATGACGAAACCAAAGACGTCAGGGCCAGCTACGACACGCACTGGACACCAGATTGAATGAGGCCGGTCATGTCGTAGTCAACATACTCGAACACAAGGGAAATAAGGCCAAAGTCATCCCCACCAGACGTGGGCATGCTACTGATGACATCACGCAGGTTCACCATGTGTGGGTGGTGCAATGACTTCAAGATCTTCACTTCGCGAAGCGCCGTGCGCGGAAACTGAGGCCATCAACCCACTGTCAAGCGCGTGTACGTGCCCAAACACCACGTGCACCGCACCAACACCAGCACGCAACACTCACCCCATCGTTGGAGATACGGACACGAAACTGCTTCAGAGCGACAATGTCACCGGACACCAAATGACGTGCTTTGAACACCTCTCTGATGTGTCACGCAGCGTCGGCACCAAGCAACCACGGACCATCATCAACACACAGCACCAGACGAGAAGCAAGCCCACAAAAAAAAAATAAAGCTGCCCGGCCGTACCCGTATGTCCCTTCCCCAATCTTCTCCAATCTTTCGTAATCGTCCACAGTGGGCGTGCCCCATTCCATCGCGGCGTGGCGCTCAAGCAAACAACGAACTGCTGTGGTGTGCAGGGCCAGACGCGCCTGTGTTCGTGAAACAAAAGGGTCGAATGTGGCACTGTTCGGTATGATCTCACCACGGAGGAACATATTTGGGTAATTTCGGGTTCGATAAACTATGTGTGTGCGTCACCGCATTGCCTGCCGGGCTGCTGCCAGCGTTTTTGGGGCATGGAGCGGCTGCTATGAGCTGGTGGTCTCGCCTTTCCAAGTCATCTGCTGCCAAGGCAGCGGCAATTGGCATTCCTCTGGTTGCGGCCGCCGCCGGTGCGTACTACATCCGGCGCCGCTGGCTTCGGGCTGCTGCGGAGGATGAGGGAGACGCTGTGGACAGCCAAGACGACGATGGCGCGGTTGATGCCAGTGACAACGAGTCCATCACACCCATCGTGACACCAGGGCGAGTAGCAGTCGATGAGGTGCGTCATGTCACGGCAAAGAGTGGTGTTGCGTGTGTGTGTGTGTGTGTGACGGGTGGTCCGTGCACTCGACATCGTCCGCGGGAACAAATGTGTGTCCCACTCCGCTGGCGAAGTGCTTGTTTGCTTTGTGGAGTGTTTTTTTTAATCTCCTTGGTGTGGCACACGTTGTGGATCATTAATTGCAATCGCACCGCGCTTCTTAATGTGGTGTGCCCCTTGTTCTGGCTGTTTGGTTGTGCTGTGTGGTGCGGCTGCAGCGTGCTCCGCGCCCCACCAGTGTTCCCTCGGCCACTGCCCCTGCCCAAGCCGCAGCATCCACATCGACACCGAGCACTCTTGCTCGTCCCTTGCATCAGAGCGCACATGTCACTGACGGGCGGTCTGTGGTGCAAGCCTCTGCGAACGGCGGGATGGAGATCTCGTTGCTCGGCAGTCCTGTTGCCGTGGTTGCGCAGGTTCGAGTCACTGGCGTGTTGGTAGTGCCTGTGGCGGTGATGTGCTGTATATTCCTTGTCCTGTCTGTGTGCTTGCTTTAGTGTCAGTGGTGCATGCGCCCCTGACGCATTGGTGGTGCGTTTCACCTCTCCTGTTTCAGCCGGGGATCTTTCTGGCTCTGATCGCGGTGCTCGTTGTACTGCTGTTGGGCCTCCTTCACTTCACTTCCGACAACGCCATGGCACCAATGATGTGGTCGACGGTGGGACTCCTCGGTGGAGTGCTTCTGACACAGCGGGATCCACGCTCCGCACGTGGCGACGGCGTGGACACCATCAAGGTACATGGCGCACGTACGGCTGTGCGTGGTTGGGAAAGTGGTGTCGGCTCGGATGTAGAGAGCGTCAGCGCCGACTCGGACTCCGACTTTGAGCCCATGGCACACCCTCGACGCGTGCGTTCAGGCGCTGGTGCGGGTGCAGGTGCAGGTGCGGGTGCAGGTGCGGGTGCGGGTGCGGGTGCAGGTGCGGGCGCTGGTGCGGGCGCTGGTGCAGGTGCTGGTGCTGGTGCAGGTGCTGGTGCTGGTGCTGGTGCTGGTGCTGGTGCCGGTGCTGGTGCCGGTGCTGGTGCAGGTGCTGGTGCAGGTGCAGGCACGAGTGCAGGCGACATGAGCGCCACCGACGAAGCCAAGGTGGACTCGAACTCGTCGTTTGCAGGTCAGCTTGCCCGGATCGATGTGCTGTACAAGGCTCGGAACTTCTCGGAGGCCAAGTCCATGCTGGACACACTTGAGCGCAACCCCAATCTGACTGCGCCGCAAAAGTGTGGCGTCAAGTGGCGCCTGGCACGCCACTGCAGTCGCATGACGTGGGAAATTGACGAAGGGCGGTCCAAGTCGGGAACAAAGGCGGAGTTGGTGCAACAAGGGATCAAGTTTGTCCAAGAAGCTCTTCGGTTGGACCAGCACAATGCCGCCGCACATAAGTGGTACGTCTGGACTGTTCATGATGTTGCCATGTTTCGCCTGTGGTGGAACATGTGATGACATTATGTTCCATGTGTCCCTCGGTTGCGCAGGACTGCGATTTTGTACACGAAGCTCGGCAGCAAAGAGGTGATCAAGAAGGCGTTCTCCATTCGCGATCACGCCGTGCGTCGCGCGCGCGTGTGTGTGTGTGTGTGTACGACAGTGTGTGCAGTGTGCACCGTGATTGTTCCTGCTGACCCTTGGCTGGCCTCACCTTCGTCGACCTCACCACCACCGCAGCTTGAGTCGATTAAGCTGGACGCCACAGATGGCACCATAATGCACGTGTTGGCGTACTTCTACTACGCCATGGCGAATCTGAGCTGGGTGGAGCGTAACGCAGTCAAGCTTGTGTTTGGCAAGCTCCCAGAGGTGGGCGGGGGTGTGGCATGTTTCAGTGTGTCGGTTGTAGTTTGGTGTTCACCCCGAAGGGTGCTTTGGCTTGTGTGTGTGACGCGTCTGCAGGCTTCGTTTGAACAAGCACTCGAGTATTTCATGATGGCGGAACGCACAGGTTGGTTGGCTGCTTGGTTGGTTGGTTGGCTGCTTGGTTGGTTGGTTGGCTGCTTGGTTGGTTGGTTGGTTGGTTGGTGGTGCATGGCAGAGCAGCCCAGGCGTTCTTCTCGTCCGGTGGTGCCTCACAACACGTCTCGTTCACAGAACCTGGGTTCTACATGGCCAATCGCCTCATGCTGGCCAAGACCTACATGGCGTTGAAGAACAAGGCCGAAGCCAAGAAGTGGATTGCGTTGGCAATAACAATGCCGGTGCGTCTGCATCGTGGTTGGGGTGGTGGTTGTGCATGGATGGCTCATGTGTGTCCTTTCTTGTTGCATATGGCAGATGACGCCTGAGGAAGCAAAGAAGGACTTTGACGAAGCCAAGAAGCTTGCCAAGAAGCTAGGTGTCAAGTAGTCCTGTGTGTCATCTTGGCCGGTTTTGTTTTTGGTTTCATGGGGGGCAGCAGGGTTGCAACGAACGGACATTCAAGTTTTGCTCTTTTTACTTTTCTCATTTCCTTTGTCTCCTCACATCCCCCATGCATCTGCACATTGCCACTTGTGTGGTGGCGCAGTAACAGCAACCAGCGCAACAGCACAAACAAACAGCGCGTGCCTGTTACGCGCACAAGAAAACCACATACAATGCACCACGTGTGTTGCTTGTTTCGTTTCGTTGCGCTGCGTTGCGTTGCTGTGTTGTATTGTATTGTGCTTTCTCACTGAGCCACACCAATCATGGCACGGGCTTCAGCAGGACTGGCGGGTTCCCTCCCAACTTCCCGCGCCATAGCGACGAGCTGTTCAATGAGCTGGGCACTTGTGGCCGCCCTCGATCCGTCGGGAAGGTAGAACGTGTCCTCCAAGCCGGTACGGACGTTGCCTCCCAGTTCCAAGCACGCCCGGTGCAGTGGCCACACGTTGTCTCGACCGATGGCGATCACCTGGAAGTGGTGGTGGGGACTCATTTCATCCCGCAGCAGCGGCAGCCACTGCGGCTTGGCGGGCATGCCTGATGCTACACCCATGACCAGCGAAATGTGCACCGGCCCGCGCAACATCTCGGCCTCTTCAAACATCCTCACACTGCGCACGATGCCTGTGTCGAAGCACCTGGCACGCGGCACACAATCAAGTGAACACCACAACGAAGGACGAGGGCGTGGAGACACTATGGTGGCACACGCACTCCATCTCTGGCACGACACCCATGGAGTGCATGGCGCTGAGCATTTCTTCAATCTTAGGGACCGGGTTGTCAAACAACATGGGTGGCCATGCCCAACTTCCATCACGTTTGGTCTGACAACCACAAGCGTGGTTGTCAGTGTGCAACCAGCCACATCAACAAACCCCGCACTGGTGGTCGATATGTGTCCCTACCCTACCTTGAGATAGTTCAGCGACCCGCTGTTCAACGCTGCCATCTCGGGACGGCCTTGCTTAATGCAGGCAATGGGCCCACCTGTTGGGCCTAATTCGCCACCTCCCATCGCTCCCTTGTTTCCGATGGTGCCGGTGGTCATGTTGATCATGATCTCCGGCACACGCGCACGGATAGCCTCGCAAACGCTGCCCGCCACAGCAGGGTCCCAAGACGGAAGATGGCCCATGCCGGGCCGTTGGTCACGGAAATGAATGTGAACCACGGTAGCGCCAGCGTTGAACACCTTCATGCATGCAGAGTGCCACAACACAGTGAACGAACGCAACCCAGTGAACAAAACTAGCCAACGAACGAACCAACGCACCGAACGAACTTCCCCCACGAAATAGGTTGGCCAGACGATGGTGTGCTACGTGGGGTGTGAACAACGTACCTCCTCCGCTGCTGTGGCCATTTCGTCAGGGGTGACAGGAATATCGAACTTGGCTGGATCAGTGAGCACGCCGTTCAGACTTGCTGTCACCACCACCTTGTCACTGCCCGGCGCAGTCGCCATGCGCCGCATGGCAACGCAATGAGGTGTCCCCACTGGTGCTCCCCTTCGCAACAATGTGCACGCGGACGACAAACGGCGGATCATAGTGGCGCGATGACTCTCCACTACTCGTTGCTTTGGATACGCGCGGATACACGAGCATGAAGCGCTGCTGAAAATGTTACTATGATTAAAACTGTTGCGGCGTCCAAATTCGCCAGATGCAGCTGCCAGCAGTGCACCTGTGCGGCGGTCATCACATGCAAGCAAGACGCGATGCAGCGACTCGTGCGAACCCTTGGCATGCCCATCCATAGTGATGGCGTGCTACGGTTACCACCGGTGGTGAAGAGCGTGTTGATATGCGCGTTCTATGGCTGCACATCCGTGTCGCTTTCGTTCATGAACAAGGTCCGCAGCAAACTGGGCAGTTGAAACCCACTCGACACTCATGAGATTCGCCTCACCCCTATGTGCTGCCTGGCCCCTTTTTGTGGTATGCCACCCGACAGCTCATGCTAAGTCGCTACGAACTGAAGACTCCCTGCTTCTTCCTGGCATCACAGCTCGCTGTGTTGCTGACGCTGTGTCTGGTTGTGAAGGTGCGCACAGCAGCGGCATGTTTCTGTTTTTTGGCCTCCCTGACTAGGCTAACCACCGTGCTCGCTCGCTACGTGTGCGCCTGTTCGGTTGCCTCATGTTTACCTCCCCGAACCATGTCAATCAACACACAACCACCAGCAACTTCCGGAGCAACTCCAACCGTTCCAGCTTCCTGACTTTTCGTGGAAAGTGTACAAACAGTGCGTTGTTGTGTCACACAATACGGCGTTGGCAGTCCTTCAACTATTCTTGTGTCTGACCCGCGGGATGTGATCGCCCGCCTACTACGCTCGTATTGGCCTGTCAGATCTATTCTCATGGGAATGTGCTTTGTGGTGAACGTGAGCGCCGGATTTGTTGCCCTGCGCCTGGTGAACATTCCCGTGTTTTTATGCATCCGCCGCACCACCACTGTTTTCGTCATGGTGGCGGAGTTCTTTGTGTTACGGAAGCGGACAAGCAGCGCCATTTGGTGGGTTGGGCGGGTGGTGCTTGCCGTGCTGTGTTGCCCGCAACACGATTCGAACATCCTCACCCGTGTTTTCGTGTGTTTTCTTGTTCCTCTGCAACGCCGAGCAGGGCTGCTGGATGCTTGATTGGTTTGGGAGCGGTGTTGGCGGGATATCCCACATTGGAGGCGAACATCGTTGGCTATGTCTTTGTCGGGATCAACAATGTCATGACGGCACTCTCATTGACGTTGGTATGTTTCCTGGTTTGCTGGGTGTGGCACACATGCTTCCTCGCGCCGTGGTGCCTCTCAGTTCCAATTCCTCATCACTGTCCCTCCTTGTTTTCTGGTGTGTGTGTGCGTGTTTGCGCCAGACACGTCGATTCAGTGACAGCACCGTACGTATGCGTGCATGTGGTGTTGTGCTCGCGTTCGCAACGTTGCTGCAGGGGTCGGTCTGCATCCTCACTGCGCTGTCCTGCCGTGTTCGCGTGTCCTGCCGTGTTTGTGTCATGGCCACTTGTTTGTTTGCTTGGTTGCTGCGTGGTTCAAATACGCGCAGGGGGTCAGCACCTGGGGACTCTTGTTCTACAATGCCATGACAGCGCTACCAGTGTCTCTGCTGTCTGGTGCTGCTTTGGGCGAGCTAAGCACACTCTCGGAGTTCCCATACCTGATGAGCCCTGTTCGTCACTCTCGCACCGGGTTGTGTGCTTTCTTGCTTTGCGTGCTCGCCTGTGTACACGTTGGTGTGCTGACAGTGCATGGGCACTGTGGTGGATTGCGTGTGGGGCGGCACCACAGAGATTCCAGTTCGGAGTGTTCTGCTCTGCATTGCTTGGCATCGTTCTCTCGTACTCCATTGCGCTGTGCTCCACAATCAACTCTCCGATTGCCACCAGGTTAGTGTGCATGTGTGCAGGTGCTTGGTGCTTGGTGCTTGCACACTTACCGAGGTTGGGGGATGCGCTTGCTGTGTGGCAGTGTTACTGGCAACCTCAAGGACATTGTATCTACCGTGATTGGAGCGCTGTACTTTGATGACTATCACCCATCCACACTCTCATTGGCGGGGTTGGGTGTTTCGTTCAGTGGTGCACTTTGGTTTTCGTGGATGAAGCTGCAAGCTTCTGGGGGGCTGTCTTTGGGCGAACGTCCTTCTGATACAAAGGTGGACGGCCGAGTGTAACGAACAGTAGTGGGATGGGCGAAGCAACACGCTGGCTTCAGCCTGCAGATCGCAGATCGCGACGGTTGTGTTTGATCCCATTTGCTGTGTGGCCTCAAACCAAACGCTGTGTTGAAGTATTTTTCACGTCTGAAGTCGTGGCCATGCGCGCGCGTTGTGTGTGTGTGTGTGTGCTGGCGAGCTTGGAGCTGAGGCAGATCAACAAATGGCAAACTTCGCAGGGTTGTACGTGCTATTTACATTCCACGAGTTGCTTCGATGGTTCATTGCCAAAGCAATCAATCCACTGCCCCACACACATGCTACACTCGCACTTCACAGCCCAACACAACTGCTTGAGCGCTGCGCTGCAGCCGCCTGGATACCAAGTTCCACAACACTCACAACTCAGCATGGCGCACAAACACTGCGAACCTCGCGTTGCGTTGAGGCTCGCGTTGCGCCATCCACACGCCCGTGATCGCTGCCACTGCTGCCCCGGCACCAGTTGAGAGATCCAATCATGTCGCGGACTCCTGTCATGTGCTCGCTGCTCGTCCACGTGATGGTCGAGTCGGCCGTTGACCTTGTCGACAGTCGCGCTTGGAGGTGACCGTATCCACGCGAGGTTCGAGCTTGTCAAACGCCTTGTCCACGTGATGTTCGAGCTTCTTCTCCACATGGTGCACAAGATTGGCGGTGCGGATGCGTCGCCTGCACCTGTGAAGCCTCTTGAGTCTCGAAAAAATCCCCGCCCTCGCTGGCGTGGCAGCACTGGAGAGGAGGAGAACCACCACGAGCATCGCGATTCCCTGACGCCAACGCATTTCGAAAGCTTGGAGGAATGGGCAAGCGGTGGGGTTTGGTTGGATGGTGGTGTGTGGTGACAGAGGTTAGGATGGCAAAGGGAGGGGCGATGGGGGGAGATGAGGAGTTGGACAATGCGCGAGACAGCAAGCAGCTGCCAGCAGGTGCGTCACATGCGAAACATGGCACGTCTGGAATCTCAGATTTTGTTGCCAAGGATGGCACAAAACGCGCGGTTTGGCCTTTTTTTCTGTCAAACATAGCGTTCTTTGCCATGCCAAGCACATGAAATCTGAGATTCTGACTTGCCATGTTTCTGGCGTTTTCCGTGTGACACCTGCTGCTTGTTGTCTCGCAGACGCATTGTCCAACACTTCCGTCATCCCCCCTCCCCCCTTTTTTCACCGCACACGAACGCCACCACCACCACCACCACCCGCCGCCAAGGCTTGCTCAAGAAACCCTCACAAGCTTTCGAAATGCGTTGGCGTCAGGGAATCGCGTTGTTGCTGGTGGTGCTCCTCCTCTCCAGTGCTGCCACGCCAGCAAGGGCGGGGTTTTTCAAGAAGGTTTTCCGTGAAGCGAGGCGGGTTGTCCACCAAGTCGAAAAGGTAGTGGACAGGGCCACCGACAAGCTCGAACATCACGTGGACAAGGCTTTTGACAAGCTCGAACACCACGTGGACAAGGCCACCGACAAGCTCGAACATCACGTGGACAAGGCCACCGATAAGCTCGAACATCACGTGGACAAGGCTTGTGACAAGCTCGAAGAGCACATCGACAAGGCCACTGACCGAGCAGAGAAGTTCACCCGCAAGCATGTGAAGCCCCTCGTTGTTCCCATTGCGACAGCAGTTGCCATGCTGGCGCTGGGCCCGGGTGTTGCTGCCGGGGTGGCCGCCTCAACCGGGCTGTCTGCCGCAGCCAGCGGTGCCATTGCTGGCGCCGGACTGGGCGCCGCTGCCGCCGCCATCCAGGGAGCAGAGGGTGACGATCTGTGGCGCGCCGCTGTGTCAGGTGGCCTGGGGTTGGGCATGGCTGGTGCGTCCACCGTGCAAGCTGTGACGGTGAACGCCGCGGTCAGCGGTGGTGTTGCTGCCGTCTCCAACGGCGACCCACTCCGGGCCTCCCTTGGT
>Ga0213833_1003029_pt1 | contig 10495 bp, 19 predicted proteins | sample SWATP21_FD_160575 | JGI IMG/M metagenome (GOLD analysis project Ga0213833, IMG submission 160575) | Coastal seawater microbial communities from Marineland, Florida, United States - SWA TP2 #1 | ecosystem: Environmental > Aquatic > Marine > Coastal | place: USA: Florida | collected 2016-08-14
CGCGCGCCGCCGGGGGGGAGGGGGGGGGGGGGGGGGGGGGGCGGGGGGGGGGGGGGGGGGGGGGGGAGGCACAGAACAACGCACACCCACACTGCCAAGGACGAACCTGCAATACTGCCCGTGATGAGGCCCGCAAGTGTGCAATTCTGAATGAACGTCGGATTTCGTGGCCGCCGCTGGGGGGAAAGAACAAGGAACAGCGTTGTGGCGAGTAGCGCCCAGAGGCTGCAGTTGTGCTCCACAATGTACGTGTCGACGACGGTTCCCCACTGGTATACACAGAGCATGATGGCAGCACCAATAGCCTGGGGAAGTGGCCACACACAGTGCCGTGAGCCCAAGCGGCAGCAAGTACACACTCAGCAGAGCCGGCAGTGTGCAGACAGGTGAAAACGCGTGGCAGGAACACGCACCACACCGCCTTGGACATCCGTTGGCGAGTGCACACCGAGGTACAAACGGCCAAAGCAGAGGGATCCAAACCACAAAACGCCCGCGAAAATGAACGCGATCATCCAGTAAGGCTCGTTCATGGAGATGTACCCTGCCCTCCAGTAGTACCTGGAACGCGACAGGAATGCCACAGAATCATGTGAGACCGCGGTATTTGTCGGATAGCTGATACGGCAAACGGTGCCCACAGATGCAGCAGAAGCAGCACAGCTGGAGCCGGACGACTAATGATATTCACGCGCGCACTCACGCACAGGATAAAGAAGGTGGGGTTGGTCACGCCGTTCACGGAATGGGTGGACGGGAAGCCATAGTCACGCAGAGCGGTGGAGTCGGTGGAGTGGGCAGACTTGGGAATCCACACCGGAGGGGAGGGGGGCCGGGGCACTCTATGAAAAACGAAACACAGGCCATGGGAAGGAACACGCCAAAACAAAACCACATCAACAACAACACCCAGCGCGTCGAAACAAATCAACACTGCCGGCACCCCTGGTTCTCTCGGTGCAGCGTGCACGTACAGGTACAAGTCCTTCACATAGTTACCAAACAAGATGCCAAAGCATACCACATATGTCAAACCCCGTCCAAGGCCTGCATCCACATTCCAGATCTGACGTCGCGCACGCATCCCCATGAGTCGCACAGTGCGCGGCAATGGGCGCAACCTGACGCACCAAGATGGGGAGGAACAACAAGTAGAAGTCCTCTTCACCGCAAAAGCTCCCGGCTTTGAAGTACCTGCATGCGCAGTCCAACAACATATCCCAACGATTGCCCACGAGCAGAGCAGGACAGAGCAAGAAGAAACGCCATCACCTATCCAGTAAGCCGCCTGGACCACACACACACACGCACACGCAACCGCCCCGTACCGATCACGGAAAGGGGTTCGATACAACTGAATATCGAGAATCAGCTTGGTGCCCCACTTCTTGGCAACCTCCTGGCGCTTCTTGAATGCAGCCGCAGACGGAGCCAGCGCAACCCACGCGATCACCGTGCTCATCACCAGCGTCACCACTCGACGCAGCCAGATGACCACTGCACATACCAGCCCCCACACCCATGCCAGAAACAACACAGGACTGAACAGCACCGCCATTCGGTTCGCCCCAGCCACCAGCTAAAGCGGGTGTGGCGCTGGTTGTGGTGACCGCTCAAGAGACAGCAAATCCGAAACACGACAGAACAAGGAGTATCTTTGAAAATTTGTGCTTCTGTGCAAAAGTACTCAATACTCGGGTGGAGCTGCCTTCCGTGGTGTTGAAGTGCACGCAAGTCGTGCGTGCGGGTCGGCGTTTTCGAGCCGCGTGACCCAGTTGCAGTGTGCCGAGCTGTTGCTGTGTGCCGCACACCACACCAACGTGGCACATATACACACACGCACACATACATACGCACACCTCTTGTAGCAGAGGCGTGGCTGTGTACTCCCCGGTGTGCAACGGCGTGCACACCACAAACACACCCCGACACACGCACATGGCTCAACAGCCTGTGCGCCTCGTGTGAGCTGTTTCGTGGGCCTGTCTTCTCACCCCGCCCCGCCCACCAAGCCCGACTTGGTCACTTCCTTGTTGTGCCGCCATGTCAGCCCCGCCCACCGCCCCGATTGTGGGTGTGCCCCACACCACTTCCGTCGAACAACCCCGGCGCGCTGCCGACGTCGTGACTGTGGACTTCGCGTTGGGGTACGCGCGAGGGCGAGTGATTCAGGGCCGAAGTAGCACTGCGCCCGCCGTCACCGCGGAAGCCACAGCCGTGGCGCCGGCAGGGGCCACACTGGCGTCGGCACCAGCGCCAGCACCAGCACCAGCAGCGGAGGCTGAGGCTGGCCCAAAACCTGAGCCTCAACGTGAACCTGAACCTGTTGTCGTCGTTGCAACTGCCGCCCGGCATGGCGATGGCAGCACCAGCACCACCACCACGACGCAGAAGAACAGTGGGGTGGCACGCGCCATTGTTGCCCGGTTGCGCCCCTTGATGGAGGGTTGCTCTAGCACGGGCATTCCCCTCCCCGCCGTGGCTGCGTCCCTCGATTGGCAAGGACAGTACCTGCAGACCCTGGGTCCCATGTTTCCTTTCTTGTGCTCCCAGCCCAAGCTGTTTGCCGTCGCCCGCATGCCCGACGGCGGGCACGTCTTGACGCTGGCCCCCACTCCCGGTGCCGGAAGAAAAAGCGCCACGCCCCGGCAGGCGCAGCCGTCAGTGACGCAGGCTGCTGCTCCCAGTGTCAGCACCTCTGACGGAGCCACTACCTTGACGACTGGCAACACGGCGCCTGCGTCTGCTGGCGCTGCTGCGTCTGCTGCGTCTGCTGCGTCTGCTGCGTCTGCTGCGTCTGCTGCGTCTGCTGCGTCTGGTGCTGCTGTCAATCTGGTGCCGTCATCAGGTGGAAACACCAGCCGCCATGCCGACGGCAGCAGCGGCAGCGGCAGCGGCACGACGCAGGCGAACCCACGCCAACCCCCCTCCCTGCGCACGCGCCAAGCGCAGTCACAGCCACAGTCGCAGCCGCCACCGCTGCCACACATGCCGACACGACCGGCTAGCGCCACACCCCCCACCCCCGCAGCAGCAACAGCAACAGCAACAGCAACTCGGCGGGCGCTCCCACCACCACACCACCCTGCTGTGGCTATGACACCACCCGGTCGACACACGGCGCCGCCTCCCCCACTCCCCGCCGCCGGACCCGCATCCCCCTCCACCCTGTCGCCGTCGGCGTCTGTGTCGCGCCTCACACAGCTGTGCCACTCCATCCGCGACGTGTTGCTATCCACGCGTGGCCACGTGTCGTTGGTGTCCGTCCTGGGCCACCGGCTCGACTGGCGCAAGTACCGCTACGAGTTCGGCGGACTCAAGTCGTTCCTGCAGTCACACGCCATGTTCCGTGTGGAGCAGCGCAAGGGGGAGCACGTGGTGTCCCTGACCAAAAACTCCGCGGTGCTTGTGTCACGTGTGGCTACCGCACCCTCGCCTTCGTCAGCCGGCTCACCCTCGACAGCCGGCTCCACCGCCTCTACCTCTACCTCTGCCTCTGCCTCTGCCTCGACCCCACCCGCCGGCGCCACTGCTGGCGCTGCTAACGCTGCTAACGCTGTTGCTTCCTCCTCCTCCCACTCCCACTCCTCCTCCTCCGCTGGTGGTGCTTCTTCTGCCCTGCCGTCCCATACTTACGCGGCACGCCGACGTGTGGCGGGTGACGAAGCCAAGCGCCGCGCGGCACAACTCACCGGCACCGAGGCAGGCGTGGTGGCGATGCTGGAGGCGGTCATCCTGCACACCTCGCTGGGCGGCTCGCAGGGTGTGAACCTCGCCCACCTCGGCAACGTGGCGCGGTGGACCAACTTTCGCCCCGCGTACGGCAACCTGCGGTCGTTCCTGGCAAAGCACCCGGAGGCGTTTTGGCTGCAGTGCTCCAGCCGCGGTCACGGCAGCATCTCGGTGTGGCACAAGCTGGACCTCAAGCACCACGGGCAGCAGCTCGCGGGTGCCCGTTCCGGTTCCGGGCTCGGGTCCAGCGCAGGCAACGGCGACGGCGTGGCCATGGGAGATGGTGCAGTCGCCGGTGGTGGTGGTGGTGGTGGTGGCGGCGGACCTCCGGGGGCTGGTGCCGGCGGCATGACCGCCCACCAGCGTGCGGTGCAGGCTGCTGTGGCGGCGTTGGAGGCGCGTGTGGAAAGCAAAGGCCTGTACTTCATGCTGCTGTCGGACCTCGGCAGCATTCTGAACTGGAGCCGCCACAAGCCGGCGTGTGGCTCGCTGCTGTCGTTCCTGCGCCACAACCCGAAGGTGTTTTTTGTGCAGCAGGCGGGCCCGCATCATGTTGGCGCGCGGCATGTGTGCCTTGCCCAACACCGTGACATGGCGTTGACGCAACTCCACCAACAAAAACAACAACAACAGCAACAGCAACAGCCACACTCACACTCACAGCCACAGCAGTCGTCCCGGTCTCGCTTGTCGTCTGTGGTGTCGTCGGGCTCCGCGTCGCCGTCCATCGTGCGTGCTGCGTCTGCGTCGTCGTCCGCCTCAGCGCTGCAGCACCACGGCGTCGACGCTGGTCGTCCTCGTTCCGTGTCGGACGGCGCATGGCGCGTGGCTATGGGCGAGCACCCGCCCGCCACCAACCCCCCTGGTCCTGTGAGTGCCCACAGCCACCAGACACCCGGTGCCAGCGGTGGTGGCGGTGCCGGCGGCGGCGGCGGCGGTGGTGGTGGCGTGGCGAGTGTGAACCGACACGTGTGCTGCAAGATCATCGAGGCCATGCTCGTGTACGCCCACCAGGGCAAGATGCTGGTGAACCTGCTGGGCACGCGCCTGCGGTGGAACCAGTACAAGCCCATGTGCGGGCCGTTGGTGGCGCTGCTGCGCGCCCACTCCTTCCTCTTCCACGTCTCCAGTCCCAAGCCCGGGTGCCAGGTCGTGACGTTGACGCCGCCGCTCCCTGGCGAAGGCCGCCGCCAGCGCAGTGCGTTCCTGGGAGATGTGCTGGAGGACACCATCCGTGACATGGGTGGGCGCGGCCTGGTCACGGACCTGGAGCACCTCATGCTGTGGCAGGTGTTCGCGCCGGAGTTTGGGCCGCTGTACAAGTTTGCTGAACGGTGCGTGTTGTTGTGTAAGCAGCAGAGCATGACCGCTCGTGTGGTGAGGGGGTGTTGTTGGTTGGTGTGTTGTTTGTGTGTTGTGTACGTTGCTTGGAGGAAGCCACGGCACCGCTCTGGCGTTTGCCGTGGCTTGTCAAGTGTGTGGATCGTGACGTCGTGCCTCCCTCGGTCCTGACTCCACGTTGCTGCTCTTTGTGCGGCGCGTGTGGTTGTTTGTTTGTTGGTTTGTTTGTTGTATCTGTTCACCCCCCGTCTCCAGCCTTCACCCCCGCTTTGTCAACTCCTCTGTGGGACGCCTTCGTTTCGTGTCCCTCCACCCACTGCTGCTGGCCGGGTTGGGCCACCCACTCAGGCAGGGTCCCGCCGTCCCGGTCACCGGTGCTGCCACCCCGTCACCCTTCCCCATGGCTGCAGGCACCACCAGTGTGCTTGGTAGCGGCGGCGTCGGTGGCAGCACGTTCCTGTCGTCGCACCCGCACAACCCGACCAGGGCCCCCGCCGGAGTGTTTGCGTCAACCATCGCGCCCCCGACATCGTTCCACACGCAGCAACAGCAGCAGCAACAGCAGCAGCAGCAACAACAACAGCAGCAGCAACAACAGCAGGCGCTGTCGGCGTTTGGTCGCGGTGTCTCGTTCCCTGGGGCACGCCAACGGCAACCATACCACCATCAGCATCAGCAACACCAAGAGCGTCAGCGACACCCGCACTCGAACTCGAACTCGAACTTGAACTTGAACTCGAACTCGAACTCGAACTCACCGCAGTCCCAGCAACCCCCGCTCCAGCTGCACCACCAACAACTGCTGGCGGCGGGCGGCCACCCGCCGACCGTGTCGGCGGAACGCGCCAGCCCGTTCCCGACGTTCCTGCAGTCGCGTTCCCACTCCCACACGTTTGGCATGCGGCTGGACTCGGCGGCGGGTGGGACACCGGCACTTGGACTGCTCCCCCACCCCCACACGCACACGCACACCCGCTCCTCTTCGTTTGGTTCGGCAGCCGTCGGTGGCACGCCCTTGTTGCCGCCACGCGCCGCATCCGGTGACGTGTCCTTTAATCGCGGCGGCCTGCATGGTCTCGCGCTGGCTGCTGCTGGAGGTGGTGTTGGTGTTGGTGTTGGTGTTGGCTCCGGTGTTGGTGTTGGTTCCGGTGTGGGCACGGTGGGTAGCGCGGCGTTTCCGTCCTCCGTCGCCTCGGCACCCACCACGCCCACACACCCCACAACGCTGGACGCACCCTTGCCTGGCCCCATGCCGCCCACGCCCGGCTTTCCCTCTGCCCCCTCGTTTGACAGCGGTGCCAGACACATCGGTGGTGGCATCGGTATCGGTGGTGCAGCCGCGTTTGACGCCTTCAGTGGCGGCGTTCCTGCCTTTGCACAGCGGCACTGGAAGCCGCTGCCGCCCTCGTCCCTGTTTGATGCCCGTGTCCGTGCACGCAGCGACGGTGCGCTGCCCACTCGTCGAGGCCACGGCTCGTTCTCCACCTCGACAGGGGGGGCGCCAGTTCCCACCTCAGGCTCGGGAGCGGTGATGCCACCCCACGCAGGCACCAGCGGCAGCGGCAGCGGCAGTGGTGCCAACACCACGACCACCACGACCACCACCGGCTACTCCCTGTTTCTGCCGTCCGCGCCCGCCACCACCACACCGCCCCTGCCGCGGTCCATGTCTGCGTCTGGCAGTGCCGGTGGCACTCCCCCCGCGTCACCATGGGCGCCGGGGAGCCCCGTGCTGCACACCAGCAGCAGCAACGACAGCAGCGGCACGCACAACAGCAACAGCAACAGCAACAGCAACAGCAGCAACAACCGCAACAGCAACAACCGCAACAGCAACAACGGCAACAGCAACAGCAACAACGGCAACAGCAACAGCAACAACGGCAACAGCAACAGCAATGGGAGTAGTGGCGACTTTGCTGCGAGGGGAAACGGCACCAACAGGCAGGAACAGCAGCCCGTCACGCCGCCTGCGAGCAAAGACAAGACCTCCGCCTCGGCCATCCCCGCACCCGCCGGCTCCATGTCCGCCTCCACTTCGTCGCCGACGGGCGGCACAGCGTCCTCATTGTCCGGCGTGGACACGCCGCTCACTCACGCCAGCGCCGGGACACTGGAGCGCGATGCGTCGGGGTCGTCCTTCACCTCTTCCGACCCCGCGCCGTTGCCGATGCACCACCGGCTTCCCCCCGGTCGCTCGTGGTCCATGGGCCTCACCCTGGCGCACGCAGCAGCAGGCGCTGACCCGGCTGCGGTTGGTGGTGCTGGTGCTGGTTCTGGCTCTGGTGTTGGTACTGGTGCTCGTGCTGGTGCTGGTGCTAGTGCTAGTGCTAGTGGTGGTGAGCGACGCGGAAGCACCGGGCCCAGTGCGGGTCAAAGTGCCGCGGATCGCGCTGCTGGCTCGAACAAGCCTTCAGGGGGTGTGTCTGCGCGCGGCAACACACGTGTGCCTCCTGGCTTTGAGTTTCTGCAGCGCCCTCGTGCAACAACACACGCCAACCACGGCAGCCCCAACAACAACAGCAACAACAACACCAGCACCGCCACGCATCATCGCAGTGGTGCTGTGCGCATGAGCTTGCCCGCTCGGGGGGGTTCGTGGTACGGGCAAAAGAGGTGAGACGACGGGGCCGAGAGACTATGCCAAGCGCCCCAACAAGTACGGCCCACACACAGGCAGTGGGAATGGTGAGCGGTGTTTGCGCTGGTACGTTTTCCCCATTTGGGGTGCCAGCTGCAAATATCGTCGGGAAGGGCAACAAGCCTGAAGCGTTGCAGCAGGCTCACCTGCCCTCCTCGTTCTCTCTTTGTGATAACAGCGCAGTAGCGCGGTTTTCTTTGTTTGGTTTGTTTTTCTTTTCTTTCTCGGCTGTTGTGGGGGGTTCAGTTGCACATTTTACGTTTTGTTTGCTTTGTTCTGTGTTGGAAGGTTTCGCCGCGAAGCCGCACGTGTATGTGCATGTGTGGTTTGATAGATTGTGCGTGTGCCCCCTTCCTTGTTTGTTAGTTGACTTGCAGCTGCTCATGCGCTGCTCGCTTCGGGTATTGTGAAACCGCTTCAACACGCCATGCTGCCCTCGCTCTCTTTTTCTGTCTTTGCCCCACCCACAACCACCACCCCCACCGCAGCAGCACACACATGTACCCATAAACCTGCGCCGCATCCCACCAGCGCACACAAGCCAGCTGGCTTTGCCTGTTTTCCCTCTTCTGGTTTTGTCTCTGTTTACCCCTTCCTTGGCACAGCGGTGTGAGCTGCGCGCACCCTTACCGCCGCAAGGTGTGCTCCCACGTCGAGTGGCGGCCCAAGGTCACCGTCACCGCGCGGCGCAACCCCTTCTTGCGTCCGCCATCTTGTGAAGCCTGCTGGCCAGCGTGAAAACGGGCCTGGTCGTCTTGGCGGAAAGCAACCCCGCCGACACCACCACCACCACCACCACCACCACCACCGACACCACCAACACCCTCGGCGCCACCATGACCACCATCTGCAGCTCCGCCCTGGGCGGCAGGGTGGCGCCGTGACCGCCTCACCGCCGCTGGGAGGCTGCGAGTGCGGGGCAAAGCGCGCCGCGACGTGGTGCCAGTTGCGGACGTGTGGCGATGACCACCACCCCCTACACCTACACCTCCACCTCCACCTCCACGCACACCAACACCACCTACAGCTGTGTCTGTGCCTGTGCCTGTACCTGTACCTTCACCTGCACCTGCACCGGCACCGGTACCGTCGAGGGGACGCTGATATCTTCTTGTGTTTCCATGAGGGTAACGCGCCCCGGGCTGCGTGGCGTGTTCCTCGCCACCTGGCGAGTCGCTCAGCATGGAGCCCAGTGTATCATTGAGGGACTGCGCCTCCAACAACGCCAGGTACGCATCACGTTGGGGTTGAGATGGGCGTGCCCGCGGTGCTGTGCCCGCCGCGTTTGTCTGTGACGAGGCCAGAGGCAAGCCGCGACCGCGTTGAGGGCGCGTGGTTACGGCAGAGGGACGCGGGTGTTGAGACGAACGATGTGGTTGTGCCTGTGGCTGCGGCTGCGGCAGCGGCAGCGGCTGTGGTTGTGGCTGTGGTTGTGGTTGTGGCTGTGCCTGCGACAGCGGTTGCTGTTCAAGTGGCTGCGGCGGTTGGGTCGCGGCAGGAGGTGTGGCGGAGCCAGTCAGCGCCAGCAGCGACGGCATGCTCGAACTGAGGTGGAACAAGCTTTCACCACCACCGCCGCCGCCGCCGCTGCCGCGGCCAAGTGTGGAGCCGTGCAACGCAGGGGCCAGGCCCTGACCGTGGCGCTGCTGAGTGCTCCACGCGTCAAGGTGCTGCTGCAACTGGCGTGACGCCAGGGGTGGTTGTCGCGCCGTCGTTCTGGTGCGGGCTGACAGCTCAAACAGGCTGGTGGAAGAAGACGTGGAGGAGAAGCCCAAGGGGTGCGAGGCAGAGGCAGGGGCAGAGGCAGAGGCAGGGGCAGATGCAGAGGCAGGCCCAGCGCCGTTGTTGGACACAGCGGAAGAAAACGCAGCGAGGGGTGGGGCCAAAGTGCCGGTGTTGCCACTGTGACCTGCTGTCAACATCGGTGTTCTCCCGCCTTCGCCGACACCACCACTCGAGGCGGGATGTTGCGGCGCTGGTTGGGACAGTGCAGTGGCGCGCAAAGCCGTCAACGCAACAGAAGACGTGCCTGGAGCAGACGCCTCCTCCGGCGTGATCACGGCGGACACATTTACTGAGGTGGCATGTGATGCGCCGCCAAGCGCAAGCGCGGTGGAGGATGCGTAGCGGCCACCTGTTCGAGTGCCACTGGCATCGATGTCGATGGACCCTTGAGTCGCGTGTGACGGAGCAGCATGGGTCTGGTCAGCGGTGTGAGTCACCCCCTCGGGCTGCGTGTGCGGCGCTTCGTTGGGAGCTGCTGGAGCCGCTGGAGCCGCGCGAGCAGTGGTCGTTGGTGGTGTGGCTGAGGTGGTGGTGGGGTGTGGCTTGACGCCTACTCCGCCATCAAAGCCTGCCCGCGTCGGAATCGTTGTGGCATCCACGCCCATGCGGCTCTGGCTATCGGATGCGTATGATGACGTTTTCTCCGCTCCCGCCCCCGCTCCTGCTCCTGCCGCAACCCCAGCTCCTGTCGGTGTGGCACCAGCGCTGGAGGCACTCGGCGTCGCAGCACCCGCGCCAGCGAACTGCCTTCGGGGAGCAGGGGCACCCATGCCCAACACCAGTCGATTCAACACCGCAGTCGTTTCGGTTTGAACGGTCGACAGGCCCGCCACTCGCGCAGCAATCGCGCGCAGCTCGGTTTCAGCACGATCCACACGGCCTACCAGGGAGCGGACAACAGGAGTCGCGGTTTCGGTATGCGCTAGCTGCCTCGTCACCGTCTCCAGCTAGAAAGTGGGGGAGGGGGGGGGGGGGGAAAAAAAAAAAAAAAAACAA
>Ga0213833_1003030_pt1 | contig 10494 bp, 5 predicted proteins | sample SWATP21_FD_160575 | JGI IMG/M metagenome (GOLD analysis project Ga0213833, IMG submission 160575) | Coastal seawater microbial communities from Marineland, Florida, United States - SWA TP2 #1 | ecosystem: Environmental > Aquatic > Marine > Coastal | place: USA: Florida | collected 2016-08-14
TAACTCGGAAGTGTGTTCACTGGAGCTGCAGAACTGCACGTTCAGCTGCGGTTACTCACACTCTGAAAACCACCGAAGATAACAAAACTACGACTTGACGAATCTGGCATTGTCAATCCTAACAACTAATATCCCCACGCAAGACGACATGGGACGGACGACTGAGCGGGACCTCTCCTACGACGGCGGCAAAAAAGTAGGTGCGTGGTCCCAAACGGAAAGAAAATAAACCAGACTGCTGGGCGAGAAAAACTCCTCAGCGGTGCTGGACTGGACGAAAACGCGACGCGACATGCTGCGGGCCAGGCTGACTCCGTTGTCACGTCACATCGCTGGGGCACTGCGCCCCAGCCGTGACCGTGGTGTTCGCGACACACGCAGGGGACTGACGCCGGCCACATCTTCTCCGTGCCCATGCCGCTGCTGTCGTTGGCGAATGGTCTCTTGTTGGTCACGTCTCCGCGCTTCTTGCTTCAGCGCCAGCGTCTGCAGACGTCCAGGAGATTCCAATGGGAGATTCGGTACCGACCGCGCCACAATCCAGGGATGCGCAAGCGCTTGGCTTGCCGTGAGGCGCTTAGAAGGCCTGTACTCAAGAAGGGTGGCCACAAACTCGCGTGCATCATGGGATATGTTCTTGGCCCACTTTGGCCACTCCAGCTTGTAGTGTGAGCGGTGTACTGTTCGAACGTTTTGCTGGTTGAACGGGAAGCACCCACACAGCAGGACGAAGGCAATGACACCCACTGCCCACATGTCTGGTGAACGAAGAGCGGCAGTCAGGCACGCACTGATGAGAAGGGGGATGCACCCGCAACACTCCGCACAGTCCGGCGACGTACCGACAGCGGCCGTGTAACTTTTGCCCTTGAGAACCTCCGGCGCCACGTAGCCAAGGGTGCCCAGCATGGTTTTGGCGGACGCATTGGACTCCAGTTGCACTGAGGATCCAAAATCGATAAGCTTCACACGTACGGGTTGCGAGCTGTCTCGCAACAATAGGTTTTCTGGCATCCAGTCCCAGTGTCAGTCAGAGCACGCAGCAAAGCAAGATGGCACGGCATCGAACCTGGTTTCAGGTCACGGTGAATGATTCCACGCTGGTGGAGGTACACAATGGCCTTCAGTACTTGCTTCAAAATGTCTCGAGCATCAGTTTCGCGCAAAGCACCACGCGTGATCACAAAATCAAACAACTCGCCACCTGTCATCAGTTCCATGACTACGAAAATATGCTCGTCGTCTTGGAATACATCGAACAACTGAATGATGTTCGGGTGCCGGATTTGGTGCAGCAGCGTGATCTCACGAAGCAATTGTGGCACAAGGTCGGCACTGTACATGGCCAAGCGACGTTTGTTGAGGATTTTGACAGCACACTCTTGACCACTCCTGGTGTCAGTCAGCGCGTGACAGGCAAAGCAGGTGCAGCAGGCACGTGAGACAACCCAGCGCGACTCCATTTTGGCTCGAACGTCCACGTACGTGCGATCAATGCAACGATGGCACTCTGATGAACTTCCTTTCCCAAGGGGCTCCATCAGTCGGTACCCAGCCCCGAAGGACGGCGCTGAGGATCGATTGTGGCGGCTTGTGGCGGCTGTCAGGGAGTCGGCAGTCAGTCCGTGCTGCTGCTGGTCCAGCAGCTTGCTCGTCTCTGGACTCAAGCTGCCATGCGGCTGTGACGCGCGCGTGTTTGAGCAACAACATCCCATCTCACACAGTGGGCTGCCGCCGGGAGCACGCGGAATCGCGTCACAATCGCGTGTGCGCAGAGTGGCACACGCGTCAACACGGACGTCCGTGTGTGTAAACATGACAGTATGTGTACTCATCACATATTTTGTGTTGCTGGAGTGTCACAACAACGTACGGACAAGCCGGCTGCTGCTCGGTTGTGATTGTTGCACCCGTTGGCGCCGGGACTACACCCCGCGCACAGCATCGCCGCGACAAGTACCATACCACTGCTCTTCCTTCCAAAACAACCAGCAGCGCTCCTCGCAGTTTGGTCTTGGTCTGGGTGACAGACGCCTCCCATCGGATACCGCACGTGCGTCATGTCTTTCTCTCACGAGGAGCGCCGCCTCACGTTCACTCATGACCTTCCCCATGGCCACACGTCCCGCGGTGGCTCCTTTGACGCGCTGTTGTACTCCAGTGACGGCTCATCGACTGCACCGTCTCCAGTGGGTGGGGCACCGCGACATTCACACGCACACCCGCGTCGCACCGTTTCCACACCCACTATGCGCCGAAGCCGTAGCCGCAGCCGCAGCCGTGGGCGGAGCAATGGCGGCGGTGCTGGTGCTGGTGCTGGTGCTGGTGGTTCCCATGGTGCAACACACCCACCCTCGTCTTCGTCTCACAGGTCTGGCCTTCCTCGCACCGTGTCCACGCCCTCGCGTGGAGCCATGCTCGCAGGCACCAGCGGGGTGCCCCCCACTCCCAACACGGCTGCAACCAGCAGGCGTTCGCGCCGCAGTCGCACGCCCACGTCGCACCGTCGTGTGAGAGGTGCCAGCGGAAGCCGCGGGTCGGCAGCGGGGGCGACGGATCCTTCCACACCCGCCGCCAATCACGCCGGCCGGGCTCGATCACGTTCACGCAACCGGTCGCGCAGTGGCTCCCGCCCTCGGGCAGCCAAGCCGGGCGCAGAGCGCACGATCCCCACCGAAGCCAACACAGCCGAGGAGGTGCTTGACACGCTGTTGAAAATCATGCGGGCGGGGTTGCTCAAGAAGATGACGCTGTTCGAGCGAATCGACCGCAGCCGCGACGAACGGGTGACGGCGGCGGAGTTGGTGGCGTTCCTCCACCGTCACAGTGTCACCGTGGACCAAGAAACCTGTGAGAGTTTGTTTGAGTCCATCACCCACGACAACAGTCGCGTCATGATCAACTCACGGGACTTTGGTCGCGCCATCGACGCGCAGTCGACAGCCCACCTGTTTTCCCCCACCAAGCGCAAGGCACACCTGGCACGTGCGACACCAACCTCGTCACGGCGATCCGCAGCGCGTGGGGCCGCACTGCGCCACCCCCACCTTGCGGCTGACGACGAGCCTTTGAGTCCTTTCAGTCCCGTTGCACGCCTGGACATGAACGTCATCAACGCGGCCGACGGCAGTCCGAACAGCGTGCGCACCTCGCCTGTGCGTGTGCCCGGCGTGGAGGCCGGTCCAACCGCGTTCGCGGACAAGGGTGCGACCAACCTCACCGTCGACAGTGTCACGCCCCGGCCCACGCCCCCGAGCCAAGGCGCCGCGGCGTCGCCCCAGCAGTGGGGCGAGCCGCCTCCGGCGCTCAAACCCGCGACGCACAGCGTGGGCGTCGGCACGCCCACCGGCGGGGACGGCACGGAAGGCAAGGCAGACGCCTCCGACGCCGCCGACGGCGCCACGCAGAAGCTGTTGCGTGCCTCCAAAGACCAAGCGGCAAAGCTGCAGCGGTTGTTGGAGGAGGAGCGTCAAGGACGAAGCGAGGAGCAGGCCGCGGCGCTGCGAAACTACAAGCGGTACGTGCGGTTGCAAAATCGGAAGAAGGTTGTCGAGGCGGAGTTGGCTGCGCTGCGCAAGCAGCATGAGCAGGCCAAGGCAGTGTCGCAGGCCGCGTTGGCTGCGGAAAAGGTGCGCCAGGCCGAAATGGAGGCCAACCAAGAGAAGCTGCGCGAGTCTCAAGAGTCCCACGCGGCACTGCAAGCCAACTTGGATCGCGTGCTGGAGCAGTTGGCAACGTTGCAACAGGCACGTACCTCCTCGGCCAACGACAAGACTGCACAGCTGGAACGAGCGGTGGCACGTGCCGAGAAGGCGGAAGAGGCGTTGAAGCAGGTGCAAACCGAGGCCAAGACCGTCATTGCGAGTGTTCGCAAGCAACGACAGCAGGATGCTGACGCCATGCAGCGTGTCGACACAGAGCTGGACGCGCTGCGTGCAGAGCGAGATGCCCTCCGAGCAGAGCGGGACGCCCTCCAAGCGGAGCGGGACGCCCTCAAGAGCGATCGAGATGCCCTCCAAGGGGAGCGGGACACGCTGCAGGACGAACGGGACACCGCTCGTCGTGAACGTGGTGCGGCTGAGGAGCACCGTGACGAAGCGTACGCCTCTCGCGACACGGTGCAGGCCAAGTACAATGCGGCGTGCCGCGCACGAGATGCAATGGAGGAAGAACGCAACGCGATGGAGGCAGAGCGTGACTCCACCGCGAACGAGCGCGATGCCATGGAGGGTGAGCGTGACAACGCCCGGCGTGACCGCGACACCATGGAGGAAGAGCGGGACACCGCTTGTAACGAGCGTGACAACATGGGCACCGAACGCGATGAGGCGCGCATCGAGCGCGACGCGCTGCGTGCTGAATTGGACGCGATGCGTGAGCGCATGGCACAAACACAACAAGATGCGAGTGAACAAGCGCGGCATGGTGCACAGCAGCTGGAAGAAGCACGGGCTTCAGCCAAGGAGTTGGGGGCGCAGCTTGCTCAGAAGCAGGCACAGATCGAGTCCCTGCAGCAGGAGTTGTCTGACACTCGTGACGGCGAGGTGCTGGAGGCCACCAACGCGGTGCGAGAGGCCCGAACCGAAGCCAGCCTGGCGAAGCAAAGGGCCCAGGAGCTGCAGGCGCAGTTGGATGCCGCGACGCAAGCCGAGGAGGCTGCAGTTGTGGCGCGGCAAGAGGCACAAGAGCAGGTCGCGCGAACTGCACAGGAGCTGGCTGAACTGCAGAGCACATCCACCGCGGATCGTGAGGCTGATCGTGTGGCGCGTGACAACATGCAGCATGTGATGGACACCGCTGTGCAAGAGCTGGAGGACCAGGTTGCGGATGCGACGGTGGAGCGCGACAACATTGCCAAGGAGCGTGACGAGGCCCTCCGCGCACGTGATGCAGCCATTGCAGAGAGGGATGCGGCGCTGGCTGAGAAGGCGTTGCTGCAAGAGCAGGCGCGCAGCGAGTTGGAAGACGCACAGCAGCGTGTGCGTGAAGTGGAGGAGGAAGTGGAACAGTCAACTTCCCTTGCCTCCACCCAGGCAGATCAGCTGCGCCAGGCGCAAGCTGTCAACAAGGCCACGACATCGGCCTTGGAGTTGGCTCGCCAAGAGCAGCAGGAGCTCGCCTCGCAGCTCGAGCAAGCCACGGCCGACACACAGCGCGCGCAAGACGCCGCCGCTGCGGCTGAATCTCGGGCTGCCGCGGCCGAAGCGGCGGCGCAGCAAGCCAGACAGGACGTGGACGACGCCCGTCGCACCGCCGCGTCTGCACAACGTGACGCCGCTGCCGCTGCCGCAGCCGAGGCGCGCCAGCGTGAGGACGCCGATGCAGCCCGGCGTGCGCAGTCCGAAGCGGAGCAGCGCCGTGACCAGGCGTTGGCCATGGCCTCGGCGGAGCAGGTGGCGTCGGAGCGCGTGAAGCAGCTGGAGCAGCAGGATCGGTACAAGGAGCTCACGCGGCGGCTGCAGGAAAAGAGCGACGCGGTGGAAGCCGCGCGCACCGAGGCGTTGCGGGCGGGTGAACGTGCGCGGACGGCGGAGGAGCGAGCCAGGGCCATGGAGGCAACCGCCGCGGCAGCGCAAGAGGAGGCCGCTGTGGCCGCGGCGGCGCTGGAACACGCCAAGCGCGAGGCGGCAAGGCACATCAACGCGTTGTCCAACGCGGAGGATGAGCGCAAGCACCTCGTGCTGCAGTTGGAAGAGGCCCAGACGGAGCTGGAGCGCCTTCGTGAAGCGCTGCGGCGCGCCGAGGAGCAGCCGTGTGTGATGGAAGAGGGCAAGGAAGAGCTCCTGCGTGAGTTGGCCGAGGCCCGTGCGGCGCGCGATGATGCCGAGGCGCGGCGGCAGCAGGCAGAGGAAGCCGTTGCGACCGCGAACAAGGCCCGGGACGACGCCCTGGCGGAGGTGCAGACGGCGCGCGAGGAGGTGCAGACGGTGCGTGAGGAGGTGCAGACGGCGCGTGAAGGGCAGCTTGCGGCACAGTCCGACGCAGATCGCGAGCGTGCTGCGGCGGCAGCTGCACAGCAGGCGTGCGATGAGGCGACACGTGCAGCGGAGGAGAGTGCAAGTGCAGCCGAAGCAGCCACACAGGACGCTGCCGATGCCCGCCAGTTGGCGAAAGCCGCCGAGGATCGCGTTGCAGCGGGAGAGGAAAAGGTGCGACGAGTTTGAGTTTGGACAGTGTGTTGCACATTGTATTGCACCACACGGCGCGTGTGTCTCATTGGAAACTGTTTTTTTGTTTGTGTGGTTTGCCTTTTGGCTCTCGTCTTGTGGTGGTGTGGATGACGTCGTGCGGGTGCAGTATGCGAGTGTGCTTCCAAAGCTGCAGGCGGAGCAGCAGCATGGGACGCAGCTGCAACAACGATTGAAGGACACCGAGGCGTCATGCGCGGCAACTGCAGAGAAACTGCTGCAGGAAAAGCAAACACGCGAACGCGCTCAGCGCGATCTTGCCGCGACAAGGCGTGCTCTGCAGCAAGCCCAAGAAAACTCCAAAACCGGGCCCTCCAAACCACCACCTGCAGCATCGAACGGTGCTTTCACCCGCGTCACGGTCTTCATGATGGCCTTGGCAGTCCTCATGTCAATTTGTCTCTTTGTGGTGTTTGTGACCGCGGAGCCTGGGTGCTTTTGTTGGGACCCAGTGCTTGTTGAGCGCGCCACCGCTAGTTTTCAGGAGTCACAGCACCGTGTGACATGAATGTCACACTGAAGGCCAGGCAGGTAACAGGTTTGTTGAGGTGAAATGGAGGGGGCAAGGTCGTTGTGGCGCGTTTCGTATCATGTTGTAGTAATGAAAAAGACGTATGCTTCTACTCACCCGCACCACACGAGGATGCCGCGCCCACTCAGACAACTAAACATGAAACAACAAAAGCACTGTTGACTCACGCGCACGAAGCAGCACACACACACAACGCAGCAGGACCTGGCTGGCGTGTCAGTGAGACGAATGACCAGGATAGCCAACAAAACAAAAACAGAAACAATACCACTGCGCGGCGCTACGAGCGCGCGTGTGCGCCTTCTCCACTTCCATGTGGCGCTGCCGACGTGACATTCCCACCAGGGCTACCCAGGATGCGCAACATCTGAGCCGTTTCCGGTGAACGTGTGGAGCGCGCGCCACCAACCGGTTGGTGCTGGCGTAGCTTGGTCAACGCGCGTGTTGCGACACGGGAGATACTCGCAGCCACCATCGCATGAAAGTGCTGCGGCGTGCCAGGCGCCAGCTTTCTGTCTGCACTCGGTGCAGCCGACATCCCTGCCGCAGCATCGCCGCCGGGCTCGAGTCGCTGTGCTCCCTGTTGCGCCAGTGCCATGGACCGGGGTGACACCTCGGCTTCGACAGGTGAGGACGGCCGGTCGGGCTCTTCTTGGTGTCCCGTGTGCTGTGTGGAGGCTGGCGTGGCTGCGTTTTCACACACCGCTGCCGGTGGTGCATCGATCTCGTACATGTGCACACGCAGTCGCGAGGCGGCGGACCACGTGACACTGTGGCGCAGCTTCCCACTCTTTTTCTCTTGGGGCGGCGGTGTCACATCCGAGGTGGTAGCTGTGGCTGTGCGTACTGGACGCTTCGCGGGGCGTGACGTTGCCTGCAACACTGGCTGTGGTGGCTCTGTCAACCTGACGTGGGCGTGGCTCTGGGATGCTACACCCGTGTCTCGTGTCCCGCGTGTCGCCTGCGCGAGGGTTGGCGAGGACGCAGACGACAGCCTGCGATCACGGCGAGACAACTCCAGCGACGGTGCGGAGGATGACGAAGCGGAGGAAGTGGAGGAAGCAGCAAGTGACGAAGAAGAAGATACTGAAGAAAGGCGCGTGCCGTGGTCATGGTGTGGGCTGCGGTGCAGCGAGTTCCGACGGTGCTTCCGGTTGCGGTTCCAGGCATGGCTCCCGTTGCGGTGCTGTGGTTGACTGTTGCGACCGGCTTCGGCTCTGGCTCCGGTTCCAGCGCCGGTGGTGATGCCATGGACGCGAGACGAATGTGAGGCGGTGGACGATCTTGGTACAGGTGTCGAGGATGCCACGGGTCGAGAGGAGGACACGACAGACGTAGCTCGTCGACGGGACACCTTGGGTCGTTTCGCGTGGCGCGTGGCCGATGTGGAGCGAGACCTTCGCGTGTGGGACGCACGTGTGCTGCTCCCACGACGGCGTGGGTGTGCTGACTTGCTCGAAGAGATGGAGCCACGGCGCTTGCGGCGGAGTGGTTCTACCTTTTCGGACGGACGCGACGTTCGGGTGCTGCCTGAAGCAAGCTGGTGTGCGTGTTGCGCCAACACGGCTTCTTGCTTTCTTGCAGTCCGACCTGTGCCCTGGCTTGCACCATCAGCGCCGCGGCCACTGTGTGCGCGCGGCCGATTCTGCACATGCGGTCGCGAATGGCCGTCGTCAAGACGAGCTCGGGAGTCGTGAGCAGATTGTTGCTGTTGTTGTGTGCCACCACGCAGGTCACGGCCACCCGACCCCCTCCGTCTTCGGACGTGCCGCGGTTGTTTGGAATGTGAGGCTGTGCCAGCCCCCCGGGCAGCACCGCCACGAGGCACAAAAGAGACTGGTGCCGAGTTCGCTGCCCCTGCAAAGTTCGCACCGTCGGGGGGTTGATCCGTTGGGAGCTGCATCGCCACCGTGGTGTGACCGAGTTGCAAGCGCCCCGCCAGCAGCAACCTCGCACGCCGTCGCGCAAGCGCCAGCCGAGGCGACGCTTGCCGCAGCGCATCGAGTGACCGTCCGCGATGCCGCCTGCCAGAGTGGTGTGCGTGGAGGCCGCTGTTACGTGACGTGTTCTCCGGTCCCGCTTCGTTGGAGTTCGTGCCGCGCACCGCTGTGGCTGGTTGTGTGGCTGACCCCGCCTCCTGGTCGTGATGACCAGGCTCGAGAGTTGCAGCGGCACTTCTGGCCGTCACAGGTGGCTGCGAACGGGCGCGTGTGTGATGAGAGGCGGTGTCATGGCGCTGTTGCTGCTGTCGTTGTTGCCAGTGTTGCTGTTGATGAGCATGGGGATAGGCAGGGTGGTGGGGGCTCCGTGTACCGAGGGCGTCAGCTCGGCCCCATCGTGAGTTTGATGGGGGTGTGGAAGGGTGGTACACCGCGGACGCAATGAGTCGACTACGTCTGGCCACACCCGAGGGTTTGGTGTCACTGCCGCCACCGTTCCTGCCACTGTCGCTGCCACTGTCACTGCTGTTAGCGCTATCGCCTGAGGAGGGCTGAAGAAGGGTGGCTGCCATGTCAGCCTGCAAGGCACGGAGCTCACTGTCGCTGGCAAGGTAGCGTCGGTACACCAACAGGGGGGACGAAGCCTGTCCGTGTGGTTCCTCTGTTGTAGCATGAGAAGGCAAGCTGTCGGCTCTGCTCCTGTGCTTCCTCGTGCTCCGGCTGCGACTTCTCTTCTTTGCCTTCTGGCTCTTGTTGTTGCCGCCTGCGCTGGTGTTCGAGGGCACAAGCGACGCTGGGGTGGCATCACCGCCGGCGCCCTTTGACGCACGGTTGTGAGATGAAGAACGGTGGCGTGAGGGGCGATGTACAGAAGACGAACGTGACCTGGACCGACGAGATCGGCGACGTCCAGATGTCGCACGGTGGCGCCGCGTCGAGCCCTCATCGATGGACGTAGGCGCCCCCTCGACGTGAAGGCTGGGGTGTGCCAATGCTTCGGTGGTACCGGGCTCACTTTGGTCGGGGAACGCAGCGTCGGCTGGAGAGACAACGTCTTGGTCCTTCTCGCGTGGCGGCTTGCTGCTTTTCCTCTTCTTTCTGCTCTTCTCTGTTTTCTTTGTGTCTGTCTTCTTCTCTCTCTTCTCCTTTTCCTTCTTTCCCTTCTCCTTCTCCTTCTTTCCCTTCTTCTTCTTCTTCTTTCCCTTCTTCTTCTTCTTCTTCTTCTTCTTCTTCGATGGTGTCTTCATCGTCTCTCCATCATCCGTCCCTGGGCCTTGCTCTCCCTGTGCTTGTGGGGACAGTCCGATCGAACTCGTCTTTTTCTTCTGTTTCGAGTTCTTCTTCGTTTTCTTCTCCTTTTTCTTCTTCGTCTTCTTCTTCACTTTCGTCTCCGTCTTCTCAGCACTGTTGGCGTGCCGCCTCAACTGCTTCTCCTTCATCCCATCCACTCCCACCACCGCAGGTGCGGGAGCTCCCACTCCCTCCGTCCCACCCCAAGCCCCACCATCCACGCCTGTCGCTGTCGCCCCGGCAGTCATCGCAACCGTCGCAGCCGTCGCAGCCTTTGGCGCCACGTGCTCGGTCTGTGCCGCACTGCTCCACGCCGCAGGTCGCACCGCAAACCCGGGTGGCGGTGGGGGTGCGCCTCGGGGCTGCAGGGGCAGTGCAGCGAGCGGTGCGACGGACGGTGGGCCTGGTGGGGCACCTGGCGGCCCCCGAAACGGTTGGCTCGAGGGAGGTGCGGGCGTGGGTGTGGGTGTGGGTGTGGATGTGGGTGTGGGTGTGGGTGTGGGTGTGGGTGTGGGTGTGGGTGTGGCGGCGGCGGCGGTCGACG
>Ga0213833_1003033_pt1 | contig 10491 bp, 9 predicted proteins | sample SWATP21_FD_160575 | JGI IMG/M metagenome (GOLD analysis project Ga0213833, IMG submission 160575) | Coastal seawater microbial communities from Marineland, Florida, United States - SWA TP2 #1 | ecosystem: Environmental > Aquatic > Marine > Coastal | place: USA: Florida | collected 2016-08-14
CACAATTGCAAGCGTTTTCTCCTTGTGCTCCATCACACTTTTTGTCTCCACATTTCACACAAATGAATTCACTCTTGGAAGCGCAGGTCGGAGGTGATGTATAGTTCACTCGTTTCAATCCGGGACAACATAGCTTATCTGCTCGAATTCGCTCCCCCAATCCTCCACACTTTTTGGGTTCATCGACTTGATGGCGCTCAGGCATCTCCTCAATGCTTCCAGCATTATCTCGCTGGACTTCAGCCATAAATGTATCTCGAGCGGATCCTTCATCTCTATAGGATCCACCGTCTTCTTTTACGTCTGTAGTGCCCAGCTCTTCTTGTTGTGTATCTTCGGGAACAGACGTTTCTTGCGCAGTGCTCTTTTCCTGCTTGACTTCGGATTGAGGTGTAGGTGGACCTTCACCACATGCAAGGCAACCAAACAAAAAAGCCAATAATCCCAAAAACCACAGCTTATCTTTTGCAAATCGCTTCATGAACCTTCTCCTTTGAAGAGAGCGCTGGGAATTCATTTGAAATTCCCACGCCCAAGCGTGTCCCATATGTCCAAAACGTGAAAACACTTCTAGAAGCAAAAACAATGCCTTACCAAAGAAAGACAAAAAATATTTTGAATTTACAATGAGATATAGCAAATCATAGGTGAGTTATTTCGAACAAAAGTATGAAAAGAGGTTCTATATCCTGGATTTTGTACGACATCGTCCAATTCTGTACACAACCCCGAATAGTGCACAGGTATATCAATGAAATGCTTATGGGTGACCTATTTATAAGAAGGATATCCTTTGTTTATTCGAATACACATTACAGCGTTCTTGTCTCAAAAATCCAAGCAAGGTCAATCCAAATCGTTTTGCCAAATCAACAGCGAGACTTGAGGGCGCTCCAACGCCTGCCACGATGGGGATCCCTGCGACAAGTGCTTTTTGGACAAGTTCAAAACTGCTCCTTCCGCTGAGCAATAAGATACTCTCATGAAAAGCATCAAATCCCCTTAAAAAGAGAGTTCCGATCAACTTATCAAGTGCGTTATGTCTCCCCACATCCTCTCTCAGGCAGATGAGTTCTCCGCTTTTGTCAAAAAGTGCGGCGGCATGTAAGCCTCCAGTCAATTCGAAAGTCTCTTGTGCTTTTTCCAGACGCTGCCGACACAGTTCGAGAACCTCTACAGAACAAAGAATGTCATCACTTAAAATATCAGAAACACCTTGTAAAGCAAGCGCTTCCAACGAAGCCTTTCCACAAACTCCGCAACTAGATGATGTGTAAAAATGGCGCAAAAACCTATCCATATCCAGCTCCAATCCTTTCCTAAGGTGAGCATTTACGATATTGAAATGTTGCTCTGAGTCATTCCTATCTTCCGCTTCTTTCAGACAGTAATTCAGTTCAAGCAGCTCCCCTTTCTCATGAACAACACCTTCAGCAAACAAAAAACCTGCGGTAAGTGCAAAATCATCGCCAGGTGTACGCATCGTTACTGATAGGTTTTTACGCAGTTGTTGGTCCCCAACCCAAAAAGTAACCCTCATTTCAAGGGGTTCTTCGATAACAAGTTGATCTCGTTGCCAACTGGCTCTTTCATCTTTTTTGTACTTGAATACTCTTGTAGTATTCACTTTCTTGCTTCGCAATTTGGCTCCCAGATCAATGAAAGGCGAAACCTAGTTTACATAAGATGTCATTCTTCTACTTTCTGAATAAGATGAAATGTAGAAGGCTCTCTGACCAAAGCAAGATATGATAAATCAAAGCGAGTTGTCGAGTGTTGTGTTGGGAAATAGAAATTAATTTGGGATCTCAAATAGATACATAGAGATATCCAGTGTGGTTATTTCTGGATACCTCTCAGCTCTAAGGAAAGCTGGTAAGCATCTTCTTGCAGCTCAGCGGAACAGTTTTCCATTGAAAGGATATTTTCCAAAAGTTCAAGAGCTTCTTTCTTTTCGGTGCATTGCCGGGCTAACAGCAGGTATTCTTTACCAGCTGTTTCGAATTGTCCTTGGAGTTCATAGAATTCAGCACGGATACGTCGAAGTCTTGGATCATCTGGAATCTGGATGCGCAAATCTTGAATAATTTCGCGAACTTTATCCATCATTCCGTATTTTACGTAGATCTTAGCTTTGGCAAGCTGATCATCGATCTCCTCATCGGACATGGGAGCAATGATCTCCTGTGCGATAAGGAGATTTTCTTGTTCGATAGCAGTCTGTTCAAGGCTTTTTTGTACGGCGCTGTTATTGGGATCCAGCTTAGCGATACGAGCGTAAACTTGATCCAGTTTATCCTGTTGAGATTTAGCGCGATATAGCGTAATGAGCCTTTCCAATTGGCGCAGAGCTTTTTGGGTTTCCCCCAATTCCTCGTAACACGAACTCAGAAGCTCTAAAGCATCCAGATCATCACGATCCAAACGAAGTGCTGTTTGCAATCGTCCAATAGCCCGAGATGTTTCAGATTTGTTAAAGTATATTTGAGCGAGCTTTTTGTAGATGTCGGGTTCAAAGGAAACGATAGTAGTATAACGTTCCCCCACAGTGATAAAGTCATCCCAACGACCTTCGGATTCGAGAACATTTAAAGTCTCTCGAAAAGCATCAATCGCTTCGTCTTGCTGGTTACTGGACATGTAGGATTCAGCAAGCTTTAATCGCAACTTGGAGTTGAGAGGCTCGATCTCAATCATACGCTTAATGGTTTCTTGAGCGCGCCCCATCTCACCGGACTTTTCATGGAAAGAAATGATATTTTGGAATTCAAACAAGCATTCCTTTCTCCGATCCAACTCGTAGTAAACCTCGGCAAGATGGTAACGGATATCAATCCTTTCCGGATCCAATTTCAGGATCTGTTTAAAAACAGAAAGAGATTTTTGGTAAGCATTTATTTTGGCATACATATCTGCCACTGCAGAATAGCATTCCAAAGCTTCCAATTTGTTCCCTGCTTTGGCATGAAGATCCCCTAATTTGTGGATATTCCGAGCATTTCCAGGATCTTCCTGCAACATTTGCTCAGCCTCTGCAATCGCTTTTTGAAGCTGTTTATCTTCTTTTTTACTGCCGAATAGCGAACCGAGCAAAGAGTTTCTCTTCCGCTTCGGCTTGCCAGCTCCCGAAGGGTTTTGTGACTTATCTGATGACATCAAACTATATCCAATACTTACAAACCATTGTGGCACTTACAGAAAATGAATGTATCATCGAGAAAGAGAACAAACTCTTCAACATGATGCCCCATCAAATCCTCAAAGTTGAAAACGGGTAAGAAAAGTTCCCCTACAACCCTTCTTCCGCCTAATCTACAGGGGAAAATGGGATATCTAAGATAGTATCTTGATCTCCAGCTTTGATCAAGCAACAAAAAAGATTTTTCTATTTATAAAGAAAAAATAAAGCAGGTATCTATAAAAAATAGAAGCGAAAATACTGAGAGGTTAGAAAACCATTAAAACTAAAATTTACCCTCAGTGATACCTTTCCACTTGTCGGTGCGGAAAGAAGAAGCAGGCAAACCCTCTTTGTTGAATAGATTGGGTCTCATATAATCCCGCCAGGCAAGGCGAACAGCAACAGGATTGGGAACTCTTTTAGACCAGACAACGACTGTATTACGGCCATTTACTTTTGCTTTGGCTCTAAAAAAGCGCTTATCTTCACCAGCAATCATAAAATAACGAAGGCGACGACCTTTCTTGGAAGTAAGCCCACTTCCGCTATGCCTAAAATAAACGAAAGCTTTATTTTTTTTGATTTTCATAGAGACATAAATGGGACCAGAGTACACTTTTCTCTTTTTATAAACGCTACCCAGTGCCGTAGTCGCCAGTCTCTTGCCGACTTTGTGCTTTCTGCGAAAATGTAGATTGTAGAGGCTACCCAGATCATTCGTGATGGCCATAGCCGTATTTTTGACTCGCATGAGGGTCATGGTCTGGGCTTCTACCAATTCGTTATAGGCAGACGTTTTAAGGCCTCGATATCGGTAAGGCGGAAGCTGAACAAAGATAAAAGGAAAATTTCCTTGTCCCCATCGCGCTCGCCAGCTTTTGATCAAAGCAGGAAAGAGCTTTCGGTACTGGTAAGCCCTTGGAACATTGGATTCGCCTTGATACCAGGCAACACCCCGAATGGCAAATGGAATTAAAGGGTGAATCATTCCATTATACAAAGCGCTTGGACTGTTGTTATGCCATCTTTTGCGATATCTTCTTGGGCGTCGTGGGATACGGCGTCCTCTTCTTCTAGCTCTTTTCACAGCTCTTCGCCATCTACGGTATCGTTTCCAGTACCGCCACCGGCCGATTTTATAGCCTCGCTTTTCCCATTTCTTCTGTCTTGCCAGGATGGGATAGAAAGCGCGCTGTGACTTGAGTATCCTCATGGGCGTCCAGGCAGCAGCTCCAGTACCTCCCCAAGACGCATGAATCAATCCGACAGGGACACGAAGCTTTTTGTGCAGCTTTAAACCAAAGTGGTAACAGACAGCCGAAAAGCGCCAGATCTTCTTCTTGCCCTGGTACCAGATCCCTTTGACATCCTCTTGTGGTTTTTTGTGTATTGTACGGACAACATCAAACCGACGTAGACCGGGATAGTTCTTGGAATCTTTGATGAATCTGGAGCCACCCCGAGAACGATTGAGTGGCCAAGACATGTTGGATTGCCCACTACACACCCAAACTTCGCCAACTGCGACATTTGTTAGGCGGATCGTATTTTTCCCAGAGATGACCATCTCATACGTTTTTCCGATAGGTACAGGCTCTAACAAAATCTGCCACTTACCATTTTTGTTCGCAATGGTCCGCTTGATCTGTCTACCAATTTTGACAGAGATGAGTTCGCCAGGCTGAGCCACGCCCCATACGGGTACAGTTTTGTTTTGTTGCAAAACCATCCCACTACTCAAGATCGATGGGAGTTTCACCTCAGCAGAGGCAATCGACGGAGCAAATGAGAAGAAAGAAAAGAGAATACCGTAGATGAAGACAAAGTGTGTTTGAGTGTGCAACCGCTTCCAAGAAATCATGTCGACCAATTACCGTTATTCGAGTCTGTTGTATTCCACCACAAGTAAAGACGTAAGATTGAGCTTGTTTTTTCAATAACCGGAGTCTCAAGACCAAAAAAACTCCAACCAAAACTCACATCCGAGATATTTTCGCAAACAACAACAAAAATCAAATTTACAGCAAAAAAAGAATCCACAAGCAGGAGGGACTGAGGAGAAAGCGTTGAATACGCAGTATATTTTCAGTTTAAGAGACTGTTAAAGGCTCTTTCTGCTCGAGATATCCGGAAGAAAATAACCATACCATTCAGATCAAGACAAATACCATATAAGCTGGGGAAGAATAACAAAAACCCCCGCAAATGGCAAGCGAATTTCCACTTCATTTTAGATGGTTTGAAAAATGGGAAAGAGGCAAAAAAAGGCGAGTCAAAAAGGTGTGTTAGACACCTGGAGTTGTTTCTCGGAAACCCTGGATATCTTTAGGTTGGATCTGAAATTTGTCGAAGTAGCGAACCCAGCTATACACATACACCATGGAGATCAAGTCAATCCCTGCAAAAAGTGCATCCTGGTATGCCACAACAGGCAAAAGAACCAATAACAAAAATAACGTGAAATGCAGCATCACAAAGGTCAACTTCACAGACCAACGACGTCGACCTCGTAATCCCCATGCACCTATAAAATTCCCAGCCAAGGCAACCATAATCAACAACCCAAGCAACCATTCAAGTCCATCTGGTGACAGGGTGTTGTCTTGCATGCCTTGCCAGACTCTGTAGCCTGTGTATCCCAAGGTAGCAACCCCCATCAAGATGGTCGCGGAGATCGTGATCCAAATGTACAAAAAAGCAGCCAATGGTAACCGAGGAGAACTGGTTTTGTTCATAATTTCTCCTTTATCAGAATGGATGAGGGTAAGACCCAAAATCCTATCTTCACCTATTCTGTTTGACGTAGATTTTTGGAAAAAGTTCTCCAGCATGGCGACAGCCCGCCAGATTTTCAGCGCAACCCTCCCAATATCTACACCTGATACCCTTCAAAGATAAGACAGTTTTTAAAAACGGAAAGGGGTCCAGATCAAATTTTCACGTAATCATACGTAAAACGAAAAGAATCCCCAATACCTCAAGGCAACGCGTTGAAAGTGTCAGCAAGTGCTTTTGCTTCCAAGATGTTGTCCTCAATAGAACAATATGTCCACCCTCCATAACGACCAATACTGTAAATCCCTCTTGTAGAAAGGACTCCTTTCAAGTCTTGAACAAGTTTATCGCTCTTTTGCGTGATATGAACATAAGCTGGATCCAAGACAATCTGATGATAGCTTACCAACTGGTGGTCTTGGACAATCCCTGCTTTCTTCAAATCTTCTAATGTTTGCTTTAACATGTCATCAAAGTTCTCAGGTGCCTCTGATGAATAACCGATCTCAATGTATAAGCTCATTCGATCTGTGTCGAAGATATTATCGTAGAAACCACATCGATAGAAACAGTATTCTTTTTGTGGGAAGTACACCCAATGTATGTTTTCCCAGCCCTTCTTATCAAAGCCAAGATTAAAAATCATGACTTTATTGGAATGAAAATCCAAAGGTTCATGGGGCAAATTAGCCATTTCAATAAGCTTATTGAATGGAGCACTGGATATGATGTACTCGAATTTGATTTGGCCTTTGTTGGTCGTGGCTATCTTATTTTTGAGATCGATCTCCAAAAGACCTTCATTGAGACACAGATTCCCTTCTTTCACTTCGCTTTCCAAAGCCTTGATATATTGGATAGCTCCACCCCGTGGATATGTGAAAGTGGCATTGTAAGAAGCATTATCTGGATTGCGGAAATTGCGGATGATCCCGTCTAAGTCTGCATAGGGAAAAAAGCGCCCCATGGCATTGGCATCCAAGGCATCCAAACCACAAGCGTAAAGCTTTTCGTTATATGGAACCAAGAATTTCTCAGCGATGCCACTCCCAAAGCGGGAATAGACCATCTCTTGAAAAGACTCAGGATTGTCTACTTCTTCTTTAAAATAGAGATCATAAAGACATTCAATAAACTCTTCTTTTGGGAGCTGATGGATGTTCTTTTGGAATGGGAACTCGATCAATTCGCCTTTGTAAAAGATCTTCGAAGACTTAGCGATGGTTTTGACTTCATCTTGAGGCATTTTTGATACAAGATAATCTTCGATCTCTTTATGCCGAAAATGGAAGAAGTGCCCAGAATAGTCCCAGACAAAACCATCCTGTTTCACAGTCTTGCAATAGCCTCCCACTTCAGAATCGCGTTCCAGAATGAGATAGTCATCACTGTCGACAAAGTTTGCAAAGGCCAAACCGCTTACACCAGCACCAATTACCAGGTATTTGGTCTCTCTCATCTAATTCTTTTCTCCAAACAATCTGTGTATATAGTATGGATACACTTGTCTTTTTTCGGTTAACGGCAACTTATGTAGGTACCGGGCCATTCCACGAGCAGGCAATAGAGACACTCTCTTTCCCAAAAGGTGCTCTTGGACAAGCTCACAACCATATACCCCATTTCCGTCATCAAAACTACAACCAAACAACCGGGCAAATATTTCCCGTACAGGATAAACCTGGCATCTCCCCAGCCCATCCAAGAACGGACAAGTGAATTTGAGCCTCTCAGCAATAGAGAAATGATCTCTCTCACCATCTGGTGGAGGCAATTCAAAAGCTTCTATCAAGTCTCGATTTTCTTCATAAATGGCCAAGCCACGTTCGATCATATTTTCGCGGATCTCTGTCGGGATTTCTTTCTGAACCCAATCCCATACATAGAAAAACTCAAGAGGTGTTAAGAAGACACTCTCATGACAACAGTCAGAGCATCCTTTTTTGCAGGGTAAATCCAAAAAAGATGTGGTGACTTCAATACAAGTGTCCAATTCTTGGTATTGCTTTGCAAGTTTTTCAAAAGCGTCTGCCAAATCGATTTCCTTCGTTTCTGGCAGCGAGCGGATATCAATGATCGGATACATATCTGTTGGCTCGTTCCCTTGACCCTTTTGGGTGTGATGTGTATACGGATGATCATCAAGTACACGAAATTTGGCAAATCGAGCAAGCATCTCTTTCGTCATTTTTCCCTAGCCCTCTAATAATCCGGAGAAAATTATCATGGCAACCATCGTAGTCACAGGTGCGAATCGAGGCATTGGATTGGAATTTTGCAGGCAATTTCAACAAAGAGGCGATCAAGTCATCGCCGTCTGTCGAAAAAGCAACGAAAATCTAGACGCTTTGGGTGTCCGAGTCGAAAGCGGTATCGATGTCACTTCCCAAGCGGATCTCGATTCTCTTCGTGAGAGACTTCAAGGAGAAAACATCGATATCCTCGTGAACAATGCAGGTATCCTAAAAAGTGAAACACTTGATGAATTGGATTTCGACAGCATCCGAATACAATTCGAAGTCAATAGCTTAGGTCCTCTTCGAACAACAGCAGCACTCCGTTCCCTTTTCAAAACTGGCTCAAAAGTGGCCATCATCACAAGCCGAATGGGTTCCATCGCAGACAACACATCAGGCTCTCGGTATGGTTACCGTATGTCCAAAGCTGCTGTGAATATGGCAGGTGTCTCGTTGGCTCACGATCTCAAAGATGAGGGTGTATCTGTTGCCTTACTTCACCCAGGATTTGTGCGTACGGATATGACCGGTGGAAATGGACTTATCAACGCTGACGAATCTGTCAAAGGACTCATCGCAAGAATAGACGGATTGCACATCGATAACACGGGTTCCTTCTGGCATACCAACGGTGAAGAGCTTCCTTGGTAGAGGGATTACAATCCAAATGGCTTGTTGGCTCTTCGACCTTGAGAGCCTTTAAGCTCAAATAAGCCTCAAATTTGAGTCACTCGTCTCCTCCCCAAAATGAGACCAAGTGTATATCTTTGCATCTGAATGAAAGGCAAAAATACAGAGTGTATCTTGAATGGATCACGAATCCACAGAAAGCTTACACCTTTTTTTGAACAGAAACCTATACTTCTGATCTGAACACCATCCGTATAAGAAGTAGTAATAACCCTATTTGAGAGAAGAATGACTGTCGGAAACTTATTGGCGCAAGGAGGATGGGCAATGGTGCCTATCTACCTTTGCTCTATCATTGCTTTATTCGTGTTTACACAACGCTTTTTCTTATTCTGGAGCATCCGAAACAAGCATGGTTCTTGGTTTGGAAGCTTTTTGAACAATATCGAGGAACAAAATTTCGAAGCTGCCCTCAACACATGTCAAGATTCGACACACCCAGTCGCCAAAGTATTAACAGTGGCAACACAAACAGCTATGCAACGCCCAGATCGTGTGAAAGCAGAAGCTGAACGTGTGGGAATGGCTGAACTCCAAAAATACGAACGCTTTTTACCCTTGCTTTCGTTTATCGCTCAAGTCGCACCACTCCTTGGATTGTTGGGAACCGTTTTGGGGATGGTGAAGATGTTCTATGGCTTACAAGGTGATGGTCTGGCAAATGTAAATGCTTCTGCCCTCTCAGGAGGTATCTGGCAAGCACTTCTGACAACGGCAGCAGGTCTTATCGTTGCTGCACCAACACTGGGTGCTCACCTTTACTTGACCAGCAAAGTGGACATCTTGCGAAGCCAACTCAGAGATGCAGTCGAACGTTTGTTGACAGCACTCCCCACAGAACTCTCAACACCACTGCAACAACAATACGCGTTGTCGACCCCATCTTTGAGTCCAAAGGAAGGAAAGTTACTTCCAGGTCAGGCGCTTCAATCACAGGAACGTTCTATCGAAGTGCTTACACCCTCGCAGGAGATGCTTCAGGCGGTACAAACAGGCCCAAAAAGACCCCTCCCTGGCGAAGGAGTCTAAGGTATGTTTGAAGCCCCCAAAAGAGAATTACCCAGTATCGGGTTAACTCCTTTGATCGATGTCGTGTTTATTTTGCTGATTTTTGTTATCCTGGCAGCAAACTTTGATCGGGTACGAGGTTTAAAAGTGGATCTTCCTGAAGCTTCCACACAAAAAAAACCACCCAAGAAAAGTCTTATTGTTACGGTAAATGCAAAAGGGAACTTCTATATAAACCAGAAGATTGTCCCGCAAAAACAGCTATTAACAAGGTTACGAAATCTACGAAAAAAGCACAGTACACTGCTTTTACGCGCAGATGGAAAAGTGGCCTTAAAACATGCTATACAAGTTCTTGATCACGCCGAGGAGATCGGTTTCGAATCTGTGTCCATTGCAACAAGGAGGAACTGACACGTATGAAGTTCTCAAGTATGTTGCAGGGTTCCACCAACAAATGGCTCACCGCCATTCTGTCCAAGCATTGGCTTGGCTCTCTCGTGGTAGCCTTTGGCTTCCACATCGCAATATGGTGGCTTCCTGTACAAATGCCTTCGGCTAAACTGAAAAAGAGACATGTGGTAAAGCTGCGTCTCGCTT
>Ga0213833_1003034_pt1 | contig 10488 bp, 11 predicted proteins | sample SWATP21_FD_160575 | JGI IMG/M metagenome (GOLD analysis project Ga0213833, IMG submission 160575) | Coastal seawater microbial communities from Marineland, Florida, United States - SWA TP2 #1 | ecosystem: Environmental > Aquatic > Marine > Coastal | place: USA: Florida | collected 2016-08-14
TGTGTGTATGTGTGTGTGTGTGTGTGTGTGTGTGTGTGTGTGTGTGTTGACAGGCCGCTGGTTTCGCCTCCCTCCAGGATTGAGATGGAGACACAGCTGCTCCATCGCACCTCCCGCATTTTGGACGGCTCCTTGAGTCCCCGTATCCAAGCCAGCCCACCACAGTCTCCGACAACAGCAAGCACAGGCACCGGAGCACCACCGCAAGGGCCGGTGCCTGTGGCAGCCACGCCTGCCCCCACAACGCCCGCGCAGCACGTGTTCACTGTGGAGGAAGCCGATGAAAAAGAGCAGGTGGGAGACGCGGCAAGTGTACATGTGTGCACATGGCAGTGGGTGAAGCGCTGCCCTCATCCGCCTGTGTGTCTCGTTCACGCGCTTGCAGCCGCTTGCACCGTCACAAGTGTCCGCCTTGTCTTCCGCCACTGAAGCGTCGCCAGGTAAGGGCTTGCAGGGTCCTGTGACAGGACTCCTGTCCTTGTATGCCTTGCCCCCCTCCCCCCCGCCCCTTTCGTGTCTTGTTGTTTCTTGCTTTTCTCATGTCCATGGTACACGGGACACCTGACGTGCTGTATGCCTCTGGTTGCGCTGTGGCCTTGCGTGGTGCTGTCATCCCCAGTGCGCCCGAACAGCGAAGCAGCCACCACACCCGTCCCAGTTGACCAAGCCGGGGCTGCTCCAGCAAGCGCGCACACAACCATGCGCCCTCACTCGTCTGATCGTCACGTGGCCACCGCGGCTGGGGCAGAATCTGCTGCTGGTGCTGCTGGTGCTGCTGGTGCTGCTTCTGCTGGAACAGCACCACCACCCGCCACTCCGGCATCCAAACGCCGTCGCACCCTGGACGGAGACACAACCCATGTTGTTGCCACCAGCGCGCCGTCCCCGAAACGCCTTCGTACCGCGGGCTCGGAGCCGCCGCAAGCTCCGCGACGTTCCCCTGGCCCGCCATCGACCCGTCGTGCACATGCGCGTGTTGCACGCGCGCGTGCGTCAACACCTGCACCGGTGGAGCACGCGCTCCGGGTGACGAAGGCGTCGCTGCGACGTGGTCGTGTCCCACTCCCGTCGGCGGAGGCACACGAAGGCAGCAGGCAGCACCACTCGGACACGGGGGCTGCTGGGGAGACCACTGCCGGACAAGGATGTGCGCCCACGCCCCAGTCGGGACACCCACATCCGAAAGGGGCACCTGGGGGTGCAAGGGACTCGGTAGAGGATGGAGACGGTGCTGCCGCCTCGACGGGGTGCGCCAGTGAAGAGCCTGCTGCCAGTGGTGTTGCTGATGACGCGTGGCAGGACGCTTCGCAGCGGCGGCGTGCCAGCGTTGGTCAGATTCAGAGCAGTCAAAGTCAAAGTCAAAGTCAGGGCCAAAGCCCTGCTGCCATAAGTGGCTTCACCCCTCCCAGCACAAGCAGCGTGTCCACCACTACCCCGACGCAGACCCCTGTAAGCTAGTTGTGCACGCAGCACCAGCCTTGCGGGACGGTTGTGTGAGGAGTGCCAGCCAACCTGCCTGCAAGGCAAGGCGGGCGGGTGCCAGTGTTGGCTGCTAGCGTGGGTGATACTTTTTCTGCTTTGATGTTGATGTCCCCACGTGGGTCGTGTGTCGTTGTCCAGCTCCCACTGCACTGCACACTGAAACTTGCACAGCGCTGTATGTACATTCGTCACATCATCACGGTATTTTGTTGCAGCACTACCAGATATCCCACATGCTACACAAGCCTAGTCGCGTGCACGCGCCTGTACACAGCAGGCTGTTGCTCCAGCTTTTCGCCAGCCACGGGCGAGAGGGCACCTGGCACAGCAGCCCACGCCAGTTGCAATGCAGCGCTGTATGACAGACACTCCCGAGTCACGTAGCATGAAAACAATCTCACAGCCAGTGGCGTCTTTCTCGAGCTGTTACGCGTGCTGGGCTTACGCTTTCTATTCGGTGCACCGAATGGCGACAGCGGCGAGGTTTGTATCCCCAAATGCCATGGTACCGCCTCGCCCGTTCGACTTCACGGAGGGTGGGGTGGCGTACCTGCAACCAACGAGCCCATGAGCCACTTGCTCTGGAACTGGCTGCCAACCCGGGCCAAGAAGCGTCGACTGCGGGCCGGCTGTTGTTGCGGCATGACTCATGAGAGTTGCTGTTTCGCCTGCGTGTGGATGGGACAGGTGCCACGGTGAGTGAGGGCCGCACCCTCGGCGCTGTCGCTGTGTTCGCGTTTGTCCATGTACGCGGTGGTTGCCCTAGATGTCGCAGGGCCACGGCTTTGCACGGATGGTCGCCACGTTCAGTTTTGAATCCAATATGCAGTTTGGTCAATGGTGACACGACCTGCAAGTTGTAAGCTGCTCCGGCAAGCTGGGACTCCCTGAGTGGTGTAGTGAGTGTGGGAAACCTCACGTGGTCAGCTTACCACGCAGTACAATGACTTCACCGGAGCCCGTCGGCACTCGGTGGTGAGCGTTACTAGCATCATCGACTCTGCAAGTATGCAAGTTGTGAAGCTGCTCCGGCAAGCTGGGACTCCCTGAATGGTGTAGTGAGTGTGGGAAACCTCACGTGGTCAGCTTACCACGCAGTGCAATGACTTCACCGGAGCCCGTTGGCACTCGGTGGTGAGCGTTGCTAGCATCATCGACTCTGTGTGCGAGGGGAACACTACGTTGAGGAAGGACCTGTTTCACCAAGTTGCAATTTGGCGTTTCGGTGATTTTGTGCTCACTCCCACTGCCTGCCGCACCCTGCTATGCAGCCTGCTTTGAAACTACAAACATCGAAACATGCCAGGTGGGAGACGTGGTGATTGACGTGCCCGATTGCAGCGTCTTCATTCAAGTGTCGTGTCTTCCCACGTTGGGGCACGGTATCAAGAAGCACAGCGGCTTGGTCGATTCTTCGTAAGGAGCCTGGCAACGCGTGGTGCTACACCCTCATATCCACACATACGGCATGGAGACGGTATGCGACGTGCGTCATCCAGTTGTTCACAACCTCCGTGACAGGCGTGCTCCACCACCCCAACAAACGCAGGCAGCACCTTGTTGACCAAGGCAAAAGGGAGAGCCGTGCGAGGCTTGTTGAAGCACAACGGCCAACAGTCGCAGTGCTCGCTTCTTGAGAAGTGAAGAGGAGCTGCTCGAAGTGTTGCGTGAAGTCGGGGGGGAACTGCAGTCTGCAGACACGCAAGAAAGACGAAGGCCATCAGGTTGTCCGGGTGTGTTTGTTTTTATGACTGGTACGTCCGGCTGCAACCGGGCGGCTCTCCTCCCAGGTCGCACATGGCTTGCTGGGGTCTGTAGGAGTGGGGTTCATGCCTGTGACTCAACGGCTACACGGCAGCTTTGACGTGGGGAACCGTGATTGGCTTTCCTGGAAGTGGAGCGAGAAGAAAGGGGGTGGAACCGTTAGCGTGGCCCCGGAAATGATCGTGCACACAGGCAACAGCACTCCAACGACTGTCGACGATGATTTTGTGGTTTTATGCAGGACAAGTTGTCCTGGACAACACATCACACTTGGGACTCCGAGACTACGAAATTCCGCGTGAACAGGCAGACTGTGGCTGAGAATTGAATGCAACCACAACAAGCGAAAGACCGTGTGTGGTGAGCACTCTACTCCATTCCACTCGCCAGTGGATTGCTCTTGTGCATCAAGCACAGTACCAAGCGGAAGTACACCTGGCTCAAAATCGACTCATGCTCGTCAAGCTCGTTCCCAGTGTTGCAATCTCCATGTAGTCCATTCTTGAAAAAAACGAAACCTTGTGCCCATTGCTCGAGGCTCCATGCTGGATGCACCCATTTCACTTGCCCTTCACCACGATGCTGTGCACCCAGCAGGTGATGAAACACGCTTGGGCGGTTGTACAACAAGCTGGATGCGCACATGAGAGTACAAGTAGCAGTGTGCTCCGTCAGATGTTCGCCTTGTTCATTGAAAATACTCTTGCCCCTGGACAGCATCACCACAGGTGACACGGAGAGAATCAAGTCAGGGTGTTTCGAGAAGAGTCCCGCCACAGTCTTGTCCCTGCCGATGAGCGACTGTCTTAGATCCACCAGCCCGCCTTTGAAACCATCACTGCCGTTGCAAATCGCGTCAATTGTGCACGCTTCACCAAGAGGCAGCAGCAACACGCATTTGTCACTCGGAATACTGCTCAATGCGAGCGCTTCTTTGGACATTGCGAGCGGTTTCGGTGCCGTAGCAGGGGCATCGCGTGGCCACAAGCACATCGCTTCTTCAGGGTGTGACCCATGGAAGAGCTCCCACACCAATGAGATGCGCGTTCCACGCGTCACTTTCTTCACTTGGTGTGGCGCTGCTGAGGAGAACACTGTCATGACCATTCCGTTTCGCCCCGGCGCCATGATGTTGTACGAATCGTCTTCACTGTGGACCACAAGTTCGCCGCCTTCGTAAACGTTTCCAACCAAGACCACGGTGCCCACCAGACCAGGTCGAGCCGTGTCGACATGCCTAGCAAAGAAGCCATTGGGTGGGTACACATTCAGTTTCTTGAATCGAACGAAGAAGTGGGGATCTCGATCCCACCGCTCCTCAACAAGCCCCTGCAGATCGCGCCACATACGCGACGCTGGGTTGTCCAGAAAGCCGGTGACCCGAAACGTTGTCGGAAGGTGACGTGCGACGCGAACAGTCGGGTCCACACGCGTTTTATGCGCACGCAGATCGCCAAAGCCGCTCTCAACGCACATATCCCAGAGATCTATCTCAGCCAGTACAGGTTTTCCGTTCACACGGAGCAGTTCGAGTATCGAGATGTCTGCGTAGTCCTTCCGGTGAACGATGCTCTGATTCAGAATGCACTTCAAGTTACTGGCGACCTGGTCGCGCAACTTGTCTTCATCATCCGTTTTCTCTTCATCCGTCTCATCATCACTGCTGTCACTCCAACGCTCAGCCTTGGAAGTGCAGAGCACCACTAGATGCTCGCGAGGCAGCGCACCAGCATCTGTTGTCATCTTCAGCAACTCCCCCAACCTACGGACAGTGTCCAGAACCGTATCACCCTTGCTCTCTTCCGTCACTGGTGCACTGCCTGTGGACACACGCGTGTGCTCCAACCGTTTCGCGGCCATCGTGTTCCGGCAAGGTGCTGAGTGACTTTCGTTGTGGTGCACAACTTGTGGGCCAACTTGTGGTACACGCTGTGGCGGAAGTGCGTCAAACCTGGTGCACAAGTTTTCGAAGTCACGTCACATCAGTACATGGCTGTGGCAATTTCGTGGCAAACTCGTGCACCAGGTTTGACGCACATTGTCAATTCGAATACAACCACAACTTGTGGTCCACAAGCCAGCGCCTTGGTTGCATCTGATGGCCACCCGAGAGCTACATGCAGAGCACAAACAAATGTCCCACCAATCCAGCACGTCAGTGACGGAGGGGAGCAAGAACGGGTCTGTTGCGGCCACCATTCGTTCCATGCGGGACTTGGCGACGATGGTAGGAGGTGTCGCTTACTGTCTCGAAAGTGAGCCGTCACGGCGCAAGCCGCATCGCGAGCATCTCAACGTGCTCCTTCATCATTTGGAGCCCCGCCCAAGCCCAAGGGCACGTGAGCCGGATGAGATTGTGAATGATGCGGAACGTATCCATACGAAGATCCACGAGCACGTGGCCAAGTGTTTGCAGCGCCGGAAAGAAGCTCAAGCGCCGAACATCATTGAAATCAAGCGCTTTGAATGGTTCCCGATGCTCGATCGGCTCTTTGTGAACGGGGAGCGCGTGAATGAGAAGGCTCTCTGGGATATGAGCGGTGACAGCGGCTCAACGCGGGTGGACGAGCAGGTTCGTCACCTTCCGAACACAGCAACCGTCACTGGCTTGCGGGACAAATCATCCATGCTGTGGCACGACCTGCAGAACCTGGTCGAGGATCGGTGGGGCCGAGCTCCCCACTTCTTCATTCGATTCCGAAGGGCAAGCGTGTTACGCGGCGTGCATCGTGACGGGCCCCGGTACTATTCTCACGGGCAAGGTTTGGCAAAGCAGGTCGCAACGCCTCAACCGGGCCTTGTGGGTGCCCTGGTGTTGGCTGGAGGTAGCTGCGCACGTGGTGGCAAGCTCGTGGTGCATGGTGAAGATGGCCGCACGCACAACGTCCACGAAGGAAACCGCGAGATGACCATGGCTGTATTCTCCTCAACCACACCATACGAAGTGACAGCCGTCTGGGGTGATGGAGTGCGTTACGGGAATGGTAGAAAGCGCATCATACTGGTGTGGGATATCTTCTACGGTCCGCACCCGGAAGACGCGATGCGCGTGTGGCCAAGCGATACCGGCAGTGCAGCTGTGACGGCACCCAAACCGCTGTTGGTGCTTCAAGAGGATCACACCTTGGCCAAAGTGAACAAAGAAGAACTCGCCTTGAGCAGTGTCCCATGTTGCAACCGTGTGTTGATGCTTCCTCTCAGTGAAGAATACAGTATGGAAACGATTTGCGATGGCATTCGTGCTTTCAAAGGAGGCTTGGTGGATCTACAAGGAACACTCATCGGCCAGGACAAGACGCTGGCGCTACCCTTCTTGCGAGACGGCAACTTGATTTGTTCTGTGTCACCTGTGGCGGTGGTGGCCAAGCACAAGGAACTTGTGTCGAGTTTTGAGGAGATGGCAACAGACGAAACCGACAGTCGTGTGGATCTCGTGTGTGCTTCCAGCGTGCTGTATGAACGTCCAAGCGTCTTTCAGTACCTTCTGCAACGTCGTGATGGAGGGCAGGTGCAATGGGCGTATCCAGGATGGAACAATGTCGAGCAATGGAGACGTGGTGTCTTGTGGTGGGGCTGTTCGCAGAAATCTTTGAAGACCAGAGCTCGAGACTGCGAAAGCACTGACGCGTGTATTCGGAACGAAGTGTACTTTTGCTTGGTGCTGTGCATAGTGCACAAACGCCATCCGTTGGCCAGTGACATTGAAGTGGAGGACATGTAGAATGCTTGTGGTGGTCATATCCAGAGCAACTGGGTATCATAGCTCAGCAAAAGTTTCAACAAGTAAATGATGAACTGCTCTCAAAGCGCCTCACCCTCTTGTGTGCAGCAACTTGTTGCCCACAAGCTGACAGCATCAAAAGAGGTGCGCAGTTGAGAAGTAGTACCTTGTGCTCCACCGAATAGAGAGTGAGGCAGAAGTTGTGGACGTGACTATGAGTGCAGGTGAGGTTGAGAAGCAGCAGCTGCTGTTGTGAAGACCCCCAACACACCACGCTGGAATGAATTGGTCTTGAGCTGCTTGAAGGCACAGCAAAAAATCAACCACATGGTGGTGGATCTTTGTCTCTCTGTCTTCTTCGCCCATCTCTTTATGCAAGCATGTGAAGCAAGTGATTGGATGGATGCTCGCGAGGTGTGACCCTGTACAACGTACATGAAGCTACACTGTACCATCAAGTCCAACATCAGATGCAACAGATCCTTTCTCTCCTGCGCCGCTGGTGTGCTGTTCTGTCTCTGCGTTCGTGGTTAAACGGTCGAGCGGGCATCGTGTGCGTGCGCGAGAGTTACGTGCGTGTTTGTGAAAAGCGTGCTCCCCGAGCTGTGTACCATGGACTTCACGATGTCACACGAAAGGCAGATCTCCACAATTGTACCAACATCGCGGTTTCAACACTGGAGGAGTGTCACCGGCACGCAAGAGCGCACGTCTTCCTCTCCACGTTTCCCAAGCTTGGCAGTGCCCCTTAAGCCTGTGCATGAGTTTGCTGGAGTTTGTTATTGGTTCTTGTGTCCCAACAGCATGGTGGGCCGGTTCTGGCTGCCGTTGCTGATGGCTGTTGCGCCGCTCTTTCTCCACGCTATGGCTGCTGCTGCCGCTGGCGCGGCTGGCAGCCCCCCACAGCCTCACATTGTGCACCTGCGCGGCGAGCACGGCATTGTTGACACACGGATCGAACCTGAGTTTCACAAAGACAACCGTGTCATCGCTCAGCGGCGGCTTGCGGCCACCGATCAGTTCGCGCAGTATTTGGTTGTGCTCTCCCCGACTGCCTACCCCCACACGGTGCTGGGGGATATCGAGACGACCCTGCATTTGCGACACTCTGGATATCTGCCACACAGGTAGGCACACAGGTGCACGGGAATGTGTGCTGCGTGCCGTGCCGGGGTGTGCTGTGCAGGCGCTTTGTACGTGTTCGGTGAGTTGACGTTTTCTCTTGGTGTCACCAGCGCGTACGTGTTTGTGGGCACCCCAGAACATGCACACGGCTTGCGGGCGCTGAAGGGTGTGGCATGGGTTGGGTCCTACGCACCCACTTACGCCTCCCGGCGCCCGTCGGACGTTGTGCAGAGCGTGCATGATGTGCATCGTCACCACGCGCGTACCTTGCACGCTGACATGGTGGACTCAACCGGACTCCCCCATGCCCGTCTGCTTGTCACCATTGCCACTCCCACTGATCAAGGCGGCGTCAAGAACGCCCTTCCGTCGGCCGGTACCCTTTGCAAGGATTGGGCGGCTGCGTGGGAACACGTTTCGTTTGACGCACTCACCCCCTCTGTGATCCGAGCACTCGTCCCCGTCACCCTGTCCACCGCGACCCCGAGCCTTGCCGCTCTTGCCGAGTTTCGTCACGCCGCGGACCTGGAGCAGCTCGTGTTGTTTCTTCGGGAGCAGCCTCTGGTCCAGTGGGTGGACGCGGCGGCACCCATGCCGACGGTGCAAAACAAGCACGCCAGGTGGAACACGCAGGGCATGGAGCTCATGGATGACAACTCGGCTCACTATGGTGCCTGTAATGCCTCATGCCTGGCTGACTCTGGCACGTGCTCGACCGAGTGCCGTGTTCCCGCGTGCCACTTTGATCCAGTCGATTGCTATGACTCCACGCCGTCCAGTCCGTTCACTGACGCCGGTTTGAACGGAACCGGTGCGTGTTTGAGCTGTTGTGTGTCGCGGCTCCATTTTGGTGTTGTCGACTTGTTGTTGTGCTGTAGCCGCACTTGCGCCTTTGTTCTTGCTGTGTTGCACCACGGTTGTGTTTTGTTTGTCGTGGAACCGGTGTTTTGGCGGGGTGGCGAGACAGACCCGTCACGTTGTCACTTGTGTGGTCAGGTCAACTCGTGGCTGTTACCGACACTGGTCTGGACTACCGTGGGTGTATGTTTGCCGACTCGCCTTCAATCCCTGCGAGCCAGACGACACCTACTACCTCCACCGCTCTGGGGAGCCATCGAAGTGTTGCGTTGTATTGGGGCATGATGGATTTGGAGGATGCGTGGAGTGGACATGGAACTCACGTGGTCAGTAGCAGCACGTGCTGTTGTACCTGAGTTGTCTGTCTCGTCACCCAAAGAAGCGCTCACATATCTTATCTCGCCGGAACTGGTGATCAGGCTGGCACCGTCTCTGGTTCCATGTCCTCGCAGTATGCCAGCGGCGGTTCCACTCCGCTGGATGACTATGCCGGCATGGCGCCGGAGTCACGTCTTGTTGTCGCAGATGCAGGCTGTGACACCCCGGTACGGAAGGGAATGGATGTAGTGCCACGTGCATGCGGAAACCCTCCTTTTGCTCTGCCACTCACTCATGCCTCCTCCTCTCTCACATACACATATACATGTGTGTGGGCGTGTGTGTGGTGGTGGTGATTGGTTGGATATGTGGGTTGGTGTTGTTGGCTGGTTTGTTTGGTTGGGTGTGTGTTGTCCCTTCGAATCCATGTGGCGTGTTGTCTTTGCCGACAGGGTGGTTGTTCTTGCTCGGGCAACGCATGGTGCCCATGCGCTGCGTACTCCGGTGGAGTGTGCCCGCAGTCCACCTCTGCCATTTTTGTTCCTGATCTGGCTTCTCTAGCCTTCTCCCCGCTTGCCAGCACAGGAGTATGTTGCATGGGGCTTGTTTTATCCCCTCCCCCCCTTCCAACCACCCCTTTGCACGATCCACCCACTCGCACTCGCACTCAGCGTTTCACCGAGCGTTGTCGGTGTGCGTAACGAGCGCCGGTGTGCTCTTGTGCTTTCCAGGCTCGCATATTGACCAACTCTTGGGGCGGCAACGCTGCGTTCTATGGCACAGAGACAGGCGACATTGACGGGTGCGCATGGATGTGGTGTGTGGTGTGTGGTGTGTGGTGTGTGGCGGGGCCTCTGTGTTGGCACATTACGCACCAACCCTCACCCCCCCCCCCCCCCCCCCCCCCCCCCCCCCCCCCCTCCCCCCCCCCCCCCCCTCCTCCCGCTGCAGCTTCGTTGTCAGCAACCCAGACGTGCTTGTCCTCTTCGCAGCTGGCAACTCGGGTGACATGTCCAGCCATCGTGGCTTTGCCACACTGAGCGTTCAGGTGAGGGGTGGTAGATGCACTAGCAGCGTTGTTCTGCCCGCACACAACTGCACCCCAGCATGTGGTCTCATCGCCGTGGTGGCTGCCGCTTAGGCTGTGGCGAAGAACATTCTCACCGTGGGCGCAGTGCAAAACGGGATGCACTCGTGGAGAAACTTTCTGCAGCACACAG
>Ga0213833_1003037_pt1 | contig 10482 bp, 5 predicted proteins | sample SWATP21_FD_160575 | JGI IMG/M metagenome (GOLD analysis project Ga0213833, IMG submission 160575) | Coastal seawater microbial communities from Marineland, Florida, United States - SWA TP2 #1 | ecosystem: Environmental > Aquatic > Marine > Coastal | place: USA: Florida | collected 2016-08-14
TGTGTTGGTGATCTTATCCTAACAAGGAAAAGTATAACGGATGGATTTTTGATTTGCAAAATTATTTTAAGGGGTTGCATGATGGCAGAAGAGTCAATATTGGCCTTTTTTGTCAATTCCATTCTGTCTACACAACAAATATTGGGGTCAGATGCGAAAGAGGGGTGGAATTTCTACTATTAAGGATAGCAATAATTTTCTTCCCACAAACTTTGAAAGGGCGTCAAGCATCTGTTGGATGGCGCTTTGGGTGTAGGGCTGAATCGTATGTCTGAGTCTCAGACGAGGTTCTTTGGATAGGAAGTGAGAATCTCACTCTTTTCATTTCTCTCAGAAAGGTGAGAAGTCATGGGACCATAGAGTGCGAACTTGCCTTCGCACTGCGAATGGAAAGCATCACATCTGAATGGCTCTTTAGCCCCTCTTTTGAGAGAAAATCCTTTATTTTCAATATCCGCAGTTGAGAGGCTCTTTTTGGCACGAGACTTGCGAAGACAAGATAATACGATTTTGAAAAAAATCATGAATTATGAAAATAACATATTGAAATAAATGGATAAATAAAATGAGCAACTTCACATTGAATCGGAACAAGATTTCGCGCTTGGATAACTTCTTCACGTATTTCTATGCATCACCATTCAATGTTATCAATCAGATGACCCGTTATCGGATCCTTCACCACGAAAAGTTCCATCAAGCTCGGAAGTTGGCTGAGGAAAAAGGTGTGGGACTGCTAACAGTGAGCAATCACCTGTCTATGTTCGATGATCCTGTGGTTCAGATGCAACTTCTTGGAATCAAAAGGATGTCTTCCAACAAAAAGATCTGGTGGAGTACACCTTGCGCAGACAATTTCACACCGGATGGTGAATCATTGAAAGCGCGTCTAACAAGGGGATTCAGCCGAAGAGCCAAGATGATCCCTATGAAGCGCAACCGTTCTGCGACACTTGTGGATATCCCTGCATTGTTGAAAGGTTCTTTGGCTGATAGATATGATGATATCGCAAAATTGGCTGAAGCTGATGGTCTCACGCCGGAAGCCTTTGTCCAGCAATTTGTGACACCCCAAGAAGAATTGGATCATGCTGGTTGTGGGATTGGTTTGAATCAAGAAGGTATGATCGAGGCTTGTGTTCGCGTTCGTTTGGGAGAGTGGGTTCACATTTTCCCTGAGGGTGGCCGAAGCCGAACCATCGACTTGCGCAAAGGCCGTAAAGGTGCTGGGAAAATTGCTTTTCACAATCCAGATGCCATCATCTTGCCATTCTGTTTCTACGGTTTGGAAAGGGTCCTTCCCGTAGGTGCGAAGATGCTGCGTCCTTTCCAAAAAGCTTTTATCTCTATTGGCGATACCATGGAATTTTCTGCACAAAAGCAAGCGCTTTCCATGCCTGAATCTTACCAGCAAATCGCAGATGAGATGATGCTGAAGATCGCAGATCTGCGAGATGAGATTATGCCATTGTACATGCCAGAAAGACAAAAGCTTTTTGTTTACCGTGGATTGTCCCAGAAAAAACTCTCCTAAGCACTTCTCTTCCTTTGCTCACCTGAAGCACTCTACGTCCCCCCTCTAAAATCCCAAGAATTCTCTTTACAAAGCTCTCATTACATCCTCTTGTATTTTGTCAGGCTCGATGTTTCCAGCCAAACAAGACATTTCCTTCTGCTGTCTTTTGCACAAAATGGAGCACAGCGATGGGTCTTGTTTTGATGTGGGAAGCTAAAGGAGTGAAGAGAGGGAAGTGTAGGAGTTTCGATTAGAATTGTGTTGTGAAGAGGAGTTTGTGGTCTTTGGAATAGACACGCACTTTTCTGATCTGTTGCCTGTCGATTTTGTTCTCTACCTGGCTTTGGAATTTGTTGATAAGTTGACCTCGGGCTTTTCCATCTCCTTTTAGGACAATAGACATGGTTTGCCTTTTTTTGAAGACTTGAATGATGTTCATGTACTTTTTGTAGGGCTTGGCATTGGCTGATGCTCCAAGATCGGGGGCCTTGGACATGTTCATGAACAAAAAGACGCAGGCTCCGATGAGCATTGCCATGAGAATGCTTATTCGTAGCGCTCTGTTTCCAAAAAGCTTTCTTAGCAATCCAGGTCGCTTTTGTGGAGCTGGCGAGAGATCCAGTTCTTGAACAGAGGCTTTGACGGGTTTAACAGATTTGCTTTTTCCCTTGGTGGGTTGCCTGTGTACTTCGGGAGGTGCCGCTGCTCCTTGTTGTGCCTTTTGCTTTTTCGGAGGCATAGAAGCGGCCAAGTTGTCTAAATCCAGATTTGCAAATGGATCTTTGATATTGAGGAAGCCGTACTCACCTGTGCTGGGATTGCCCTGGGAAATGGTTCCTGGAGTGGCAATCAGAGGCTCTGGTGCGATGAATTCGGGTTCGGACATCTCGATGAGTTGCTCTTCTTCTTGTTTCTTAGCAGCCTGAGCTGCTTCAAGTGCAGAGCGAGAAATAATGGATTGCGGAGCGAATTCCGCTGTTTGTTGCACATTTTTGGGAAGGCAGAGTCTCCAGGGGAGGGGTTGTCGGCTCAATTCAATGAGGAAGGAAACGACAGCATCACCTTGTACGCCTGGGATACGGTGAAGATTTTCCCAAAGTGGTTCAAGATCGAGAATATGATTAAATACATACTCTGATAAGCGACGTTCCAGATAAAGCTGAAAACTCCCCAGATCGACCCAAAGAGCCAGAGGTGATGAGGCCAACATCATCATGATGGTGTCCAGGCCTTGCGATGAAGAGACACCTCTTTCAGGGATGGGGAGCTGGCTGACTGGGCTTGCTTGAGCCGCACTTTGCGGAGCGGAAGACTCCAACTCTGTAAAAACAGCATCAAGATCTTGTTCAGAAAAAACGCCTTGCAATTCTGAGCTTTCGAAGGCTTTTGCATTCCACTCAACAGAAGGCGGATTTTTGACAGGTTTGTCCTCTTCATCTTCGGCGAATGGATCGTTGTATGCATATTCGTAGATAGAGGATTTGCGTTTTCGTTTGGTTTTCTTAGGGGTTCGCCGTTTGAGCCTTTGGAGAGGATCATTCGTATTTTGGCGTGGTTGCCTTCGAGTCCCCATCCGTTTTGGAGCCGCTGGCTCTTGTTGCTTGGTATCCTCAATGGGCCTTGGCATCTTGAGTTGTAAGGGAAACTCTTGACGACCAAGTTCTTCGAAGAAGGTCTGGATTGCGCTTTCTTGTATCCCTGGTGTTTCCATGAGGAAATCACGCATTGGAGTGAGATCAAGCTGATTGTTTTGGATGTGTGTTGGAAGTTCACTCATCAGGAAGACGGCAACTTGATTGAGATCGATCCACATCATGAGAGGTGAGTAGTGTAGGGCACCCATGATGGTATTGGAGCATTCCTCTACAGGATCCACTTCTGGCTCTTGAGAAACTGCATCAAGGATTTCAGAAGATGCATGGGCGATATCTGTAAGCCAATCGCTGGATGCATAAGGTGTACTTGTGCCCACTTCTTCTGGGGTTGAGTCTAGCCCAAAATATGAATTGGATTCATATTCAAAGGGATCCACCATTCCCGGTGAGGTCTGCTGAGGCTCATGGTTGTGTGGGTCTGGAGCCCCGGCATGTGCATACGCGAAATCTTGTTGATAGGTCTCTTCTGGTGGTGCGTAAGAGCCTTCTTCTTCAAAGGGATCTGGATAGGTTTCTAAGGAGCTTCGTTTGCGCCTTACGCTTTGTAAGTCTCGTTGTGATGAAGAGCCAAAGCGTTCGACTGGAGGGAGATTGTCTTGAGAGATGGAGTAGGCTGCGATAGAACCTGAAGCTGGTGCTTCGCTATCCAGATCAAGGTTTTGCAACTCCTCATCTTCTTGCCATTCTGGAAAAACGCCTGAATCCGCTTGAGCATTGCCTTGCTCATAAGCTTTGGCTTCAGGAAGTGCCGCTTCGCTTGCTTGAGGGAGTTTGTCTTTGAATTCCCGTGGGTAGATTAAATCCCATGACCAGGTTTGGCGATGAATTTCCTCAAAGAACGTAAAGAGCGTGCTTTCGGGCAATCCAGGTGTTCCCTGTAGATGGTTCCAAAAGGGGATCAGATCAAGTGTATTACCTGTTGCGTGCTTTGGAAGTTCGCTCATCAAAAAGATGGCGGTTTGGTTCATATCCGTCCACATCATGAGTGGGGAGCAGTGCAACAAGTGCATCAGTGTATTGCTGGTTTCCTCAATCGAAGGGGCAGACACAGAAGGCTCAGGTTCTTCTATGATTGGCTGAGAGAGGGACGTGCTGTGCAAGGCCGGCTCTGGATAGGGCCCCGAAAGAGGTTCTGAAGGAAATTGTAACTCTTCAGGAAATCCTTCTGGATGAAAAGAAGAACTTTCAGTGTAACTGTAGGTTTCCTGGTGTTGTGGGATGTAGGTCCCTGGAGGCGGATATGTCCTGGTTTCTGGGTGAGATGGAGGAATGGGTGTATGTCCACCGTTCACCCTTTTGTTCATTGGTACTTCTGGAAGTGCAGTTCTGGAACTGGGTTTATACCACTTTAGATCTGGGACATTATTGAAGTGAGATTCTGCTGTTGCAGACTGGACTTCACTTCGACGATAGAGCTGATCAAAGACTTCATTTGGGGCGGGTGTACTTCCGCCTTGAGGTCCTCTTTTTCTTCTCATGGGTGGCATAGGGTTGGGTGATGGATGCTGTAAATCACCAAAACCTGGGTTTTTTGACTGCCGCCTTGGCCGCATGGAAGTAGGAGATGCATGAGATGCGTTGCGTCTTGCTGGAAAAGATGCTTGTTGAAGCCCCTCTGCTCTTTTGCCATCTTTTTTCAACGTTTTCCCTCTTTCAGCTGATAACCTATTCCCAAATAGAGACTTTATTGTAGGTTATAGTACCTACCCTCATTTGATAACAAAGTTCTATTCGTTTGTAAAAAAAACACATTCGTCTCTTTTACTCCACTTGGTCCTCTGCTGTTTTATGAAAAATTGTATATATTTTTTAATATCAATTTGTCTGAGAGTCAAGAGGGGCAAAATAGGTTTGTCTGGAAAATCCATGGCCTCATCTTCTAAGAAGTCGGATAGAGGCGGTTTGGCGATGAATTGAAGAAAATGGGATCGACCTATGGCCATTGTCAAAAAGTGGAGATGTTGGGAAGGCCTTATTTTTCAGAGAAAATTATTTTGCCCACATGCTTTTGCATGTCTGCAACATTTGTACTAGGGCTGTAGGGGATTCTTGCGGCGAATTTGTAAGGTAGACCATGACTTTGTGAAGGAGAGCTGTGGAACGGTAATGCGTCCGCTTGAATCTACAGTGATTTCTCCTTGTTGTTTGCCGAAAGTCCATATTAAGATGTCACCTGGCTGCACCTGGAATTGCTGGATGCGACGTAGTGTCACATCTGCTTTGATGGGGAGTGGCTTGTCTACATAGTTGCCTGTAGAAGGGTATCCGCTTCTAGGTGCTTTTTTGCCTGTGCCATCTACGACATGCAGAGGAATGCTGATTTTCTCGATGGTGTCCACGATTTTGGAACTGTCCCATCGCAAAAAGCGGTTATAGGCGCCTGCGATATCACCATCCCACCCTGTGTCACCTGCGACACTTGATTTGCCTGCATAACCGCTGGTGTTGCTCCATTTTCTTTTGCCATTGCCTTTCCCTGTTCCTGCATCCTGGTCTGCTGAGCATCTTGTAAATGCTGGAAAGAGAAGATTTCTTCGTAGAAAAGCGGTTTTACTAGACAGAAAGCTCCATCCAGAACTCCACCAGTTTTTGCCAAGCACAGGATCGGCTGGACCGTGGGCTCCTTCATCCCAGACTGCGTAATGACCTATCCTGTAGGTCTGAAGTGCCTGGTAAAATGACAGTTGAGTGGTCTGACTTTTGGAGTGGACTGCATTGAAGTGGATGGTGGCGTCGTCTTTGCCATGTCTTGTGAAGATGTATTGGTTTTGTGCTTCTCTGTGGTCTCTCAGCATCCGAGTGCTATCTGCATAATCCCATGGCGTCCAACCTCGGTCGTCTTTCAAGTTTGCATTGCGTGGTCCCCAGTGTTTTTGCAATCGGGTCATCCGGTAACTTTTGGGGTTACGATTGGCCATATTGGCAATGCCAAGGACTGCACTGAGATAGCAAAAGTGGCGAGCGTACCGCAGACCCAGGAATTTGGCTCCACCACCTCCCATGGAACTTCCACTGACATACACTCTTTCTGGATCTGCCTGGGGATAGTTTTTGAACAGCCATGCCAAAAGATGCATCACGCGCCTTTGGGTGTAATTGAGGGATTGCCCCTGTGTGGGCGTCTTGTTGGGAAGCTGGTCAGAATATCCCCACCAGTACGTGGTGTGGGGATCATGGGGATAGATGCGAAAGCCTGTACTGGTCCCATAAGAGGATGCGCTACCACCCAGAGAATGAAGATACACAAGTACCGGCAACTTTTTAGAGGAGAGCTTGTTGGGAACGGCAATGCGTCCCAGGAAAGTGCGTCCAGCATAGCCTGGACTGTCCAAAAACGAATCCGTTTTTTGTTGCATAAGCAGACTTGTATACGACGTTTTTTTGAGACGACTGCGTATGGTGGGCCAGGGAGGTGCGATGGTGTCTTTGACGGTTAAGGTGAGCTGTTTGCTGACTTTGTGACGCCCATCAAAAGCCAGGAAGGTTAAGGTCCAACTTTTGCCCCCTTGGATGAAGGTGGGCCGAAAATGAAGCTGCTTTTTGGCCTGATCCCAGTAAGCGCCAGGTGGCAAACCCAGGACAAACACCCGGACAGTATCCCCATCATCATCGCGAACATTCACAGTATAAGTGAAATCCTTTTCTTCGTCCAAAGAGAGACCAGAAGGTAGAGACATGACAGGTGGTGTATTGCCTTTGTCTGGTGGGTAAGAGGGCGCCTCTTTCGGAGTCGACTCCACACGTGGCTCTGGCTGTGAAGGTTCAGGAGCAACTTGCTCTGGGGGGGAGCTGGATTCAGGAGAAGGTGCTGTTTTATCCGGGACGATGGTCTCCTGAGGGGACTTTTGTTCTGGTGAGGTGCTGTGCTCGTCTGTGAGGTGCTCTACCGAGGCATCCTGGTTGCCTGTAACAAATTGTAGCTCTCCTTGAGGTCCTTCTGGTCCGCTACAACCATGGAACATCATCAAAAGACAAGTGAACAAAATGAACAAGTGATAAGAGATGTTATGTGGTGTGTTGGATTGCATGATAAGCCTTTGTCATCACATATAGGTGAAGAACCGATTCATGTACGGGAAAGCTTTGCCGTGACTTCAGGAATCGAGAACGCTCGGCCTTGTTCTCAATAAGTGTCTATCGCCTATCGAATCGATTGGCGTGAGTGGTTATCAATTCGGTAAAGCGAGGAAGTAGAGCTCTTGGCAAATCATGTCCCATACCTTGGATCATCTCCAATCTGGCGCCTGGGATGTGGGCAGCAGTGTCTTTACCCCCTCCAGGTGGTACGAGAAGATCATCTGTACCATGAATGACCAGGGTAGGGGCTTCGATGGTCTTGAGAAGTTTTCTGCGATCACCTGTTTTTTCAATGGCAGCCAGATGTCGAAGGAAACCTTGTGGATAGTGAGATCGATCGAGTCCTCGGATAATCCGCACTTTTAGCTCTTCTGGTGGTGTGGGGTAGCCTGGACTTCCAATCACTTTCCAAAGATTCAGTGCGTATTGTACGATGGCTTCCCTTGTGTGATCTTTAGGGCGAGAGAGCATGGCTCGTGCAGCTTTCAGCTTGGGTAGAGCGTATCTTGGATTGCCTGTTGTGGACATGATGGATGTAAATGTGCGTACGCGTTGTTTGTGTTTGGCGCTGATGAGCTGACCGATCATGCCACCCATAGAGGCACCCACCACATGTGCACTTTCGATATCTAGAGCATCCAAGAGACCCACAGCGTCCAAAGCCATATCGTCGAGACAGTAGGGCACTTCCAAAGGGCGCCGGATGGTCTTAAGCCAACGCATTTTAATAGGACTTGGTACTCTCACACCTTCGAATTTGTGAGAGAGTCCGATGTCTCTGTTATCAAAGCGAATGACGTGAAAACCTTTGTCCACCAAAGCTTCGCAAAGTTCATCCGGCCAGGCGATCATCTGCATCGCCAAACCCATAATTAACAGGACTGTGGGGGATTCTGGTTGTCCAAAAGACTCATATTCGATATCAATTCCATTTGCCTTCACTGAGGGCATAGAAGACTCCTATCGGCTTGTAAAAAGTGTAAAGACCACGGATACCCATAATTGAACAATTGATTAAAGCAGATATATACAAATGAAGATATCCTTTTTGAACAGAATGGATACGCTGGTCAGACAATCCTTTTTCCGAAATTCTATTCATCAGGAGCTTTTTTGGCAACAGTTAATCGGGTATATGTTTGCTTTTTGTTGTTCGCTGAGAGTGGACTATTTATTCAAGGGAACGTTTGGTCCATTTTCGATCGAAATCGAATCTTTATCAGGGGTTTTGAGTCGAAAGATGGTAACTTGGTTTTGAAATCGAAGCATCCCCGTACTATATAGAGGAGAAAAGCATGATCCAGAGTCATGGCGGTTCTATCATTGGAGATTGCCTTGCCAAACGAGGTGTACGTCACTTGTTCACCTTGTGTGGAGGACACATTTCGCCTATCTTAACTGGTGCAGAAGACCATGGTATCAAGGTGGTAGATGTGCGTGATGAAGCCAATGCGGCTTTTGCAGCGGACGCTGTTGCCAGGATGACTGGTGTGCCTGGAATCGTGGCCATTACTGCAGGTCCTGGTGTCACCAATACCATCACTGCTGTCAAGAATGCCCAGATGGCACAATCTCCCATGGTGATTTTCGGTGGTGCCACAGCGACCATCTTGAGAGGACGTGGTTCCCTTCAAGATATCGATCAGCTGGCGATTATGCGACCTCTCACCAAGTGGGCTGTCAGTGTCAGCACAGTCTCTTCTCTTAGACCCATCGTGAACAAAGCTCTGGACATCGCGCAAGAAGGTGTGCCTGGTCCTGTATTCATCGAAGTTCCAGTCGATCTGCTCTACCCTGAAGAAATAGTTCGAGACTGGTTTATGAAAGAAAGTGGTGTCGAAAATGCCAAAGGTCTTGGACCCAAAGCACTTGGCCTTTACCTGAAAGGGCACCTGTACCGACAATTCCACGCACCACACTTGGGCTTTGGTTTGCCCAAGACACAGCCACTTCAGGTTTCGCGCTCTTACAACGCTCAAATCAAAAAAGCGGCGGAGTTGCTCAAGACAGCAGAAAAACCTGTCTTGGTCATTGGTAGCCAGACACTGGTCAATACAACGCCTGAAAAAGCCGAGAATATCGCGGAAGCTGTTCGTTCTCTTGGTATCCCAACATTCCTTGGTGGGATGGGACGGGGACTTCTGGGACAGCACTCTGATATCCAATTCCGACACAAAAGAAGTAAGGCCTTGCGAGAAGCTGATGTGGTTTTGATCGCAGGGTTTCCCTTTGATTTCCGTATGGGCTATGGACGAAAGATCAACCGCAAAGCCACCCTGGTTGCTGCCAATCTCAGCGCTATGGATCTTCGTAAGAACCGCCGTCCTGAAATTGGCCTGCAGATGCATCCAGGGGATTTCATCCTGGAATTGAGCCGAAGTGTTCAAGGTTCCCTCGGACCCTGGAAAGGCTGGTTCAACACCCTGCAAGACCGCGAAGATGCCCGTGACCAGGAAATCCGAGACAAAGCGGAGACCGCTAAGGGCGAGTTGGTGGATCCCATTCGCTTCTTCTTGAAACTCGAAGAAAAGATGTCCGATGATGCTGTCATGGTTGTGGACGGTGGAGACTTTGTGGCAACAGCTTCTTACATCGTACGACCTCGCAAGCCTCTTTCCTGGCTGGACCCAGGTGTCTTTGGTACTTTGGGTGTCGGTGGTGGTTTTGCTGTTGGAGCGGCTTTGTGTCGTCCCAAATCTGAAGTCTGGATCATCTACGGTGATGGTTCCAGCGCGTATAGTTTGGCTGAATTTGATACTTGTGTACGCCACAACCTGGCGCCTATCGCTGTGATCGGAACCGATGGCTCTTGGGCACAAATCGCACGGGATCAAGTCAAGATCCTGGGAACGGATCTGGGAACTGTCCTGTTGAGAAACGAGTACCATACAGTGGCTGAAGGCTACGGAGCTGTGGGCATCCTGGTCACGGATGAATCTCAGGTAGAAGAAGCTTTGGACAAAGCCAAAGAGCTTTCCGCTCAAGGAAAACCAGTGGTCCTCAACATCCACATCGATAAAACAGATTTCCGTGAAGGTTCCATCTCCATCTAATAGCGGTAGACACTCCGACCCACGCTGACAATGAATTCACACTCCTTTATCAGTCTCTTTTCAGGATATATCTCCTGTTGTCCACTTTGCTGAGGTGATGGCTAAGTGAACATTTCATCTTTGCTCTGTATTCTTTAAGGGTAGATTCTTTCATGCAAAATTGCCAAAAATTTTATTCATT